>ERZ869909.348-NODE-348-length-61403-cov-6.442895_pt1 | contig 61403 bp, 45 predicted proteins | sample MGYA00520892_ERZ869909 | MGnify/ENA primary metagenome ERZ869909 (study PRJEB32215, sample SAMEA104723947) | bioreactor metagenome | biome: bioreactor; feature: anaerobic bioreactor; material: water | place: China | collected 2015-03-12 ...
ATAGACGGGAGGTGCCCTGCGGCAGTGGACCATCCCGGAACCTAGCTCGGCGGTGGGGATGCAGCAAGGTGGGTGGGCGTGACAGGATCCTGGTGTTCGATCTCCTTGTCAGAGAAGACATGGCGTGCTATGAGTGGTCATACCATCATGCCAATGATGGTTGTGGCATCGGCGCGCACCCCGACACGAACATGAGCACGACGTCCTCCCGCACTCGTCGCCAGAAGCAGGCGTCTGGTCCTCTCCTTGGTGCCCCATCGGAGGGGGCCCTTACCTCCACCGAGTGCGCTGCGCTAGTCGCCGAGCATGTGCGGCGGGCCCGAGCGGCGCAGCAGAGTTGGGAGGCGCTGGGCGTTGCGCAGCGCGCGACGCTGTTGCGGCCCTTGGCTCGCCTCTTGGCGGCTCGCCGGGACACCATCGCCGACCTCATCACCGAAGAGAACGGTAAGCCTCGGACGGAGGCCATCCTGCATGACGTCGTCGCTGCGGCGCAGTTTGTGTCTTGGGCCTGCGAGGAGGCCCCGCGGGTGCTCGGGCCGACGGCTGTGCAGCCTCGGTGGTTCGTGCATCGGCGCGCCGAAGTGTTGCGGAGGCCCTTCGGGGTGGTCGGGGTGATCGGCCCTTGGAACATCCCGCTCTGCATCCCGGTCAGCCTGACGCTGCCCGCGCTGGTCGCGGGCAACGCCGTGGTCTTCAAGCCCTCGGAGCGCACGCCGCGCGTGGGCAAGCTGCTGGGCGAGCTCTATGAGGAGATCGGGCTCCCACCAGGGCTCTTTCACGTCATCGAAGGCGGGCCGGAGGTCGGCGCGGCGCTCGTCGACGCCCGCCCGGACAAGGTGCTCTTCACCGGATCGGCGGCCACCGGTCGCAAGGTGATGGCGGCCTGTGCGCGACACCCGATCCCCTGCGCCCTCGAGCTGGGAGGGGTGGACGCGATGATCGTCCGAGGCGACGCGGACATCGCGCTCGCTGCCTCGGCGGCGACGTGGGGTGCGACCTTCAACGGTGGGCAGGCCTGCTGCTCCGTCGAGCGAATCCTCGTCCACCGCAGCGTGCAGGACCTGCTCGTCAGCAGGATGCGGGATCGTATGGCGCAGATCGACGTCCAGCGGGATCTGGCTCCCGCCATCGACGATCGACAGCGCGCGCTCTGGTCCGAGCACGTCGACGACGCGCTCGCTCGCGGCCTCGAGGTCTACTGCGGAGGAGAGGATGCTGGGGGTCGACGCATGGTGCCAGCGCTGATCGCTGGCGAGGGGCTCCTCGACGCGCGTTGCTGGCGTGAGGAGACTTTTGGTCCCCTCGTGGCGCTCTGCCCCTACGACACGGACGAGGAGGCCATCCGCCTCCATAACGAGACGGACTACGGGTTGACGGCGAGCGTCTATACCCGCGACCTCGAACGTGGACGCGCGATCGCGTCTCGCCTACGGGCCGGCGCTGTCGCGCTGAATGAGATCGGCGCCATGGTGTACGCGACCCCCGAGCTGCCCTGGGGTGGCGTCGGCGCATCCGGGTTCGGGCGCTCCCACGGGGACGAGGGGCTCTTGGACGTGACATGGCCTCAGGTCATCGATCTGCCCCGCTTCGGCGCCGTCGAACCACGCCGACCTTGGTGGTACCCTTACGATGATCAGCAGGCCGATGCGCTCGGCAGGTTGGCCGACGCGGTCGACAGTGGGCCCGTCGAGCGTGTGCGGTCCTTCGCAGAAGCCGGCCGCCGCGTCGCGCAGCTCCTGCAGCGCAGGCCACGCCACTGAAGGCTCCGGGAGGCCGGTGCACGAGCGAGAAGAGATGACGACACAGCTCCCCGGGTCCCCGCGGGAGCCCATCGCGCAGGAGGCTCACGATGACCCCCGTTCATGACAACCGCCCACGCCAGCACCCGGAGCGCCCCGGAGTTGAGAGCTGGTTTCTGCGCGCCAACCTCCCGGGAGAGGCTCGCTCCTTCTGGCTGAAGATCACCACCTTGGGGCCGACCCAGGGTCCCGGGGTCGCGGAAGCCTGGTGCAGCCTCTTCGACGGGGATCAGACCGCCGCATGGCGCGTCAGCGTCCCCTGGGCGAGCGCCAGCCTGGGCGTAGGCCAGGGTCCCGCAGCCGCGGTCACGCTTCGTGCAGCTGGCTGTGTCTGGACGCTCGGCGAGGGAGGGGGGACCACCGAGGGGGCGCTGGAGGGAGAGGCCGGGAGGGTGTCGTGGAAGCTCCGGTTTCGGCGTCACGAGGGGCACTTCGGCGAGCCGCTCTGCCTCTTGCCCAGCCGCCGCCTGGTGGACGCTCCGCTGCCGCGCTCCAAGCTGCTGACGCCCTTCCCTGTCGCGCATTTCAGCGGGACGCTCACCTGGGGAGACACCCAGTGGGAGATCGAAGACTGGATCGGCATGCAGGGGCACAACTGGCAGGACGCGCACGCACCCGAGTATGCGTGGGGCCAGTGCGTCTTCACGGCGCCGCAGGGCGAAGTGATCGGGATGGTCGAGGGAGCCACAGGCCGTATCCGCATCGGCGGTATGACGACCCCGCGCATCTCGCTGCTGGGCGTCCGCTACCGCGAGCACACCTACCGCTTCGACACCCTCGTCGACCTCTGGCGCCAGCACCCAACGATCGACTTCCCCGCGTGGAGCGTGCGGATGCGCGGTGCGGAGGGCGACGTCTACCTCGCCATGCGGGGAGCAGCGCAGCGGATGGTCTGCCTGGGCTACGACAACCCGGACGGCACCCGCCGCTACTGCCACAACTCCAAGACCGCCGCGGTGACCTTGCGCGTACAGCCGGTCCGGGGGGACGGCTTCGAGCTGACAAGCCGAGACACCGGCGCGCTCGAGTTTCTTCTCCCGCAAGCCCACATCGAACCCGTGGTGTAGCGACATGCCGCTGAGTTTTCATGAGACGATGGAAGGCCCTCTGGTCGACGCCGGGGGCCACACCCACCACGCCGTGCTGACGATCCGCTGCGAGAGCGGCAGGTTGCTCTCGTTCGCAGCGGGGGGGCACGCGAGGATCACGGGCACGTTGAGTGCCGGTCCATGGGCGCAGGCCGCGAGCTGTGAGGGCACCCTCGAGGTGCGGCCCCTGCGAGGGCGCAGGATCGGCTACAGCGTGGCGTTCACCGACCCCAGCGGTGTCAGGTGCTCGCTCGAGGGCGAGAAGCACCCCGATCCCCGGCAGCCGCTCGCCTCGATGACCACCCTCTACACGCGTTTGGTGCGCGAGGGCGAGGTCGTGGCTCGTGGGACGCTGCACTTCGAGCTGGACACGGCGGCGCACTTCTTCTCCTCGTGGCGTCCCTGGGCGGGTCTCCAGACACAGCGCCTGAGCGCACCGCCCGCCGACCCCTCCCTGCCTGTGGACGACGTGCTGAACGCCCACGAGCGCGAGGTGTTCGGTGCGCTCGCGACTGCGCTCATCGAGGCTGGGCGCATTGTCCCTCCGCTCGACGCAGAGACGGTGGAGAGCGCGTCGGCCATCCTGGCGCACCTGCCTGACCACCTGCAGGTGGTGTACCGCGGCGCGCTGCGCGCGCTGGATGCGGCGGCCCGTGTGCGCCACCGCCAACCCTTCAGCGCCCTCTCGATCGCAGCGCGGAGAGAGCTTTTGACCGAAGCCGAGGGCTTGGGCACGGTGGGGAGCACCGCGCTGATGCTCTTGGGGATGCCCATCAAGAGCGCTCACTTCGCCCGGCGCAGCTACTTGGACGCGCTGGGTATGCCGGACTATCGCAACCCGGTGCGTGAGCGCGCGCCAGGGTGGCTGCGCAACCACTTCCCCGCCGAGTCGCTTGAGGGGTCTGAGGTGCGGGTGGAGGCGGATGTCGTGGTGGTTGGAACGGGCGCGGGGGGGGCGGCTGCGGCGGCCACCTTGGCGGAGGCTGGGCTCGGGGTCGTCTTGCTGGAGGAGGGGCGCTATCATCGGCGCGAGGCTTTTGCGGGAGACCCCGCGGAGCGCCTCTTGCGCTTCTGGCGGGATGGCGGTGTCAACAGCACCCTTGGGAACGCGCCGGTCGTGCTGCCGCTCGGGCGTATGGTGGGCGGCTCGACGGCTATCAACTCGGGGACCTGTTTTCGCACCCCCGATGAGGTGCTCCTCCGCTGGCGCGATGCTGGCCTCCCGGAGGACTTCGCGCCGGAGCGCTTCTCGCGCTGGCTGGACCGCGCGGAGGCGGAGCTTGGGGTCGAGGAGGGCGAGCGCGCGTGGCTCGGCCGAATCGCGGAGATCGTCGCCAAGGGCGCCTCGGCGTTGGGAGGAGAGCACGGGCCGCTGCGGCGCAACGCACCAGGCTGCGACGGGCAGGGGCTCTGTGTCGTCGGCTGTCCTACGGGGGCGAAGCGATCGGCGGACGTCTCCTGGGTCCCCCGTGCGCTCCGCGCAGGCGCGGCGCTCTACACCGGGCTCCCCGTCACGCAGCTCTTGATGCAGGGCAAGCGCTGCCACGGGGTGGTGGCGTCGGGCCAGGACCAGCAGGGTGTGCCACGGCGCCTGGAAGTGCGCGCGCGGGCCGTGGTCATCGCGTGTGGGACGATTCACACCCCTGCGCTCTTGGCAAAGAACGGAATCCGCGGGCCCTGGCTCGGCCGCAACCTCTCCGTACATCCTGCGGTGGGGGTGCACGGGCTCTTCCCCGAGAGTCTCGGTCAACCCTGGCGCGCGATTCCACAGAGCTACGGCGTGGAGGGGCTGGTCGACCCCCGCGTGCGCTTCGAAGGCTTCTCGGGTCCCCCACAGCTCACCGCTCCCTCGATGACCCTCTTCGGCGCGGACCTGACGCACTGGATGGACCGCTTCGATCACATCGGACAGTACGGGTTCATGGTCTGTGACGAGGGGAGGGGGCGTGTTGTCCCAGGTCCGGACGGCAGGCCCTTGGTGTACTACCACGTCGCCGACGACGTGACCTCGCTCCTCCGTCGGGGCTCGTCGGTGCTCGCGGAGATGCTCTTTGTTGGGGGGGGCGCCGAGGCGATCGCTACGGGGATCGATGGTGTCGGCGTCATCCGCAGCGTGGACGAGGCGCGCGCCATCGCCGCCCGGAAGCTCAAGGCCCGGCACTTCCGCATCATGGGATTTCACCCGCTCGGCACCTGTCGGGTGGGCAGCCACCCGGAGACGAGTGTGTTGGATCCGGAGCAGCGGGTGTGGGGGACGGAGAACCTCTACGTCACGGACGGGTCCGCCATCCCTACCGGCCTGGGAGTCAACCCGCAGATCACGATCATGGCGACCGCGCTACGCGCCGCCGACGGCATCGCCGCCCGCCTCTAGGGAGCGAGCATCCGCGGCGTTTCTTCCCATTGGGAAGGGTGGCTCGCGTCCCTCCTTGAGGGCATCGCCCTCGTGCGTGTCGATGCGCGCTTGACACCACCGCGGCAGGAACTGTACAGGTGTTCAGGTGTCGTTCCCTGGAGGCATCATGACACAGGTGGCGTTGAGGGTGGGTTCGCGTTCTGCGGGGGGGTGGGGTGAGCGGGAGGAGGCGCTGGCCGCGCTCTTGGAGGGAGGGTCTGGGGGACTGCGTCGCGTGGGAGGGCGGTGTGAGGGTGAAGGGCTGCGTAGTGGTTGGGGGCGTGTTCCTCTGGCGGGCCGCCTGGTGGAGCTCTCGGGTTCGGGTGCTTCTGCGGTGTTGACGGCGGCGTGTGCGTTGGTGCTGGAGGTGCAGCTTGCGAGGGAGCCGGTGGCGTGGGTGAGCGCAGGTGAGGGCGTGCTGTATGCACCTGATTTGGAGCGGGCTGGGGTGGATCTTGGGGCGTTGCCCTTGGTGCGTGTGGAGGGTCTGTTGGCGGCGCTGCGCGCGGGGGAGCAGCTTCTTCGTTCGGGCGCTTTTGGTTTGGTGGTGTTGGATGTGGGGGAGGTTCTTAGCGCGAGGGGGTTGGGCGAGGGCCTTGGTGGTGCGCGGGGTGGGCGTCTCGCGCGTCTCGCGCAGCAGCATGGCAGCACGGTGCTTTGTGTGACGCGCAAGGCGCGCGCGGAGGGTTCTCTTGGTTCTCTGGTGTCGTTGCGTGTGGAGGCGCGGCGGGAGCGTTTGTCGGGGGGTCGTTTTGTGTGTCATGTCGAGGCGCTCAAGGACAAGAGGTGCGGTCCTGGTTGGCGGCATGAGCAGGTGTGTTGTGGGCCGCTTGGCTTGCGTTAGTGTGCCTGCGCTGCCTCTGCAGTGGGTGCTGCGTTGTTCTCCAGAGTGGAGAGACGTGGCGTCGGTGGTGGTGGATTCTGATCGGCCGCAGGGGGTGGTGCGGTGGATGAATCGCGCGGCGTGGGCCAAGGGCATCCGGAGGGGGATGCGCTATGCGAACGCGCTCTCGCTTGCTGGGGATCTGCGTGCGGCGGTGGTCTCGGAGGTGGAGGTGCGAGGCGTGCTTGGGGAGCTGGCAGGTGCGTTGCGTTCTCTGAGCCCGGGTGTGGAGGCGTACGCGGAGGATCCGGGCGTCTTTTGGTTGGATGCGTCCGGTTTGTCGATGCTCCACCCGGATCTCTGCGCATGGGGGGAGAGCTTGCGGAGGGTCTTGGATGAGCGAGGGTTTCGGGCGTCGGTGGTGGTTGGGTTCACCCGTTTTGGCACGTGGGCGCTTGCTCGGGTGGGTCGAGGGGTGCGCGTTGTGGAGAGCGCGTGTGACGAGCGCGCGGCGGCCTTGGAGGTCCGGTTGGAGAGGCTGGACGTGGAGGTAGGGCTTGTGGAGGCGTTGGCTCGCGTGGGGGTGCACACGGTAGGCGCGCTGAGCTCTTTGTCGGAGGCGGGGGTCGCGCAGCGTTTTGGTTCGGCGGGTCGTGCGTTGTATCGCCTGGTGTCGGGTGCGGGGGAGACGCCGCTTCGACCGCAGCATGCCGTGGACGAGGTGGTGTCCGTGGTGGAGTTCGAGAGGGCGGAGTCGGACGCCATCCGGCTGCTCTTTTGGATCAAGGCTCGTCTCCCTGTGTTGCTCGCGCAGCTAGAGCGTCGCGCTATGTATCTCTCATCTCTCTCGCTGCGTTTGTGCTTGGAGGGGGGAGGGGAGTCTTCGTGGGTGGTACGACCGGCGTCCCCGACACGTGAGGAGGCGCAGATCCTTGAGTTGGTGCGTCTGAGGCTTGAGCGGAGCGCGTTGCCTGGGGAGGTGTGTGTGCTCCACCTGAAGGCGGAGGGCCGTGAGGTGGTCGAGGAGCAGGTGGCTCTCTGGGTTGAGAATCCGAGGAGGGACCTTGAGGCGGCGAACCGTGCGCTCGCGCGGCTCCGTGCGGAGTGGGGAGAAGAGGTTGTGCTGCGGCTTCAGGTGCGTGAAGGGCATTTACCGGAGGCACGATTTTCTCTGGTCCCCATGGGGGAGTTGTCTGCGCCTAGGGCTGCTCGTCCCGATGTGTTTCCTTTGATTCGCAGGGTGTTTGTGCGGGCCACGCCGCTGCCATCGCCCCCACCTCATGCACGTCATGAGGGGTGGTGTGTGCAGCACCCCGTGGCGGGTGGGCGGCTCAGCGAGATCGCTGGTCCCTTCCATGTCTCTGGGGGGTGGTGGAGGCGTGAGATTCATCGCACCTACCACTACGCCGAGACGGAGAGCGGCGCCTTGCTCTGGATGTACTACGACCGTGGTCGCAGGCGCTGGTTTCAGCAAGGAGAGGTGGAGTAGGCGCATGGTTGGCGGGTATGTCCCCCTGTGGGTCAAGTCTAACTTCTCATTTTTGGAGGGAGCGAGCGCCCCGGAGGAGCTCGTCGAGGCCAGCCACAACCTGGGGTTGGCCGCATGCGCGCTCACCGATCGGGACGGGTTCTACGGGGTCGTGCGCGCCCATGTGCAAGCGAGCGCTCTGGGTGTCAGGCTGCTCCTGGGTACGCAGGTCACCCTTGAGGACAGGAGCTCGTTGGTCCTCCTCGCCCAGAGCCGGGAGGGGTACGCCAACCTCTGTCGTTTGATCACGCATGGCCGCCTGCGTCACCCGAAAGGGCAGTGCGCGGTCTCCTGGGTGGAGGTCGCTCACCACGCTGCGGGGGTCATCGCGCTCTGGGGTGGGTCGGAGTCGCTGCTGGTGCGTGACGAGGGGGAGGGCGAGGGCGCCATGCGGGGTGGCTCCTTCTCTGAGGAGGGGGAGGGCTCCGTGGATTCGGTTGCCGGGCTGCTGCGGGAGGCGTTTCAGGATCGCCTCTACGCGCTGGCTACGCGGCACTGGCAGGAGGAGGAGGTGCACGCCGAGTCCTTGTTGCGCGCGCGAGCGCGCAGGCACGGGCTGCCGGTGGTCGCTGGGCATGAGGTGCTCTACCACAGCGTCGCCCGGCGCCCACTCCAAGACGTGCTCACCTGTGTGCGTCATCGCGTCCCGCTCCACGAGGCGGGGCGTCGTATTCGGCCCAACGCGGCGCACGCCCTGCTGCCACCTTCTGCCTTTCGTCATCTCTTCGCTGATGATCTGGCGGCTGTGGAGCGCACGTTGGAGATCGCCTCTCGCTGCACCTTCTCCTTGGCGGACATTCGCTATCGTTACCCCGCCGAGGCGCTCCCCGACGGCATGTGCTCTTCCCTCTACCTGCGAGAGCTGGTCGAGGAGGGGGCACGCTGGCGTTATGGGGCGGTGGTGCCGGAGGCTGTGATTGAGCAGCTCGACCGAGAGCTCGCCTTGATCGATGAGCTGGATTATCCTGGCTACTTCCTGACGATGTTTGAGATTGTGCGCTTCTGTGCGCAGCAGCACATCCTCTGTCAGGGGCGCGGCTCAGCGGCCAACTCTGCCGTCTGCTACTGTTTGGGTATCACCGCGGTGGATCCTGTGCGCATGGGGCTGCTCTTTGAGCGCTTCCTCTCTCGAGAGCGCGCTGAGCCGCCGGACATCGACCTGGACATCGAGCACCGGCGACGCGAAGAGGTGATTCAGCACGTGTATGCGAAGTATGGTCGAGATCGCGCGGCGATGGTCGCCAACGTCATCCGCTATCGGCCTCGCTCGGCGGTCCGCGACGTCGGCAAGGCGTTGGGGATCTCTCCGACCGCGCTCGACCGGCTGGCGAAGCTGCTCTCGTACCACGGAGACATCCGCGAGCAGGATCTGGTGTCTGCCGGGTTGGACCCTCACGCGCCGGTCAACCAGCACCTGCTGGCGCTCTCCAACGAGCTGTTGAACGTCCCCCGCCACCTCTCGATCCACCCAGGGGGCTTCCTGCTCGGGGACGCGCCGGTACACGATCTGGTGCCCATCGAGAACGCGACCATGGACGATCGTACGGTCATCCAGTGGGACAAGGAGGACGTCGAAGCGCTTGGCTTGTTCAAGGTCGATCTCTTGGGGTTAGGGGCCCTCAGCCACCTGCACATCGCCTTCGACCTCTTGCGGGAGCACCAGGGGATCACGCTCTCCATGGCGACCATTCCCGCCGAGTGCCCACACACTTTTGCACAGATCAGCGCGGGAGACACGGTCGGTGTTTTCCAGATCGAGAGCCGCGCGCAGATGGCCATGCTGCCACGCCTGCAGCCGCGCACTTTTTACGATCTCGTGATCGAGATCAGCATCGTCCGTCCCGGTCCGATCACGGGAGGGATGGTGCACCCCTACCTCCGGCGGCGCCAGGGTCTGGAGCCTACGGACTACCCCCATGAGAGCCTGGAGCCGGTGCTTCGACGCACCCTTGGCGTCCCTCTCTTTCAAGAGCAGGTCATGCGGGTGGCGATGATCGCGGCGGACTACACCCCTGGAGAGGCAGACCAGCTCCGCCGGGACATGGGCGCGTGGAAGCAGTCGGGTCGCATCGAGCGCCACCGGGAGCGCTTGGTGGGTCGGATGCAGGAGAAGGGGATCGCGCAGGAGTTTGCGGAGCGTGTGTTTGAGCAAATTCGAGGCTTCGGTGAGTACGGCTTTCCGGAGAGCCACGCTGCGAGCTTTGCGTTGATCGCCTATGCCACGGCTTGGCTACGGACCCATCACCTCCCGACCTTCTTGTGCGCGCTCCTCAACGCGCAGCCTATGGGCTTCTACAGCCCCTCGACGCTGATCGAGGATGCGCGTCGTCGTGGGGTGCAGATCCGGCCCATAGACGTCAACGAGTGCCTCTGGGACTGCACGCTTGAGCCCCTACGACGCGAGGGAGACGCCACGCCTCGGTGGCCCTCCGCGGTGCGCATGGGGCTGCGCTACCTCAAGGGTTGGCAGCGCGCAGCCGCGCGCGAGCTGCTGCGCGCTCGGGCGGAGGCGCCCTTCTCTTCTCCGGAGGACCTCGTCCTTCGGACGCGGCTCAGCGAAGGGCACGTCGTTGCGTTGGTGGAAGCAGGCGCCCTCGACCGCCTTCCTCTTGGCGTCGCCCCAGCGGTAGCGCCACCGCCTCCGCGTGCAGGGCGCCGATCGCGCGGCGGAGAGGGCGCCGCGCGGCCGACCCTGCTCTGGGTCGTCCAGGGTGCATTGCGGCGTCGCGGTGATGTGTTGGCCTTGCGAGCCGACGAAGCCCTCCCTGACCTTCCGGCGTTGAGTGGGCTAGAGCAAGTGCTGTGGGATCACCGCGCGAGCCGGCACAGCGCCGCCGCGCACCCCCTGGTGGAGCTTCGTGACGCGCTGGAAGCGCAGGGCTTGCCGGACGCTGCCACCTTGGTCTCCTTTGCGGAGGGGCGTCGTACCCGCTACGCCGGGGTGGTGATCTGCCGTCAACGGCCCGCCACGGCGCAGGGGGTCACCTTCATGACGCTGGAGGATGAGACGGGCTTCGTCAACGTGGTGATCTGGCAGAAGACCTTTGAGGCCCACGCGCTCCTCGCCAAGACGGCGTCCTTTTTGGGGGTGACAGGCAAGGTGCAGGCGCAGCAGGGGGTGGTGCACTTGATCGCGGAGCGCCTCTGGGTGCCACGTGTTCACGTCGAGACCCCCATGAGGAGCCGCGATTTTCGCTAGAGACCGTCCACGTTCATGCCGCCTGGGTAGGCGTAGCTGACCTCGCAGTCATAGCCGTAGACGTTGAGGCCGGCCGGCGTGTCCGAGGTGAGACGGTGCACGCCAGGGTCGACGTCCATGTGGCGTACCACCCACGGCGTGCCCGCGATCGGCTGGGCCGGTGCGCTGACGTCCACGCCATTGAAGGTCAGCACGGCTTCTGCTCGCGAGATAATGCTGATGTGGTTGCGCGCGTATTGGTTGGGGACCAGGAAGGTGTAGTCGGTGATGTACTGCCGCGTGGGGATGCCCAGCAAGAACGCCGGGTCACCGATCCCGCGGCTGGCGTCGTCTTGGCTGCCCGCACCACAGATTCGCGGGATGGCGCAGCCGGCCGTCTGGCCATCGTTGGCCGCAGGTACTTGGCAGCCGTAGTTGGACGCGACCATGAACTGCGCGAGCTGGACCCGCTGCGTAGCCTCCAGCAAGAAGCTCTCACGGGTCGAGAAGGTGATGGCCTCCCCCGAGCGCAGCGTCCGCCCGTTGACGTTCGAGATCGCGGGCTGCGTCGTGATCTGTGTGTTGTCATCCAGCGCGACCAGCCGGTAGTAGTCCGGTTCGTTGCCGCGGGGTCGGAACTTGGCCCCCACATACGAGGTGCCCCAGGCCCGCGTGGGGATGAGCTGCTGCTCCAGGTGGTCACACCAGGGGTACTGTGGGGTCACGAAAGCGCACTGGTGTGCGGAGAATACCCCGACCGGTTGGTCGGCGGTGACCAAGGTGCCGGTGAGGTCTCGCTCTTGCACCAAGGTAGCGGCCTCGCTCTGGAGATAGAGCACCTCGCCCTGGTCGAGCTGGTACCGATGGACCTGGTTGGCGCTCAGGGCGGGCTGCCCGCCACCCGCCGCGATCCCGCTGCGGGGCCGCACCGTCACCTCCGTCACCCCCCCTGCCACCGCCACGACCGCTACCATCGATCGGTTCGAGAAGCCGGGTGAGAAGGCCGTCGGCCAGCCGATCGACACGTAGTCGGTGCCGAGCGCGCTGACGGGGAGGAGGAGGCTGGCGTCATTGGAGTATTGCCCTTGGTTGTCCGGGGGATTGAACTGGTGAACGGTCACGGGGCCGGTGGCCTGGATGCGGAAGCTCTGCGGGGCGATCCGGGTCCCTCGGGCCCGAAAGCCGGACACCGGCAGGTCGATTCGTACGAGCCCCGAGGGCGGCACATCCCTCTCGGCGATCAAGTTGCCCGCGGGGTCCGTCACGACCACCTGCGCGGCTGTGCTCCGCGTGTTCGCCACGGTGATGGCCATCGCGTTCGTGGGGCTGCTCGGGCCGGCGTCGACCTGGTCGAGCCAGACCGCGTAGAATTCACACCCGACGTTGGCGCCCTTCCCGGCGTCGACCAGGCAGGCGTTGACACACCCGCCGTTGCGGCAGTCGCTGTCGCAGATGGTCACGATCGACGCGTCGCTGCCCTCGCTGTTGCACTCCATGACCTGCAGGCCGTCGCAGTAGCGGAGCGACGGGGCGCAAGCCAGTGCGGAGCAGCCGCGCAGCGCGTCAAGGCAACGGGGGGCTTCGGCGGGGCAGGCCAGGGTCTCCGCGTCGTCCCCGGCGGCGTTGCACTGACGGACCGTGGCGTCGGAGGCGCAGGCGATGAACTCGCCGGGTGGACAGCGCACGCTGGCTTCGTCCACGCAGCTCGGCTGCCCGTCCACCGCGGCGCAGCGCTCGCCCTCGCCACAGGGGTCGTCCTCCCAGCCTGCAGCACCACAGCGCTGGCGCGCCACACCGGCACAGCGCAGCGCCCCTTCCTCACAGGTCGACCCGGTGGTGTCCTCGTCCGGGAGCGCGTCTTGGGGGTCGACGTCGTCGCCCGCGTCGTCGTGGTCGACAGCGTCCCGAGCGACACAGCGGCCCCGGACGAGCACCTCTCCCCGTCCGCAGCGGACCTCGCCTTCGTTCGCGCTGCCGCCGCTGTCCCCGCAGGCGAGGGTCGTGAGCAGCAGCGCTGCGGTGCAGAGCGTCAGCGCCGCGGCTGACGCGTGTCGATTCAACCTTACGTACATCGCAACATCCTAGGTTGCCGAGAGAAAGAACCTACGTGTAGGTGCGAGGGAGTGTGCCTCTCTCTGGCATGGAGGGCAAGCGTGGTCTCAAGCCTACGCGAGCGAGGGGCTCGTTCCGACATGCGGACAATACGCTCCACGTCGACGCTAGGACGGGACCTCCTCCAAGAGGAGCAGCGGGGTGCCTGGCTCGACGGGTGTCGCGTCCGGCGCCACGTAGCGGAGCGCACGCATCGGGCGTTGGCCTTCGTAGCGCAGGGGGTGGAAGAACTTCATGACCTCCAGGAGCCCGATCTGGGCGCCGGGTTCAATGACCTGCCCCTCCGAGACGAAGGGCGGTTGGTCGGGCGCTGCGCGGCGGTAGAACTGGCCCTCGGTGGGTGCGAGCACCGCCTCTTGGCCTGCGCCCAACGCTCCGTCGCCAGGGCCGCTCGCTCCGCCGGCAGATGCGCTCCCCGCCGAGGGTGCGCTTGCGCCAGCGCGCAGCTCGACGACCGCCCCCTTGTAGCCTCTCCCTTCTCCTTGCCGCGCGATATGCCAGCGCTCGATGCTGCCGTGGACGCCTTCGGGGAGGGTCAGCGCGAAGCGGGAGCCGAGGACCTCCAGCAGTGCGACCGCTTGCCCGGGGCCGCAGCGCGCGCCGCGCTGCAGCAGGGGGGTGATGCGCCCGACCTTGGGGGAGAGCAGCGACACACTCTCCTCTGCGCTGGACGCCAGCAGGGGCAGCTTCGGGAGGTGCATGGGATCCTGCGCGCCCAGGAGGAGGTCCAGGTCATGCAGGGACCAGATGCGCGGGTTCTTGATACGCCGGTGCCCGATCCCCTGATAGCAGAGCTGTGCGGCGACGCAGAGGGTGTCCCTCAGCTCGCTCCAGGCCACGATCTCGTCGACGTCCATCTGCGCTGCGGCCTTGTAGGGGTCCATGTCGGCCTCGATTCGCGACTCGACGGCGCGCATTCCGGCTGTGATGGCGGCGCGCTCCTCGGGGTCTTCGCTGGCGATCTCAAAGCGGTCGTTCAGCTTGGTGTGGAACGCTCCCATCGCGAGCGTCTTCCCTTCCATGACCGCGAGCCGCGTCGCTGGCGTAGCGAGCTGGAGGAAGGGCTCGTAGGGCAGACCGGCCATCGCGTAGTACCCGGCCCCCGACGCCTTGCGCAGCAGGACGGTCAGCATGGGGGTCTGGTTCGTCGTGTTCGTATAGATCAGCGAGGATCCGTAGCCGAGCAGACCTTGGCGCTCGGCTTCGGCGCCGATGTCGAAGCCGGAGATGTCTTGGAGCCAGAGGAGCGGGATGCCGTCGTCGTTGCAGGCGCGGCTGAAGGCCGCGACCTTCGCGACGCCCTCGCGGTAGAGGATGCCGCCGGGACGTTTGCGGTTGGGCTCCAGGGGGTGTGGGAGCAGGCCCTGTACGTTGGCGACGATGCCGACGTAGAGCCCGTCGACCCGAGCGATTCCCACGCAGACCTCGACCCCCTGGTGGGGACACCACTCCCAGAAGAGGGAGTTGTCGACCAGGCGGGCGATCACCTGTCGTACGTCGTAGGCCTCGGTGGGGGAGGCTGGGAGGACGTCCAGCAGCTCGTCGGGGTCGTAGATCGGCGGAGCGGGTTCGGCACCGAAGCGATAGTACGCGAGCGCAGGCCCTCCGAGCAGCGCGACCTCTTGACGCAAGCGCTCGATGGCGGAGGCGTCGTCTGGGACGCGCTCGTCGGCGCACTGCGAGAGGTGGACGTGGACGTCCGCACCGCCGATGTCCAGCGAGCTCAGGTTTTGGCTCTTTGCTCCTTGGATGAGCGCGGCGCCTGCGATGACCATGTAGGCGGACTCGGTCATCAGCACCTTGTCGCTGATGATCGGCATGTAGCCTCCGCCAGCGATGCAGTCGCCAAACACACCGGCGAGCTGCGGCACGCCAGCGGCGGAGAGTTCGCTGTTCTTGGCGAAGATGTGCCCAGCGCCCCGCTTGCCCGGGAAGGAGCGCCCTTGCTCGGGGAGGAAGAGGCCTGAGCAGTCCACCAGGTAGACGACGGGCAGCTTGAGGCGCAGGGCGATCTCCTGCGCTCGGATGATCTTCTCGGGGGTGCGCGGCCACCAGGAGCCAGAGGCGACCGTGTTGTCGTTGGCGATGCACACGACCCAGCGTCCGTGCACTTGCACGAAGGCGGTTACGACGCCCGCAGAGGGCGAGGTGCGTCCTGGGGCATCGCCAAATCGTTCGTCCCAGTTCACGAAGGTCTGGATGGGCAGCGGGGCGCTGCCCGGGTCTGCGAGGGCCTCGACCCGGTCCCACACGGTCATCTTGCCGCGCGCGCGGGTCCGGTCCTGGTAGGAAGCGCCCCAGCCTAGGCGCAGGGTCGCTCGACGCTCGCGCAGCAGGCCCTCTTGGGCGTTGAGTGTATCGCGGTGCGCCTCAGGGGCTCTCGCGCTGAGCGGCGCACCGATGGGCTGCAGAAAGACCTTAGCCATGCGTCACCTCCTTCGTGCTCCGCAGTCCTTCCAGCAGGGCAGGGTGCTCGGCGATGTACTGGCAGGTGTAGCTTCCCGCGGCGAAGTCCTGCTCGGCGAGGATCGCCCGGTGGAGGGGGATGGTGGTCTCGAATCCTTCAATCACGATTGACCCCAGGGCGTCGCCCATGCGTTGGAGGGCAGCGGCGCGGTCATCGCCATGGGCGATGACCTTGGCGATCATGGAGTCGTAGTGTGTGGGAATGCGGTAGCCTTCGCGCACGTGCGTGTCGATGCGCAGCGGGCCCTGCGGCCTATGCTCGGGCAGCACGAGACGCTCCAGACGCCCTGGCGAGGGGCGGAAGCCGGCGGCGGGGTCTTCAGCGTTGATGCGACACTCGATCGCGTGCCCTGTGATCCGCACGTCCTCTTGCCGCAGGTGGAGGCGCTGGCCGGCCGCGATGCGGAGCTGCCAGGCGACGATGTCGACGCCGGTGACCAGCTCCGTGACGGGGTGCTCGACTTGGAGGCGCGTGTTCATCTCCATGAAGTAGAGCTTGCCCGAGGCGTCCATGAGGAACTCGACGGTGCCTGCGCCTTCGTAGCCGATGGCCAGCATGGCACGCACGAGGGCGTCGGTGATCTCGTGACGCAGGGTCTCTGAGAAGCCGGGCGCCGGTGCCTCTTCGATCAGCTTCTGGTGGTTGCGCTGCACCGAGCACTCGCGCTCTCCGAGGCAGAGCACGGTGCCCCAGCGGTCGGCCAGCACCTGGAACTCGATGTGACGTCCGCCGACCACGTACTTCTCCAGGTAGAGGCCGGCGTTGCCGAAGGCGGCCCCGGCCTCTGCGGTGGCCTCGTGGAATGCGCTCTGCAGCCGGGCTGGGTCCTCGCAGAGCCGCATGCCGCGCCCACCGCCGCCCGCGGTGGCCTTGAGGATGACTGGATACCCGACCGCAGCGGCGCGCTCGGCGGCCTCCGCGGCGCTGCCGAGCAGGTCCTTGGAGCCGGGAAGAACGGGGACCCCCGCGGCCTCCATGGTGCGTCGCGCCGTAGCTTTGTCGCCCATCGCGCGGATGCAGGAGGCTGGCGGCCCGATAAAGGTGAGCTGTTGCTGGCGGCAGCGGGTGGCGAAGCGCGCGTTCTCCGAGAGGAAGCCAAAGCCTGGGTGGAGCGCTTGGCACCCTGTCACGAGGGCCGCTTCCAGCAGGGCGTCCTGATCCAGGTAGCTGCGTCCGGTGGGAGCGGGGCCGATGCAGAGGGTCTCGTCTGCGAGCTCTAGGTGGGGCGAGGCGGCGTCGGCCTCGCTGTAGACGGCTACCGCCTTTGCGCCGACCGCGTGGCACGCGGCGATGATTCGGGCCGCGATCTCGCCGCGGTTGGCGACCAATACCTTCCGAAACACGCGTCCTCCTTGCACAAGTTCTCTCGGTGCGCGGGCCAACCGGCGCGTCCCCGGCGCGGGGTCGACCGACGCCTGCGCGATCGGCGCCATCACTCCCTGTCCATCGGCGGCGAGGCGACCCGCTACGCGGGCCCCTACCTAGCGTTGATTCGTGCTCGGGGGCAAGCCATGCTGCGCGGGCCCCGCTCATGTGGTCTCGGGGAGCCCCGTTGACAGGGCTTCCGATCTCGGCGCATGAGCACCCGCCCTCGGCTCTGCGGAGCCGCGCGGTGATGATGGCTGCATGCGAGAGCCTGCGGCGAGACGACGGGAGGTCCACCCCATGGCGACGGCGACAGGTCTGCGTCTTCCTTTTCACGCGCTGCAACCTGCGAAGGCGTGGCTCGAAGCGCAGGGCGCAGTCTTCGAGAGCGCGCCCCACGCGCACTTCCGGGCGCGCCTGCCCGGCGCCGTGATCACCCTCTACCACTCAGGGAAGGCACTGGCGCAGGGGCCGGAGGGGCCACAGGTCTGGGCGGCGCTCGGAGAGGCGCTCGGGCTTCGCGATGGCCAGCCTCGTCTCTTCGATTCGGGGGAGGGCGCGCCCCGCCCTTCTGGCGCGAGCCTTGCGGCGAGTGGCCGCTCTGGTGGGGCGGCTGAGAGGCCCGAGGCCTCTGCGGTGGCAACTCCGGGGGAAGATGTCGGAGGGGTCCAGGAGAAGGCTGCACGCTCCGGCGTTCGGGGCGCCGGCCCATTTGGCGCAGCGCTGCGCCAGCTCCCGACGCCGACCCCTGCAGCCTGGATTGGCATCGACGAGACGGGCAAGGGAGACTTCTTCGGACCCTTGGTTGTCGCGGCTGCTTGCGTCCGTCTGGATCAGCTCGCCTTGTTGGCGGAGCTCGGTGTGGGTGACTCGAAGGCGATCGACGACCGGCGCGTGGAGGCGATCGCGGCGCAGCTCGAGCACGTCGTGGTGTCGGAGCTCTTGGTGCTGATGCCTCCGCAGTACAACGAGCTTTATGGGCGCATAGGCAACCTCAATCACCTCTTGGCGTGGGGCCACGCGACGGTTGGGGCGAAGCTCGCGGCGAAGACGGACGCGGCGCTGGTGCTCAGTGACCAGTTCGCGAAGCGTGACCTGATCACCTCGCGGCTGAGGCGGCAGGGGTGCGCGCTGCCCTTCCTGCAGCGGACGCGCGCGGAGGATGACCCAGCGGTGGGGGCGGCGTCCATCCTTGCCCGCGCTCGTTTCCTCGGCGCGATGCGTTCTCTGGAGAAGAGCGCGGGGGTGCGGCTGCACAAGGGCGCCGGTCCACCGGTGATTCAGGCAGGGCGTGTGATCGTAGCGCAGCACGGCAGGGACAAGTTGGCGGAGGTCGCCAAGCTTCACTTCAAGACGATGGAGTCGTTGTAGGCGTTGCGGATCCGTCGCGGAGGTCCGCTGCTGGCGATAGCCTGCGGCGCTGTGGTGCTAGTCATCAATGCGCCGCAGGGCGCCTCGTTCGACGGGCAGCATGGCGATCTCCCAGGCGAGGAGTCCTCCCTCGAGGATGGCGGTCCGCTTGCCAGCGGTGGCGAGGGCCTTGGCGATGGGCTCTACCCCGTCCTCCGTGCGACCGTAGAGGAGCACCTTCGTGACTTGCGGTGGCAGGGAGGCCGCTGGGTCGGCGTGGTCATCGGGGGGGAGGTTGATCGCCCCGGGCAGGTGGGTGCGGCTGAAGTCACCGGGGACGCGGATGTCCACGGGAGTGATCAAGCCGGCCTCGACGGCGAGCTTGGCGCGCTGTGGGTCCATCTTCTCGACCCCGGCAGGCCCGGCAGGCACGTGGGGCTTGAGTCGCTCCAAGAGGGCGCGCTTGTCCATGAAGCCGCTCATCCTGTCGAGCAGCTTCTTGTCTTGGATCAGCATCATCGTCGGCAGAGCCTGAATCTGCATCGCCTGGGTGACGTAGGGATTCTGCTCCGTGTCGACCTGGACGACCTTGAGTCGGCCGGCGAGCTCGACGGCGATCTGCTCCAGCACGGGCTTGAGCTGCTTACAGGGGCCGCACCAGTCCGCGTAGAAGTCCACGAGGACGGGGCCTTGAGCAGCGAGGACCTCCTTCTCGAAGGTCTGGTCGGTGACAGCGAGCAAAGGCATGAGGGCTCCAGGTGCGAGGTCTTGGCGACGGAGAGGGCAGGGATGCGACCTACGCGGTGAGGGCTCTCGGGCGCCGGCTCCAGCACCCTAGACACCGCTGGCCTGCGCTCAAGAGCTGGCGCTTTGCTCAGCGGATTTTCCGGGAGAAGCGGTGGTAGAAGGGCGTGCCGCTCTGCTCGTCCTTCTTCTCGACGGGGCCGTCGAGGTAAGGGATGTACATGGTGCGGCGTCGGCTAGGCTCGCCGTAGAGGGACGAGCGAGCGACGCGGTGCCAGAGTCGACCGTCGTGGAGCGTGAGGTCGCCCGCGTCCGCCTCGACGAGCACCTCGCGGGGGTCATCGTCGTGGTCCATGAAGTGGCGCTTGCCGAGAAAGAGGCCGAGCAGGCCTTGCTTGTGGGTGCCCGGGAGGAGGCGCAGCGCGCCCTTGTCGCGGTGCGAGTCGTCCAGGTACACGCCAACGTTCCACATCGGTTGCGGCATGCGTCCGTAGAAGACGTCACGGAGCGCGTCGACGTGCCAGCCGAGCTTCGTGTAGTTCGAGCCGGGGACATTGAGGTAGTTGTTGACGACGACGCCGTCCTTCTCCTCTTCGCCGATGCGGAAGTTCTCGCCGCAGATGAGCCGGACCTTCTCGAAGCGCTCGTCCTTGAGGAGGGCGTGGAGCTTCGGCGAGAAGAGCGACGTGAACGCGAAGCGGTTCACGAACTTCTTCCCCTCGCCGTCGGTGCCGTACTTGATCGGGATGCCGTTGACGAGCTCGCGGCCCTCCGCGATCCAATCGGCCTCGACCCGCTTGAGCTCGTCGCGGATCATGTTGACCTCGTCCATCGTCAGGAAGTTGCGAAAGCGGATGAAGCCGTGCTCGTCAAGGAAGCGGGCTTGTTCGTCCGTGTAGGCGTCGGTCCAGGCGAAGGAGGCGTTCAGAGGGGGATGGGTGATGGGCAGCTTCATGACGGGCTCCTCAGTTGGGCTTCGAGGGTGGTGGAGAGAAGGTCGGCGATCAGGGTGTTTATAGGGGTGTCCGTCCCGAAGGCGCTCCGAAGGCTCGCCTCGTTCTGGATGGCGAAACGGCTCAGCAGGAAGCTGACGGCCACGACCGCTCTGCGTGCCCGTTCCTCGTCTACCCCTTGGTGGGCGGCGAGCCAGCGGCTCGCTTCCTCGACGTAGGGGAGGTAGTGTGCAGCGCTCGTGCCCTCGGTGAGCCCCCCGTGATCCAGCACCTCGCGGAGGAGGAGCAGGACGGCCTCGCGCTCTTGACGCGCGGCGCGCACGAGGTGGAGCATCGCTTCAGCGATCGAGAGCTTTGGCAGCAGCGGCAGCAGGTCGACGGTCCGGGCTCGCAGGCGCTCGTACACGGCGTCAACGGCCGCGCGGTAGAGCCCCTCCTTGTTGCCGAAGTGGTAGTGCAGGGTGGCGATGTTGACCCCTGCTCCCAAGGCCACCGCACGGGTCGTCACGGCCGCGTACCCGTCACGGGAGAAGGCCGTGATCGCCTCTCGCAAGAGCCGCTCTCGCGTCGCTTCTCGGTCTCGGGTGGGTAGGGTCTGCATCGGGCGCCTCCTTAATCAAGCGATTGATTAGCCAGCCATCTACGTCGTGTCAACCGGATTTCGACGCGGAGCGTCATCGTGGCGGAGTGCCGCCTCGGAGGACCTGGTGGGCAGGTGGGTCGCGGGCTGATGGCAGGCCGATGCACCGCCATCGGGCTTGTCTTGCCCTGCGATTCCCGCGTATTGTACGTGGGTTGGAGCGCAGCAGGCGCTCGTCGTAGCCCCGTCGCGGCGGAGCGGGTCCTGGCGTGACACGTCGGTGAGCGCGTTGTCGCGAGGGATGGCAGCAGGGGAGCGCATGATGGAGCGAGGGCGGTGGTGGGGGACTTTGGCGGGGGAGGGGCGCGGGGCTGCGCTCGCGCTGCTTGGAGCTGGGGTGGTGTTGTGGGCAGCCCTGGGCGCCTGCGTGTCGGACGACCCCAGCGCGGACGCCGATGCTCGTGAGGACATCGGGCTGGACGCGGACATCGCCGCTCCGGTGGCGTGCAGCGCCGACCCGGAGTGTGGAGGGGGTGAGGTCTGTCAGCGAGGTCGCTGCGTTCGCACCTGCGGTGCGCAGCGCCCCTGCCCCGAAGGCCAGTCCTGTGGTCCCGCCGGCCATTGCGTGGCGTGTCTGCGCGACACGCAGTGCATCCCCGGGTACATCTGCGAGCCCGTGCAGGGCGCGTGCGTCCCTGGCTGTGCGGCGGATTCGGGCTGCGGGTCCGCAGAGCGCTGCGCGGCGGGGCGCTGCGTCCCTCGCGACATGCCTGCTCCAGCCTGCACGGCTGGTGAGCGGCGTTGTGCGGGCGAGGCCGTGGAGCGTTGCGAGGGTGAGCCCTTGGCGTATCGGGTGGTAGAGCGCTGCGCCTCAGGGACCTTCTGCAGCGTCCAGGCGGGGAGCCCGGCGTGCCCCTCGTCCCAAGGCTGTGAGGAGGGGCGCGAGCGCTGCGCGCGGAACGAGGCAGGCGACGACGTCGTTGAGCGCTGCGCGGGCGGGGTCTGGACGCGGCGTGAGGTCTGTCCGGAGCTGTGCCGGGCAGGGGTGTGCGTGGACGCGAGCTGCGCTGGCGATCCCGCGTACTGCGAGGGCGAGCTGCGCTGGTCCTGCGACCCTGGGGCGGCATTTTGGGTGCGTGAGGACTGTACCCGCGATGGCGCGACCTGCGAGGGCGGTGCCTGCGTTGCCCGGAGCTGTACCCCCCACGAATCGCGCTGCGGGGAGGATCCGACCCTGCGTTACGTGTGCGACGCGCGTGGCCTCGGGGAGGAGACCTTGGCTTGCGACGCCGGGGCCCGCTGCATCGACGGCGTCTGTCGAGGTCAGGTCTGTGATCCCAACGACTTCCCCTACTGCTCGGGGCGGGAGGTGCGCGGCTGCGCCGCCGACGGCAGCGCGATCCTTACCCTGCTGACCTGCCCCACGGGCCAGCGCTGCATCGACGGGTTTGCTGGCGCGCTCTGCGTCGCCGCGTGCGACGGACCGGACGCGTGCCTCCCAGGCCAAGCGCAAGGTTGCCGCGATGGGGCAAGCCGGTGGACCTGCGTGGAGGACGATCAGGGGTGCTTTGTGCGGCGCGCGGAGCCCTGCGGCGGGGAGGCGACCTGCGTCGAGGCCGGCGGGGCGGGGCGCTGCGAGGTCCCTGTGCCTCGCTGCGGCGACGGGGTGATCAGCGGCGGCGAGACCTGTGACGACGGCAACACGCAGAGCGGCGACGGCTGCTCATCGACTTGCCAGGTGGAGCCTGGGCACCGTTGCTTCGGCCAACCTTCGAGCTGCTCGCTGGGCGGGGACACCTGCGATCAGGCGCCCGAGATTGGCCCAGGCCGCTACGACATCGACACCCGCCCTTTCACGAGCCAGGTGGTCAACGTGACCGCACCCTGCAACACGAGCATTCAGCTCGTGAATAAGGACGCGGCCTACAAGATCCAGCTACCGGCGGGCCACGTCCTCCAGGTGACCCGCGTCTCGAGCTTCTGGGAAGGGTGGCTCATGCTCGCCAGCCGCTGCCCAGACCCTGGCGGCGCCTGCCTGCGGCTGGAGCGCGACAACCCGATCCGGTACACGAACCAGACGAACGCCCCCATGACGCTGTGGTTGATCGCGGCGGGTCGGATGAGCACCTCTAGCTCGTCGGGTCCGATGACCTTCGACGTCGCGACCCGAGAGCTACGCTGCGGCGATGGCTTCCGGGACGGGGACGAGCGCTGCGACGACGGCAACACCCGCGACGGGGATGGGTGCTCGTCGTCCTGCCGGGTCGAGGACGGGTGGTTCTGTTTCCACGAGCCATCCACCTGCCTCAACGGCGGCAATTCTTGCGCTACGGCAGTGCGGCTGGAGTTGGGCACGCACCGCCTCTCGAACGCCCCTTACTGGAACACGCATGGCAACCTTGGGTCGAGCTGCGGGAGCCAGCGCGTCGAGGGCGGAGACACGGTGTTTCGGGTGCGCGTCCCGGCGGGTCGGACGCTGCGGGCGGTGGTGTCCGACGCTACCTTCCAGCATGTCTTTGCCCTCTTGACCTCCTGCACCTTCAGCACGGGATGTCAGAGCCACGTGACCGGGGACACCCTCTCGTCGCGCACGCTGACCTGGACGAACACCGGGTCTTCCGACACGGACATCCTCGTCTACGTCGGTGGTCGGTACTTCGGGTCGAGCGGCAGCTACACGCTGACCTTGTCTCACCCCTAGATGGCAAGCCTCGTTGCCCGGCGGGAGCCCGCGTGATTTCGGCGCCTGCGGGGGATGACAAGGCGTGCGAGACGTGTTTACCTTCCACCGCGTCTGGGTGCCCCTGTGGGTCGCCCAGGTTCGTGCCCGTCGTCTCGTGCCACTCTCTCGCACAGCGCGCGCTTCGTTGCTTCTGCTCTCTTGGAGAATGCGCCATGGCTTGGAACTCCCCCCCTCCTCCTCGCGACCCGCAACAGCAGCCCCAAGGCCCCTTCGGACATGGGCCGCAGTCGCAACCTCAGCCGGGGTGGCAAGATCCCTACGCTCGTGCGGCGATGGATCCCCTGCGACAGGTCGGCCCGCACGTTGGCGCCGCGGGCAGCCCCAACGCCTTCATCACCAACGTGTTTGGGTGGATGACGATGGGGTTGGCCCTCACCGGAGCCACGGCGTGGATGGTCGCTGGCAGCGAGACCATCTTGACCTTCCTCTTCGGCACCGGGCTTCACCTCGGCCTCCTCTTGCTCTGCTTGGGTTTGGTCTTCGGTCTGTCGTGGGGCATCTCGAAGATGTCCGCCGCAGTGGCGACTGGGATGTTCCTCGTCTATAGCGTCATCAACGGCGCGGCGCTGGCACCTATCTTTTTGATCTACACGGGCGCGTCGATCGCGAGCGTGTTCTTCATTACGGCAGGCACCTTCGGCGCCATGTTCCTCTACGGGTGGAAGACCCAGCGGGACCTGACCTCCGTGGGCTCGCTCGCGTTCATGGCCTTGATCGGCCTCATCCTGGCGATGCTGGTGAACATGTTCCTGCAGAGCAGCATGATGAGCTTCATCATCAGCCTCGTCGGCGTGCTCATCTTCGTCGGACTGACGGCGTATGACGCGCAGAAGCTGAAGGACATCAACGCGCACGGATTCGACGGGTCGGAGGTGGCGCGCAAGAACTCCATCCTCGGCGCCCTGACCCTCTACCTCGACTTCATCAACCTCTTCCTCATGCTCCTGCGCCTGCTAGGCGACCGGCGCTGAGAGCGGTGAGGGGGCTTCGTGGCGCGAGCATCGCAGCCCGCATCACGCCCCTCGCCGGGGACCCACCTCGACGGTCTCCGGTGAGAAACCGCGCCGCAGCGTGAGCTCGCTCGTCGCCTGCTCAATGACGTAACTGCGCAGGCTGTAGGGGCCGCCAGCCTTGGTGCCCAGCCCGGAGCACTTGAAGCCGCCGAAGGGCATGCGGTGGACGAGCGCTCCGGTGCAGGGCCGGTTGAGGTAGAGATTTCCTACCTCGAAGCGCTCCTGCGCCATGGCGAGGTGCCTGGGATCGCGGCTGTAGAGGGCGCCGGTGAGCGCGAATCTGGTGCCCGAGGCCAGCGCGAAAGCCTCCTCGAGGTCTCGGGCTCGGAAGAGGGCGAGCACCGGCCCGAAAAGCTCGTCCTGCCCGAGAAAGGATCGGGCGTCAGCGCGGTCATAGAGCCCAAAGGGGGCATACGCCTCCCCCTCCGCTTCGGGTAAGTGGAGGACCACCTGGCGGGCTTCCCCTGCCGCCCGCACGTGGGCTCGCCGGATCCGCGCAGCGTTCTCGACGTCGATCAAGGGCCCGTGGACGTAGCGGCCTCCCTCCGGGGGGCCGATTCGCAGTGAGGCGATGGCCCCAGCGAGCCGCTCCACGCACTCGTCGGCGACACTCTCCAGGGCGATCACACGGCTGCAGGCGGAGCACTTCTGACCCTGGTAGCCGAACGCCGCGTGGACGACGCCGGCGATCGCCTCGTCAAGGTCGGCGTCATCGTCGATGACGATCGCGTTCTTGCCGCCCATCTCGCAGACCACCCGCTTTGGGCCCCAGAGGCCGCCGTCGCTGGCCGCCACGCTGAGGAGCCCTTGTCCGACCTCCGCGCTGCCCGTGAACGCGATCATCCGCACGTCGGGGTGTGCAGCCAACGCTGCACCTGCCACCTCGCCGCGGCCAGGGAGGAACTGCACCACGTCGGCTGGAAACCCGGCGGCCTGCATGGCACGCGCGAGCCCCCAAGCTACGCCCACGCTCGCCTCGGCTGGTTTCATGACCACGGTATTGCCCGTGACCAGGGCCGCGACGCTCATGCCGCAGAGGATCGCGAGCGGAAAGTTCCAGGGAGCGATGACCGCGCAGACGCCCAGCGGTCGGTGGAAGAGGAGATCCAGCTCACCGGGGTAGCCGCCAAGGCGCAGGGGTGCGCCCTGCAGCTCCTCCGCGCGGTCGGCGTAGTAGCGGCAGAAGTCGATGGCCTCGGCGACGTCGGCGTCCGCCTCCGCCCAGCTCTTGGCGACCTCCAGCACGATCAACGCGGCGTGTTGAGCACGATCGCGCTCCAGCATGTCGGCCAAGCGACGAGCATAGGCGGCCCGCTCACCCACAGGCCGCCGCCGCCAGGCCGGGAACGAGCGCGCAGCCCCCACAACCGCCCGGTCGACGTGTCCGGCTTCCGCGCAGGCTCCCAGCGCGATCACCTCGCCGGGATCGGCTGGGTTGAGAGAGGGGAGCCAGGCGCTCGTCTCGTGCTCCACTCCGTCCAGAACCACAGGGACGCGCAAGGGTAGCGTAGGGCGGAGCTTCTGCAGCGCCTCGGCGAGGGCTCGTCTTGGGTCCCTGTCGGCGAAGTCCAGCGTCGGGGTGTTGCGGAAGGGACCCAGGTCTCGAGCGGGTCCATGCCGAGCCGTGGCGGCGGTGGGCTGCGCGGAGGGATCAGCGAGCAGGGCCATGGTCTCACGGCCGTCCACGAAGCGCTGCCGCAGGAAGCCCTCGTTCGACGTGTTCTCCAGCAAGCGCCGCACGAGGTAGGCCATTCCCGGAAGGGGGGGCCCGACGGGCAGGTACTCGCGCACGCGCAGGCCGAGCCCTACGCAGGCGCGCTTGAGGGGCTCGGCCATTCCGTAGAGCATCTGCGCTTCCAGCCAGTTCGCTGGCGCTCCGGCTTGCGCCGCGTCGACCACCAAGGCCGCGAGGGAGCGCACGTTGTGAGACGCGCCGGCGAGGCGCAGGTGTTGGTGGGAGGCGGCCAGTCGCCTTGCGCTGCGTTCAAAGGCGGCGTCGCTCTCGGCCTTGTGGTCCCAGACGGGGGAGGGCCAGCCTCTCTGCGCGGCGAGAACGGTCTCTGCGTCCCAGTAGGCGCCCTTGACCAGGCGGATGGTGTAGGGCCTGCCGCGTCGCTGGATCCATTGGATCATGTCCTGGCAGTCTTGGTCGACGCTGCGCAGGTAGGCCTGAAGGACGAAGCCGGCTTGGTCGACGTCGCGCAGGCTTGGCTCCTCCATGAGGGATCTGAAGAGGGCCAGGGTCAGGTCCTTTAGGGCGTGGTGTTCCATATCCAGGTTCACGAAAACCTGTTTGGCGTGGGCGTGTTCCATCAGGGGCAGGAGCCTGCGCTTGATCCGCGCGATGGAGCCCTCTGGGTCTGTGTCGATGATCTGGGCAGAGAGGGCGCTGATCTTGACGGACACATTCGCGCGGTGGAGGTCGCCGAGGGAGTCACGGTCGAGGAGCGCACTGTGCTGCCACGTACGAGCCTCGGCTCCTAGGGCGTCGATGAGCCGATGGTAGCGCGCGGCCATGGTCTCGGCTTCGGTTTCGGTGAGGGTGGCCTCCCCCAGAAGGTCGACGGTGAAGCCCATGTTCGCTTTGCGGCGCTCTGCGACAAGCGGCAGCGCCGCGCTCTCGTCTGCGGCGGCGACGAACTGGGTCGCCATGGCTCGCAGGTTGGTATCCAGCTGCGAGGCCGCGGCACGCCCGAGCCAGCCTCCTCCAGCGGCGACTTTTGCGCCCGCCACCATCCATGGGGGCAGGTCGATGCCTGCGTCGAGGAAGAAGGTCTGGATGTGTTGGCCGACCTGCTCGGGGGTGCGGAGGGAGGGGTAGACGTCGACGAAGCGGAAGAGCTGGAGCTTGAATCCCTCGTCGCGCATGGCCCAGGTCATGAGCTGTCCCATCCAGAAGTCTTTCCGAAAGATGGAGGGCTGCTCGGCGGACATCCGCTCGAAGATCTGCTCGCCAACCCGTGCGATGGTCGCCTGCCTGTCTACGCTCATGTCGGCCTCCTTGGGCCAGGGTGGTCGCTGCCCGCGCCCCTCCGCGGGTGCGCGCGCTCCGAGTCGCTGCGGTCCCTCGGTGGGTATCCTGGGCACCAGCCGGTCTCAAGCGGAGGGGCTAGCGCGCTGCGTCGAAGGAGCGAAGGGGCGAGGTCGGAACGCGACATGAAGACCGGCAACTCGCTTGCTTCGGATGGCCAAGGACCCTAGCCTCTACCCGTCCATGGCCCTGGGTTGCAGGGCCGTCCCGGCTCGTGTCTCATGCTGGGTGTGAATCGCTGTGCTTGGGTCATGCTGGAGCCACTACGTTTCGTACCAGGCGAGCCCTGCTGCAGAGAGGTGAGGATGGCTATCCGATGTGGACGAGACGGTGTAGATTCGCGCTGGTGGAGGATGGTCTACCTGGCCCTCGCGGCATGCCTCCTTGCAGCGTGTAGCGACTCCGGCGGGCGAGCCACGACAGACGACGTCACGGAGGATGTCGCGGACATCCGGGAGGACGTCGCCGACGTCACGCCTGATGTGGACTGGGATGTCGACGGGGATACCGCCGATGTGCCTGATACGGATGAACCGGGCGATGTAGCGACCGATGTGGGTGAGGACATCCAAGACCCGGGTGATGTCGACGCTGATACGGAGGTCATCGAAGACCATGCGCGGACGGGTGAGGTGCGCGGGTTACGGGCCTGGCCGCAGGGTGACACGATGCACGTGGCCTGGCGCCCGGTGTTGGGCGCAGGTGGCTACATCCTCTGCTGGGCTCCGGAGGAAGCCGAGTGGGACCGCGTGTGCGAGCGCGTCTCGCGTCCTCACTTCGAGACAGACGAGTGGGAGGTGGGGAGCCGATGGTGGGTGGATGTGCGGGTGACCTCGGGTCCAACCCCACGGGAGATCGTGGAGACCTTGCTGGTCGAGGTTCCCGACGCAGGGCGTCCGCTTGAGGTCCATGTAACGATGGAGGGGACGGACCTCGCGCAGCTCTATGCCCGGGATGTCCACAGCGATGACCTGCTCCCTGCGGAGGTTCGGCTGATGAGCCCTGATGGACCGTTGCTGGAGGTTGTTGGGTTGCGCTTCCGAGGGTCGTCGAGCCGAGAGTATCCTCGTAAGGGCTTCAACATCCGCCTGGACAACCGCCCTGTGCTTGAGGAGCTGCCGGAGTTCAACTTCCGAGACGAGCGGAGGGGGGCTGGCAATCGCCTGCTCCTGAACGCAACCTGGACCGATCCCACGGGGGTTCGCCCAGCGGTGGCGTTCTCCATGTACGAGACCCTGGGGTTGGTCGCCTCGCGGACCTTCTTCGCTGACCTCTGGCTCCAGGGGATGTACGAGGGATTCTACATCGGTGTGGAGCGCATCGATCGTGAGGCCATGCGACGGTGGCGGCTGAATCGCCGAGAGGGAGGCTTCTCCTTGTTCCGGGATCAGGCGAAGGCCAACCGCGATCTCCCTGAGATTCATCGCCGATCCATGTTTGCCATGAACCCCGAGCAGTTCGGGGAGAGCGATGCGGAGATCATCGCCCTGCTGCAGCAGGTGTACGACTATCGAGGGGAGCTGGACGACCACAACTGGGAAGGGCTCCTCGAGCTGCTGCGGTGGGTGCATCAGACGCCGCCCGGGGCGAGCTGGGAGGAGGGCCTGCGTGAACGCTTCGACGTCGACGCGATGTTGGATTTCATGGCGCTCCACATCCTCCAAGATGACCGTGACAGCCTCGACATCGACTACTGGCTCTACCGCGACGAGGACGACCCCGAGGGCACGTGGCTGCTCATCCCCTGGGACAAGAATCTCGTCTTCGGCAACCACTGGTTTGATCCAGTCCGTGGTGCCCATGACCTCTTCGAGTACGACGGGGTCTTTCTGGAGGTCATGGGCAACCGGCTTTTTGCTCGGACCCTGGCCACGCCGACGCTGCGCGCGGCGCTCGATCTGCGCCTACGCACGCTGCTGGACGAGGTGTTCACGGACGCCTGGTTGGACGAGCTGCTCACCGACCTCAGGCGGGAGGTTGAGCGGAGCCTTGTCGATCCTGCGTCCCCAGCCTTTGCGCTCCATCCCAGCCAGCACTACGGCGACCCGACCTTCTTGTCGTGGCACTTTGACACCTTGCGGACCTTCTGGGCGCTGCGCCGGCAGTGGTTGCTACATGAGCGCGCGGGGGGTGGGGCTCCCTACGCGTGGTCCGGGGAGGTGACGCTGATCGCTGGTCAGCCCTACTACGTGCAAGACAGCAGCGGCTGGGTGATGGCGGAGCTTCTGGCGGAGGAGGACCTCACCTTTGACCTCTCGTTCCAGATCGAGGCGGACACAGAGGCCCTTGGGGTCGCGCGTCGGTGGCGAATCGACTCGAGTCTACAGGAGCCAGCGGAGGTCTTGCTCAGCCTCTACTACCGGAACCGGCCGGGGTTGACCTGGCTGCCCAGCGCTGAGGTTGGAGGACGTGACTGGGAGCTGACGATGGTCGACGCAACGGGTGTGTCGCCGCGCTGGCTGCCGAGCGCCGTCCACCCTTTTGTGAATCGGGTGAGGGCGTCGGTGTCCTTGCAGGGCGACCAGACCTTCTTGCTGCTCTTCCGCGACGAGTGAGGTCGTTGCGGGCCGCTGGGTGCCTCGCGGCCCACCTTGACAGGCCTACGCTGCGGTGTGCTGGTGCTCGCCGAAGAGCATCGCGTCTCCGTGGGACAAGGCGTCCAATTCTTCGAGCATCTGTTCACCGGTCAGCTCCAGGGCGGACGCGCCCTTGACGTAGCGCAGGAGCCCTGCGTCCTCGTAGTAGCGGTGCATGCGCGGGGACATGAGGCCGATGGCGTGGAGGTTGGGCACGAGCCTCGTGAACATCACGGAGCGGAAGATGTGCATCCCGGGTGCTTGGGTGACGAACTCGTTCCATGTCGATCGCGGCGCGAGACCCTCAAACCACTCCTCGTAGACCTCGTGGAGCATGAAGCGGTTCCGCATGAGGAGCGAGACTTCGAAGGCCCAGTCTTCGCGTTCGCGGCGCTCCTGGTCACTGAGATGGTGCTGGATGTGGTCTCGCAGGGCCAGGACCCCGTAGTGCACGTGGCGCGCCTCGTCCTGGATGATGTAGCGCAGGAGGTCTTTGAGAAGTGGCTCTCGGGTCATCCGGTAGAGCGTCCCGAATGCGCCCAGGGCTAGCCCCTCCACCATGATCTGCATGCCGAGAAACTTCATGTCCCAGCGGCTGTCGGTCATGAGCGAGTCGATGATGGTGAAGAGGTTGTCGTTGATGACGTAGAGGCGATTCAGTTTGGTGTCGATGTAACGGTGAAAGGTCTCGACGTGCCGGCCTTCGTCCATGACCTGGGTGGCGCCGTAGAGCTTTCCGTCCATCCACTGGACGGACTCGACGACTTGCGCTGCCGCGAAGAGCGCGCCTTGTTCCCCGTGGAGGAACTGCGAGAGCATCCAGGCTGTGACCGAGAGGCTCAGCTCGCGCTGCTCTTTGACCGAGAGCTTCATCGGCAGCGGGAGGTCATCGACCACGAGGAAGCGTGCGGGCAGGAGCGGTACCTCTGGGTTGTGCGGGTCGACGTCGATCGACCAGTCGAGCACCAGCTCGCTGTCCCACTGGTTCTCTTTGGCACGCCGGTAGAGTTCACGCATCTCCGGGAAGTCGGACCGATAGTTCCAGTCGAAGTGGGCGGCGTGGCCGGAGACCATGTCCGTGCGCTCCTGGGTGCGGCCCTGGCGCAGGAGAAAGCCCCGGCCGACGGAGGGCGCCATCTGCAAGATGCGCCGTGGATCGCTCACTTCCTTGGCGATGGCTACCAGCTCCAGGAGGGGCTCTACACGGCGCCGCATCGTCAAGGGCATCAGCCAGGTCAGTCGCTCCAGCGGGGTCATGGCGCCTCCTCGGGTGTCGCTATCCGTCGATGATGATCGCAGAGCGAGGGCAGGCGATGCAGGGCAGCACCCACCCCTCGTCACGCTCCTCTGCGGTGAGCGTATTCGGCTCGGGGTGATCGACCTCACCCTCGGCTGTGCGCACTCGGCAGGTCCCACATCCCCCCATCTGACACGAGGAGGGCATCGCCAGCCCTGCTCGGAGCGCGGCACCGAGCAGGGTCTCCCGCTCATGGACTTGGAGGAGACGGCCGCTGCGGCGAAACTGCACCGAGTGGACGCGGTCTTGCGCAGGGCGCCCACTTCCGCGGAGCGCAAAGGACTCCTCTTCAATGCGCTCATCCGCGGCGCCTGCGAGCGTCAGCGCCTCGCGAGCCAGAGCCACCCATCCGGCCGGTCCGCAGAGCAGCACCCGCCAAGATGCATCGACCGGGGGCAGCGCTTGCAGAAAGGTCGGGGCGTCGATGGGGCGCCCTGCGGACCCGGTCCACCACCACCTCGCCTGCCCGTCGTCCAGTTGGGCCACCGCCGCGGCGACGTCGTCCGCGAGCATGGCTCGCTCCGGGCTTCGCTCGAAGGCCACCCAACGCAGGGGTGCTCTCCGCCCCCGTCGAGCCATCGCCTGCAGCAAGCTCACCAAGGGGGTCACCCCCGAGCCTGCGCCGAGCAAGAGCACGGGTGCCTGGTCGTCTTCGAGCACACGGCGGCCAAAGCGACCGGCGGGCGCCGACGCCTCGATCACGTCCCCAGGCTGGAGGTGCTCAAAGAGGTGCGGCGTGAGCCTCCCTTCGGGTTGCAGCCGCATGCTGAGGCGCCAAGACGCTTGGCCCCCCTCCGGGGAGGCGGAAAAGGAGTAGCTGCGGAGTATGGGCTCGGGTGGATGGCCCTTCTCCGACGCTGGAATCATCACCCGGAGGGTCACGAACTGCCCCGGTGCCGCGCTACCCTCGCCTTGAGGCGGGCGGAGTGTCATGTGGAGCACCTCCGGATGGGGGCGTTCCACATCCAGCACCTCGAGCGCCGTAAAGCGGCCCGAACCAAGAGATGCGCTCTGCATTTGCGCGATCATGCGCGTGCGCGCTTCCTTGTCTGCCGCCGAGATGGCTGCCATGTCTTCGTCGCTGTGACGTCGGCGCACGGGCGCCCGCTGTTCGCGCGCCAGCGCGCGCAGGGCACCAGGCAGCCTCCTGAGCTTCTCCCAGCGAATGCGGACGCTCGTCGGATACCAACTGGACGGAATCATCGTGCCCTCCTCGCCACGCTCCCACACGAAAGGATATCGAACGTTCGTTCGACGTCAAGAGCGCTGCGCGTGGCGCCGCACCGCCCCGTCCCTTCCCCGCGGCGGGGGACCCCGCCATGCAGCGCAACGCTCCTGACAAGGGGCCGGCGATCGGCTAGGAAGTGCGTTGGTCGGAGCGGCCCACAGGACGGCTGAGGAGGAGTGATGACGCGCTGCACGTTGCCCGGATGGTCCGCCCCGCCTGGTGTGGCGTGGCGAGACCTCGTATCGCTCCGCGACGATGACCTTGTCGCGCTCCTGCTCCCCTGGATCCAGGAGATGCAAGCGGTTGCGCGCACCTCCGGCGCCTTGATCGCAGCCCAGGTCCAGCAACCGCTCGCGGAGGTGCTCGCGAGCCCCTTCGGGTTTCGGGCCTGCGCGCTTGCGGCGAAGGATGGCGTCTTCGCGGTCCACCACGACCGGCGCGTGATGGTCACGTGGCCGCGAACCCTCTCAGGTGATCGCGTCGTCGAGGACAGCGACCACGGCGTCTGGGACGCTGGGCGCTTGTTGACGGGGAAATACCAGTCCTTCTTGCAGGACGAGCCCTTGGTGGTGTTCAACCCGAACAACAGCGCGCGCTGGACGCCCCATGAGCTGCTGCATCGCGTGATGCGCTTCGTGTGGGCACCCGGCCTCACGCGCTGGGAGCTCTACGTGGGCTCCCGCATCAACGAGCTCGCGCCCGTCGTGCTCTGGTATGGATTCGACCAGGTGCTGCGGCTGCGTGGCGAGCGCTTCGCCCGTGGCGCCATCCAGGCGGAGCGCACGCCCGCGCTTGAGGACCTGCGTTGGTTGCACGGCGACCGCGCGTGGCTGGAGGATGGGTTGCGGCGTGACCTGGACCTCTTCCGCGAGGGGCTGGAGCACGCGCTGCGTGAGCTCAGGGCCGTGGACAAGGAACTTGAGACGAGGGCGTGTGTCGCTGTGCCGCACCCATTCCTCGACGCATCGGGGGACGCCATCGCCTATGTGGTCGGCCATCACCGCCGCCTCCGCGCTCCTGCGCTCCACCGATTCTACGAGGGTGCGCTGGTCGCCGGTAGGGACCTGGACGCGACCGCTGCGGCAGCTCGCGAGCGCGTCGAGGAGACGTTGAACGCCCTGCTCATGGAAGCGTTCGAGGTGGACCTGCCGCTCGCTCATGCGCGCGCCTCGGGCCGCCGTGTGTGGGACCTCGTCCAGCGCGCGCTCCTCGCCCACCCGATGCCGCGGCAACCCCTGCTCCGCGACGTCGGTGCCCTCGGTGCAGCCCTGACCTACGCGTGGGCGGGTAAGGTCCTGGCGTATGGCCCGTGGGAGGAGGCCGTGGCTGCCAGCTTGCCCAAGGATTTGGTGGCGGAGGTGCTGGCGACCGGGGCGCTGGAGCCCTCCCTGGCGCGGCCACCCCAGCGCGTAGAGCAGATGGCTCTCCCCCTCTCTGGGCCGGCCGATCCGCTCCCCATGCTGCCGGCTGTCTTGAGGCAGCTGGAGGAGGGTCTTGCCTCCTGTGTGCCGGTCACGGCGAGTGTGCTCGCGACGCGGGGGATTCTGGACGACCTGCTGACGGACTTGTTGTCTAACCCGGCCGTGACCGACGCGGACCGAGACGCGGGCCCCGTTTGGCGTCGTGCGGCCCTGGGGAGGCGTGTTGAGGCGTGGATCGTGGAACGACCCGGCCAGGAGGACATAGCTGCCCTCGTCGGTTGGGAGCTCGCGTTGTTGGAGCAGGATAAGCGGGATGATCGCGTCGAGCGTCTGGGGGCGCCCCTTGAGGAGCTTCCGGACGAGTTCGCGGACGAGGTCGTGGTGCCCAGCATGGCGTTCCGCGTGTACCGCGCGGACTTCGATGTCGTCGCTTGGCACGCCAGCTTGGCGGAGGATCCCTCGGCGCTTCCGCCCTTGCGCGCTGCGCGGGCGTACCTGCTGGGTACGGTGGGCGACGAGCGCGCCGTTGTGCCACTGCCAGCGGCGCTGGAGGAGGCGTGGTGGACGTTGCACGAGGCTGGCGCCATGCCTGCGGTGGCGTGGCTCGACCACCTGGCGCGGGCGCTAGAGACCAAGCCTTGCCATCAGGGGCTTCCGGAGAACGCGGATGAGTGGTTGTGCGAGCTGGTGCTGGCGGGGGCTATCGGGGTCATGCTCTAGCGGGCGCAGGTGCTCCGCAGGACGAGGCTGCAGACGACCTCCAGGTGTGTCGTATGGGGGAACATGTCGACCGCCTCCATCGCCTCCACCTCGTAGCCGAGCGCAGCGAGTCCCGGGAGGTCTCTGGCGAGCGACGTCGGGTTGCAGGAGACAAGCACCAGGCGCGGGGCAGCGATGGCTCGGAGGTGCTCAAGGGCGACACGCAGCAGCCCCTCTCTCGGCGGGTCCAAGATGACGACGTCGGCTCCGCCGAGTGAGCGGCGCCCCTCGTTCGTCGCCAGGAAGGGGCCTACGTCGGCGCAGATCCACGTTGTGCGCCCGGCGAGGCCGTTACGCGTCGCGTTCCGCTGTGCGTCTTCAATGGCGCTGGGGACGATGTCGACGCCAATGACCTCCCCTGCGTAGTGGGCAGCGCAGAGGCCTAGGGTACCCGTGCCGCAGTAGAGGTCGACGACGCGATGCGGGCGTTGGGCGCCGGAGCTAGGGTGGGCGTTCCCGCCATCGTCTGTCGGGGCTCTCCACAGTCCGGCGTGGCGCAAGACGGTGGCCACCAGGATCGCGGCTTGCGAGCTGTTCGTCTGGAAGAAGGTCCGTGGTTGGATGGCGAAGGTCAGGGTCTTGCCGTCCGGCAGACGCAGCACCTCGTCGAGGTGGCCTGGGGTGGTGAAGGCGCGCTCGAAGCGCTGTGTAGGCTCTCCGCGCCGGGCTCGGTGCCGCGTGACGAAGACCTGCGTCTGGTCCAACCCAGACTCTCGGGCGGTGGCCAACATGCGTTCAGCGAAGGCGCAGGAGAGCTCGTCGGCGCATCGCCGCGAGCCGTCCGCGGTGTCGACATGGTCCACGTCGTCGACGATCAGCTCGACAAGCAGGTCCTCCGTACCGAACGCGGCGCGCACGACCAGGTTGCGAAGCCACCCGTGGCCCGCGCGGAGCTGGAACGGGGGCAGCGCCTCGTCGCGCGCCCACGCTTGGGTCGCGCGCACGAAGGGGGCCATACGCGGGGACGCGATCTCGCACGCCTGGAGTGGGAAGACCTCGTTGCGGTAGCCACGTGGGAAAAACCCCAGCGCGAGATCGCCCTGGGGATCGGTGCTGAAGGTCAGCTCAATCTTGTTGCGGTAACCCCAAGGGAGGGTCGCCGGCTGCGAGGGGAGCCACCGCGACGCCTCTACGCCGAGGGACGCGAAGAGCTTGACCAGATGGGCCGATTTCAGAGCGCCCTGCTGGTCAGGGTCAACGTGCTGGAGCGTGCAACCGCCGCACGGGGGGTAGGGGGGGTGGTCGAGGTGGGCGCAGCGAGGTCGGACCCGCATGGGCGAGGCGGCCACAACCCCTTCCACCTTGGCGAAGACACGCTTGCCGCGCCGCGCCTCCACGCGGGCAACCACCTGTTCACCGGGCAGGGCGCCCTCCACGACCCATCTCCAGCGCCTGGCTTGCGCCTCACCGCCGACAGCTGCGTGCACGTGCGCTATGCCAGACCCGTCGCTGTCCAGCGTCTCTATGCGCAGCGCGCGTGTCTCTCCGGCGCGTGGCGCGTGGGCCCATGCCTCTGCGGCGGGTGGCGTCGCTTCCTCCCGAGGGGGGTGCGTGCTCATAGGAGCATCCGCAGACCGGGGACAGCGAGGAGGAGGGTGTAGAGCGCGCGCACCTGCGTCGCGTTGTGGGCGTCGAGCGAGATGGTCACACAGACGTGTTTGCCGCCGCCGGAGGCGCGTTCGCTGAAGGAGACAGCAGCGGAGGAGGTCGCGATGCTGCGCCCTGCGTCGGTCACCGCCTCCGTGAAGGCCGCCGTGTTCGGACCGAAGGCCTTCACGTGAAAGACACAGGGGAAGCTGTGCACGGCTTCGAGCGCCTCTGCCGAGGGGAGGTGGTGGGTCATGGGCTGTGGTGTCCTGAGGTTCCGACGCGTCTGGCGCAGGCCTCCTCGTCCTAGCACAGCATGAGCCCCTCGGGAAACGACCGCGTCAGCCCGTTGACAGCAGCGAAGCGCTCTGGGCACATAGAGGGACAGCCCCGACCGGAGAGATCCACCCTCCCGGTCCGCTCCTCGAGATTGCGCATGACCGAAGATCCCAAGAAGCCGCCCTTTGACCCCTACGGGCCGACCCAGCGTCCCCCTCCCGGGGGGGCGCAGGGCCAGAATCCGCCGGGGGGTGCGCCTTCGCCCTACGATGCGTCGCCGGGCTGGCCCCCCCCGCCCGGCAGCGCCTCGTATCCGCCACCCGGGTCCGCCGGTGGCGCGCCAGGCTTTGGGCCGCCCGGCGGTCAAGCGCCTCCCGGTGGGCCCCCGCCGCCGGGTGCCTATCCTCCTCCGGGTGCGTACCCACCTCCTCCCGGCTACGCTCAGGGGGGTGGCCCTTACCCTCCGCCTCCCGGCTACTATCCCCCGCCTATGCCTGGCGGAGGCCAGTTGTGGCACCCCCAGCATGGAGGACCACCGGCCGTCATCCGCTACAGTGACAGAGACTGGTTGACGACCTTCATGCTCTCCTTCTTCCTCGGGGGTCTAGGCGCGGACCGCTTCTACCTCGGGCAGATCGGTCTCGGCGCGCTCAAGCTGGTGACGTTGGGCGGTTGCGGGCTTTGGGCCATGGTCGACGTGGTGCTGATTGCGATGAACAAGCTGCCGGACGCCGACGGGAGGCCCCTGCTGAGGTCGTAGATGGCGGTTGCGAGCTGCTTGGGGACGGGTCCCCAAGGGGGGCCTCGTCGCTGCGAGGCTGCGCGCGCGATGGAGGGAGGTATGCCGGTCCAGCCACACAACGCAAGGTCCTGCGAGCCATCGACCCCACGGCGTAGCGTCTGGCCGCTGAAGGTCCTTGGCGGCTGGGGTGGGCCATGGGTGCTGCTCCTCGTCGCCCTCGTCTGGTTTGTCACGCGCAAAGTGCTCGGGTGGTCCTCCGTGTGCGCGTTGCATGCGCTCTCGGTGCCCTTGTGCTGGGGTTGTGGGCTGGGCACAGCGCTCTGGCTTCTCGTCACCGGGCATCCGGTGGAGGCCGTCCAGGTGCATCCCCTCAGCCCCCTCGTGCTCCTCGGCGCCTGCGCGCTCGTGGTCGGCTCCCTCTGGCGTGTGCGAGCCCAGGGCACGCACGACCGCCCCTCGTGAGTCAGCGCGACGCCGCAGCCGCAGAGGGGACAAAGAGCAGGCGTAGGCAGGTCGCCACGAGTACGAGCAGCACCCCAAAGAGGGTCTGGGTGGCACCCACAGGCCAGGCCAGCAAGAACGCAACCACATAGCCACAGCCGCCCGTGGTTGCGCCGAGGATCGACGCGCCGATCAGCGCTTGGGTGGGCGAGCGCGCGAGCTGGAGCGCTGCAAGGGCGGGCAGCACGGTGAAGGCGAAGACGGGCAGCGCACCCAACACCCGCGTGCAGAGCGCGATCGCCAGCGCGAGGCTCAGAAAGAGCACGGCGTCCAGGAGCTGGACCGGCAGGCCCCGCACCTTGGCTCCCTCGGGATCGAAGCTCGCCTGCAAGAAGCCACGGCGCCACCAGAGCTGCCAGGCCACGAGCACCAAGCTCGTCCAAACGACCGCGCGTGCATCTTCCGGCAACACCGCGACGGCGGTCCCGAAGAGCACGGTCTGCACATCGTGGATGTCCTCCAAGATGTAGTTGCCCATGGCCAGGGTGCCTGCGGCGCCGCCGAGCCAGATCAATCCGAGGATCCCGTCGCGGCGCAGCGGCGTGACGCCGCGATCGAGGAGGAGGAGGAGCGCGCTCGCGCTCGCGAGGAGGAATGCGCCGAGCGTTGGTGTCAGCCAGCCGAGAAGGACCACTTGCGCGCGCAACCAGAAGGCGAGGGTGACACCCAGGCTGGCCGCTTGGCTGAGGGCCGCGCTGAAGAACACCATGCGCCGCAACACCACGAAGACCCCGAGATAGCCGAGGAGAAGCCCGGCCATGACCGCCGTCCAGACGGCATCGGAGAAGAGGTCCCAGCCCTCCACGAAGAGGCGAAGCCCGTCCATCATGGGGTCTCAGCCGCGCTCAGCGCCGGCGCCACGTTGGGGGGCAGTCCGCGGCAGTCGAAGGACCCGAAGCGCTCGATGAAGCGCGGGTCCCGCGCAACGTCCTCCGTGCATCCTGCCATGGTCAGGCCGTCGTCCTTGTCGACCACGAGGACGTCAGTCGCCCGAGAGGCGATCACCCCGAGGTGGTGACTCACCACGAGCACGGCGAGTTGACGCTCGTGTCGGAGTCGATCGATCAGCTCGAAGGTCCGCCGCTCGGCGAGGAGGTCCATCGCGCTGGTCGGCTCGTCCAAGACGAGCACTTGCGGTTGATGGACCAGGGCTTTGGCGAGCAACACACGCTGCTTCTGCCCTTCGCTGAGGCTGCTGAAGGGGAGCTGCAGCCACGGCAGCACGTCAGCGTCACGCAGGGCGCGCTCCGTCTCTGCGGGCAAGCGCCAGCGACGCAGCGGCTGCAGGAAGCTCCAGCCGTGGTCTTCGCCCCCGCGGACGATGTCGATGACGCGACCCGGGAGGCTGGCGTCCAACTCGTGGCGTTGCGGTACATAGCCGAGACGGAGGTCCGGAGCCCGGCGGACGGAGCCGGAGACCGCGGGCAGCAGTCCGAGCAAGGTTCGCAGGAGCGTCGTCTTGCCTGACCCATTGCGGCCGATCAGCGCCCACAGCTCCCCCGCTCGGAGATCGAAGCTCAAGGGTGGCAGGAGGCCCACGCCCCGGAACCCCACGACAAGGTCCTGTACCGCCAAGAGGGGGGGCGTCGCCGCGTGCGTGTGGGCGACGAAAGCCGCCGGCTCGTGCCGCGGGTGCTCGTGGTCGTGGGTGTGGTCGTGCATCAAGGTGGGGACGTGCGAGGGACGGAGCACTGCGGGACCCCGTGGCGAGAGGATCCCCTGGATGCGGCGCCTAGTTCGAGGGGATGTCTGCGACGGCTCCGCGCTCGACCAGCACGGTAACGCTCGTCAGCGCGGCAGGTCCAGCGAACTCAAGGGTGTAGGTCCCTAGGGCCAGGTCAAAGATCAGGAGATAAGCGATGCGGTCGCACGAGGCGGTGTCGCGGCTTGAGTAGCTCGGGAAGATCTGCGCGCCAGCTTCGTCGCGAACGATCAAGGTGGCCTCGTCTTGCTCGACGAAGAAGCCCACGCCGCTTCGCGCGCTCTGCGCGATGCGCGCGAAGCCGCGCCGGGTCCCCGTGTCCGTCGTCGGCAGGCTCAGCGTGTAGGGCTGATGCTCCGATGCGAGACTCGGCAGGTTCGCTGCGTCCGCGCTCGCGCCTGCGTCGAGGTTTTGAGGTGTCGCGCGGCGCAGGTCTCCGCAAACGTGGTCGAGGTCAAAGGCCCCGTGGTCGTGTTCGTCACAGGCGGTCGAGAGGGTCGCGAGACCCAAGAAGACGAGTGCGTGGAGGAGGCGTCGCATGAACATGGCTCGGGTCCGGGGTGGGGGGCGTGGCTCGGTAGGGGGTCAACGGAGTCGCGCGCTACCGCTCGTGTCACGAAGCAGCCGCTGCGTCAAAGCCTCTGCACCCTCCTCGGAGAGGGTCAGGAGGTCCTGCTCGCTGGGCATCTCGGCCCAGTCGATGTCATCGAAGAGGGAGACGGGCAGGGCGATGGTGGTCTCGAGAACGCGCTGCAGGCGCTCGCCTCGCTCGACGCGACCTTCGCCCACGACAACGAGCGTGACGTTGTCGACGCTGATGTCGAAGGGATGGCCCCCGGCCAGGGGCGCCAGGCGCGCCCGCTCCCCTTCGCGGCGGTCCCACACCCTCCCGCTGACGCGCAGCTCGACGACCTCCAGAGAGGCCCCGTTGACCCGTCCTCGCTCCAGGGTGCAGCCGTCCTCACAGCCAACCATCGCCGGCGTGGCGCGGCTGTTGAATCCGGGAAGCAGCGCGGCGCCTGCCAAACTCCAGACGACACTCTGGTCGCCAGAGGGGCCCACCAAGCGGAGCTCCGCCTCAATATCGGCGTAGTCGACGATCCGGTTGCCTTCGACGGTATGGCAGTGCCCGTGGTGGCAGTTCGTGTAGCCGGGCGGGGGGCGCGAAGGATCGAAGCTGAGCACATCGCCGCCGGCCCCGAGCGTCAGCGTCAGGGTGCTCGCGCGCAGCTCCACCTGCTCTACGGCGACGTTGTAGCCCATGAGCGTCTGCACAGCGCCAGGGTGGCTGGTGACCAGGCGTTCGCTGGGTGCGTCCAGTAGGACGATCAAGCTCGCGTCTCGCAGCTCACCCCACGGGCTGCCCTCGTCGAGCGCGCATGCGCTCGCGCTCACGATCGCGAGGGCGAGCAGCGCGCGGACAGGAGGGCGCCGAAGGACTGGTATCCGGGTCATCGATCCTCCTGGAGGTGGGTGTAGAGGTCATCGGCGACGCGCTGGAAGAAGGGGATGAGCGTCTCACCCCCGTCGAAGTGGATGTCGCCGGCCAGGAGCAGCAGGCGCGCTCCTGTCAGCGACGCCAAGGTCTGGGCGGTCCGCGCGGGATAGAAGCGTTCTTGGACGATCAGGCGCACGCCGCGGGCCTGCATGTGCCGGCGTACCTCCTGAACATGCTGGGGATTGGGCGGGATTCCTGGACGCGGCTCTAGGGTCGCGACCTCTTCGAGGCCGAGCCAATCCCACAGGTAGGTCAGTGACTTGTGGTAGGCGATGACCCTGCGTCGATCTGGCGGGATTCGGCCGAATCGCTCGCGCTGAGCCTGCGCGAAGGTCAGCAGCTCGTCGTGCACGGCGCGTCCGCGCAGCCTAAACCCCTCGGCGTCGCCGGGGCGCAGCTCTGCTAGCCGCTCCGCGACCCCGAGCGCGATGGACGCCATGGCGCGAGGGTCGCGGGTGAAGTGGGGGTTGCCGCCGGGGTGGAGGTCGCCCATCGCGCGGTCGATGGGCCCCTGCGGGACGTCCAACAAGCGCACAAAGGCGCTGACCTCCAGGTACCCGCGACCACCGACCTGGATGCGAGGATTTCTAGCGTTGACCTGTAGCTGCGGGAGCCAGCCTACCTCGTACTCCAGGCCATGGGCCACCAAGAGGTCCGCGCTTCGCAGCGTCACGAGGTGGTTCGGACGTGCGTCGACGTAGTGCGGGTCTTCGGTGTGTCTCGCGATCGCCGTCACGCGAAGGGTATCGCCGCCGACCGCCTGGACAAGGGCCGCCAGGCCTGGGGTCGTCGTGACGACCTGGAGCGCGGCCGCAGGGCGTGCCCCTGCCGCGATAAGGATCAGCAGGACGGCGAGGGAGTAGAGGAGGTGAGGCATCAGGGCTCGGTGGCTAGAACGCGTGTGCTCCGTGCGCGCCAACGAGGACCTCTAGGCCCAGCATCAGCGCGTAGATCGGCTGGTCGCGCCACGTGGGCATGTCGGCGGAGGCTTGCAGGCGCAGGCGCGAGAAGTGTGAAGGATAGTGAGTGGCCTGCCAGGAATAGCGGGCCCGGGAGCCCGTCCAGGTCGGGTCCAGTGGGTCCTGGTCGATGCCGGTAACCAGCTCGTAACGGAGCCCCGTCTCCCAGCGCGGGCTCCACTGCCAGACCAGCTGGGAGTAGAGACCTAGGTCTTGGAGGACGTCGTAGGGGACCTGTCGGCTGCGCCAGAGCACCTCGGTCTGCCAAGACAACGATTGGCGTAGTGCGCTTCGCGTCGGGCGGTAGCGGAGGTACATGTCGCCCCCCAGGATCATCGTCCGGTTGCCCAACCCGCTCGCGTTGGGTCCAAACTGGCCGCTGGCGCCCAGGAGCAGGGAAAGGTCATGCCCCATGGGGAAGAACTGTTTGAGGGCGAGCGTGGCCAGCAGGTCCTCCACGCCGCGCACCCCGAGGTCGTCGTTGCCGAAGAAGGAGCGCGCGCAGCACCCCCCCGCTGCATCCGTGGCCGATGCGATCGCCTCGACGTACCACGGCAGCGGCACCAGCCAGGACAGCTCGACGCCTAACCCGCGACTGTTCTCGCCACCGAAAAACTTCCCGAGCACCAGCGGTTGGTCGAGAAAGTGCCACGCGTGCGGGTGGGTCTCGTTGAGCCTCCCGAAGCGCGTCAGGAACTGCCCCGCGCGTACTTGTAGACCGCCTCGGAGCGCGAGCGTGCGTGCATAGGCCTCCTCGATCTCCACGCCAAACTGGCTGAACACGAGGTTCGCATGAAAGCGGAAGAAGGGGTCGACGTTCGCCTCTAAGGCCCACTCGAGCTGCTGAAGGTTGAAGCCTGTCCGGGAAGGATCGTGCGCGCCCGTCTGCAGTGGCTCCTCGTCGCTGAACCAAGCGGCCGCCACATCGAGAATCAGCGCCATGTCGAGGAGCCCGCCGCCGCCTGCAATGCCGGGCGATGGCGCCTCGACGGCCACGGATCTCGCGGCGCTCGCGTCGGCCGCCAAGGCCTCCCACAAGAGCTCCTCTGCCGCCTCGTCGTCGAGGGTCGCTTCGCCAAGCGCCACCCGAGCAGGCACCAGGCCCAAGAGGGCGGCCAACCAGTAGACCAGAACACGAGGCGGCATGAGCGGCTATGGGACAGGACACGAAGCGCGAGAGCGCAGCCCTCGAGGGGCGGCAGCTTCCGTTAGTTAGTGTCATGTGCAACGGCGATCAAGGGCCCGCAGCAGCTCTCGTTGTGGCGCTGTACGGAGCGCTGGTGATCTAGCGACGCGCGTGCGCTGACCCAAGCTCTGGACGACGTGTCTAGTTGTTGGGATCCGGGTTGGGATCTGGGTCGGGATCGGGATCTGGGTCGGGATTTGGGTCGGGATCGGGATCTGGGTCGGGATCTGGGTCGGGATCGGGATCTGGGTCGGGATCGGGATCTGGGTCGGGATCGGGGTCTGTGTTGGACGCGATCTCGACGAAGCTGTCGCCGAGGCAGGAGGAGAAGGCTTCCACGCTCGCCAGGGCTGCGTCGGCCTCGCCGAAGGTCGCCAGCAGATGCGCGGTGGCCAGGTGATGGAAGATGGGCCAGATCTCCTCTGGGGGGGTGTCGGTCGTCCGGCAGCCATCCGAGGCCAGCCCCTGTAGAGCGCGTGCGGAGCGGATACCGTAGGACGCCGCGACGGCGACGAGTCCGCCCTGGTCGCGGCCGATCAGGCAGATGTCGCTCACGGCCAGGTGCCCTGCGCCCGCGAGGTTGATGTAGACCGCGGGGCTCGCCAGCCCATCGAAGAAGGAGCGGACCGCGGAAGGTCTGACGATGGCGTCCGTCTCCCCGGCGATGATCAGCGCGCTGCGATCCCCGTAGTCGGCCCCCTGGGGTCCACCACCGGTGAGCAGGACCGCCGTGAGCGGTCGGGGGTCGAGGAAGTAGCGTGCGACGGTACCAGCACCGGCAGAGTGTCCCGTGATCGCCAAGCGGCTGGTGTCGACGCGCCCGAAGAGTGGGTCGGCGGCGTCAGCGTTGCGGGCCTCGACCTCGCCCAGCAGGTCTTCGAGGGCCTGCACCGTGTCGGAGGGGTCTCCGCGCAGCTGGAAGGTGAGGACTGCGGGCAGCCAGCGCTCCGGGTGGTCCACGGTGGCGACGACCATACCCCACGAGGCCAGGTGGCTGTTGTAGTAGCTCGACTGCAGGCGGTAGCCAGCGAGGCCGTGGCTGAAGAGCACCAGAGGAAAGGATCCGTCGGCCGGGGGAGCGTCCTCCCACGCCCACATGACGAAGAGTGGCACCTCGCTGTCGGGGATCTTGTCGCGATCTGCCTCTGGCAGCCAGTCCCGCATGTCGTAGCGTGCTCGCTCCAGGCCGGTGACGGCGTCGGGTGCGACCGGATAGAAGATGGCCGCCTGCTGCTCGCCGACGGTGAGCGTCCTCACGCCCACGGCGTAGGGCCCGAGGTCACCGTAGGCGGCGCAGGCTGGGGCGGGCGCGGCGTAGTCGATGGGGTCGTAGTCGACGCCATAGGGCTCGTTGGGGTCGCGTACATCGCCGTCGGGGGAGGCGTCGACATCCGCACCGTGGTCGACGTCGTCGTCGTCGTCGATGTCCCTCGTGTCCTCAGCGTCGGGGGTCTCTGTGGCGTCCTCCACGACGTCCGTGTCGGGTGGCGTCGGCGTCTCTGCGGAGGTGCTTCCGCAGGCTGCAGAGGCCACCAGCAGCGCGATGAGGGTTCCGTGGACAAGCAGTGGGCGGAGGTGCGTGGGGGGTGATGCGGTCATCAACGATCTCGGTGGGTGGCTGGTGCGAGGCAGCTCCTCGCGGACGTGGCGACATCGTAGTCTGTGGTTGAGATGGCGTCCATGGGGCCGAAGGTGCGGGCGATTGCACCTTCTCGACGGCCGCTGGCGTCCTAGAGCGTAGCGGCGCCTAGGCCGCGAGGAGGGAGCGCATGGAGCCTTGTGTCGTCGTCTGGTATCGAGAAGACCTTCGGGTCGAGGACCACCCTGCGCTGTGGTCTGCTGCCCGCCGAGGGCTGCCGGTCCTTCCTGTCTACGTGTTGGACGACGGGGCGGCCGGGACGTGGCGTTGGGGTGCGGCGCGCCGGTGGTGGTTGCACCACAGCCTTGAGGCTCTGGCAAAGCGTTTGGACGAGCTGGGTGCTCCTCTCCACGTCTTGCAGGGTCCGGCGGAGGAGGTGCTCACAGCGTGGGCGCTGGGCGTAGGCGCGTGCGAGCTGCACTTCAACGCGTCCACTCTCCCTTGGCGGCGTGCGCAGGATGCGCGGCTCGCGGCGGCCTGGCGCGAGCGTGGGTGGGAGGTCGTCGCGCATCCCACGGACCTGCTCCATGAGCCGGATGCTCTGCGCACCCAGGGGGAGCGCCCCTACCAGGTGTTCTCCCCCTTCTGGCGCGCCTTTCAGGCCCGCGTCGTTCCCGCCAAGCCCTGGCCAAGGCCGCAGCCGATGTCGGGGGTTCGTCCAGCGCAGGAGGAAGGCGTAGGGTCGCTGGGCCTCCTGCCTCATCTGTCGTGGGCAGAGGGGTTCTCGTCGTTCGCGACGCCAGGAGAGTTGTCGGCGCGGGCCAGGCTGAGCGCGTTTCTGGAGGAGGACGCTCAGCGCTACACGGATGACCGAGACGCTCCGGCGCTGGACCGTACATCGCGCCTCTCGCCGCACCTGGCCCACGGGGAGGTCACGGGCCGGACGATCTGGGCTTGGGCAGAGGCCCGCGGTCGCTCCGCTGGCCTTGAGTACTTCGTTCGCGAGGTTGGCTGGCGTGAGTTCGCCTACCACTTGATCTACCACATGCCCCACACGATCGATGTCGCGCTGCGCAAGGACTTCGAAGCCTTCCCTTGGCAGCCGGATGAGGCGTTGTTGGGCGCGTGGCAGCGCGGTCGCACCGGGGTGCCGCTCGTCGACGCGGGGATGCGGCAGCTCTGGGCGACGGGTTGGATGCACAACCGCGTACGCATGGTTGTGGCTTCGTATCTCGTCAAGCACCTCTTGCAGCCTTGGCAGGAGGGGGCTCGATGGTTTTGGGACACGCTGGTTGACGCCGACCTGGCGAACAACACCCTCGGGTGGCAGTGGGCGGCCGGATGCGGTGCGGACGCCGCGCCCTACTTCCGAGTGTTCAACCCGGTGCTGCAGGCGCGCAAGGTCGACCCCGAGGGGGCCTACATCGCGCGCTGGGTGCCTGAGCTCGCCGTCCTCCCGGCGCCATTTCGGGCAGCCCCCTGGGACGCGCCGCCCCTGGTGTTGGCGGAGGCTGGTCTCCGCCTGGGGGAGCACTATCCTCTCCCGGTGGTCCAGCACGAGGAGGGCCGGAAGCGTGCGTTGGCCGCGCTGGAGTGCTTGCGGGCGCGCGTCGCAGGAGGGAGGTGAGGCAGGGTGGCGTCGACGATCTACACACATCTCTTTGGTGGCCGCGCGCCTGGACCGCTGATGGTGGGGTTTCATGGCTGGGGCGGTGACCACCGCACCTTCGCGAAGCTCGCTGGGTTGTTGCCCGAGGAGGTCACGCTCCTCGCTCCGGATCTCCCAGGATACGGGGCCAGCGATCCTCTGTCCTCGTGGACCTTGGACGCCTACATCGATCGCCTGGAGCCCTTCTGGCGCACCCTGGACGAGCGGGGAAAGTTGCCCCTTGTCGCGGTCGGGTCTTGTTCTGGTGCGCTCTTGCTCCTGGAGACGGCGCGTCGCCGGCCGGAACGTTTCCAGGCCATCGTAGCGCTTGAGCCTTTCGCGTGGTTGCCGTGGTACTTTCGGGTCTTCTTGACACCGGTGCTGGGTCCCCTCGCGTACCACAGCACCTTCGCCAACCCGGTGGGTCGGGCCATCGGCAATCGCAGCATGCGGCAGCAGCGGCAGGCCGACACGGATTTGACCGCAAGCTTTGCCGACAAATCGCCGGCCACCACCTTGGGAACCCTGCGCGTCCTCGCGGAGATGGGGGACGCCCGTCGCTTTGAGGGCTGTGAGACGCAGGTGCGTCTCCTGCACGGGGAGCGTACCTTCGCGGCCGTGCGCGAGGGCCTTCCCTTGTGGCGAAGCAGCTTGCGAGCCCTTGAGATCGAGGAGGTCCCTGGGGTGGGGCACCTTCCGCTGGAGGAGAATCCGGCGCGCGTAGCCGAGGTGCTGCTCGCGCTGAAGAGGGCGTAAGCGGTTCTAGCGCTCCAAAGGATGGGCGGTTGCCCCTAGAGGCCGTCCGTTTGGTCTGTCATGGAGATCTGCGTGAGAACGTCGAAATAGGTCGTGAAGAAGGCGAGCACGACCGCGATGACGATCAGGCCGGTGACTACGAGCATGACGGGCTGCAGGATGACCGCGAAGCGAGCGGACGCGTTGGCGAGCTTGCGCCGCAGGAAGCGGCTGAGGTGTCCGAGCGTCGTCGGTAGCTGCCCGGCGATCTCGCCGACGGAGAGCATCTCCAGGAAAACCGGAGGGAGGTTCGGGAAATCTTGGAGTGGCGTCGTCAGGGAGCGCCCCGCCTCGACCTCTGCTCGTGAGCGCTCGATGGCCGCGCGCAGGTAGCTGTTGGCGATGCCGTCGGAGGCCAGGGTGAGCGCCTGAGGCAGCGGCACACCGTGTTTGGTGAGCATGTAGAGGGCGTCTGTGAAGTAGCTGGTGTGGGCGAGGAGCATGAGGCGGCCGAGGATGGGGAAACGGCCGAGCATGCGGTCGGTGGTCTCGGGCGCAGCGCGGCGCGCGTAGCGCAGGGCGACGATCGCGGCGACGAAGAGGATGGCGAGCAGAGGGATGCCATAGGGGGTTCGAACGAAGTCCGACACGGCGACCACGAGAGCGGACAGCCCGGTCAGCTCGGCGCCGGCCTGGGTGAGGCCAGCGGTAAAGGTCGGGACGACCCAGAAGAGCATCATCAGCACAGCGAGGAGGGTGATGCCCATGAGGATGATCGGGTAGGCCATCGCGCTCTCGATGTTGCCGCGAACCTCCGCTCGGTGCTCGCTGGCATCGGCCACATAGTGCAGGGCTTCGGAGAGGTTGCCGGCCTCGTGGGCCGCGCGGATGACAGCGACGGACCCGCGGTCGAAGTACCAGGGGAAGGCGCTCATGGCTTCGTCGAGGTCCTTGCCAGAGCCCACCGCCTCGGAGAGCGCCCGTGCGCACGCCCGCAGATCGGGGTGGCTCACGGAGCGCTGGAGGATCTCCAGGGAGCGATTGAGGGGGTGCCCCGCTTCGATAAGCACAGAGAACTGCCTGTAGAAGGACACGACGTCGTCGTTCGGGGCGCGTCGCCAGAAGGGAGGCCGCGACCCACTACCGGCGGGAGCGCTCTCTGGGCTTGTGGGGGGAGGGGCTGCGTCCTCCTCCTTCCCCTTCTTTTGGGCCATCTGCTCGCGAAGCGCGTCTTTGATCGTAGAATCAGCCATCAGGTTGCTCCAAGGTGAGGGGTGGGGAGGTCAGCGGCCCAGGATTCGGAAGCGTTCTTCGACGGTCGTGGCGCCCTCGGCGACCTTGCGGGCGGCGGCGTCTGCGAGGGTGTTGCATCCGATCGAGTGGGCGTAGGTCTCGAGGTCGTGGTGGGTAGCACCTGCTAGAACCATGTCCCGCAGGGTCTCGTCGATGGGGAGCACCTCGAAGATGCCTGTCCGTCCGTGGTACCCTGTGAACCCGCACTGGGCGCAGCCGCGCCCCCTTTTGGCGTGCACACTCTTGGCGGGGGCGTTGATGCCCAGCGCCTTGCGCGTTCCGGCGTCAAGGGTCACCGGCTCGGCGCAGTGCACACAGACCTTCCGGAGCAGGCGCTGTGCGATGATGCCCTGAAGGGACGCAGCGATCATGAAGTCGGCGATGCCCAGATTGCGCAGCGTCGTCACGGCCGCAGCGGCGGTGTTGGCGTGGAGCGTCGAGTACACGAGGCGTCCGGTCATCGCCGCGCGGACGGCGATCTTGGCGGTCTCTTCGTCTCGGATCTCGCCGATGAGGAGAACGTCGGGGTCTTGCCGCAGCAGAGCGCGTAGCCCGCTGACGAAGTCGACCCCAATGCTGCGGTTGACCTCGATCTGATTGACCCCTTCGAGCTCAATCTCGACGGGGTCCTCAATGCTTGCGACGTGCTTGAGCGTGCGGTCGACTTCTTCGAGACAGGCATAGAGCGTCGTGGTTTTTCCGGATCCCACGGGTCCCGTAGCGAGCATCAGTCCGTAGGGTCGGCTGGCGATGCCGCGGACGAGCTGCAGCTCGGCGTCGTTCATCCCGAGGTCGGAGAGGGTCAGCCTGGCGTGGGTAGCGTCGGCCAGCCGGATGGCCATTTTCTCGCCCCTGCGCGTGGGCATGGTGGCGATGCGCATGTCGAGGGGCCGGTGGTCGATGACGAAGCGCACGTGGCCATCCTGCGGACGGCGCCGCTCGGTCACGTCGAGGTCGGCGAGCACCTTGATGCGCGCGAGGGTCTCCTGAAAGAGCGTGCGGTTGAGGTGGATGGCCTCGACGCAGACGCCATCGACGCGGAAGCGGATCCGGCCGACGCGGTCGAAGGGTTCGAGGTGGATGTCCGTCGCGCGGCTGCCCAGCGCGCTCTCAAAAATCTGGCGCACGAGGTCCACGGCGGACCCGTGGGCTGCGGCGCGCTCAATGGCCTCGCGTTCCTTGGTGGGGAGGGTGCTGGCGTTGCGGAGCGTGCCGCCCCTGGCGTCAGGCTCCGCAACGGAGGTGAGCACCTCCTCCGCACCCTCCAGCCATGCGTCGCGCCAGCCAGCGACGTCCTCGGGCAGCGCGAGCAGGCCCAGCACGGGCTTGCCCTCGGCAACCTCCAAAGCGTTGAGCACGCGTTGTGGGATCAGGAAGCCCGCCGCGACGCTGAGCTGAGCGCTCTCGTCGCGGACGGGCACGAGGTCAAATGCGTGCACGAAGGGGAGGAGGGCCTCACGCAGGGCGCAAGGGTGGTCGGGGGGCTCGCTGGCGGTCTGGACCGAGCCCTTCTTGGCGAGGAAGGCCAGCACTGCCGCGGCCTCGACATCGTCCCGCCCGGCGAGCTGCGCTAGGAGCGGACCTCCGTGCTCGCGCTGCGCTTGCTGCGACTCGCGGAGCGCTCGGTAAGGGACGACATCCGCCATCAGCAGGTCGTCGATCCACGCGGACGCCTGGCCGTGTGGGATCGCCCACGGCACGCAATCGGCGACATCCAGTAGCAGCTCTTGGGGGAGGTTGAGGCTCAAGAGTGCGGGGAGCAACTCACCAGCCTCCGCGGCGCTGCGGAGGCGCTGGTCGTCGCTGCTGTCCAGCGAGGTCAGGAGCCGCAAGCGGGGGAGTGACTGCCGATGCTGCAGGCTGTCCGTGATGCGCCTTCGCTCCTCCTCGGCGAACATGCCGCTGGGTACATCGAGTTGGGTCTGACGCTGTACGGCGCGCAGCTCCGCCGTGGGGCTCGGACCGTCCGGCCCTGAGACGGGCTCCCACGCCAAGCTCCTGAGCAGCGCTGCCTTCTCTTCCGGTTCAGCGGCGGGTCGAGGCGACTGTTGAGGGAGCACGAAGCCGCGCTCGACGAGCACCTGCTCCACAGTGATGCCCCGCTGTTCCGCTTCGCCTTCTGCTTGCCGGAGCAGCGCTTCGACCTCGTCGGTCGTGGCCTCTTCTCGGGCGCCTCCCTTGCCGCCACGGCCGAAGAAGGTCTTGAGATCCTGCATCGTGATCTCTTGGTTTAGCGTGTCCCATATCGACTTCGCCATCGCATCTCCTCGCCAGTGGGGTGTGTCGATGCAGACCAGGGCGTCCACATCGGCTTGGAGAGAGTGACCCCTAGGGTGCGCTGCTCATACAACGACCTTAACGGACGTGTGAGCGACCTGACAAGGGGATCGCTTTCCCTGCGTCGCTGGCCGTGGGGGTTGGGTGAAGTCATCTAGATGGCGCGCCTCGTTTCGGCGCGCGGGGTGGCCTCTCCGACCGGCGCGGGCGCCATCCCGAGGGTTGAGGGGTTGCCAACCGAGTGCTTGGGGGCTACCCTCTCCCGCATGGGGTTCGCCTGTAGCGCCGCTCGTCGGCGTCGCCTCGCTCCTGCTGGAGCGTCTTTGGGCCCCTTACTCGGTCTGGGACGTTCGCGTCCTTTCGCCTCTCTCTTGGTGCAGCGCATCGAGAGCGGGGCGCGGACTTTGGTTTCCCGACTCCCCCTTTGGACATGGACCTTTCCCCCAGTGGATCGGACGCTGCGCAGCCTGGAGCGCATCGTGCACCCCTGACCTTGCGTCCGCCGGCTGCGGCCGACGGCGCATCGCTCCACGCGCTCGTGCGGCGCGTGGGAACGCTGGACCTCAACAGCGCCTACGCCTACATGCTCCTGGGCCGCTTCTTTTCGCGCACCTCCCGCGTAGCATGCCTGGGAGACCAGGTGGTCGGCTTCGTCAGCGCCTTTGAGGCGCCCGATGAGCCCAACGCGCTCTTCGTGTGGCAGGTCGGCGTCGACCCAAGCGCGCGGGGCCTGGGTGTCGCCTCGTCCCTCTTGGACGCCGCGTTCGCCGCGAGCCGACCGGAGGTCGACACCCTATTGACGACGGTGTCACCGTCCAACCTGGCTTCGGATCGCCTGTTTCGCGCCTTCGCGCGTCGCCACGGCGCTGAGGTGGCATTGCGCCCGGGCTTCGCCGCGTCGTGGTTTCCGGGTGGCGCCCACGAGGATGAACCCTTCTTGGTGATCGGCCCGCTCCGCCCTCCCGTGACGGACCCAGAGAGGCGCGGGTAAACCAGCGCGCCCTAGCACGGGAACGCTAGCCACACTCTTTAGCTCTGTCCTCTGTTGCCCATGCCTGCGAATCTGCCATGAACATGCTCTCCATCATCGACAAACACGAGTCTCAGGTGCGCGGATACGTGCGCTCCTTTCCCACGGTGTTTCGTGAAGCGTCCGGCGCCGAGCTGTGGGACGTCGACGGCAAACGCTACATCGACTTCTTCGGCGGTGCCGGGGCGTTGAACTATGGCCACAACCCGGCCCCCATCGTGGACGCGGTAGTGCGCTATCTCCAGTCGGGAGCCATCGTCCACGCCTTGGACATGGCGACGGAGGCGAAGGTGCAGCTCTTGCAATCCATTGAGGGGCTGCTCTTGTCTCCGCGAGGCCTGCACTACCGTGTGCAGTTTCCAGGCCCCACGGGAACGAACGCGGTGGAGGCCGCCATCAAGCTGGCGCGGAAGGCGACCGGTCGGCAGAACGTGCTGTCGTTCACGAACGGCTTCCACGGGATGACCCTCGGAGCGCTCTCGGTCACAGGAAACACCTTCAAGCGTGCTGGCGCTGGTGTTCCCCTGACCAACGTGCAGTTCATGCCCTACTCGCACTACCTCGGCGAGGAGGCCGACACGCTCGGCTATCTCCGCGCCTTCCTCGAAGGGGGCAGCAGCGGCATCGATCGGCCGGCAGCGATCATCGTTGAGAGCGTGCAAGCCGAGGGCGGCGTCAACGTGGCGAGCACAGCGTGGCTTCGCGGCTTGCGAGAGCTGACCCAGGAGCTTGGTGTGTTGCTGATCATGGACGACATTCAGGTCGGCTGCGGTCGCACGGGCCCCTTCTTCAGCTTCGAGCGTGCGGGCATCGCGCCGGACATCGTCACGCTCAGCAAGAGTTTCTCGGGCTTGGGCTTTCCGCTCTCGATCGTTCTGCTAGCGCCGGAACTGGACGTTTGGGAACCTGGTGAACACAACGGCACTTTCCGAGGATTCAACCCCGCCTTCGTTGGGGCTCGCGCTGCTCTGGAGACCTACTGGAAGGACGACGCATTCCAGCGCGAGACCGAGGCCAAGGGCAACTGGGTCCATGAGCAGATGCTGCACCTGAGCTCGCTCTTTCCGTCGTGGGAGGTTGAGCTGCGAGGGTTGGGCTTCATCCATGGCTTCGCGTGCGTGGACGCGTCGTTGCCGAGCGCCATCAGCCGCGCAGCCTTTGAAGAGGGCCTGCTGATCGAGACGGCTGGGCCCGAGGACGAGGTGCTCAAGTTTCTTGCCCCCTTGGCCACGCCGCGCGAGCACCTCGCGGAAGGATTCAACCGGCTGGAGACGGCCTTGCGACGCGTCTTCCAGCAACCACGCGAGAGGAACACGCCATGATCGTACGACAGCTCCAAGACCTCCTGGGCACCGACCGCGAGGTGGACGGCGGAAACTGGGTCAGCCGCCGCTTGCTCTTGGCGACCGACGCGATGGGCTTCTCGCTTCACGACACCCTGATCCGCGCTGGCACGGAGACCCACATCTGGTACAAGCACCATCTGGAGGCGGTCTACTGTATTGAAGGAGAGGGCGAGCTGGAGCGCTGCGATACAGGCGAGGTCATCCCCATCAGCCCGGGGGTCATGTACGCACTCAGCGGCCACGAGGAGCACCTGCTCCGAGCTCGTACCCAGCTCCGCATGGTCTGCGTGTTCCAGCCGGCGATCACGGGACGCGAGGTCCACGGGCCGGACGGGGCGTATCCGCCATCATCGTAGGGGGCGCGGTCTTGTGGCGCGCCTTTACCCGAGGACGGTCTTGGCGGCCGCTCCGACCCCTGCGCACAGAAGGAGCGTCATGAGGACACCCATCTTGAAGCGCAGAAGGGCAACAAAGGCGCAGAGGGCGAGCGTGAACGCGAGCACATTGAGCGTCGCGAGATCGGGGACCAAGACACGGAACCGTCCTGCGCTGTAAGGGCTGACCTCACCGAAGAGTACGTGCAGGCCGAACCAGAGCGCGAGGTTGAGGATGACGCCGACCACCGCTGCTGTGATTGCGGAGAGGGCGGCCGTGAGCCAAACCTTGCCGCGAAGCGCCTCGATGAAGGGCGCGCCCAGGAAGATCCACAGGAAGCAAGGAACGAAGGTCACCCACGTTGCGATCACCGACCCTAGCACGCCAGCCGCGAGCGGATCGATTGCGCCACCATGTCGAAAGGCGGCCATGAAGCCAACGAACTGCACGACCATGATGAGCGGCCCAGGCGTTGTTTCGGCCATGCCGAGCCCATCCAGCATCTCGCCGGGCAGGAGCCAGCCGTGGACCTCGACGGCTTGCTGCGCGATGTACGCCAGGACAGCGTAGGCGCCACCAAAGGTAACGACCGCTGCGTGGCTGAAGAAGACAGCCACCTCGGTGAAGACATGCGTGCGCCCGGCAATTATCCCCAGCGCAGCAATCGGAAGTGCCCACAGCATGAGCCAAAGTGCAGCGACCCGGAGCGCACGACCTGTCGAGGGGGTGGTGTGCGCCGGTGGTTGTTGGTCCAGTGCATCCGCGACAGGGCTGGGGTGGGTCTGGGAGTGTCCGGTCGCGGCGTGGCCACGAATGACCAAGAAGGATGTGATGCCCAGCCCTCCGCCGAGCAAGCCGACGAGGGCGGCCACGACGATGATCAGTGGGAAGGGTGTCTGGAAGAAGAAGATGGCCACAAATGCCGCCGCGGCGATCGTAACCATGACCCCGTTCTTGAGGACCCGTTTTCCAATGCGGATGACGGCCTCCAGGACGACGGCCAGCACGGCCGCCTTCAAGCCGAAGAAGAGCGCCGCCACGGGCCCCGTCGACTGGTAGAAGGCGTACACTACGCTCAGCGCCAAGATCGCCAGAAAGCCGGGTATCACGAAGAGCAAGCCTGCGACCAGACCGCCACGGTAACCGTGCAGCAGCCACCCAAGGTAGGTCGCCAGCTGTTGGGCCTCGGGTCCGGGAAGGAGCATGCAATAGTTGAGGGCGTGGAGGAAGCGCTCCTCACTGACCCATCGCTTCTCGTCGACGACAATGCGATGCATGACCGAGATTTGGCCAGCGGGTCCTCCGAAACTCTGAAGCCCCACCCGGGTCCATACCCGCACGGCCTCTGAGAAGGGAACCAGCGGTGAATCGGTGCCAAGGCCATCGTGGGTCTCGTGCCGAGATGTCCATGCAGCGTCGTCGTTCATGCAGCCTGATCTGGGAGAGGCGAGACATTGTGGTGCGAAAAATTTAAGAGATGTTCGGACCTTCTGGCTTCGGTCGGCCCAACGTGTGAACGCCCTGTGGCCGTCCGCGCGAGGTCGTCATGGCTGAGCCAACGGGTCCTCAACGCGCCATCGAAGCTGGAGCCAATCTACCCCGCCACGGCTGTCGCGCAAGACAAACCAAAACGATCCTGCCCCTGGTTCTAAGGGCGCTGTCCACTCGTTAAGGAGTTCCGTGGTGTCCTCGTCGGGGTTAGCGCCGAGGGCATACTCGCGCCACCAGCCAGCCGTTGAGTAGTAGGACACGCGCATGGCCTCGCGGTCGATGCTCAGCCCACGGGTAGCGACGTCGAAGACGAGGAAGCGTTCGGCACCTCGGCACCCTAGCGCCGCAGGGCTGCAGTCCGTGTCGCAACTGCTGACGCTCTCAGTCGGTCCGCAGATGCCATCGCCGCAACGGTCTTCGGTGGGGCACTCGGGCCAAGCGACGCCAACCACGACACGCTCGCCCGGCTGGGCAATCAGCACCGTGTCGGCGGCTACTTGGCCTCCAACTGCACCCTGGTTTCCAGCCCAGCGAACAGAACGAATCGAGGGGTTCGCGTTGGCTGAGTACTGCCCGCGGAAGGTGGCCCCTGTCTCCAAAGTTACGGCTGCTGGCGCGCAAGTTACGCGCAGGCCGGTAAGGACGACGCGGTCCGTGCCAACCACCGCGACGCGGACAGGGACACCAAAGCCCCCAGTAGTGTCCGGATCGACGGGTCGCCCAGGAGGCTGTCCAGGCTCTCGCGGTGGCGGTTCCGGTCCAAAGCGACGGCACGCATCCCGTGGGATTGTCCAACGGAGGGCTTCGTCCGCTGCGAGGGGCGACGGCGCCAGGGGCACGATGCGCTCATCGGTAGCTCCGACGGCTGCGCATGTTGGGGCATAGGGGCTGGTGGCAGCCAGGGGTCTGCGAACCCCGCAGTATTCCCATCGGAGCAAAGGAGCCTCGCCTGTCGGGTCTGCGACCACCGCGCGTAGCTCTACGCTTTCGCCGGGCCTCGCCTCGGCGGGTGTCATGTGCACGGCGAGTACTCGCGGTGCGTTTATCAGCTGTCGCGCGTCGTCAAGTGTGCCGATGCAACCTGCCGCGCTTGCGATCAGCAGCGCCACCAACGTTGTCTGAGAGTACAGAGGTCCGGTCACGATGGGTGTTGACACTATGGACTCCATTGGTATCGAGCTCCGATAGAGACGAGCAGAGGCAGACCAGAGACCGTGGTGCGCTGGGTATAGTCAGCGTTGTACACGTACTCCTCAGGATTGCTGCTGTTCAACGCATTCTGCACGTCAAGCCAAAGGCTCACGGCCCCCGTGTCGTGCTCCCACGTACGTTCGGCCCGAAGGTCCAGTTGGTGAGAAATGGGCAAGCGGATGGCATTCGGGCTGCCCAGTAGTGGCCTCCATGCGTCTCGCTGGGCGTCGTAGTATGCCCCAACAACATCCGTGCGAGGGAATCCGGAAGCAAGGCTGAAGCGCCCAGAGAGGTGCCAGTTTCCAGGGAGCTTCAGGCCTAGGGTCGCGTTGACGATGTGTGGTTGGTCCTGGTCAAAGGGGCGCCACCGCTCACCTGGCGCGGATCGCCGCTCACTGCGGCTGAGCGTGTAGGCCAACCGGAGCTGGACGGACTCCTGATCGTAGCGAATCTCCGTCTGGAGCCCCCGGCTCCGGCCTTCTCCTTGGGGAACGAGCGCCTCCGCGCGCGGGGGCGCGTCCGCCGGGCTGCGAACGGTCAACCTTTCTGTGGAGCGCGAGAAGGTGGTGCCTTCGATGGTCAAGGAGTCCAAGGGGCGGTACGTGGACGTGAAGACGAGGTGTGTGCCTCTTGCGGTGCGTAGGTCAGGGTTGCCGAAAACCGCCGAGGTGTCCTCTTGCAGGGCGAACTGGTGAAAACGACCCCCAGACAGCCTGAACTCTAGCGCTTCGAAGGGCCGATGCATGATCGACGCTCGCGGTTCGATTCCAAAGTCCTGGCGTGCGACGCCCACGGGCGGGGCGTCGCCTTCCGGGGGTAGCCTGCGACTTGAGCTACGGTAGTAGGGGTCAACGCGGAGGCCTGACGACAGTTCCCATCTGGACTCCGGAGAGCGCAGGGTCGTTTGTAGGTAGGGGGCTACCCCAACCTGGGTCGCGCGCCATCGATCCGCTCCGATCTGGTCTGGTGGAGGTTGGCCGAACACCCTTGGGTCGCCCTCACGCGGGGGGGCTCCGATGGCACCGCTGCGCTCAACGGTGGCTTGCTCGTAGTCCACGTCCATACCGGCTTCGACAGTGTGCCGCCCCAGCTCCTGCCGCATGACGCCCCGCAGGCTACCCAGGACTGTTGATAGGGAGGACGATGCGCCCAGCCCACCAAGTGCATCGAGTCGATCGTGTCGGTCCCAGCCCAGGGCGGACACGACGCTCAGCGTCGTCCCATCGGCCAGTGTCCGGGTCCAGTGTGCAGACAACCGTCCAAAATGCAGTTCTCGCGTCTCGTCGATCCGCCGGGCTGGGTCAGGGTCTTCGACCGTGCGGGAGGCGTTGTCGCCAGAGTAGAGCACCCGAAGTTCGGCCCTGTCGGTCGGAGCTGTGCGCCATACCAAGCGGGCGGCAACGTCGACGTACTCAGGCAGGAGTGCCGGGGACTGCGGGGACACGAGTCCAACTGCCCCCGCACCGCGGACCACCTCGTGCAGGTGGCCTCGGCGCACAGCCAGGGATGCCGCCACGTCTCGGTGAACGTGTGCGACGACGCTTGCGCCAGCGTCAAAGACGTCTACGGTGACATCGCCAGAGAAGCTAGCACGTCCCTCAAAGAGGTCTGTCATCTCAACCAAGATGAGTGCGCCGAGGCCACGCCCATAGGAGGCGCCGTAAGCTCCCGGGAACAGCGAAACCTGACGTACGAAGGAGCCGGGGAGAACGGTTCGGTACCCGCCGGTGTGGTACAGGCGGGGGAGGCGCACGCCGTCGACGTAGACCCTGGTGTCCTCGGGAGAGGCTCCCCATACCACAAGAGAGCCGCTGCCCGCTGCCGAGCGCCCAACCCCCGCCATCTGCTCAACCACGCGTAGGACGTCGCCTTGGGTACCGGCCATACGTCTGGCCTCCTCCGCTCGGAACTCTACGGCAACAGCCTCGCGACGCACGCGGGGTATGCGAATCACGAGTTCGAAGTCGTCGCCTTCGTCGTCGTCGCTTGGATCGGCCACAAGAAACTCATCTAACTCGTAGAGCGCTGCGAGAGTCATACCTGCGTCAAGGTCCTCGGCGAGCGCAAGCGTAGGATAGTCGGGATGCTCAAAGAAGACTTCTACTCGCCCAGGTTCCACTTCAACGCTGAAGCAGCCGTCGGGACCGGTGACGAGATCAAAGCGTTCTGGGCTGTAGACGCGGACTCCCTCTCGGGGTTGGCTGAGGCTGTCAACCACACAGCCATCCAGCGTCGCGGTCGTGGCTGGCACCATCACCTCGTCAATGCGGACGTGATAGCGATACTCGATACGGACGCTGGTGGGCAGTCCGTCGACCTCAGCGGGCCGGAAGACGAACTGCCGAACGACAACTTCAGCGATAGAGACGAGCCTAGCGTCCGTGGCTGCGATCACCACGAGGTCGTGCACCGCTCCGTCAGTGGTGATTGTGAACATGAAGTCGACGTGCCCTTCGTCGATCTCTCCAATCAGTTCCGGGGGATAGTCAACGGGGGGAGTATGGAGCAGCTCAGGTGGTCGCGTCAGTGCGCCATGCTGGGCAAAGGCAGGCAGTAGCGTCGCACAAGTGACGACCGCTATGGCGAGAGCTCTAACGAAGAGATGCATGGTCAAGCACGGAAGGTGAGGCGAGCAACGAAGGTGCTTTCAACAGCGGAACCGCAGGCTAGTGATGGTTCAAACTGCCATCGTAGAACGGCTTCAATGGAGGCCTCATCGAGGCCGAAGCCCAGTCCCTCCAGAACCTCTACGTGTGTGGGTACGCCAGCCGGCGACACGGTGACCCGCACGCGGACTCGGCCCTCAATGCCGGCGGAGCGGGCGGCGTCGGTATAGACGGGTTGAGGAGTCCGGGTGGGCACGGGTCTGGTGGGCTCATCGTCACACGTGTTGGTGGTCGAAGAACTCGCCCGCGCTCGTCCGGGCGTTTGCGCCTGCGTGTGCGCTGCAGCACTTGGGGCCGGACGAGCAACGCGTCTCGTCGGCGGCTCTTCGGACGGTGTTCGTGGATGGTCCAGGCCGTCGCCCACGGGAACCGCTATCCCAGGCGCTCCGATGTCGCCGCCCTCAAGACGAAGTCCGAATGTGGGCGGTGTCTGCGGGGGATCCGTAGAGGCGGAAGCGGAGGTCGACGGGCCGCTACGTCTTGGCGCCGGGGCAGCCTCGGGCGCTGGGGCCGGCGGCGGGGGCTCCTGCAACTCCGAGGTCATTTCCGTTGGTGTGGCAACTTCCGGCGGGCCTTCGAGCGGCGCTTCTTCGGGGTTTGGGTCAGTCGGGGGGACCGGATCCACCGGGACGGGCGGAGTCGCCACAAGCACCACTTCTACGGGCTGCATGTGGGATGCGTGGCCATGAACTGCCATCCGCAGCTCGCCAACCAGGATTCCCAGTCCCATATGTCCAGCTGCGCTGAGTGCGATGCCAGCCCAGACCTTCGATCGCGTCGCAGTCATCGTGCAGCACCCCCCACATGCTCGATTTGAATTGCAAAGCGACGGATGCCCGCCTGGCGGGATGTGTCCATGACGTGGACGACGCGTCCGTGGAGTGCCGCGCTGTCGGCGCTGATCACCAGACTCGTTTCGGGGTTTCGTGCGGCTTCCTGGCGCAGCCGCTCATCGAGTTCAGCGAGCGATACTTCTGCACCTTCGACTCTTATCGTGCCGTCATGGAGGACAAAGACCGCAAGGACTTGGGGCGAGGGGCCGTCGGTGGAAGCGGCTGTCGGGAGATCAACACCGAGGTGTTGTATGACCACGAAGTTGGCACTGACCATCATGATGACGAGCAGGACGAGCATGACGTCCACCATCGGGGTCACGTTGATCGCGTTGATGGTAGCCCGCTGGCGCCCTTGCGTTGGAGTGGTACCTGCCATGTTCCTATGCCTCGGCGGAGTGTTGCGCTGGGGCCGTGCTGCTCTGAGACCACGCCGCGAGTAGCTTGACCATGCGCTCGATGCGCGTCTCGACTTCCGCGATGTTGCGCTGGCCAACGTTGAAAGCCACGACGGCTGGGATCGCGACGAAGATGCCTACGCCCGTTGCAACGAGCGCTTCGGCGATCCCCAACATAACGAGGTCCATCGCTGCCGAGCCCGGCGTCCCGTCGCCGCCGAGATGTCGAAACGCAATGATGACCCCAATGACTGTGCCGAAGAGCCCGATGAAGGGTGCGTTGTTGCCCAGGGTTCCGAACAGGTTCTGCGCGCGCTCAAGCGCTGGCCGCTCGGCCGCGAGCGCAGCGGCTGCCCCGTCCTGCACCGCGCCAGCGCCGCCGGCCGTCCACCGTAAGGCCTGACAGACGACACGCCCTTCAATCGACTCGTCCGTCTTGAGTCGTTCACAGACCTCTGCGACGCCTCCTCGTTCGAGTGCGGCCTCCACGACCGACACCGCCTGGGCGGCTAGCCGTCGATTGTTGCGGAAGAACCACCACCGTTCGATCCAAGCGCCGAACGAAAGTACCGAGAGAATGAGCAGTAGCCACAGCACCCATTCGGTGCCAAGCATGGCCACGTTCATGAGTGCGTCGACAAGATCGGTCGTCATCGTGATGTCTCCTATGTTGTAGTAGTCGCGCGACAACCCAAATGAGTCGTCGCTTTGGCGTGCAGCTAGAACTCGACGGTGAAGAGATAGGTGCCCACACCGGTTGTGTCGGTTTGTGTGGCGTGCAAGGTAGCCAAGGTGGTTCGGACGGCACGAAGGGTGTATGTGCCGTCCGTCAACGCCTCGCGCTGGAGGAGCGTAGCCCGCACGGTTGTGGCGGTGGCACCGCAGGGCGAGGTGAGACGGGCGTGAATGCGGTAGGCGCCCGATGGTGGAGGTTCAGGGAAGAGCAGGTTCTCCCTTCGCAGACTGTCCGCCGCGCAGTTGGCGCCAGCGTCGAAGTCGATCCGGCCTACGGATGGTGGGATGGTAGAGGAAGTCCACGTCTGCCCATCAGGCGCATCAAGGGTCCGCCTCCGCCCTCCCGCAGTACGGCCGTCGGGGGTTACGACCATCAGGTCGACGTTTGCGTTGTTGCTCCAGTCCAGGGACACGATAACCGACGGAGGACGCCGGGTAGAGTCGCAGGCGTTGTTGTTGTCGGGCCATGGTGGGGCGACACAAAGGCCTAGGCTCCGTCTGAAAACTGCGCATGTCAATCGAGAGCACGGAAATACCTTTGGACACAAGCGAGTCGCAGCATTGCCAGATAGCTGACCGCGAGCTTTTCGTATCGGGTGGCCACGCGTCTGCACTCCTTGAGCCATCCGACGCAGCGTTCCACGACGTTCCTTCGTCGGTAGAGCTCGCGGTCAAAGGCGGCGTTGTTGACGTGCTTCTCGTTGGAACGACTTGGAATCACGGGCCGCCATCCAACGAGCTCGATCCGCTCGCGTGCCCAGTTGGCGCTGTACCCCTTGTCTCCGGACAGCGCCTCAGGTTCGATTCGATGCAGGATTGGCGTTCCTGCGTCAGGGTCGAGCAGAGCTTCAAGGGCCGTCAGTTCATGAGCTTGGCCTGGGGTCAGATGGACTCCCAGGGGC
>ERZ869909.349-NODE-349-length-61262-cov-5.021182_pt1 | contig 61262 bp, 54 predicted proteins | sample MGYA00520892_ERZ869909 | MGnify/ENA primary metagenome ERZ869909 (study PRJEB32215, sample SAMEA104723947) | bioreactor metagenome | biome: bioreactor; feature: anaerobic bioreactor; material: water | place: China | collected 2015-03-12 ...
CCTTATCAAATCTTGCTGGTGGATCCCGATACCGACGTGTTGCGTTTTTATCGCCATGCCCTGAGCATGGCAGGCTATACCGTCGCTACAGCGACAGATGGTAAAGCAGCGTTCGAACTTGCCTTGAAAAATAAACCTGAACTGATACTGATAGATTTGCACCTGCATGGTTGCAATGGCATTGAGCTCGGCAGAATTGTGCGGCAACATCCAGAGCTTGCCAATATACCGCTGATTTTTATGGCCCAAAAACAAGATAGCAGCAAGCAATTGGTTGAGATGGAACTGTCTGGTGATGACTTTATTCAAAAACCCATCGCCCCCTGGCGCTTATTAATGACGGTTGAAGCCAGAGTAAAGCGAAGCCGCTTACTGAAACAAGAGCAGCGGGCCGTCATCCAACGTCCTGAACTGATGCAACACATCGATACCCTGACAGCTTTACCTACCCTATGGCAGTTAAAGCGCGAATTACAAAATAATGCAGAACAGCAAAACACCCTCTGCCTGATGAAACTGGATCTGGATCAATTTCATCGGATTAATGATGTGTACGGCCGGGAAACCGGTGATCTGGTGCTGCAAACCGTTGCCTGGCAACTCGCACAATTGCTCAGTGAACAGGACCATTTGTATCGGGAAAGTGGTGATGAATTCTGGTTGCTTTGTCGGCAACTGACAACACTGGAGCAAGCCGCTGAGTTTACCGAACACATGCTACTGGTATTGGAACACATATCCAGTAACTTTGATGTCAGCATTCATTTTACCGCCAGCGTCGGTATTTGTTTGGTGAATGAATCCCTATCACCCGATGTATTGCTGCAACATGCCAGCTCAGCTTTGTATGAAGCTAAAAAAAAAGCAGGCCATCAGTACCGATTTTATGATCCACAGCAACAACAGAAGATTGATCTGAGGCAGCAACTCAGCCAAACCATTCGTCAGGCCATCAGCAAAAAACAATTTTCCTGCGTATTTCAACCGATATTTTCTGCAGAAAGTAAACTCGCCAGCTTTGAGTTACTGGCCCGTTGGCAACACCCCGAGCAAGGCTCTATTTCACCGGTCCTGTTTATTCCTTTGCTGGAAGAGCAAGGTTTAATCAGTTACCTAACCCGTCAAATGCTGGATCTTGGGTTGCCACAATTGAAAACCTGGCGCCAACAATGGCCTGAGCTGTGCCTAAACATCAACGTCAGCGCCCAGGACCTGGCAGATCCCGAGCTCTGTGAGCAGCTATTGGAGCGAATGCAGCAGCACGGGCTTCCTACTTCAGCATTGATCATTGAGATCACTGAAAGCATTCTGATCCAGGCAGGTTCCGGCTCATTTGAACAGTTACGCCAATTAGCCACCCAGGGCTTTGCCATTTCACTGGATGACTTTGGCACCGGTTATTCCTCCCTGAGTTATCTGGATACGCTGCCGGTTAGCCGGCTTAAAATCGATCGTAGTTTTGTGCAACGGATTGACGACAACCAGCAAGATAAATTGCTCCCGGCTATCATCCATCTGGCCAATGACTTAGAGCTGGAAATTACTGCAGAAGGGGTCGAAACCACGGCACAATTTGAGTACTTAAAAAGCTTTGGCTGTCAGCGATATCAGGGCTATCTGTTTAGCAAACCGTTGACGGCCAATGATATTGCAAGAACCGTCTGGTTCCAGGAAGCATTAATCAACTAACTACAAACCAGACAAATGAGCTAATCTACTCTTTTTCTGCCCAGCGCTGAAATGCTTGCTTGATTTCTGTACGCAGTTGTTGATCGTCCCAAGGCTTGGTCATAAATTTATGGATACCACCTTCATCAATAGCTTTGTTCACCGCCTGCACATCGGCATAACCAGACAACACCATTCTGATCGTATCCGGATACATGGACTTTACCTGGCTTAAAAACTCGGTACCACTCATTTTGGGCATGCGTTGATCAGAGATAACAACCTGTATCGGATGCGATGCCAACAATTCGAATGCATCCTCAGCATTCGTAGCAATGAACACTTTATAACCATCTTTATACAACAACCGCCTCAGTGCCCGAAGTATATTTTCTTCATCATCCAACAATAAAATAGATTGAGCAGAATCCGTCATAGATACCCCCATGGTGCTAAGTCGCACGCACCATCCAAACAAAATAATACCAGCTCATGGGGAGACTATCTCAGTGGACTGTAGATTGAAGCATTGCCATTGCCGTAGCATACCCCTTTTGCCCTAAAAGTCGTATTTGACTAAAGTATATGTATTAACTTAGCTAAGATACAAGTTGTATGGACTATTCACCGTAAAGAAGCGGGTTTGCTGGCTGAAACCAATGTATTCATCAGCGGCACGGAGCTTTTCAGATCAAGGCGACATCATCATGGCTGCAGACAGATTTAAAGCACTTCTTATTGACGATGAACTGCCAATGCTAAAAGCATTAGCCCGCGCTATCCCCCGGCTTCAACCTGACTGGGACATCTTCACGGCTCAGAACGCGGTTCAGGCCATCGACCTGATGCAGAAACATCAACCCCATCTGGTATTAAGCGACTACCGCATGCCGGATATGCAAGGAGATGCCCTGTTGCTGGAAGCTCAGAAATACTGTCCATTGGCCTTAAGAACCTTACTTACAGGCGACAGCTCAGAACAAGTGATTATAACGGGTTATAGTGCAGTGCATCGCTATCTGGCAAAGCCCTTTAGCGATCAACAATTGCTTGCTGAGCTAGAATGCGTTAAACATCTTTCTGAACTACCTTTCAACGTTGATTGTCGACACCAACTTGGTAAGCTTTGCAGCTTGCCCATGCTGCCAAGAATTTATAAAGAACTGCAACAGAAAATGCAGGCAGAAGACTCCGATGCAAAGCTGATTGCTAAGCTGATTGAGCAAGAACCAGTGCTCAGCGCAAAAATAATGCAAATTGCTAACTCAGCATTCTTAGGTTTTCCACGCCCTACCACATCCTTGCCTGAAGCAGTCAACCGGCTCGGCTCCAAACTGATCCAGACTATCTGTTTGGCAACCTACAGTCATGGCCAACTTCAGCAGCAATTACAGCCTCATGAACATCAGTTATTGGTTCAACAGGGCTATCAACACGCTCAGCTAACTCGTCAACTGGCCAGGCTATTACAATTCAGCAGGGAACAGCAAGACAGTCTTTATATGGCGGCGCTGCTCAGTTCGTTAGGAAAACTTATCATTGCCAGTCTTGGCTGCCCTTTACGTCAAGTGCAGAGCCGCGATGAACTGCAAACAGGCTATTGCGATTTTGGCGTCATTACCGCTTATTTATTAACACTTTGGGGCTTTCCAAAAGAATTCGGTTATATACTGATGATGCAAGGCAAATGGCGTGATGATACTAAATACAACAGAGCATCCAACATACTATTTGTTGCAGCTCAGGTTTTGTACGAAAAACAGCTGCCTTTCTTGCAGCATCAACCCGATGTAACTCTGTGCAATCAACCACTGTCGTCATTACTGGAGCAATTAGCCGCAATGCACTAAACTTTGCTGCAGCAAGCTACCCCCTCTGTTTTGTTGTTTCATCGATAATAGGCAGTCGGATGCAAAATTCAGTTCCTTGCTCTGGCTGACTTGATACCTGAATATCCCCCTTGTGTTTTTTTATAATGCCATAAGACAGTGACAAACCAAGCCCCGTGCCACTACCAACTGGTTTAGTGGTAAAAAATGGTTCAAATATTTTTTGCTGTACATCATCGCTAATACCACAACCAGTGTCACGGACTTTTATTTCCAACATCCCTGGCTCAGGTATCTGTACAGAAATATAAATATCACCTTTTCCCTCAATGGCCTGAACCGCATTGACCAACAAATTCATAAATACCTGATTGAGCTGCATTGGTTGGCAATACAATAAAGGCAGCTCTGGCTGGTAATCCCGGTGAACAGTTGCTTTATATTTCACCTCATGCTGCAAAATCTTCAGTGTATTCTCAATACCCTGCGTTATATCTGCATAACACCACTCGCTAGAATCCACATGCGAAAAATCTTTCAGACTGCGTACTATGGCAATCACTCGTTCAGCCCCTTCAAGTGACTCATCGAGCAACTCCCAAATATCTTCATTGATGTAATTAATCTGTTTTTCTTCAAACTGCTTCTCTTTTAAGGCAATTAATTTCTCATCTTGAGTGCTGTCAATCAATTGCACCAGGTATTGGTTGTATGCGGTATAGGTTTGCAAATAGCCTTTAAGGCTCTGAATATTTGAATTCACATACCCAATCGGGTTGTTGATTTCATGCGCCACTCCGGCTGCCAGTTGGCCAATGGAAGCCATTTTTTCGGATTGCAATAACTGACTCTGTGTCTCTTTCAATTTGCGTAACAATTCCTTTTGGGCATCTCTTTCCTGCTCCAGTTGACCGGTAATGCGCCGCAATTCCTGATGGTAGCTAGCCTGAACAGTCACATCATGCACAATAAGACAAACAAACTCAGGAGTCATATCTGGTGCAGCCAAAGGGAACAATTCTATATTTTGGTACATCGCTGTTTCTTCGCCGGTAATTGGCCGCGAGCTTTGAAATTGAAACACATGAGGGCGCTGTTCCCAATAGGAAAAACTGGAATGGTTCAGCAAAAATGCACTGTCAATTTTACGTTTCAAAAAGCCAAACTGTTCCGGAAATAAATCTGCCAGTGACCTGTCATATACCGCTTGCTCGGTGATATTTAAACGCTCAGCAAAAAAATTATTCCAGGTTACAATAGTGTATTCTGGATTCACCACGCAAACCCCAATTGGCAGTTGTCGTATCACTTGAGGCAACAGTTGATCCAATGTCATGCAAATTACTCCAACAATTCATTGATACGCTCGATCAACTCACTAATTGATGACTCCTCCAGGCAGATGATCACACGAGAAGAAAAATTTGCAGTTTCAACAGCAAAGTCCACTTCCATCAATAAGGCACTACGCCATTTTAGATTAGCAAAATCCGTCAAACTGGGGTCAAAAAGCATGGGGGGGCTCAATGTGTTTTTAAGTGTCAGCTGCTTGCTCATACCAAGCAAGCATGCTCCAGCCAGTACGTTCGCAACATCCAGAATTAACTCCTGCAAATCAGAGGCTGATGGAGGCTGGCTGTAATCCATCGCTGCTGCAAATGCTGTACAGCCATTCTTATCAATCAGGCACAACATCTCACCTTTTAAATCACCAAGGAATGACTGGCGGGTATAATGCATTGTCTCACCACGCTCAAACAACTGTCTGAATTCTGCCGGAGTAGTCTGGGATATTTGCGGGATGGACAAGGTAATTTTGCATTCAATCAACCGTGCCAGAGAATTTGCCGCCTGTCCCATCGATATATTCAAGATTTCCTGCAACGCATCTTTCTGATCAACACTAATTTGCACCGTGCTCATAACAGCCCCATCTCGTGCAGAACCTGATGTAGTTCCCCTGCTTGCAACGGCTTTTGCAAAAAGCGGAAGGCGCCTAATTGATACACCAACTCTTGTGCTTTTGGTTGAATATCTGCACTAATCACAATCACCACAATTTTTTTATGATGGTTTTTTAAGTAGGTTAACACCTCAAACCCATCCATTTCAGGCATGGTCAGATCCAGAAACAAGACATCGGCATAGCCATCATCAACGGCAGCTAAAGCTTCTTTGCCATTACAGGCCTCATGAATCACAACATCCCAATCAGCAGGTAAGGCCCGACGAACCCCTTTACGGGACATCGTAGAATCATCGGCAATAGTGACATTTAACGGCATAGCGACTCCCCGTAACAAATTGTTATTTAGAGCTTTATGAAAGCATAGCTGTTTTATATCAATTTGCGAGCTAGCAACCAAACTTTGCTTTTTTGGTGTTGGTTCACTGCTGCAAGGCAGCATCCTGCAGCTCAATGCAATCCAGCGGGCACACAGCAATGCAGGTGGGTGTCTTGTAATAACCTTCGCATTCGGTGCAAAGTGCCGGGTCTACCTGGTAATGCTGTGCCCCCATAAAAATAGCCTGGTTCGGGCACTCCGGCACGCACATATCGCAATTGATGCAACTGGGTTCAATCACTGCCGTCATCAGTTACCCCACCGCCCGTTGTGCGCCAGAGCTTTGAGTTTTGGGCAACTGCTTTAACAGCATGGCATGCTGCAGCGATGCGGTTTCGGCTACCCGCACCCGAAGCTGATAACAGGCACCGGGTGCCAGCAACAATGCCTGCCCCTGTTTATCCTGCAACTCTTGCAGTACAAAGGATTGATTGCCCTGCGGGCTCATCAGCACCAGTTGATCGCCAACGGCAAACTGGTTTTTTACCTCCACCAGCGCATAGCCTTCAGCATCAGGCTCGCCAATAAACTCACCGACCAATTGCTGCTGCCCGACACTGTGGCTGGTTTGGTAGTTTTGCAAATCCTGTGGCAGGTGGCGGCGTAAAAATCCCTCGGTAAAACCGCGATTGGCCATGCCATCGAGCTCCTGCAGCAAGCTGGCATCAAAATCCTTGCCCGCCACTGCATCATCAATGGCCCGGCGATAGACCTGAGCGGTGCGGGCCACATAATAAGGCGATTTGGTACGGCCTTCGATTTTCAGCGAATGCACCCCCATCTCCGTCAGCGCTTTCACATGCGCAATAGCCCGTAAATCTTTCGAGTTCAGAATGTAGCTGCCGTGCTCGTCTTCTTCCATCGCCATCAGTTCACCGGGGCGGCCTTGCTCTTCAATCAATACCGGCTCACTTACCGGCTGGTTTTTCGGGGCAAACTGGCCGACCGCATCTTCAGTGGCCGGATGCACCTGATACGACCAGCGACAGGCATTGGTGCAGGTGCCCTGGTTCGGATCGCGTTTGTTGATGTAACCAGAAAGCAGACAGCGACCAGAATAGGCCATGCACAAGGCGCCATGCACAAAAACTTCTAGTTCCATCTCTGGTACCTGCCGGCGAATTTCGGCAATTTCTTCGACCGCTAGCTCACGGGATAAAATCACCCGCTCCACGCCTTGTGCCTGCCAAAACTTTACTGCCGCCCAATTGACCGTATTGGCCTGCACCGATAAATGCAGTGGCATTTGCGGGAAATGCTGCTGTAACAGGTAAATCACGCCGGGATCCGACACGATCAGTGCATCTGGCTGGAGCGCCACCACAGGTGCCATATCCTCAACAAAACGTGTCAGCTTGCTGTTATGCGGCGCGATATTCACCACCACATAGAACTTTTTGCCCAGTTGATGCGCTTCGGCAATGCCGGTTGCCAGAGTTGGCAAATCAAATTCATTGTTGCGCACCCGCAAACTAAAACGCGGCTGACCGGCATAGACCGCATCCGCACCGTAGGCAAAGGCAAGGCGCATGGCTTTTAAACTGCCCGCTGGGGAAAGTAATTCTGGTTGCTGTGATTGCATGGCAAGGCTCGTTGGTCAAACTGCTGCGCAGTCTACGGATTCAGCGCCAGCAGCCTTTGATCCAGCGCAAACAAGCTGCACTTTTACCTTCCCAACTGTCTGCATGCCTCAGGCTGTAAGAAACGCACACTGGTCACCTTTGCTTTGTAAAACACAAAGTGTTGGTCCGTGCCAAACATGTTGCCCGCTTCCACAGCAAATGGAACCCGAAAGCCCTGAACCTCACGAAAATCGGACAGCTCGCCTCCGAAAGGCTGAAGCCGATGTATCTTTTCAGGGTTCGCATCGCTCCACCGCATAAACTCTACCACCACGGGTCGCCCATCCGTATCGACCTTGACATCAACCGCCTGGGATAAATCGTTGTGAGTCACCGTGACACGGGCTGTATGCGGGTCCAGCGCTTCCCACACGATCCCCGGCCCAGGTAGCAAAGCTGCCGGTGTCCAGAAGACGGCCTCGGCAACATAACGACCATACGCCGCAAGCGCATGATTGCTATCGCCGCCCATACGGGCCACCGGAATGAATCCGAAAATGCGAAAGCGCGTCCAACGCCCGGTATCAGAACCAGACACCGATATCAAACCGGGCATCTTAACCTTCCAGACAAACCCTAAAGGAGCAGCCAGAATTTGGCTGGCAACCATCGGTTGATAGCCTGGGTTATCCCGATCACCCAAGCTAAACTCGCCAGCCATCTTGATTTCTGCCACCGTCAGTAAAGGGGTTCCAGGTGCGATAGCGAAGTTAAAAAACCGCTGCGCCGGTTCAGGTAAGTTCTGGACCATCATAGGATCATAAACAGCACAACGAGCCGGCTGAGCTGTAGCCAGATACGCCCACTCCATCCGATCGTCACGCTCATCCCACAGCCGAAGCCCTAACAACGACAGAATGGATAACCCAACGATACCAAGTATCCAATACACGACTGTCATCCCTTTTTATGGCAGTTCACCCAACATAACTGCAAAGAACCGCAAGCACTTGCAATCGGAGACGAATTTATCCCCCATACAACTGTTTGGCACGCTGCATCAGCTCTTGCTCTGACACATCTTCGACGTGGGTCGAGAACATCCAGTTATGGCCGAACGGGTCCAGCAAACAGGCCATACGATCACCATAAAACTGATCAGTTGGTGGCATGGTCAAGGTAGCACCTGCAGCCACGGCTTGCTCAACCAGGGCATCAACATCCTGAACATAAATCATCACGCCAACCGGAGTGCCATTTAACATCGGAGGGCTTTTGGTACCCCAGTCGTCGTTTTGTTCGCTCAGCATAAACAGCGCCTGCCCTACCCGCATTTCTGCGTGCATCACAGCCCCTGTTGGCATATCCATCTTTAGGATAAGCTCAGCGCCAAAAGCCTTTTGGTAAAAACCGATGGCATCGGCAGCATTTTTAATGGTGAGGTATGGAATGGCTCCGCTGTAGCCTTCCGGTATCGGTTGAATCGGTGACATGGTCCTTCTCCTTGTTGCTTAGCCCGCTATTCGTCGGGCATTTGAATTCACCAGAACAGCAACCAACTCTGGCATGGGACAGGATAACAAAATCCTCCAGCCAGCATACGCTTTCTACCCGGCAGATCTGGTCTGATCAATTTAACGTTATGCCCTGAAATAGCATGAGCGAATTTAACCCCCAAAATTGATTTTTTCTGTCCTTGTGATTGTTGCACCTCTGTTTAGTATGAAAGCCTACCACAAGGTAAGGACAACGCCATGACTGCACAACAACGACAAAAACACAGCTCAGTTCCAGGCCGCCCCGGCATACTTCCACTGGCAATTATCACTGCATTGGCAGCCCCCTGGGCCAGCGCCGAGCTTGCCGAAAACGACAGCACCGACAATCAATCCGCACCGGCTCGCAGCATTAGAAGTCATCGAAGTAACAGCGACCCGGCAAACAGAGAATTTGCAACGGGTGCCGATTGCCGTTACGGCCTTATCCAGCTCGGAGCTGGAGCAATATCAAATTCAAAACCTTGGCCAACTGGAAGCCCTGGTGCCCAACCTGAATCTGCATGTCGGCGATGCTGCCAATGCGGTGGTGTACATTCGCGGTGTCGGCCAGCTCGATTCCATTTCCTTTAATGATCCCGGCGTTGGTATTTATCTGGATGATGTTTATCTGGGGCGGGCGCAAGGCGCCTTTCTGGATGTGGTGGATCCACAGCAGATTGAAGTACTACGAGGCCCACAAGGTACTTTGTACGGCCGGAATACCATTGGTGGCGCGGTCAAGTTTACCAGTGCCCGCCCCAGTGACAGCCCGGAAGGCTATCTCAGTCTGATGGCAGGCAACTTTAATCAGCGCGGTGTGAAAGCCAGCCTGACCGGCCCCTTGGTAGAGGATCAACTCGCCGGTCGCTTTGCCATTGCCAAAAACAGCCGCGATGGCTTTAGCTTCAACCAACACACTGGCCAGCACGATTACGATAAAGACTCACTCACCTGGCGCGGCAGCCTGCTCTATACACCGACGGACGACTTCTCAGCCTATCTGGTGCTGGATGGTTCCAACCAGAACCCGGACTTTTCCCGCACACCCCATCGGGAAACGCCTATTTATTCCCTGCCAACAGGTGATTTTTTGCCGGTGGGCGATGATCCTTTTGTGGTCAATGCCAACTTTAATGACCGCGAAGAGCTGCGCACCAAAGGGGCAGCCCTGACGCTGGATTACCAATGGCAGCAATCCACATTTAAGTCCATTAGCGCGTACCGGGAAATGACCTACCGTACGCACCTGGACTTGGATGGCACACCCGATGCCAGTTTTGGTATCTACAGCTACGAAGATCAGGACCAACTAAGCCAGGAACTGCAGTGGTTGTATCGCAGCGAGAGGCTCTCTCTGGTCTCAGGGCTGTTTTACTTTAAAGAGAACTCCTGGAGCCTTGGCGGTGCCATTGCGCCGGACTTTTTTGTACCGCTGGGGGATGGCATTTTCTTTCCATTTCCGGTGATCAGTGCTGGTTTGCGCGATCAAACCAATACCAGCCATGCTATTTACAGCAACCTGACCATGCAACTGAGCGAACAACTCAGCATGACACTGGGTGCCCGCTGGACCAGCGAGAAAAAACAGGTTAGTAATCGCGGTGAAGAGTTTGCCGGCACTGGCATTGATACGCCTCAAGGCATGAAAGCCGTGTTTGGCAGCGGTATCGGCCACAGCCTGACCGGCTATGATGCCAGCCAACGCTGGAATGACTTTTCCCCCAGAGCAGTGCTGAATTACCAGTACTCCAGCCAGACCATGCTGTACAGCAGCATCAGCAAAGGCTTTAAAAGTGGTGGCTTCAATGGCCGCTTAACCTCGTTTGCCCAGCCCTACGATCCGGAAACCCTGTGGAGTTACGAAGTCGGCGTAAAATCCTTGCTGCTCAGCCAGCAGCTGCGATTAAACAGTGCCCTGTTCTTCAACGACTACAAAAACTTCCAGCTCAGTCGTTTTTCGATTGATCAGGATACAGGGGCCTTTTTATCGCTGTTTGAAAATGCCGGCAAGGCAAGTACCTATGGTGCCGAGTTGGAGCTACAGGCTTTGCTCAGCGACAGCCTGACGCTGAACATGAACCTGGGCTACCTGGCCGGTGGCTACGATGAGCTGCTGGGCGATTTTGAACAGGAGGTCAGTGATGAGCGAGAGCTGGTCAATGCCCCACGCTGGAATGGCCGGCTGGGACTGGATTACTGGTTTGATTTAGGCAGCCACGGCAGCCTGTCGCTGAATGCCGGCGTCAGTATCAAAAGCAAAACCTACCTGACCGTCAGCAGCAGTGAAGTGCTGGCACAGCCCGGCTTTGCCCTGTACGACCTTTACCTCAGTTGGCAAAGCCTGGACGAGCAGTGGCAACTGAATCTGTTTGGCAAGAATCTGACCGATAAGCGCTATCGCCAGCACGGTTTTGATTTAAGTGCCTCCCCGGGTGTGCAACTGGGCTATTACGGCGATCCACGCACTTTTGGCGTGCAACTGACTTACAGGTATTTCTGATGAGCATGGATACAGCAACTGCGGCCTTACTGGCCCAGTTTAACCAACAAGCGGCTGAGCTGCAGCCACACAAACCAACCATTGAAGCTTCGCGGGTTGGCGCCCGAGCCATGTTTCTAACGCTGGCCGGTGACAGCGACCCGGCTTGCCGGGTTGAAGCTCTGCAGTTAGCCGCGGCAAACCATTCAGTCCCTGCCCGGCTCTATCAGCCGGAGCATTTGCAGGTGCCGGATGCCATGGTGTTGTTTTTACATGGCGGCGGCTGGAGCCTGGGCGATCTGGATTGTTACGATGGTCTGGTTCGCTCACTGTGCCAGCAAAGCGGTGTGCGCTTTTTAAGCGTCGACTACCGCTTAGCGCCAGAGCACCCCTACCCAGCCGGACTGGACGACGCCAGCCTGGCTTTGAGCTGGCTGCATCAGCAAGCCGCTGAGCTCGGTATTTCTGCCAACAAAATTGCCGTTATGGGCGACAGTGCCGGTGGCAACCTGGCACTGGCACTCAGTGTGCGGGCCAGTCGCCGTCTGCAGCTACCGGTAGCGGCCCAGTACCTGATTTATCCGGTACTGGATGTGCACAGCCCACATCAGACCTACCCATCCCGCCTGCAATTTGGCGATGGCGATTACCTACTGGCACGCTCTGCCATCGACGATACCCGCCACTGGTATCTAACGGACAATGAGCGCAGCGATAACCCGGAAGTCTCGCCGTTATTACTGCCCAGGCTGGACGATCTACCACCAACCAGTGTGTTGCTGGCCAACTTCGATCCTTTGCTGGATGAAGGCAAAGCACTGGCAGAACGGCTTCAACCGCTTGGCTTACTGAAACGGCTGGATAGCTACGACAGCATCCATGCTTTTATCTCATTCGGCATTCTACCCATTTCGCAACACGCCAGAACCAAACTGGCCCAGCAACTAAGTGCCGACTTGCTGGCCATCGCTTAGGTAGGCAACTATGTACTTTAGTACTGTTGCCAGCAGGGGTGCTTTATGCTCTAGTCATGACATCATAAAGCAGCGGCGAGCGATGATGGCAACAGAGCCACACAACCATATCGATGGCAAAGACAGCTGGCAGATGTTGTCTGAGATGATGGCAGCGCATGGTGTCTGCATGGATGTGCTGGTGGAGCAAACTGAGCCGGGTGAAAAAGGCAGCCCTGCCAATCTGCTTCGCCTGCTGGAGCGCTTTGCTATTGAAGTAAAGGATGAATCACTGCAGCTCTCTGAACGGCCACTGATGCCTGGTACCAACGACTATGTGCTGTCGAATCTGAGCCATTGCAGCACCATCGAGCAAGCTTTGCAGCAACTGGCCAGTGCCTACAACTTTATCCATGGCGGTAACTACAATCAGGTGGAATGCAATGGGCGTCAGCTGATTTACCGCATTGATGATCACAGCTTCCCTTATGCCGCCGATGCCAGCCATTACATTGCCTTTAGCCTGGACATGGTGCTGATTTTCATTCATGGCATTATCACCACGCTGGTAGGGCAACCCGTATCGCTGCTGAAAATTAAAAGCCGCAACCTGGATGGCATGCATTCACCGCTACCAGCGACCTTTTCGGATACAGCGCTTTGTTATCAGGCCAGCTGCTTTGAGCTGCACTACCCGGCTGAGCTAGCCAGAAGACCAGTGCAACGCCCTGACGGCCAGGCTCTGAACTCAGCTTTGGTGTACAGTGAGTTGCAACGTCTTGGCACAGTCCCATCGGAGCGGAGCAATCAGAGCTTTCCACTCAAAGTGCGGCTGGCTCTGGAGTCCGGTTTGCGGGATCAACCAAGCGTTGCCCGCGCCCTCGGCTGCAGCGTAGCGACCCTGCGCCGCCGGCTGGCCGCGCACCAAACCAGCTTTCGTCACTACAAAGAGCAGTTACTAAATCAAGAAGCCAAGTTGCTGCTGATGCAGCAGCTAACATTGGAAGATATTGCCCACAAACTCTCGTTTTCTGATGCCAGAAGTTTTAAACGTGCCTTTCGCAGTTGGAATGGCATCAGCCCACGCCAGTATGCCGCCAAAAAAGGCTGATACAACTCAGGCTTCGTTATCTGGCGCTGGCGCGTACTTGGCAAAAACCTCCGCCTCGGTCAGGTTGTTGGTTTGCTCACGGAAATTGTAAAAAGCCGGCTTTTGATCGATAAAAATCTGCTCCGAAAGAGCCATGCCAGCTTCATCCTGGAACAGCCCGGCAGGCAGAATGTATTCGTTAGCATCCAGCAGATGGTAGTACAAATGGGTGCCGCAGCGACGGCAAAAGCCGCGATTGGCCCACTCCGAGGACGAATAATCGGTGACAAACTCCCGGCCTGCAAATTGAACATCCTGGCCGCAATGCACGGCGAACAAAGGCCCACCGCCCCAGCGGCGGCAAATGCCGCAGTGACAGACACTGACCTGATGTTGCTCCCTGGCGGTTACTTTCACAGAACCACATAAACACTGTGCTTGCATCAAAAATCTCCTTGCGTATGAGTCTTTACTATAAAAGGAAAATCCAGCAGCTGCTGGATTTTTTTGTGACAAGTTTTTACCAGCTCAGGGAGCTTTGGCTGCTGGCTTTACCCAGGCTCGCAGAGCCAGGATCCAGCTAAAGTCTGCCCCGGCTCGCTGTGCCCCCTGATGGCAGTTCATACAACTGTCGTACTGATGGTAGGTTTCCATCGTCACATTGGCCAGCTGACAAGCCGGGAATGGCACCCCTCCAGCCTGAACCGGCGTACCATCCTCGCAGCCAAAATCATCATTGGTGGGAGTAAGCGGTGATGCCGAGGGCAGAGTCGGCCACTGAGTCCCTATCAACTGGTAATGCTGCCAGACTGTCCCCTGCAACAACTGGCGGTACTGCTGATTCAGGCCGGTCGTGGACATATCCGGCTGACCAGTGGGTGGCTTTGGTGTATCCGGAATGGCCGAAAGCCGAACCACATTGATCGGCTGCGGATTAAAATCATCTGCAGCTGGCACTCTGCTGGAACCTGGGTGCGCGGCCGGATTGGCCCGGGTGATCCCGGAGTATTTTTTGTGCAAGTCAGGATCATAGTACGATGCTTGCATGCTGGCCGGAGTGCTGGGGTCTTCGCCCAGGTTATCGACCTGCTCAAAGGTTGCCCACACCCACTGGGGGAAGTTTGGCGTTTTCTGGGCAATATGAAACCCGACCAAACCGGCTACTATCGGTGTGCAATCGCAGACGATCATCTGACTTAGTGCATTGGTATGACAGGTACCGGGGACCGTTGCCAGCGCTTCCAACTGAAAAAAACGTTGTCGGTACGGCTCAGGTACCTTGGCCAGATCGCGCCAGGCGGCTTTCACCTCCAGCACCCCTTCACCTTGCTCTGCACTGCTTGCCGGTAGTTGAATGCCGCCACTGGCGGGCCAGTTGGCTTTGTTGTAGTAGCCATGCTGGCGCACATAGTCATACATCACCCGGTTCACCCGTACTTCATAGCGGGTGAATAAGCCGGTCTGGTCCGGTAAAGGCCCGCCAAACGCCTGATTGATTTCATCGGCAATGGTGCCCATCTTGCTACCAGTCGTGAGCACACTTCGCCCCTGATGCTCCAGATTGCGGCAAGCGGCAGCCCCATTCGGTTGCTCCCAGCCAATAGGCGTATCCCCATTTTGCGGAAACAGATCATTGGCAGTTTTATAACCCAGCCACACCGGCTGTCTGCCATCGAAGTAGTGGCCAAACACAGCAGGATCATCCGGTCGATAGGCACTGCCATGACTACCAGGTACCGCAGGCCACATCAGCGCAATAAAGTTTTGCCACATAAAGTAATCAAAGTAGGGCCGGTTATCGACCGGAAATGCCGCGAAAGGCTGCGGCGGTACTTCTGCCAACAAGTGTCCGGATACATTCGGCGTTAACGGATAGGGGTAGCCAGGACCTGCCGCCATTACCGGCGAAGTCAGAGCTGCCAGCAACATCATCCATGCAAAGGGTTTCATCTCAGTGTCCTCCCTGACAAGACTGCGGAGCGCCGTCTCTGGCATACTGCCAGAACTGGCCGAATGCCACCCACATTTGCAGCGAGGTATCAAAGCTAACAGTATTCGGGAAGGAGCCACTGACCGGCCCCATCGGGTATTTCAGGTTTTGAAAGTAAGCCACGTTCTCTGCCGAGTACTGCTCACATTGACCTTCAAAGCCAAAGATATTTGGCGAGAATGGCTCTAACTGACGGCCATCCGGGCTGGCAAAAGCATTGCCATGGCACGACAAGCAAGAGGACAGTTTATTATCGACCGGACCAGCCAGCCGCTGATGGCAACCAAAGTGCTCTGCCTGTACATTGATATCGGACTGGTTTAATACTGATTGCCTTGCAGGGATACTTTCGGCTGTTGGCACCGCTGGAAAGGTCCATGGATCCATGCCCCACTGCAAACCCACCGGACTTAAATTATCCCAGGGGGTTTCGCCCTTCATACCGGCATTGTAGGCAAAAGTGCCATAGACCCAGTTGGTCGGTGAGCGGCTGTCCACCACGGCGACATCCAACTGCACCAGATGCACCGGCTGTGGTTTACGCTGGCAATCAAACTGATTGTTCTGCTCGATATGCCGGTTTGCCATCCAGGCCGGTGAGCCCGCAAGGTAAGGCACATCCTCTGGCGTGACGGTAGAAAACAACAGTTTAGCCACAACAGTCCCCTCAGGAAACGGTAGCCCGGCCTGAGTCAGCTTGCCGGCATAGTCGGTCATCACCGGTTTACCGTCTTTCGCCCAGGCCTGCCCCAAAACATAGGCCCCATGCGGGTTGTAAACACCAAAAGCCCAGGTTTCAAAACGGGGTTCGGCCATCGCCTGGCCTGCTGCCGGCAGACCATGCAGGCCGCGCTTACCAAAGAAATCCGACAGTACTGCGGTTCTTTCATTGGTCAGGCCATGAATAAACTCGCGGCCTGTGGTGGGATCATAGGCCATCCAGGGCACATGAAACCAGCGGGTGCTGCCATCCACCTGCACTTTCCAGCCCTGCTCATTGCGCAAATACGGATCCTGTTGTTCACGCACATAATGCAAAATATGCATGATGTAATCCTGCCACTGTTGATCCCATTCCGGCACCCCCTGCTCGCTAAAGTCGGTGTTAAACAGATCGGCCGGGCCATCCAGCCACTGGCACACCGACTTGTCGCATGGCTCCGGCATAGTCGTTGGGTAATCGTGGCTTAACTGAAACACAGGCCCCTGCCAGCCAGACGGTGGTGCTGAAACAGCATTGCGCCAGGCTAACTCAGCCGGTGTCGCAGCCAACGCTGTAAAGGAAAAACAAAGTACCAAAGTACCGAGGGTAGACATTAACTTTATCATTATCGCTGTCCTTATCTGCTGCATGCTTACTGGATATAGAAAAGAACAACGGAAATGGCGGGATAAAGTTCTGAGAAATTTACGATAAAGCTGTGGTTGTGTCTGCTTTAGACACAATCTGACATTTCGGCCACAAAGTCAGCACAGATCAAAGCGGCACAACCTTCGATAATGCCTGCATCATAACAAGGAGAAACGCCATGATCACATTATCATTGTTGGCTGCCAGTATAGCCACCGCCATTGGCAGTCCCTCACCAGACCTGCCTTCAGTTGCCAAACAGCCAAACCAAGTCGAGCGCATGGAAGTCTCAGGGCGACGTAATCAGGCGCAAAGTGAACCCAGCGAGCAAACCGAACGGCTGTTATCGGTCGCAGGTCTGATGGGCGACCCGATGGAAGCCATCTACACCCTGCCCGGTGTGGTACAAAGTCCCTTTGGCCAGCCGGTGGTGCGAGGCACCTCGCCGGACGATACCACCTTTTTATTGGATGGACAGCGCACCGGCTCTTTGGTCAATGTCATCTACGGCAGCGCGTTAAACCCGGAATTACTGCGCGATTTTACCTTACACCCGGCGGCCTATTCAGCCGAATACGGCTGGGCAACCGGAGGCGTCTTTGCTGCCGAACTGCGGGATCCAAGGCAGCAAAAGCCTGCTGCCATTTTGGATTTGAATATGCTCAGAACATCCTTTCTGGTTGAGGGTGCCCTGCACGACAATCAGTCATTTTATGCCGGTTATCGCCGCAGTACCATGCAGTATTTCATCAAAAATAACGAAGAGCTGGATGATGGAGAAACCATCACCCGGGTACCAGTACTGGATGATTATCAGCTGCGTTACCAATGGCGCCCAGGCACTCAGCACAAATGGACTTTCACCGCGCTTGGCGCTTCAGAAAAAGCTGGTTTGAACTTATCGGAAGCCTCGGAAGCCGGCCGCACCAATCCTGAATTTATAGGTGATCTGTTCCTGAATACCAGCTGGCACAGCCAGCAACTAAGCTATGAATTTTTTGCCGCCCCCAGGCAGCAGTGGACTCTACGTGCCGCCAACCTGAGCGAAGAGGAACATTTTGGCTATGGCGATGAACAATTTATCCGCTCCAAAACACAACGTGAGCAGCTGTCCCTGCACTGGCATCAACCACTTAGCACCTCGATTCAATTAATAACCGGCGTCGAGTTAGAGCAACTGGAATTGGACTATCAGTTCGATGCCATTTTGTACTACTGCACCGATCACCAGGCCGATTGCGATGACAACAGAGGCGGCAGAGAACAGGATCAGGATACCCTGAAGATACAAAGCACAGCCGCTTTCATCAACGCCGAATGGCAATTGCACCCGGCATTGCTCTGGGTGCTTGGTGGCCGCATGGAAAGACAGGACTACACCAAGCAAACCAGTTTGCAACCCAGAACCAGTATGCATTGGTTTCCCATCCCCCAATTGGAGTTGATCGCTGCTGCCGGTCGACACCAGCGCCTGGCCGATCTGGAAAAGATACTGCCGCGCATTGGGAATCCGGAACTGGAAACGCCGATGGCCAACCACTACAATCTGGCCGCCCAACTGCAACTTAATCACGACTGGCGACTACGGCTGGACCTGTACCAACAAACTATGTACCGGCTGGCCAGAGCTATTCCGGTAGAACACGATCCAGAGCAACTTCGCTACCTCAGCGATATGCGGGGCGAAAGCAAAGGCATTGAGCTGCTGCTGGAAGCCCTCGGCGATGGCCGTTGGAGCGGCTGGCTGGCCGCCAGCTACTCGCAATCCAGCCGCTACGACCCCAACACAGATCAACAAAGCCGCTACCGAATGGAAACGCCTCTGGTGCTAAGTGCTGTTGTCAACTACCAACCAGGCAACAACTGGCAGTATGCCGCAGTACTGACTGGTCGCTCAGGCATGTTGTACTCCCCAATTGTCGGAGCCAAACCAAATCCACATTATGACGGCTATTTACTGCCAGTTTACGGTGAGTTCAATAGCAAACGCTTACCCTACTACCACCGACTGGATGTAGAGGCAAAACGCAGTTCCAGCCTGTTTAGTTATCCGGCCGAGTTTACCTTTGCCATCCGAAATGTATTGAATCAGAACAATGTCTCTGGCTACTATCTGTTGCACGATCAACAAGAGCCGGATGGCTACCGCATCAACAAAGATGTCGATCTGGGTATTTTTCCTTATGTAGGGATGAAGCTATGGTTCTGACAAAGCAAAGGAATAATGCTGACATGACAGCCACATCGGTGCTATTGGTAGAAGATGATGTATCCCTGGCAGACTGGATCCGCGACTTTTTGCAGGGCAAGGGCTTGCAGGTGACCCATTTAGCCAGAGGCGATCAGGCTCTGGCTGAATGGGCTGGCCTGCGCCCGGATGTTATTCTGCTGGATTTAATGTTACCAGGCCTGAATGGCCTGGAGTTGTGCAAACAAATCCGCCAGCAGAGTGATATCCCCATTCTGATGTTAACCGCCCAGGGAGAAGAGTTTGATGAGGTGCTTGGCTTAGAGCTGGGTGCCAATGATTATCTGATTAAACCCATTCGCCCGCGCGTCTTGCTGGCACGGATCAATGCAGTTTTACGACAAAACCAAACGCCACCAAGTGGTAGCGATGCTGACCAGCTGCAGTTTGGCTTGCTCAGCCTCAGCCTGCGCTCCCATCGGGTACAATTCAATGGCAGCGACATTCCCTTAACCAGCAACGAATTTCAGCTGTTGTGGCTGCTGGCCAGCCGGGCTGGCCAGATTGTCAGTCGACAGGATGTTTTTCTGGCCATGACCGGCCGGGAGTACGATGGGCTGGATCGGCGGGTCGATATGATGATCTCTTCGCTACGCCGTAAAATGCAGGATGACGCTTCGGCGCCGGGCCGGATTAAAACGATTTGGGGCAAAGGCTATCTGTTTGTTACCGATGCATGGAACACAGCATGAGCCGCTTGCTACTTGGTTTGCTTTGCACCACTCTGTTGTCGTTGTTTTTGCTAAGCCAACTGCTGGATCAGGTGGTGCAACACGATGAACTGCCTGAACCAGGGTATCAACGCTTAGCCGCCACCCTATTGTTGCAACTGGATCAACACAGTGCCGACATCCCGATCGCACAGCTGGCCAACTATATCGAGCAGCAAAGTGTAAACTGGCAATTGCCGCTGCAACTGCAAGCAAGCAGCGCGGTGCAGTTGCCGGCTGAACTGCAGCATCAGCTGACGGAGCCTGATGGCTTGCTGCTTGCCAGCAATGATCAGCTGTACCTGCTACGCCGAATCAGCGCGCACCCGGATTGGCTGCTGCGCTTGCCGCTGGATGAGGAGGACCCGCATCACCCCCTAAGCCTCTGGCTGACTCTGGGGTTGTACTGTGGTATGGCGCTGTTGCTGATGCTCTGGCTGCTTCCATTACTCCAACGTCTTAGTCTACTCACTAAAGTCGCAGAGCGTTTTGGTTCTGGTGATACCAAGGTTCGGATGCCCTTGCATCGACTGAGTTACATTCCCAGCCTGGAGCAAAGCTTTAACCGCATGGCCAGCCAGATTGATCAGTTAATGCAAGAGAATCAGCTGCTGGCCAGCAGCCTGTCGCATGATTTACGCACCCCGTTGGCTTGCTTTCGTTTTGGCTTGGATGCAGCACTGGATGCTGAGCTGGCTGAGCAAAAAGATCACTATTTACAACGGCTGGAGCAGGATGCCGATCGCATGGAGGCTATGGTCAACTCCTTTTTGGACTATGCAAGTTTATCAAGAGCTGCCAGCAAACTGCATTTCGCACCGTTGGAACTCAGCGACTGGCTGCATGCTGTGTTGCAACACTATCAGCCGTTGCTGCAGCAAAAACAGCTAAGGCTAACACTGGTGCGGCCAGAACATTGTTTGCACCCTCGCATTCATGCGGATTGGCTGGAGCGGGCATTGAGTAACGTGATCAGCAATACCTGCCGTTTTGCCAGGCAGGTGATCCGGGTTGAATTAACCAGCAGCAAACAGCACTGCAGCATTACCATCAGCGACGATGGCCCCGGCATTGATAGCAATGAGCAATACAAGGTGCTGGAGCCCTTTTACAAAGCGACCGCGCAAGACCAGGAAGCAAAAAACAACACACACTTTGGCCTTGGCCTCGCCATTACCGTGCAAATTCTTAGCTGGCACCAGGGCAAGGTTCAGGTCAGCCGCTGCCGACAGCTGGGTGGAGCCAAGTTCAGGCTGCTACTACCACCGTGCTGACAATTTATAGACACTTTCGGGCACACTCTTATGGCATGATAGCGCCTCTTTTCAAGGGAACTCTGAGTAGCATGCGAACCCCCTGGTTTTTACTATTGTGTAGCCTGTTGTCAACGCCCCTGATGGCAGAGGCGGTGACCGAGCCATCCGGCTTTGAATGGCAACTTGATATCGGCAATTACGCCATGCATTCCCGCAGTTTACTCAAAGGCATGGACAGCGAACTGAATGGTCCGCTGAATTTACATATCTTTCTTTATGTGAACTACAAGCGTTTTTTCATTGAACCTGGCCCGATACAAAAGCGCATCACACCAGTGGCAGCCGATGTAGCAGGTTTTCGCTTATACGAAACAGAACAGCAGCAATGGGCGCTCACCATCAACCATTACCATTTAGGCTTTACTGCCGCTCCAAGCCGTGATCCAATGCAAGTATCCATTCCAGACCTTGAGGGCATGCACGATCGTAAGGCTGACTTTGCCGTCGGCTTGCGATTTCAGCATCAGGCTGGCGCTAGTCTGTTCTCACTGCATCTTCTCAAAGATCAAAAAGTCCATTATGACTATTTTGCAGAGCTTTACTATGGCTACCGGCTGGAGCTGAGCAACTGGGATCTTTACCTCAGTACGGAGCTGACCTTGTACCGGGCTAATTTGATTAATTATTATTACGGCGTCACCGAGACCGAATCCCGGCCAGAGCGTCCGATCTACCAAGCAGGTTCTGGTCAACGTTTGCATTTGGGCGCTATTGCTGCTTATCCACTGAGCAGACGCTGGATTTTTGAGCTTGGCAGTGGCATCAATCTGTATTCAAGCGCTTTTACTCGCAGCCCAATCACCCGCAATGGCCCGGAGTTGGTGAGCTTTACCAGTGTACGTTATGTATTTTAATTACTGGCTCCCCATTTTTCTGAGCCTGATTTTACTAGCTTGGAGCGGGAAAGCTCGGGCAGAGCAGGACTTCTTTGCCTCACCTGCCACCTGCATCACACTGCAGCAAGGCCGTGACTGCCATGCTACCGTGCATTTTCGCTGGCAATCCTCCAAGGATAGCTCGGTTTGCCTGTATCTGGAGCAGCAACTGCTGAACTGCTGGCAAGCGCAGCAACAGATTGAGTTTGAGTACCGCTTTGTCGAGGCTAGCTCCCGTACTTTTTATCTGAGACAAGGCGACACCATTCTGGCAAGCCATCGACTGGAGGTCAGTTGGGTGCAAACCAGCCAACGCAGCCGTCAATGGCGGCGCTTTTAGCTCCTACGCTCAGAAACCCCATGCACCGCCCACTCCTTGCCGGCTCGTTGGCGGTCAGGATCAGGCACTGCCTTCACCGATGCGATCGTCTGGATGTAATACTCCGGAAGTTGCACTTCCTGTGCCCCCACCAATACATGATGCTTGTACCAGTCGTATGGGATTACATCTTCGCGGATACGGATGGCGTAGTAAATTAAGGCTTCCAGGCTGTGGCCATCGCTGTGCTGCACCCAGACCTGCCTGGCGTTGTAGCCCGTGCCTAAGCTTTCAGCCTGATCCAGCACCGGCCGCTCGGCCGGGTTCATTTTATACACTGCTCCCAGCACCTGATGGCTGCTATCACCGGTAAAAAAGGCATCGCATTTGGCCGAACCATCGGTACTGGCTTTATGAAAACGCAGCTGATAGCCCGGTAGCCGATACACGCCAAGCCGCTCTGCGCTCGGCACCCGCTGACGCAGCCGGGCCAGCGACAGGTTGGAGCCATAAGCAAAATACAGCATGTTAACGTCCGCGCTGTTCGGCAATTCGGGCGGCTTCGATCTCCGCCAGTTTTTCATCCAGCTCTGCCCGGCTGAGCCACTGGCCACGCACCATCACACCGGCTGGCTGGTACAGCGCCGACAAGTCATCCAGCGGATTTGCCTCCACCAGCAGCAGATCAGCCCGGTGGCCGGCTTTTACCAGGCCAAACGTATCCTGGTCGGCAAAATACTTGCCCACCAGCACAGTGCCACTGCGCAGAATATCATAGTGGCTCATGCCGGCAGCCGCCATCAGCGGCAACTCCCGACGCAACGATAAGCCAGGCACACTGTACAGCTGCGGCGCATCGGTACCCATCAAAATAGTCACCCCGGCCTGATACAGTGCACTGAGCAAGCGCTGACGGTTTTCGGCATGTATCGCAGCCGTTTCACCGGTGTAGTAAGCGCCACTGGCCGCATCCAGATAACGCCGCCAGCCACTTAGTACCCGGGCTGGCATGTATTTCAGTTCGTCAAAACTTTCCAGCTGCTCGCGATCAGCAGCGCCGATAATGGTCTCCCATAATGCCTGGGTCGGCACTACAGCAACTGCATGCTCTTTGGTTAGGGCCACCAGCTCAGCCATATCCTGTTCGGTTAAAGGCGTATCAAAACCGCCCAGCGCCGCCATGTACCCATCCAGATGATCAATGGTGCGGCTGCCGAGTTTGATTGCGCGCTCTACGCCAACGGCCTCCGGCACATGACCGGCAAAGTCAATGCCTTGTTTTTTGGCTTCATCGGCAATGGCTTGATACTGCTCCAGGTTCAGCCCGGGGTGAATTTTCAATAAATCCCAGCCCTCAGCTTTGTGCTGTTGCACGCGCTCGCGGGCTTGTTCTGGTGAGGTGACGGTGTGCTGATTAAAACTGGGGCCCGCCAGATACAAGGTTGGGCCCAGCCGCTTGCCGCTGGCAATATCGTCTTTTAACCGCAGCTGATGTTCATGGCCCAGCATGCCACGCACGGTAGTTACACCACCGGCGACATAAAGTAGCAACACATCATCCAGATAACGGGCGGGCATGCCACTGAAATCCACGGTCGGCGGTACATGACCATGCATTTCTGCCAGGCCAGGCAGCAGGTATCGGCCCTGGCCGTCAATGACCTGAGCGCCTTGTGGGATTTCCAGCTCTGCTGCCGGTGCTACCGCGACAATGCGATCGCCTTTAACCAACACCCGCTGATTGGAGAGCAGCTGTTCCGAGTCCATTGGCAATACCTGCACTCGGTCAAACACCGTGACCGATGCTTCTGGCTCCGACGTGTTGTCAGCCCAAGCAGACAAGGATGTGATCACCAGCAGTAGTAGGCAGTAAAAAAAGCCTGAGCGCAGCATAAACGAGGTCCTCTTTCGTCCCAAAACGATGCGCCAAGTATGGTTAGTCACTGCTTTTTTCGCAAGCCGGGTGCTGTCAGCATAGGCTTAACTGCGACCAAACTCCGTTAACAGCCTGAGCCTAAAAAGCGGTTGGCGAAACGCTGTAACTGCTGACTTTGCAAACCGGGCTGATACCGCACTTCAATCAATACCGGCTGGGCGCGCTGTTGCAGTGCCTGTCGTAGGGCTTTGCTCAGACTACTGCTGTCATCGGCGACCAGGCCTACCGCACCCATGGCGGTGGCCAGCTCGGCATAGTGCCAGCAGCCAAGATTGGCGCAATCAAGCTTAGGAGCAAAAGCCCGTATCATTTCCCAGTTGCTGTTATTAAACAGGATCACAATCGGACTTAAGCCATAGCGCTGGCAGTGTCCAAGTTCCAGGCCAGTCATGCGAAAAGCACCATCCCCTACCAGCACCACAGGCCGAAGCCCTGAGGTTAACTGCACACCGAGAGCTGCCGGTATCGCATAACCCATCGAGGCGTAAAAAGCAGGGGCCAGCAATAAGCTGGGCTCGGCTTGTAAGGAGGCAAACAAACAATCACCGATATCGGCAACCATCGGCAGCACATCCGGCTGCGCCAGTAGCTCCTGATGCACCACTTGCATCAAACGGATTGGATCCAGCGCTTTGCTGCCATCATCGTTATCGGCCATAACAGGCGCACCACTGAACTTAGGTGGCAGCTGATAGTGCGGTAAAGGCTGTTTAAGCAATTCATCCAGCAAATCGATGAGACCAAAGCCGACAAAATACTGTACGCCAATACGACAGCCTTGCTGCTGAATATCAATGACGCGCTCGGCTGAGAACAAATGCTGATGCGCGGCAAAATTGCTGTCGGTGGGGATCACCCCCAGCTGAATAATCAGATCCGCTTGTTCCACCAAGGCATAACTTTGGCTATCGGCCTTATCCAGAAAGATGCCGCGGTAATTGGCGTGTTGCTGGTCAACCGCAGCCCGCCCCAGCAAGGTGGTTAACATTGGCAGCTGGCAGCGCTCCGCCAGTTGTTCAACCTGCTGTACCGCTGCAAAGCGCCGGACATCCACATCAATGAGCAGCAGCGGCTGTTTCGCCTGCTGCAGTCGTTGCCGCATGGCATGCACAGCCAGTTGCAGTTGCTCAACATCCGGCTGTCGTTTAGGTAGCCGGGGCCGCTCGCCCACCTCAAAAGCCGACGCATTGCGCGGCCACTCAATCAGCACCGGCAAGGATTCTTGCTGGCAAATCGTACAGGCATGCACTAACTGCTGCCAGGCAGTGGCCGGATCGTCCAGTCGCACCTGACAGGCGGTGATCTCTTCAAAGATTTTCTTTTGCGAATCAAAGCGTCTGGCCTGATGGTGGATCAGCAGCTGCCGCTCTTTTTCCGCCTGAGCCGGATAACCGGCGATCACCAGCAAAGGCACATGCTCGACATAAGCCTGCGCCACTGCGTTAACGGCATTTAAAGCGCCTGCGCCATAGGTCAAAATCACGGCAGCCGGTTTATTGCTGATACGAGCCGCTGCATCGGCGGCAAAAACCGCTGCCGGTTCATGACTTAAATACACCAGTGGCAACTGATTTTTTTGCTGCAGCTGTTCAAACAGCGGCAACACAAAATCGCCGGGGATCCCGTAAATATGCTGAACCTGCAATTGTTGTAACTCTTGCAGCAAGGCATCGACCAAATTCATTGTTTTCTCCAATGTAAGCTCTGTGCTTAGTCTCGGAGTTAAACGATGGGATCAACTTGATCATGATCAAGGAAAGGAAGCCGTTTTTAAAAGCAAATGGGGTAGTTGCCACTACCCCATGTTGGATGCTATCGCAGCATCTGATAAAACGGCAGGATCCGCACCTGCTCGCCGGCTGCGACCTGGCCACGCTCTTGCTCCAGCGCAATGTAGCAGTTGGCTTTGGCGGTGCCGCTAAGCACAGCTGAGCTTTGCTTGCCAACGGCCTGCACTTGCAAGTGTCCATCCTGCTGCTGGTAATAACCGCGCTGAAAATCGGCCCGGCCCGGCGTTTTTTTCAGTGGCTCTGCGGCCACAGCTTCCAATGAAGACGGCCTGACCATAGGCTCACCAGCCAAACGCCGCAACACCGGCTGCACCAATAAATCCATGGTAGCGACTGCCGCCACCGGATTGCCGGGTAAGCCAAAAAACCAACAATTGCCCAGGTTGCCAAAGGCAAAAGGCTTGCCCGGTTTCATCGCCACTTTCCAAAAACCGATATCGCCCAGCTCAGTGAGCAATTGCCGGGTGTAATCCGCATCCCCAACCGACACCCCGGCACTGGTGATCAACACATCGGCTTCATCGCTGGCCCGTAAAATAGCCTGGCGAATGGCCTCGGGCTTGTCTGGCAGTAAACCTAAATCCAGCACCTCACAGTCCAGCCGCTTGAGCATAGCACTTAACACCACCCGGTTGCTGTCGTACAGGTGACCTGCCGGCAATGGCTGGCCCGGGGCGATGAGCTCATCGCCGGTTGAAAATACTGCCGCCTTGATCTGCCGATGCACCGCCACCTCAGCCAGGCCAATCGAAGCCAGCAAGCCCAAATCAACCGCCGTCAGCCGCTGTCCTTTGGACAAGACTAACTGCCCAGGTGCAATGTCTTCGCCGGCTTTGCGCACATGCTCTCCCGGCTTCGGTGCATGCACCAATCGAATGCCCTGCCCGGCTTGCTCAACCTGCTCCTGCATCACCACAGTATCCAACCCCTCTGGCAAAACAGCGCCAGTGGTAATGCGCACACAATGATGTGCCGGGACTAGCCCCTCAAAAGCATGCCCCGCCAGTGCGGTACCGGCCAATGGCAAAGTATTGCCAGGTACTGCCTCGGCAGAGCGCAGCGCATAACCATCCATCGCCGAATTATCAAAAGCAGGCACCGTCACTTCAGCCCGGATATCACAGGCCAGTACCCGGCCAAGCGCTGCTGCCAAACTGAGGGACTCGGTCACAACCAGCGGACTCACCTGGCTTAACATCGCATCAATCGCATCCTGCACCGGCATCATACTCATGCCTTAGCCCCTTGCTGATTGACCATCCAGACCGCAGCTTCGACCCGCGAGCGTAGCCCCAGCTTCTTCAGCAGGTGTTTCACATGCACCTTGACGGTGCCATCGGAGATATCCAGTTCGCGGGCTATTACCTTATTGCTCATGCCTTTGGCTATCAAACTGAGAATTTCGTATTCGCGGTTGGTCAGGCTGTTGAGCTCGGCATTGGGTTTGGGGCCTGGTTTTCTAAGCGCCGTTGCCAATACCGCGGCCACCGATTCACTCAGTACCATTTTACCGGTCACAGCCCGGCGAATTTGCTCCAGCAACTGCTCAGGTTCCATATCTTTTAGCAGGTAACCATCGGCACCGAGCGTAATGGCCTGCACCACATCTTCATCCGCATCCGACACCGTCAGCATCACAATGCGTGAAGTGACACCTTCTTTACGCAAGGCCTGCAACGTCGCCAGTCCATCCATGCCCTGCATGTTTAAATCCAGGATAATCAAATCCGGGTCCAGCTCTACGGCAATAGGGATGGCTTCTTTCCCACTGCTGGCTTCAGCCACCACATCCAGATCATCCTCATACTCCAACAACTGCCTGAGACCTTTTCGCAATAAAGGATGATCATCAATCAGCATAACGCTGGCGGCTTCAGAATTCATGGGTTACTCCATTGGGGCTTTATAATCCGGCTATTAGCCGCGATTTAACGCTTGGATTCTTTGATTCAAGTCATAGTTTGGTCTATTCACGGAAAAGTAACAAGGCCATGGCGGTGAAAAAACATCAAGACCTAGCCAATATAAATTTATGATTTTAATCATTAAATTATCATGCCGCATTTCCAGCTACCTCTTTGTGAGTACCTATGCATAGTTGATGGCGCAAAGGAGCTAACCCCAGAGTTACATTGTGGCCAAGGCCAGCTGCACGCATAGTTAGCGCATCAGCAAACAGGAGTCTGACTATGTCTGATCTAAAACGATGGGAGCCAGAAAACGACACCTTCTGGCAGCAAGAAGGCAACCGCATTGCCACCCGCAACCTCTGGATTTCCATTCCAAGCTTATTGTGCGGCTTCGCGGTCTGGATGATGTGGAGCATCATCAGTGTGCAGATGCTTAATTTAGGGTTTCCCTATTCGGCATCGGAGCTCTTTACCCTGGCCGCTATTGCTGGCCTGAGTGGCGCGACCCTGCGCATTCCAGCCAGTTTTTTCGTCCGGCTGTGCGGCGGACGCTACACCATCTTTTTAACCACCAGCTTGCTGATGATCCCAGCCTTTGGTACCGGCATCGCACTGCAGGATCCCAATACGCCGCTTTGGGTGTTTCAACTGATGGCCTTGTTGTCTGGTATTGGTGGCGGTAACTTTGCGGCCTCGATGTCCAACATCAGCTTTTTCTATCCAAAGAAAAAACAGGGCCTGGCCCTTGGCATGAATGCCGGCCTTGGCAACTTCGGCGTCACCAGCATGCAGATCCTGATCCCACTCTTTATGACTTTCGGGGCTTTTACTCTGGTTGGCGGCGGCGAACCGATGATACTGCAAAAAGCCAGTGGCACCTTAATTGGCAGCATTCCGGCTGGCAGTGAAACCTGGGTTCAAAACGCCGGCTTTCTATGGCTGCTATTGCTCATTCCGCTGGCATTTGCCATCTGGTTTGGCATGAACAACATTCATACCGAGGAAGTCACCCCCAAACTGCCCAGTGCGGTTGGCTCTTTCTCCATTCAGCTAGCGATGTATGGCATTGGTCTGGCAACGTCGGTACTTGGTTTGTGGTTGATTTTACCTGAGTCGGCCAATGGCTCTGGCTTTAGCATTCCAAAAGAGCTGGTGCTGGTATTGGTGCCTTTAGCAACCGTTATGGCGCTGAAATTTCTACCTGGTGCCATTCGTACCAGTCTGGAGCGGCAGTACAAAATCTTCAATAACAAGCATACCTGGGTGATGAGCGTGCTGTACGTGATGACCTTTGGTTCTTTTATTGGCTTTGCCGCTGCCCTGCCGCTGTCGATTCAGGTGATATTTGGCTACAGCCACATCATGGTGGATGGTGTGATGACGCACAACACGCCCAACCCAAATGGACCCAGCGCGCTGACCTACGCCTGGATAGCGCCTTTTATCGGCGCCTTAATTCGCCCGGTCGGTGGCTGGATTTCTGATCGCTTAGGGGGAGCACTGGTCACTCAGGTCTGTGCGGTGGTGATGGTGATAGCCGCGCTGGGTGCCGCTTACTTTATGCAGCAGGCTTATCAGTCGGCCACCCCAGAGCAGTACTTTATCCCCTTCTTCCTGCTGTTCTTGCTGCTGTTTGCCGCAAGCGGCATCGGCAATGCATCGACCTTTAAAACCATCGCTGTGGTGTTCCCGAAAGAGCAAGCCGGTCCGGTACTGGGCTGGACCTCAGCAGTGGCAGCCTATGGCGCCTTCTATATTCCGCAAGTGTTTGGTGAGCAAATCCGCGCTGCCACACCGGAATACGCCATGATAGGTTTCGCTGTGTTCTATGCACTCTGTCTGGTACTGAACTGGTTCTACTATCTGCGTAAATCGGGTGAGTTTTACAATCCCTGATGCCAAGTTGGCAGCAGCTTCACCGGCTGCTGCCTATGCGACTTTGGTCGTAATTTCGCTGTTTTTAGGAACAGCATTGCGCAGGATCAAATGTTAACCACAAAGCAACTCTTATACTGCCGGCTGTTTTTTACTCAGCCAAGGTGATTTGTGGTAGCTCATCTGACCGAATTGTTTGTCAACGCTCAGGAGCCTGAGCCTTGTGTCGCTAAGCTGATCAGCAAGCAGTTGATTAGCTGCTCGCCCGAAACGCCAGTACAGCAAGCCGCTCGTCTAATGCATCAGCATCAGGTCAGCTGCATTCTGGTGACCGAGCACAACAAAGTACTGGGGATATGGACTGAAGCCGATGCCAAGCGGCTGAATTGCCAACAAATCGATGCTTACAAACAGCCGATTCGCCAGTTAATGACCAGCCCGGTAATTCATGTCAGTGCAGATACACCTTTGAATCAGGCGGCCAGCCTGATGCTGCAAAAGCGTATCCGCCGCTTGCTGGTACTGGATAAAGAGCAACGCCCGCTTGGCATGCTCACCCAAAGCGATATTATTCGTCAGCAGCGCATTGAGCATTATCTGCGATTGCGCGATGTTGGCTCCAGTATTTCCAAACCGCCGCTCTGTTTAGCCAGCAGTATGCCGCTCAGTCAGGCGGTGAAAATGATGCATCAGCACAATGCAGAAGCGGCCATCGTCGACTACCCGGATGGTATTGCTGGCATTATTACCGAACGCGATTTAATTCGGCTGATTGCCGATGGCAACTGCCATGCCGAGCTCTGGCAACTGGCACAGCGTCCGGTTCTGACGGTAACAACCGATTGCAGCTTACTGCAAGCGGTCGACTTACTGAAAGAAAAAAACTTCCGCCATATTGCTGTCTGTAACGCTGAGGAGCAGATTTGTGGTTTATTGTCGTTCAGCGATATTTTGATCAATGTCGAATACGCCTACGTCGAACAACTGAAGCAGGCACTGCAATTACGCGATCAGGCGCTGCGCACCTCGGCCGATTACCTGCGACTGGCACAAAAAGTGATTGATGCCTCGCTGGATGGCATCATGATCACCAATGTGCATGGCGTGATTGAATCGGTGAATCCCAGCTTCAGCCAGCTCACCGGTTACAGTGCCGAAGAAGCCATCGGTCAATCCCCTGCTCTGCTCAGTTCAGGTTTACACAACAAAGACTTTTATAAAACACTGTGGGCGACCCTGCTGGAGCAAGGCCACTGGCAAGGCGAGATCTGGAACAAACGCAAAAATGGCGAGATTTACCCGGAGTGGCTGTCTATTACCGCCATTCGCGGCGAAAATGGCGATATTTGCCAGTTTGCTGCCATTTTCAGTGATATCAGCGAACGCAAGTATCAGGAAAGCAAAATCCACCAGCTCGCTTATCTGGATGAACTGACCGGCCTGGCCAATCGCCGGATGTTTATGGATCGCCTGAAGCTGGCACTGGCCAATGCCCATCGCCACCAGCACCAAATGGCGGTGCTGTTTCTGGATTTGGATCTGTTTAAACGCATCAATGATACCCTGGGTCATCAGGCGGGCGACGAAGCCTTAAAAGAAGTGGCGCGCCGGCTGCAAGCGACAGTGCGCGAGGGTGAGTCGGTCGCCCGGCTTGGCGGTGATGAATTCACCATTTTATTGCCGGAAGTAGAAAGCGTCGAAGCGTTAAGCTGCCTGGCTAAACGCTTGGTCAGTCAGTTTGAGCAGCCCTTTCGTTTGCTGGAGCAGGACTTTTTTCTTACCACCAGCATTGGTATCAGTGTCTACCCGGACGATGCTATAAGCGCCGATCAATTAATCAAGCATGCCGATGTGGCGATGTATCAGGCAAAAAATGCCGGGCGCAATCAGTTTTGTTTTTATCAGGAGAGCATAGGGCAACAAACTCAGAATGAGTTGAAACTGGAGCAGGCACTGCGTCAGGCGCTGCAGCAACAGCATCTGGAAGTTTACTACCAACCCAAAGTCTGTCTGAAAAGTGGCGTCGTTACCGGTTTAGAGGCTTTGGTGCGCTGGCAACACCACGAGCATGGTTTTATATCCCCGGCCAGTTTTATTCCGCTGGCAGAAAAACTGGGACTGATTTCCTTGCTGAGCGATCAGGTGCTGACACAGGTATGCCGCGATATCCGTCACCACCAGCTTCGCATGCCAGTGGCGGTCAATATTTCAGCCATGCAGCTGCTGGATCCGACCTTTAGCCACCGCTTGCAACACCAGTTGCAGCAAGCCCAAATTGCCCCTCAGTGCATCGAGCTGGAGCTCACTGAAAGCTGTCTGATCCCGGAGCAAGCAGATGCCACCCTTGCGCTGCTCACCCATCTGCGCCAGCAAGGCTTTCGTATTTCCATTGATGATTTTGGCACCGGTTATTCCTCGCTGTCGTATTTACGCCGGCTGCCAATCGACTGCCTGAAGATTGATCGCAGCTTTGTCGATGAATTGCCGGATAACAGTGAAGATGCACAAATCGCTCAGGCCATTATCGCCATGGCCAAAGCGCTGGGGCTGGATGTGATTGCCGAAGGTGTGGAGCACCGTCAGCAGCAGGACTTTCTACTCGAAGCAGGCTGCAGCATTGCGCAAGGTTACTTGTATGCTCCTGCGCTGGCGATCCCAGAGCTGCTGGACTGGCTGCAACACGCCCAGGCATGCACTACTTCAGCTTGTCATTGCTAGCAACTCAGCCTATGGTTAAAGCTATGGAAAATAAAGGCATTATCCAATGAACATCTTAACCCTGCTGTTTGTCTTGCCCTGCTTGGTCATTGGCAATTATGCAGTTGTCAGCAATGGAACCTCTGAACTTATCATCCAAACCATGCTGCAAGACAGTGCGCCTAAATACATCGAGCAAGCGGACGGCAGCTATGGAGGTCTCGCCATCGACATTATGCAGGCACTGGAGCGCGCTGATGGCACACTGACATTTCAGTTTGACCGGTTGAATACCCCGTTTCCCCGCATTGTGCATGAACTGCAGCACAACCGGATTGATGCTTTTATTGGCGCTATCTATACCGAGGCACGCACCGAGTTATTTGATTACCTGCAACCGTCCCTTTACCACACTCAGAACCGTCTGGTTGTGCGCAAGCAAGATAGCAATTTGAACATTCAAAGCTTGAATGACATCGTTTCTCTCGGACGTGATGGAGTGATTCTGGTAGATCGGGGTACAGCCCACCAGAGTTGGCTGCAAAACGTACCTGGCCTGCGCGTTGATGGTGGTGCCAATACCCGTGAACAAAACCTGCTAAAACTGCTGTCTGAGCGCGGCCGCTTTTATTATTCCACCGATCTGGGTGTGTTGCATACCGCCAGGGCCATGGGCATCGAGCACCAGATCCATTTTCTGCCCCTGGTGCTAAAAGAAGAACCGCAGTATCTGGTGGTGTCCAAAGCCATGCCGCCGGAAGCACGACAGCGCTTGCAGCGAGCCTTGGAGCAGATCCATGCCAGCGGTGAGCTGGCGCAAATCCGGGCACGCTACTTTTTCAATTAATCAGGCGCTGGCCAGTTGTGCCATGCACTCAGGTATAAAGCGGAAATACAGGCCGGTGCCGCCCTCAGGGCGGTTTTTTAACTGTAAATCGCCGCCAAGCTGCCGGCTACGCTCTTGCATAATAGCCAGACCGTAGTGATTCAACTTCTCCGGTTGCTCGGGCATGCCCACCCCATTATCCTCCAGTCGCAGCTCTATGGCTTTGTCTTTGCCCTGACGCAGTTCTATCGACAGCTCGGAGCCCTGGCTGTGATGCACCGCATTTTGGCTGGCTTCACGAATGATCTGCAGCAAATGAATTTCTTCAGTTGGCGTCAGTGGCAAGTGCTCCAGCTGATAATCCAGGCGGATCCGCAGGCTGGATTGCTCAGTCAGTTGCTTCACGGTGGTCTGTAAGGCCTGATGCAACCCAGCGCCATCCACCTTGAGCCGGAAAGTGGTGAGCAGTTCACGCAGCTGCCGGTAAGCTGAGCTTAAGCCTTCTTTCAGCTCATCGGCCACATCCTGCAGCATGGCTTTGTTGTCACTTGCCAGGCCTTTGTTCAGCCGGGTGACCTGGATTTTTAAGTAGGATAACGACTGAGCCAGAGAATCATGCAGCTCGCGGGCAATCACCGAGCGCTCTTGCATCAGGGCTAAACGCCGCACCTGCTCCTCCTCGCCTTTTAAACTCAGCGCCAGTGCCAGCAAATCGGCCACCGACTGCAGCAACTGCTGCTGCCAGTCCTGCAAAGCTTTGTCTTTGGCCTGACGAGCCACCAGCACACCAAAATGGTGTTGTTCCCGATCGAGCGGATAACGGTACACCAATTGATCCTGCTCAGTGCGAATATCCTGCCCCTGCGACACACAATCCTGGCAGTTGCTTTTAACGCAGTGCATATGCGGATTCTGTTCCGGTTGCACTTGCAAATAAGGGCTACCTCCTTGCTCAGTTAACAGGCACAGCTCCAATTCGTCGGTATTAAGAATATCCTGCAACTCATTCACCAACTCGGTGAAATCGGCCGAGTGCAGACTGTGCTCGCTGATGCTGCGGGCTATATCAAACAAAAACTGCAACCGGGTGTTGCTGTGCTGCAGCGCTTCGGTTTGCTGCTGCACCCGCTTTTCTAAATTGCCGTACATGTAACCGATGGCACCATTCATTTTATTAAAGCTGTGCGCCAAAGTGCCCAGTTCATCTTGCTGCTGCGCTATGATGCGGTGCGTAAAATCGCCCTGCGCAATGCGTCTGGCTCCTTTAATCAACTCCTGCAATGGCTCCTGCACCATCACCCGCAGCCAGTACATCACAACAATGGACAGCAAAATGGTCGCCAGCACCGCCACCACCTGCACGGTGCGAAAGGCCCGGACTTTTTGCTCGGCATCCTGCTGGATGGCCAGCACCAGTTCATCCAGCAAACTGACTTGTTCAATCAGGGCCGTTTCAAGCGTTTGAATATCCGCCGGCAGTTCGTTGGTTGGATTCAATAACGGAGCAAGCTGCTGCCAGTGCGCGTAGGCGACATCGTATTTGTGCTGAATATCCGGCTGATGCAAAAAACGTTTAAACACCGGATGCTGCCAGCTGCTACCAAGCTGTGCTTTGGCGCTGGCCAGCTTATCCGGCTCAGCTTGCAGGGTCAGCCAGGCCAGCCGGTAACTTTGCATCCGCAAGGAGCCCGCCACATTGACCGCATGGGCGTCGCTGTCGGCTTTATCCGACAACCAGTACGACACCATCATGGTGGTGAGTGCCAGCGTGACAATGCAGGCCAGCGCAATATTAATGCGGGTAACAACAGAAAACGGACGCATAGCATCTCCAGTGCAGATTGCTCTAAGCATAACCTGAAACAGACCATAGCGCAGCCAAAGCTTGTTCCCCAACCAGCACAATTGAGCTACCCCCTTTTCCTTAGCGCCACTACGGCTTTAGCCGGAAGAGGTAGCTGGTCGTTGCCAGCACCAGCATTTTCAGTCATTTAGCCGAAAAATACACTACCACTTAATGGGTATTACCCTTCTTAATCAGTGAGTTAGCTCAGTGGCAGCCTTGATCCAAATCAAGCATCATTAAGCGGTTCTTTCTATGATGTGCCTACTGAATAAGTAAAAACCGTCTGTTCATGCAGGACAAGACCAGGAGTGTACGATGAGTCACCTACTCGATAAACTGCGCTATTTTACCGCGCGCAAAGAGCCCTTCTCCGACGGGCATGGCGTTACCACCGATCAGGATCGCAGCTGGGAGCAAGGCTACCGCCAGCGCTGGCAGCACGACAAGGTGGTTCGCTCGACCCACGGCGTCAACTGTACCGGTTCGTGCAGCTGGAAAATTTACGTTAAAGACGGCCTGGTCACCTGGGAAACCCAGCAAACCGATTACCCGCGCACCCGGCCGGACCTACCCAACCACGAGCCGCGTGGCTGCCCACGGGGTGCCAGTTACTCCTGGTATATTTACAGTGCCAACCGGCTGAAGTACCCGAAAATACGCGGCCAGTTGATGAAGTTGTGGCGTGAAGCCAAAGCTCAGCACAGCGACCCGGTCAAAGCCTGGGAATCCATCATCAGCGATCCGGTCAAAGCCAAAAGCTACAAAGAGCGCCGCGGTCTGGGTGGTTTTGTCCGCGCCAGCTGGGATGAAGTCAATGAGCTGATTGCCGCCTCCAACGTCTACACTACCAAAACCTTTGGCCCGGATCGGGTCACCGGCTTTTCGCCCATTCCGGCCATGTCGATGGTTTCTTACGCCGCTGGTGCCCGCTATTTATCGCTGATTGGTGGTAACTGCCTGAGCTTTTACGACTGGTACTGTGACTTGCCACCGGCCTCACCGCAAGTATGGGGTGAGCAAACCGACGTGCCCGAATCGGCCGACTGGTACAACTCCAATTACATCATTGTTTGGGGCTCGAACGTGCCACAAACCCGCACGCCGGATGCGCACTTTTTAACCGAAGTACGCTACAAAGGCACCAAAACCTGTGTCATTACTTCGGACTACTCCGAGGCTTCCAAGTTTGGTGATACCTGGTTAGCCCCACGTCAGGGCACCGACGCCGCACTTGCCATGGCCTTTAGCCATGTGATTTTAAAAGAGTTCCATGTCGATAACCCAAGTACCTACTTTACCGACTACATCAAGCGCTACACCGATATGCCGATGCTGGTGTTGCTGGAGGATGCCGGCAACCACAAAACCCAGGGCCGTTTCCTGCGGGCGGCCGATTTGGTGGATCAGCTGGGCGAAAGCAACAACCCGGACTGGAAAACCATTGCCATTAATGCGGCGGATCAACGGCTGACCAGCCCGAATGGTGCCATTGGCTACCGTTGGGGTGAAGATGCCGCCAAGTGGAATCTGGAGCAAAAAGACCGTCAGGGTGAAATCGATTTAATGCTGAGCTTAAAAGATCAGCACGACGAACTGGTGGATGTGGCCTTCCCTTACTTTGGCGGTGCCCCACACGAATACCAGTACTTCCAGCATACCGAACATGACGATATTCAGCTGCGTAAAATTCCGGCCAAACGGGTGCAACTGGCTGATGGCAGCACCGCCCTGGTCGCTACTGTGTTTGATATGATGCTGGCGCACTATGGCGTGGATAATGGCCTGGGCGATGACAGCCGTGCCAAAAGCTTTGACGACAATGTGCCCTACACCCCAGCCTGGCAAGAAGCCATTACCGGCGTCAAACGCGCCGATGTCATTCGTGTGGCCCGCGAGTTTGCCCGTACCGCCGATAAAACCCGTGGCCGCTCCATGGTGATTGTCGGTGCTGCGCTGAACCACTGGTACCACATGGATATGAACTACCGGGGCCTGATCAACATGCTGATGCTGTGTGGCTGTGTTGGCCAAAGTGGCGGCGGTTGGGCCCACTATGTTGGCCAGGAGAAACTGCGGCCACAAACCGGCTGGGCTCCACTGGCCTTTGCGCTGGACTGGCAGCGGCCACCCCGCCATATGAACGGCACCTCGTTCTTCTACAACCATTCCAGCCAGTGGCGCTATGAAAAACTGGATATGAGCGAAGTCATTTCGCCACTGGCCAATAAAGACAAATGGTCTGGCAGCATTATCGACTTTAACAGCCGGGCGGAACGCATGGGCTGGCTGCCCTCTGCGCCACAGCTTGGTGTGAATCCATTGGGTTTGGCCGCCGAGGCTAAAGCAGCCGGTGTCGAATTAAAAGACTATGTGCTGCAGCAACTGAAAGATCGCAACGTCAAGTTTGCCTGTGAGCAGCCGGAAAACCCGCAAAACTTCCCGCGCAATATGTTCATCTGGCGCTCGAACCTGTTGGGCTCCAGCGGCAAGGGCCATGAATACATGCTGCGCCACCTGCTTGGCACCAAGCATGGTTTGCTCGGTAAAGATCTGGGCGAATTTGGTGGCAAAAAACCACAGGATGTGGAATGGACCGATCAACCGGCTGAAGGCAAAGTCGACCTGTTCGTCACACTGGATTTTCGCATGTCCACCACCTGCCTGTATTCCGACATCGTGTTGCCAACGGCCACCTGGTACGAAAAAGACGACATGAATACCTCGGACATGCACCCCTTTATTCATCCGTTAACCGCAGCCATTGACCCGGTGTGGGAAGCGCGCAGCGACTGGGAGATTTTTAAAGGCATTGCCAAAGAATTCTCCCGCGTCTGTGTTGGTCATCTGGGCAAAGAAACCGATGTGGTCACGACCCCGATGCACCACGATACCCCGGCCGAGCTGGCCCAGCCGTATGGTGTCAAAGCCTGGTGGAAAGGTGAATGCGAAGCCATTCCGGGGAAAACCATGCCACACATCAATGTGGTGGAGCGCGATTACCCCAACACCTACGCCCGCTTTACGTCCTTAGGGCCTTTGATGGAAAGCATCGGCAATGGCGGCAAAGGCATAGGCTGGGATACCAAAGAAGAAGTCGAATTCCTGCGTCAGCTGAACCGTACCCACACCGCCGAAGGCGCCAATCAGGGCATGGCCAAAATCGAATCGGCGATTGATGCCTGCGAAGTGATCCTGTCGTTAGCACCGGAGACCAACGGCCATGTGGCGGTTAAAGCCTGGGGCGCGCTCAGCAAAATTACCGGCCGCGATCATACCCACCTGGCGAAACCGAAGGAAGATGAAAAGATCCGCTTTAACGACATCGTGGCGCAGCCGCGTAAAATCATCTCCTCGCCCACCTGGTCGGGTTTAGAAGATGAACACGTGTCCTACAACGCCGGTTACACCAATGTGCACGAGCTGATCCCCTGGCGCACCATCACCGGCCGCCAGCAGTTTTATCAGGATCACGAGTGGATGCGCGACTTTGGCGAAACCCTTTGCGCCTACAAGCCGCCGATTAACCTGAAAACCGTGCAACCGGTGTTAAACAAAAAGCCAAATGGCAACAAAGAGATTGTGCTGAACTGGATCACCCCGCACCAGAAATGGGGCATTCACAGCACCTACTCCGACAACCTGCTGATGCTGACGCTGTCACGCGGTGGTCCCATTGTCTGGTTGAGCGAAATCGACGCCAAAGCCGCCGGCATTGAAGACAACGACTGGATTGAAATCTTCAACGTCAATGGCTCCATCTCCGCCCGGGCTGTGGTGTCGCAGCGGGTGCCGGAAGGCATGAGCATGATGTACCACGCTCAGGAGCGGATTGTGAACGTACCGGGCTCGGAAATGACCGGCAGCCGCGGCGGTATTCACAACTCGGTGACCCGGGCCGTGATGAAGCCGACCCATATGATTGGCGGCTATGCCCAGCAGGCCTATGGCTTTAACTATTACGGCACCGTCGGTTGCAACCGCGACGAGTTCGTCATTGTTCGCAAAATGAACAAGGTCGATTGGCTGGATACCGAATAAGGTTGGAGTAAGGAGTTATTATGAAAATCAGAGCTCAAATCGGCATGGTGCTGAATCTGGACAAATGCATTGGCTGTCACACCTGCTCCATCACCTGTAAGAACGTCTGGACCTCGCGCGAAGGCGTCGAGTACGCCTGGTTCAACAACGTCGAGACCAAGCCGGGCATTGGTTTCCCGAAAGAGTGGGAAAACCAGGACAAGTGGAAAGGCGGCTGGCAGCGTAAAAGCAACGGCAAGCTGGTACCAAAAATCGGTGGCAAACTGCGGGTGCTGGCGAATTTATTCGCCAACCCGGACTTGCCGGAAATCGACGACTACTACGAGCCGTTCGATTTTGATTACCAGCATCTGCACAATGCCAAAGACAGCAAGCACCAGCCGGTCGCCCGGCCCCGCTCGCTGATCAGCGGCCAGCGGATGGAAAAAATTGAATGGGGCCCGAACTGGGAAGAAATTCTTGGTACCGAGTTCGAAAAACGGAAAAAAGACCAGAACTTCAACGAAGTGGTGCAAAAAGACATCTACGGTCAGTTTGAAAAGACCTTTATGATGTATCTGCCACGGCTGTGCGAACACTGCCTGAACCCGGCCTGTGTTGCCTCCTGCCCCAGTGGCGCCATTTACAAGCGCGAAGAAGACGGCATTGTGCTGATCGATCAGGACAAATGCCGTGGCTGGCGGATGTGTGTGTCCGGCTGCCCGTACAAAAAAATCTACTTCAACTGGAAAACCGGCAAGTCGGAAAAATGCACCTTCTGCTACCCGCGGATTGAAGCCGGCCAGCCCACCACCTGCTCAGAGACCTGTGTCGGCCGCATCCGCTACCTGGGCGTGCTGCTGTACGATGCCGACAAAATTGAAGCAGCGGCCAGCGTTGCCAACGAGAAAGACTTGTATCAGGCGCAGCTCGATCTCTTCCTCGACCCGCACGATCCCAAGGTGATTGAGGCAGCACGCAAAGAAGGCATTCCGGATAACTGGCTAAAAGCCGCTCAGCGCTCGCCGGTCTATATGATGGCGATGGACTGGAAAGTGGCACTGCCACTGCACCCGGAATACCGCACTTTGCCGATGGTCTGGTATGTGCCGCCACTGTCGCCGATTCAAAGCGCGGCCGAGGCCGGCCATGTCGGGATGAACGGTGAAATCCCGGATCTGAAATCGCTACGCATTCCGCTGCGTTACCTGGCCAATATGCTGACGGCCGGCGACGAAGCACCTGTGGTACGGGCGCTGGAGCGGATGATTGCGATGCGTGCCTACAAGCGTGCGCAACAGGTGGATGGCGTTGAAGATCTTGACGTGCTGAAGCAGGTTGGCCTGAGCAAAGACATGGTCGACGAGATGTACCGCTACATGGCGCTGGCCAACTTTGAAGATCGCTTTGTCATTCCAACCAGCCACCGGGCTTACGCCGAAAATGCTTACGACTTAAAAGGCGAATGCGGCTTTAGCTTCGGCAATGGCTGCGGTGGTGGTGACAGCAAGCTGAACATCTTTGGTGGCAGCAGCAAAGGGGTGCGTAAAGTGATCCCCGTCACGGTAAAGGAGTAAGGCATGCGCATACTACAACTGATTTCCCTGCTGCTGGAATACCCGACCGAAGAGCTGCTGGCGGCCAAAGCCGATGCCAGGCAGCTGGTGACGGAGTCGCCGCTGTCAGCTTCGCAGCAGCAAGGCCTGCTCGATTTTATCGAGCAGCGCTTTGGCGGCGATTTGATGGACTGGCAGTCCGATTACGATGGTCTGTTTGAGCGCGGCCGCTCGTTGTCCTTACTGTTGTTTGAACACCTGCATGGCGAGTCGCGTGACCGCGGTCAGGCCATGGTCGATTTGATGAACCAGTACAAATCGGCGGGCTTGCAGATTGACGTACGCGAGCTACCGGATCATCTGCCGCTTTATCTGGAGTTTTTAAGCACTCAGGGCGACGAGAATGCCGCCCTGGGGCTGGCTGAAGTGGCGCATATTTTGTCGGTACTCTTGTGCCGGCTGGAGCAGCGCAACTGCAATTATCAGGTGCTGTTCAGTGCTTTGCTGGAACTGTCCGGTGTCGATGTGGAACTGGACTCAGTGCGTGAGCAGCTGAAAAACGAGCAGCGCGATGATACCAAAGAAGCGCTGGATAAAGTCTGGGAAGAAGAAATGGTGACCTTTGGCCCGGGCTCAGAACAGGATGGCTGCGGTACTGGCCACAAACCCTCTGAAAAGCAGCGGCGCGATCACCACGTGCCACTGCAATGGACCGATGCCAGCCAGGCACCCGGAAACACTGTCCGCTCAGGAGTTGCGTCATGAACTTTACAGATATGTTGTTGTTTGGGATTTACCCTTACATTGCCTCGGTGATTTTCTTTCTGGGCAGCCTGCTGCGTTATGAGCGCGAGCAGTACAGCTGGAAAGCCCAGTCCAGTCAGATGCTGGATAAGAAATACTTCCGCGTGGCGAGTGTGTTTTTCCATGTTGGCATCATCATGATCTTTGCCGGTCACTTTGCTGGCCTGGTTATTCCCTACGAAGTCTGGGATTTCCTCGGCATTACCCTGGCCGGCAAGCAGCTGATTGCCATGGGTGTCGGTGGTTTCTTTGGCGTGATGTGCTTTATCGGCATGACCATGCTGGTGTATCGCCGCCTGTTCAACCCCAGGGTACGTGCCAGCAGCTCCACCATGGATACACTGATTTTGCTGGTGATTTACTGGCAGTTGATCCTGGGCATTCTGACCATCTTTGTCTCTACCGGTCATATGGACGGCTATGTGATGAAAGATCTGATGAGCTGGTCGCGTTACCTGCTGACCTTCCGTCCGGCTGAAGCCATTGGTTTTGTCGCGGATCTGCACTGGATTTACAAAGCGCATATTTTCTGGGGCGTCACCTTGTTTGTGCTGTTCCCATTCAGCCGCCTGGTGCATATCTGGAGCGTGCCGGTGGGCTATTTTGGCCGCAACTATCAGGTGGTACGCCGTCGCTTTGGTAGCCGTAAGGCTTAAATACCAATGTCTGCAGGCGGTGCTGGGGGAAGCAATCAAGGGGACCTGAACAGCATGGATGCTGGTCAAGAGCCTCCAGGGATGGATCCACGGCGTTCCCCTTTATTGGCTTGCCGCAGCAGCGCTAACGATGAAGTGCCAGGACTATACACCAATGCCTGAAGGCGATGCTGGGGGAAGCAATAAATAATAGCCCAGTGTTAGCTGAATGGTGGAGACAAAAATCAGGGATGCCGTAAATCCCTCCCTGGAGGCGCTTGACCAGCGTCCTGCTGGTCAGGCCCTGATTTTTGCTCCACCATCCAGCTCTGACAGATCGCGGCTTAAACAAGCACCTTTTGGTCCATAGGAAACTCCAAATGATCCAAGTCAACCAAACCCAAATTTCTGAGCAGGCCATCCTGGCAGAAATGCAGTACCACCCAGCCGACTCGCAGCGCGCTGCCATGCTCAAAGCTGCCGAGTCGCTGGTGATTGCCGAGCTCCTGCGCCAACGCGCCCAGCAGCTTGGCCTGGAAGTAGCCACCAATCAAAGCAGTACCAGCGAGCACGACTACCTGGAACAGCTGATTGAACGCGAAGTGCCCATTCCGACCGCCAGCCGGCAAGAGTGCGAACACTATTACCAGCAAAACCCGCAGCGCTTTAGCAGCTCACCTTTGCTGGAAGTTCAGCACATTCTGCTGGCCGCAGCACCGGATGATGATCAAGAGCGGGTCCACGCCAAAGCGCTGACGGAAGAATTGCTGCTGCAACTGCAGCAAGGCCAGTCTTTTGCTGAACTGGCGCGCAAATACTCCGCCTGCCCCTCCAGCCAGACTGGTGGCAGCTTAGGCCAAATCAGCAAAGGCCAGACCGTGCCGGAATTCGAGCGCCAGCTGTTTGCGGCCGAAGCGGGCCTCTTGCCCTCGCCGGTTGAAAGCCGCTATGGCTTTCATGTGGTCTTTATTCAGCAAAAAATCGCCGGCCAGCCACTGCCCTTTGTGGCCGTAGAGCAGAAAATCGCCGATTATCTGAATGAAAAAGTACGGCGCAAAGCCATCGCCCAGTACATCCATACCCTGGTGGTGCAGGCTGATATCGACGGCTACGATTTTAATCTGTCCGACTCACCATTAATGCAATAATGCTGTGATTTTTTCCGATGAAAAAGCGAGCCTCCGGACTCGCTTTTGCATGCATACCCCTTAAGGAGCAGGCGCATATGCTCAATCTACCCACCTGGCCAGATCGCCTACCTCTGCATTGGTAACGCATTGATTTTGTTGATCCTAATCAAAAATATCTGGTCCAGCACCAGTACACTTCAGGCAACCACATCAGGAGATTGCCATGAAGTCACCACTGATCGCCCTACCTTGTTTCGCCCTGCTCCCCAGTCTGGCACTGGCCGCTGCGAATGCAAACCCCACCTCACTGAGCACAGCCCTAAGCAATAGCCAGGTACAAGCCGACTTTCGCTACCGGCTGGAGCATGTGGATCAAGACAACGCATTAAAAGATGCCCTCGCATCCACCCTGCGCAGTCGTTTAACGCTCACCACCGGCCAGGCTTATGGCTTCTCTGGTTTGCTGGAAGTCGACAACGTCAGCGTACTGGGCGGGGAAACCTACCACAGCACCGTCCATGGCAACAGCCAGTACAGTGTGGTGGCCGATCCCAAGTGCACCGATATCAACCAGGCAGCCCTTAAGTACCAACTCAGTGCAGACACCAGCTTTACGATGGGACGCCAGCGCGTTAACCATCTGAATCAGCGCTTTTTAGGCGGTGTCGGCTGGCGGCAGAACGAGCAGACCTTTGATGGTTACCGGCTGCAGCATGCCTTCACACCCACCATTAAGCTGGATTTGGCCCGTTTGCATAACGTGAACCGGGTGTTTGGCCCCAAAGGCCCGGCGGCCAATCAGCGCGGTGAATTTACTACCGGCCTGCTCAGCTGGCAACTAAGCCCCACTCAGCAACTGGCAGCCTATGGCTACGATTTGGACTTTAACGACTGGGCCGTTCGCAGCAGCCTGACCTATGGACTGGATTACCAAGGCAAGTGGGCCTTGAGCGAGCAACAAAGCTTGAGCCTGCATTTGGCAGCGGCCAGGCAGCAAGACCGCCATGATGCGCCGCTCAGTTACCAACACCATTACCACCGGCTGCAGCTCAGCTGGCAGCAGCACAGCTTGCAAGTGATAGCAGGCACTGAGCGTCTGGCCGGTGATGGCAGCAGTGCGTTTCAGACACCGCTGGCTACCCTGCATGCCTTTCAGGGTTTTGCCGATCTGTTTTTAGTGACACCAAACGATGGCTTGCGCGATCAGTGGCTGGGTCTGCGTCATCCAGCCGGGCCGGTGCAGTTGGCGCTGAACTACCACCGCTATCACAGCGATACCGATGGCAGGCGCTATGGCAGCGAGTGGAACCTGACGGCCAGTTACCGTTTCAGCAATCAGCTGCAGGCAATGCTCAAGCTGGCGGATTATCAGGCCAGCAGCTTTGCTGTCGATAGCCGGAAACTCTGGCTGATGCTGAGTTATTCGATTTAACACAAACAGGGTACTGTGCAGGGCTGCATCGACCGGGTAGCGCACTCAGACGCGCCGTAAACCCATCCCTGGGGGCTCTGTTTTGCCATCCATGGCAAAAAAGGTCTGCTTAGCGTACCCGATCGCTACAGCCTCTAGTTAAGTTTTAAAGCAATATAAGGCAGTCATTACCAACTCCACGGCCAGTTGAACTGGCTCCTCTGCACCGCCCCTGGTTTTCAGCGGGCGGTTTTTTTATCTGCATTCAGCCCTATCCACGAAGGGGTACAGGATCCAGCAAGCATGCGGCCCGGACGGCTTGGCAGCCTGGAGCAGCGGCTAAACCTTGATCCAGATCAAGCTTTCCATCCACAAAACGCCTACCCTGAAACACAAGATATAGACACAAAAACAAACAACAACACTATATGTGGGCTTTTATGCTGCGTTTTAGTCTCGAACAGGTAGTTTGGCAGGAGGTTCCGGGTGAAGTCTCACTGGCCTACACCATCACCGGCTGCACCCTTGGCTGCAAAGGCTGTCACAGCACCGAGACCTGGGATGCCAGCCAGGGCACCATGCTAACCGATGCGTACTTTGAGCAACGTCTTAACCAATACCAGAGCCTAATCAGCTGCGTGCTGTTTTTAGGCGGCGAATGGCACAGCACGGAACTGGAACGCAAGCTAAAGCTGGCGCGACGGCATGGCCTTCACACCTGTCTTTACACCGGCCTGGATGATATCGAGCCGAAGCTCAAAGCTGAACTGACCTATTTAAAAACCGGCCGCTGGCTGCCTGAGCGCGGCGGCCTGGATAACCCAAACACCAACCAACGACTGGTGGATTTACGCACAGGCCACCCCCTGAACCATCGCTTTATCCGCTAAGTAAGGAGCTTCACTATGTTACGTTTACAACCAGACCAACTGCAGCAAAAACTGGATTTTATCGACCATTACTTAAGCGCGCAAAACGCCGCCGATGGCTCGAAAATGGATGCCAACGCCAATGTCACCCAAAAAAACATCGCCACCTTAGAAGCCGAAATGATGAAAGACATCTTTATTCAGGTCAATCGTGGCAAAGTCAGCCAGAAAATTGCTGAACTCTTTGGTCCTGAGCTGGCAGAAGAGTACGGCCGCCAAATCGAGCAGCACGAGATCTATGTGCACGATGAAACCAGCTTAAAGCCTTATTGCGTCTCGGTGACCCTATACCCCTTCCTGCGGGATGGCCTGACCAGGCTCGGCGGTGAGTCGAAAGCACCCCAGCATCTGGAGTCGTTCTGTGGCTGCTTCGTCAACTTTGTGTTTGCCATCAGCAGCCAGTTTGCCGGCGCCGTCGCCACCGTCGAGTTCCTCACCTACTTCGACTACTTTGCCCGTAAAGACTATGGCGATAACTACCTGCAAACCCACCCGAAGCTGATCGCCAATCACTTGCAGCATGTGGTCTATGCCCTAAACCAGCCTGCTGCCGCCCGCGGCTATCAAAGCGTGTTCTGGAATATTTCGGTGTACGATCAGCATTACTTTGACAGCATGTTTGGCAACTTTGTATTCCCGGACTTCACAAAACCAGACTGGCCCTCGGTCGATGCGCTGCAGCACTTTTTCCTCGATTGGTTTAACGAAGAGCGCAAAAAAACCATCCTGACCTTCCCGGTGGTCACCGTCGCCATGCTGACCGAACAGGGCCAGTGCAAAGATCAGCAATTTGCCAAAAGCATGGCCAAACAACTGGCCTACGACAGCTCGTTTTTTGTGTATCTGTCGGACAATGCTGACTCATTAGCCTCGTGCTGTCGGCTGCGCAGCGAAATCAGCGACAATACTTTTTCTTACTCGCTCGGCGCAGGTGGCGTCGCTACCGGCTCCATCAATGTGATTACCATCAATATGAACCGGCTGGTGCAGGATGGCCGCGATCTGGCCACCGAAATCGATAAAATCCACCAATACCAGGTCGCCTACCGCAAGCTGATGGAGGAGTATCTGGCTGCAGGTTTACTCACCGTCTACGACGCTGGTTTTATCTCACTGGATAAACAGTTTTTAACCATCGGCATCAATGGGATGGTGGAAGCGGCTGAATCTCAGGGGCTGGTGGCCAGCAACAACCCGGAGTACATTGCCTTTGTTCGTGAGCAGCTGAAAATTATTTTTGATGCCAATAAAGCCGCCAAAGCCAAATATGACTATCTGTTTAACACCGAATTTGTACCGGCAGAAAACCTTGGTATCAAAAATGCGAAATGGGACAAAGAAGACGGCTACCAGGTACCGCGCGATTGCTACAACTCCTACTTTTATGTGGTAGAGGATGAGCAGACCAACGCGCTGGATAAGTTTCAGCTGCATGGCAAAGAGTTGCTGGATTACCTGGATGGCGGCTCGGCGCTGCACCTTAACTTAGATGAAAAACTGGATGAAGACGGCTATCTGGCCATGCTGAACATTGCCGCCCATACTGGCTGCAATTACTTCTGCGTCAATGTCAAAATCACCATCTGCAATCAGTGCGAGGCCATTGATAAGCGTACCCTGCACCATTGCAGCCACTGTGACAGCCAGGATGTTGATCACGGCACCCGGGTGATTGGTTACTTAAAACGGGTATCGGCCTTTAGCAGCGGCCGGCGCAAAGAGCATGGGCTGCGGCATTATCACCGCGCTGCCCGGCAAAGCAGTGCAGTCCCCAGCAAGATAAAAGCCGAGTTGGCGTAAAAACCATGCAGCAGCTACCTCTCTGTAGGTAGCTGCTGCCACTTAAGAGCTTTCGGCATGCCGCCTCCCGCCTGTTACACTGCAGCATATGAATCAAGCTTGAAGTGAAGCCTATCCGCAACAGGACCCAGCTATGATCGAAAATTACGCCCAATTTATCCACATGGCCAACAACCAGGCCGAACCACAGCGTTTGTTGTTTGTGCTCACGAAGATGCAACTGCCCAAAGATGCAACGGCAGAGCAAAAAGCCCGTTTTGAACAAGGGGAAGGCGGTTATCTGGAATCGGTTCTGTGTGTGGATAAGCTACCGGAAGACGTGCGCGATTTTTCAGCTTTCGTCGAAGAGTCCAAGCAAACCGAATTGGATTGGGACATCGCCTTTATTTCCAGCATGGAAGGCCGCGCTGGCTTTGCGCCTAACTCCGACGAAGCGGTACAGCCGCTAAAGCTGATGGTACAGCGCATTGAAGCCGGCCAGGTGGCAAATTTGCTGGCGGTGAATAAGCAGGGTGAGCTCTTACAATTTCAGTAAAGTTTTTTACGACCTACCGACTAGCTACCAATACAAAACCGTGTTTGAGTACCCATCAAGCTCTGGTTCAGGCATAGTTCTGATAAACTAAAAATAGAGTGCTCCAGGTTGGAGTCCTTTAGGTAACTATACTTGATGCAGTTGCTCTAAATGCTCAGATTTAGGGCAACACTTCTCCTCTACAGAACAAAGTAGCGAAGGGCTTATGTAACCCCTTTAGCTCTATAAAACCTTCGTGTCCTCGACTTCATTTTACATCCAAGACCCTTCTAGCAGAGACAACCATTTGGGAAAATTGCGCTTGAAAAAAAGTAAAGTTAAATTAAAATGCAATGTTAAAATAAAACTTTAATTTGAGGTTTCAATGCTAACGGAACAACAGAAAGGTTGTATGCAACGGGTTATCCAAGAAAACCAGCACGATGTCTTTGTAATATCACCAGATATGATGGATGAGATCGTTGCGATTCAAGCACAGCAAGGCAATACTCAAGCCCAGACAATTTGGGAGCAGATAAGGGGAACAGTGGAATTTGGAGCCAATTATTTCGCTTTAACTGGGGACATCACAAAGCTCGCACAACTAGGGTATGCACTTGGGGGATTAGGCCAAGCTTATGTGAAATCTTATAATGGTAAATCCTATATCATCCTAAAAGGGCGAGCTGGGCTTCGAAGAATCCTGACTGGCACACGTTATCTTGTTAACAATACAAAAGTAATAGCTCTTGGCCTAGGCAAACATGCAGCTCAAGCTGCTGCTCGTTCAGGTGGTATACTAACACTTTACTTAGTTGGAGCTTACCGAGTTACTGATTTCTTTTTGCGTGATGAGGCGACCCTCACTCAGTTAATTGGTCATTTAGCCGTTGATGTAGTAAAGGTTGCTATAACTGTTGGTGCTGCATATCTTGCAAGTGCAGCAGTGGCCGCAGCTGTTGGGATTGCTGTCGGTCCTATTGCAGCTGTTGTTTTAGTAGGTATTGTTTTGACTCCAGCCTTAAACTCACTTGATGAGTATTACGGCATCTCAGAAAAAGTGGTTCAAGGCTTAGAAGAGCTCACTCTTCAATCCCAAAGCTATTTACAACAAATTCGGCGTAATGTTAGAGAGAAAGCTACACAAACAGCCTCCAGAGCCGCCAAACCAGTGTTAGACTACATTGTTGATTCAGTTAGAAGAACTGCTATTGATGCAGCAAAACATCGTTTAGAGCGCTTTATAAATCCAAGGTTTTATTAATGAAGCAACAAGACACTAATCTTAACTCTTGGCAAGTAGCTGCTGGCTGGTTACTCATTACAGCACTCACCATTTTTGGCTTCGTCTATTTCTGGTATTACTTATACCTGCTACTAGATGGTCTTTTCTCCAGCGCTGATGCGATTACCCTGAATAAAGGCGCCTTTTATTGTTTTGGTGGAGCTATGCTGGGTTGTATCCTCCTATACTTTGGTATCAACAAGTTACGAGGGAAAGCAGTTACCAAAGCACAAAACAAAACTGCCAGTTATGGTTTTTTTATCAGTCTTGGCCTTATCGTTATTTTGCCACAGCTAATCCATCATCCAACCGAGAACTACTTGCAGGCTAATGGGTACCAAGTATGCGAACTGCAATCACGCAAATGGCTGCATGATAAAGTAATGGTTTACACTTATTCCGCTCAGCATTGCCTGGAGCTTGCTATCGCTGATTGCGCTGCAAATCCACACCGGCAAAAATGCCAAAAGCTTCCTATGTTCAAACCAACCCCACCCATGTCCTGAAGCATTTCACCACATTCAGCTACAGAATCCCGCGGCAAACAGCAGCGGGATTTTTGTATGAACTGTTTCTGAAACTGAACGTAATGAAATCAAAGTAATTGGCGGATCCAGGCTAGTAGCTTGGCACAAAATTGCCCGTTTCCTATACTGGTAACTGCTGGCTAAATAATGAGGATACCGTGATGCGACTTTTTGCTCTGCTAGTACCTGTTTCGTTGACTGCCCTGCTTTGGGCATTTAGTGCGACAGCACACCATGGCTGGAACTGGGCCGAAAGCGAACAAACCGAAATGACCGGTACCATTACCGAGATCTACATTGGCCCGCCCCACCCACGCCTGATGATCGAAACAGAGCACGGCCCCTGGCAGGTGGATCTGGGTAACCCACGTCAAACCCGTGATGCCGGTTTTGTCGAAGGGGAAGCCGCCGTTGGCGATCTGGTGCTTATTCGGGGTCATCGCTCCAACAACAAGGATGAACACATTATCAAAGCGGTCCGCGCCACCATTGATGACAGAGTGTACACCTTCTACCCAAGCCTGCTGCGTGAAAACCAATAACCGCCGTTAAAGTACGGTCATCATGCTCACTGAACTGCTGGTCAGTCTGGGCGATACAGCACTGGCCAGTTGGTTGCGCCAATCCGCCATCGGCTACCCGCTGGTCAGCAGTGCCCATATCCTGGGCATCGCCTTGTTACTGGGTTCAGTGCTGATACTTGATTTGCGTTTGCTGGGTATCACCCAGCGTGGCGCCCTCACCATGCTGGCGCCCATACTCAGCCGCTTTGCAGCCTGCGGCCTGTTGCTTGCGCTGCTCACCGGCCCCCTACTGTTTAGTGTGCAGCCAGCTCACTATCTTGCCAACAGTGCTTTTTTGCTAAAACTCGCTTTATTGCTGCTGGCTTTGATTAATATTCTGCTGGTGCATCGGCTACCGCATTGGCAAGCCCTGCTTGATGGCCAAGCACCTGCGCTTTTTCTGAAAGTGACCGCTCTGCTGTCGCTGCTGCTCTGGCTGGCCATCTTGCTGGCCGGGCGCTGGATCGCATTTGTTTAGACTTCTGTGCCAAAACCTAGCCCATCGCCATACGCTCAGAGGTACTACCCAAAAAGTTACCCCCATCAAGTCCAATGAAAATTAACTGGTTTTCTCTGCCAACTGGCCCTGATCCATGGCCGGTACTGCTTCTGCCAGTTGCGTCAGCAAGCGAATCAGTGACTTGGGCAGTCGCTCATGCAGCTCAATGGTATCCAGCAAGTTTTTCACCGCCAGGGCCAGCTCGGTATCGCCCAGCAAGGCCAGCTTACGGCGGAAAAACAGTGTATCCGGGTCAGCTTGCTGGGTGATCAGCTGCAGTAAATCCTGGCTGTTGGCCCGAAACAGCACATCCTCCGCCCCATCGGCCAGCACTTTTAACCGGCCTTGTTGCAGTTGCAGGTAAAACTGATAATTCAAATCAGCCACTTCGACCTTCACGGTTTTACCGGCAAGAAAATCCAGCTCGCCGGCCGTAAGCTCCCGGCGGAAAAACCAATTCAGTTGCTGGCTAAGCCCAAAGCTGCTGACCGGCTTTGGCAAGTAACGCAGTGCCGCCCCTACCCACAAAGGCCCGCGCGCTACCACCTGTTGGATAACCCATTTTTTATTTAACATTCAATCACTTCCAAACTTTTAATCCGGTACACTGATGATACTGAAATCAAGCAGGCTTTGTTTAATCTACATCAAAGTTTAATGCGTTGCGTACTGCCACACTGAGTAAGTTCCGGCAGCAGCAAGCGCAGGAGTTCGTATGGAGTTACTCTGCCCGGCTGGCAGCGTGCCAGCCTTAAAAGCCGCCATCGAGCATGGTGCCGATGCGGTCTATGTTGGTTTAAAAGACGAAACCAATGCCCGGCACTTTGCCGGCTTAAACCTCGATCAGCTGAAACTGACAGAGGCCGCCGATTATGTGCACCGCCATGGCCGCAAGTTGCATGTCGCCATCAATACCTTTGCTCACCCAGGCAGCTGGCAGCGCTGGCAGGATGCGGTAGACAGTGCGGTTAAAGCCGGTGCCGATGCCTTAATTCTGGCCGATATGGCGGTGCTCGGTTATGCCGCCGAGCGCTACCCCAAAGTTGAGCGCCATTTGTCGGTGCAGGCCTCGGCCACCAATGCTGCTGCCATTGAGTTTTACCGTCAGTACGGCGTATCGCGGGTGGTACTGCCGCGGGTACTGTCGCTGCAACAAGTGCGGGCACTGGCGCGTACCTGCAACATTGACCTGGAAGTCTTTGCCTTTGGCAGCTTATGCATTATGGCGGAAGGCCGCTGCTATCTGAGCTCTTATTTCACCGGCGATTCGCCCAATACAGCCGGAGCCTGCTCGCCTGCGGCTTTCGTTCGCTGGGATGAACACGACGGCCAGCTGGAGTCGCGCTTAAACGGCGTGTTGATTGATCGCTTTGCCCCGGATGAAACCGCCGGCTACCCAACCCTGTGCAAAGGCCGCTTCGATGTGGCCGGCGAGCGTTACCATGTGCTGGAAGAGCCGACCAGCTTGAATACCCTGAGCCTGCTGCCCGAGCTGTACAAAGAAGGCATTGTTTCGCTGAAAATCGAAGGCCGCCAGCGCAGTCCGGCTTATGTGGCCCAGCTGACCAAAGTCTGGCGTCAGGCCATTGATACCCTGCTGCAAGACCCGGAACATTTTGAGGTCGCGGCCAACTGGCAGCAAGTGCTGGCCGGTTTATCCGAAGGCAGCCAGACCACGCTCGGTGCTTACCACCGGGCCTGGAAATAACTAAGGAGACCATTGATGAAGTTTTCCCTTGGCCCCATTCAGTATTTCTGGCCCAAAGCCCAGGTGCAGCAGTTTTACCGCCAGGCGGCGGAGTCCGCCATTGATATCGTTTACCTGGGTGAAACCGTCTGCAGCAAACGGCGTGAGCTGAAACTGGATGATTACCTGCAACTGGCGCATATGCTGCGCGAAGCCGGCAAGCAGGTTTGTCTGTCCACCATGACGCTGCTGGAGGCACCGTCGGAGCTGCGCGAACTGCGCCGTTACTGCGAAAACGGTGACTTTCTGGTGGAAGCCAACGATGTCGGTGCTATCCAGATGCTGCAGGAGCAAGGCATCACCTTTGTTTGTGGCCCGGCCATTTCCTGCTACAACCAGCACGCACTGCGCCGTTTGGTTGGCATGGGGTTGCAGCGCTGGGTGCTGCCGGTGGAGTTATCGGAGCAATGGCTGCGCGATCTGCTGGCGCAAAGCTGCATTCAGGATATTCGCGATTGCTTTCAGACCGAGCTGCTGGCCTTTGGCCATTTGCCGCTGGCCTGGTCCGGCCGCTGCTTTACCGCCCGCTCGGAAAATCGCAGCAAGGATCAGTGCGAGCTGTGCTGCATCAAGTACCCCGCGGGGCGCACCGTCACCAGCCAGGATGGCAAGCAGGTGTTTGTGCTCAATGGCATTCAAACCCAATCCGGCGAGCGCTACAACCTGATCAATCAATTACCACAGATGCATGGCCTGGTTGACATTGTGCGGTTAAGCCCACAGCATGAAGGAACCTTTGACTGGCTGGCCAAATTTACAGCCAATCTGCATGGCGAGACGCCGCAGCCATTGCCTGATGGTGATTGCAATGGTTACTGGTTGCAATTGGCTGGGATGGCCACCGGTTGAGTGTTGAGTGTTGAGTGTTGAGTGTTGAGTGTTGAGTGTTGAGTGTTGAGTGTTGAGTGTTGAGTAATTAGCGTGGAGATTTGATGGAACAGCAAGCAAAAATTGGAGCAAAGATTGGAATAGTTACGGTGAGCGACCGGGCCAGTGCCGGGGTTTATGACGATCTATCCGGCCAGGCCATTCGTGACACCTTAAGCGAGTACCTGGTCAGCGACTGGCAGGCCGAATACCGGCTGATCCCGGATGAACAACCTCAGATTGAGCAAACTCTGAAAGATTTGGTCAGCGAAGGTTGCTGCCTGATTGTCACCACCGGTGGCACCGGCCCATCAAAGCGCGATGTGACACCAGAAGCCACCGAAGCGGTGTGCGATCGGATGATGCCTGGTTTTGGCGAGCTGATGCGCCAGGAATCATTAAAATACGTGCCTACCGCCATTTTATCGCGCCAGACTGCTGGCCTTCGCGGCAGCTGCCTGATCATCAACCTGCCTGGCAAGCCTAAAGCCATTCGTCAATGCCTGGATGCGGTCTTTCCGGCCGTCCCTTACTGCATTGATTTGATGGAAGGGCCTTATTTGGAATGCAACGAAGCGGTGATCAAGCCATTTCGGCCAAAAAGCTAACGCAGCTCCACCATGCTTCGGCGACCACAGGATCCGCTCGGTGCTTCACAGCCGCTGGAAATTTAACGCATTCGCCAGAGGGGTTAACCGCTGCAGTGCCTCTTCTGCTGTGGGATCCGGATTGGTTTCATCATGGACAGACACATTGGCGGCAATATCTTCAGTTAACCAAATCGTAAGTGCCCAGATGCCGGTACCGTTATCAAGTACAGCCGGCATGCTGTCTTGCCATAGCAACTCTTGCGGCAAGCGGGCTAACTGCGCTTCGGTATAAATGTCCGGCTCTTCTGCCCAACGTATTTTTTCGCGCAGATTGTCTAAAAAAGCGGACCAGCCCTGACGTTGCTGAGCCAAAAATGCATCTGCTTCCTGATGTGGAATACCGGTTAGATCAGCGTATTGGCGGGTGTAAGCATGGATGCTGTAGAAAATCGTAGCGCCGGCAGCAGACTCATCCAGCGGGCCATAGACTTTGGTCACCAGGTTGACACCACAGGTCTGACTTTTTAACGGCTGCCCTTCCATCTGGTTTGATGCAGGCAGTGTTTGCCGCAAAGGTTCCAGTGCTGGATGACATGGGCTATCGGGCTCAGCTTGTACCGCGTGCTGACTGTCCTGCCACGCCGATGGATACTCGCTATCGATGCCAGTAGCATCAGTATCCCCCTGCGGTTGCCCGGGCTGCACCACAGCAGAGCGCTCAGGTACAGGCTCAGTATTGCAGCCAACAACGAACAGCATAACAGCCAGTAGATAAACAAGACGACGCATCATGAATTTTTCCTAATCAATTGGGGGACAAACCGCTTACAAACAAGCCGCCAAACGGCTAATGCTGCAACTGCAACACCCGGCGCTTATCCAGCTGTAAGCTATCCAGCCGCTCGCCATAAAACTGCTGAAACAGCTGGTCGAAACGGCCACTTTGTTGCAACTGCTGCAAGCCTTGCTTCAGCGTATCTGCCAGCTCCCTATCCGCCTGGTTGGTATAAAAATAAAACTCATTGTTGTAACGCAGCACCAGGCTTTGCTCAATTACCACATTATCTGCTGCATGTCGCCGATGCTCCGCCACTATGGTCACCGCCGAGCGTGGAAAGTAATCGGCCAACCCCTCGGCCAATGCTTTAAACATGGCAGAATAACTGTACTCGCCTTCGACCTTTAAGCCACTTCGAACCATCATGTCATAGTCGGACCAGCTATGATGCTGCAAACCAACATAGCCGGCCAGTTGCTCCAGGCTCTCAATCTGGCTAAATGCCTGCTGATGCTGCGATTGGATCAACAAAATGCGCTGACCATGGGCATTGTTGTACAAAGGGATGGGGATGGCAATCAGGTCAGGATCCTGCTGAAAGCGGGCTCCCAGCCAGGCCAGGGTGATGTGCTGGCCTGTTTTTAGCGATTGATGGATACGGGCAGTATTCATTTCCTGCTCGCTGTAACCAATCTCTACCGTCAGCCCCTGACTGGCAAAAGACTCACGCAACAGGCTTTCAATGTACAGATTCTGCACCGAGCCGGTGTGGGTGGAAGACGGCAAAGTCAGCTGCACCGTCTGCGCTGCAACAGTGCTGCCAGTAAAAAGGCACCAGAGAACAAGAACAAAACGCAGCATAAGCAAGGCCGGGTGGCTAAAACGCTAAGTATAACCAGTGTCTGTAAAAAGTGCTGCAAATGGTTTTATTTAGCGCTGCAATTGGTCTTGTCAGGGCACTTGACGTATACTTGTACGGAAACTCCGTACATTAAGGTGCCATTATGGATACAATCAGCGTCAACAAATTTAGAGACAACCTAAAGAGCGTTGTCGAACAAGTGATTGACCGACATGAACCGCTCAAAGTGACTCGACGAGCTGCAGAGGCCTTCGTTGTGATAAGCGCCGATGACTGGGAGCGCGAACAAGAAACGCTTCATGTGCTTCAAAGCCAGAGTCTGATGCAACAGATTGCCGCTTCTCTTGGAACCCACAACCGTGGCCGGGGCGCAAACTGATAACTTGTTATCTTCTTCCATGATTCCCTAACAGCAGACCATTAACGCTCAAATCTTCATCAAGTTGAGGCCAGTGGATTCCTTCACCATCTCCAAGTATTTCAAAGTCTTTAAGCTGCAACTCTGTTGCTTTTGACAATGTTGGAAACCAGGTTAAAGGCACTGAAATCGTGCGTCCATCGACTAAATTTACGATCATCGAGTCATTATCAAAACTCACCGATTGTGCAAGTGGGTGGTGTTCAACTGCTAAAGTAGCCATTCCAAGCCTCCAAAAAGGTATCTCTGTTTTCGACCACTAATTGTTCGAGTTTTCTCAACTCTTTGGGCGCAAATCGTGTAGAGCTGGCAAGTGCAACTGGCTTTAACCAGAATTTAGCAAGCATCTTCTCGCGCTGAATATGAATGTGGGCAGGCTCTCCATTTTCATTACTGTAAAAGAAGAAACGATAAGGCCCTAATCGCAAAACTGTTGGCATAACTAAAGATTATCCTAGAAAAGCGATCTCAACAAATAGAAGAGAGCCACGAACTGTGTTTGTTGCAGGCTATCGCCTGGCAACCATGATGACAGATGAAGCAGTCTATCTTGCTGATGGAACAACAGACTGGCCGCTCACGCGGCCAGAAGCGTTTATCTATTGACTCCGAGTTGGCTCATATGGGTTAGACATTCTCATAGTTTATGTACCGTATACCGTGAAGCTTAGAGCTACGTAGACACCGTAGCCCAGAAAGAGCAACCCGCCTTCAATCCGGCTCAGCCGACTACCGGTGTATAAAAAGAGCAATAAAATCAGCGACGTCCCTAACATAACCCATTGATCAAACTGCAGGATTCGCTCGTGGACTGGAAGTGGCTGTAACAGCGCGGAAATCCCGAGTATTCCCAGAAGATTGAAAATATTGCTACCCAAGATATTCCCAATAGCAACATCGGCATGTCGGCGGAATGCCGCGATTACTGATATTGAAAGCTCGGGTAAAGACGTACCAACCGCCACAAGGGTCAAACCTATGACAGCTTCTGAGACACCAAGCGACTCGGCTATTCCCACGGCTCCCTTTAAAAGCACTTGCGAACCGACGATCAAAAGAAGCAGACCCAACACAACTGCTATAACTATCCATAGCGTTGTTTTTGGCAGAGAGGTAACCTCCTCCCCTTCGGCTATGTGTAACCCCGCAGAAGGAGCCTCACCAGAACGCTCGGTGTAATAAGCCCAGATCAGATAGGCTGCGAGTACCAAAAGAAATATGGCAGCATCAGACCTTGCCAAAGCACTCCCACCAACAAGGACCAGAAACAATATGCTAGCCGCGACAACCGTCACAGCGTCACGCCTTAGTACGAGCGGCTTAACAGCAAGAGGTGTTATCAGTGCACATAAGCCCAGAATCAGTAGGATGTTGCTGATATTACTTCCGACAACGTTACCGACTGCGATATCGGGCCGTTCACTGAGAGCGGCATCGATTGAGACGACAAGTTCTGGTGCAGACGTACCAAAACCGACAATTAACAAGCCACTGAGCAGAGGAGAGATGCCCAGTCTATTTGCGGCTGCCAAAGATCCTCTGATTAGAGCCTCACCGCCGCTTGTTAGAAGCAAAACTCCGATAGCGACGAACAGCAGGTTTAGCATAATTTTCAGTTTCCGGTTACGAGCTTAGAATGATGGCTGGGTAACTCGGCTGCTTAGACATAATATTCTCCCCACGAGGTGCTGACCACCGAGTTCATGGGTTAGCTTCTCAGCCAGAGCCATACTGTATTTGCTGAGAATACAATACTGGTGGGCAGCATAATTAACAATAGCATAACCTTTATTGGTCTGGACACGCATATAGATTTTTTCTAAGACCTGTGATTCTCGACCAATTTATTTGCTCTGGCCTGATAATATCGTTCCCCCATAAAAGGCTCTTTAGGTAATTTCACTACGGCCCCCTTTAACATCTTAGCGTTTTATCCGGCACGCAGTTCAGTGACGGCTAAACGCCTGTTGAACGGACCGGCTCACTTCATTCTTACTATAACTGATGCTAATGGAATTTTTTATGGGAACAGCTTATTTACAAGTTTTGGTCAGTTTAAATTCGGCGGGCTGGCTGAACAGTCTTTGGAAAGGCTGCCAGCTAACGCTGCAATAAAAACAGCCAGATCACCAGCAGCAAGGTGACAAACCAGAAGCCGGATAGCAGCTGCCAGAACAGCAGGCTGCTGGTGCGGGTATTGCGTTTGACTTCTTCGCGTAAAAAAACCGGGTTGGGCTGTTTTAAATCCCGCAGCAGGCTTTGCAGTAAAAATGCTCAGCGCTGCGTAATCCGGAGCTCAAGGGCTCCCTTAAAACCCTTACCTGATTTGAGCGGAATACGGTAGCCGTTGTCAGATTGGGTGTCCGCCAGACTCCCGCGATACTCGCCCCAGCCCTCATCGGTGAGGGTATAACGCAGATTGAAGCCGCCAGCACCATCGCCGGTTCGAGTCGCTTTGATCGTAATTAGCTCCCGGAACAGGTTCTCGCCGGGAATGCGTTTGCTGCGGAACAGACGCCCGTCAATTTCATACTCGGTCGTTTTCACGGCAAGATCAACCGTAAACACAAGCGTCCGACCCGCCTGAATGTTTGATGAGTCCAGAAATGCACTGAACAGTACCGGCATACTGCCCGGCTTGGGAACCCAGTTGCCCGCCGCATTCCGGGCAAATAGTTCATCGAACTCCTTGAAACCTGCTGACTGATTGTCAATTTTCCGCTCGCTGAGCTTAAACATCTCTCCACGCACCATCATTGTGTTTTCAAAGTAGTACGACGCCCTGACCTTGCGCCCCTGATTGAGGGCCTGCTGCACGCTTGGCGGCAGTGGCAGTGCTTCGAGGTGCAGCACACCTGTCACGGCGATATCGCCGAACAGAAAGCGGGTCAGATTTTGATAGCCCTCCTCAGAATTGACCAGCCCGTACACCCCGCTGTGACTGTGATGCGTATAGGCCCGCGGCGCAGTCTGCACACTCGCGTTGCGAATGAGCACGAGTCCGTCGCTCATCGGCCCAACCGCCAGCTTCGACAAATTGTAGTCATGGTGATTGGTGCCAACCAGCGCGAAAAAGCGGTCGGCAGGAAACTTATTGTTCAGCGTATCAACCCGGTTGTAGCTGTCCAGCGCGAGGTATTCAGCCATCCGGCGCCGATTGAAATTATTGATATCCCAGCCGCTTAAGAAGCGCGGCACATTGCGGTTGCCAACCTCGATACCGTTGTGTGGCGTTCCATAGGTGAACACCTTATCGACCATAGCTTTGGCTTCCGCACTACCGATCTCATCATTTTGGAGGAAGCAACGCGCGATAAGTCCACCCATTGAATGCGCGACCAAATAAACGCGGAAATCCCTTCGGGCCTGCGCATCGTCGCCACACACCTGATCGCGGGTTTTCAGAATGAGTTCGCTTAGCCCCTGCGCTGCCTGCTCTATGGAGGGCGCCCCATCTCCGGTGCCAAAATCGCCGTCTGCCTGATCGTAGTAGCGGTGTATGATCACGCTCTTTGCCTGGATTTCCCCATCGATGACATCCCCATCCGCATAATTATCGGTGTAGCCAAAATCCTTCATCAGGCGAATCAGCGGCGACTCGAAAAACTTCTGTATGACCTCGCCTTTGTGGTTCTGTCGGACTTTGGTCGTGCCCAGATTGAATCCCATGTAGGGCGTAGCGGTCGTATCCTCAATCGCAGACTGCGTCATCGCATAGCCGCGTATGTAAATGATAGGATAAAAGGGCGCCTTGATCTTTGCCATAATCGTGTGCCTCGCGGATGTGTTTGAGATGATGTAATTCTGGGCTAAGCTCCAGAATATCAGTAGCGTTCAGGAAGTATAGGCGCCCCATTCCTGATTTCCATTCGCGTGGGCGTATATGTGTCAAACAAAACCTTATTCTTGAGTTCTAAAGTAGTGTCCGCCATCTCAGCTGGCTATCCACTTCGAAGGCCGGTTGGATGCTCATATAGACCTGTGACTTGGCTGACACAGAATATTGAACACTCTCATTAAATTTGATTGCTATGTCTATAATTCAAGGATTTCGCTAACAAACTGTTGCTGTAAATCATGTTCGATTCGATGCACCAACTCTATGGAGCTGTCGACTAATTCCTTAACTGATTCTGTTGTTATGACGACCTTTTTACCATTGTTGTCCCAACCAGCTCGGTGGACACAGTCATGACGTACTTTAACTGCAGAAAAAAGCCACGATATGTTCCCAAAGTCACAATCCAACACTGATTTATACATTGGTTTTATTTTGTCTAAGCGATGAAATATTAAATTTTTCAGATAGTCAGCAACTGTTAGCTTAAGACCTTCATGTTTTTTGTAAATATCCCTCATGGTAAAAGTCATTTCTGCAAATACTGGATCTGATTCAACTAACTTACGAATCAGTTTGTCTGAGTTAGTTACTCTATGTATAAACGTCGAAGCCAAATAAGCCTCCACGGAAGCAACCGCGTGGCCATGCAACATTACTAATAGTGAAAATTGGGTTTCGCTATCTGTAGATACACTCAAGAGATTTAGAATACTGCGTATTTGGTTATCAAAAACACCAATTTGAGATTGGTCTTTGATATACCATTCGAGTTCTTCTTGTAGATACCAGTCTAACTCTTGTTTTCGTTGTTCATGTTCAACATATTGTTCATATGCTATTACAGCTTCGTTCCATTCGTCCGAACCCTCCTCTCCCGCATCATCACCATAGTTGTCCTCTATCCAGTCATACATTGGCTGCAACTCATCACGAAGCATCATTTCTTCTTTTGCTCGACCCATATTAAATACCTCAAAGTATGTGGATAGAGAGCTTATTCAAAAGACCAAAAACCGCAAGAGACGGCCAAAACGTCCTTTGAGTTGTTCAATCTTTCCAGTCTAGGCTTGCATCTGAATGTAAATCAAGGACTTTTTTCTGCCTTATTTTTTGTTACAGCAAAGTGCAAGAAATGAGCTCGCGAGTTGTTGCAATAAAACTCAGTCACGATTCTTGTTCAACGATACAGTGCGTTTTGCGGGCTGGCTGAACAGCCTTTGGTAACCACTACCTGCCTAGCGCTGCAATAAAAACAGCCAGATCACCAGCAGCAAGGTGACAAACCAAAAGCCGGATAGCAGCTGCCAGAACAGCAGGCTGCTGATGCAGGTATTGC
>ERZ869909.350-NODE-350-length-61170-cov-7.276889_pt1 | contig 61170 bp, 50 predicted proteins | sample MGYA00520892_ERZ869909 | MGnify/ENA primary metagenome ERZ869909 (study PRJEB32215, sample SAMEA104723947) | bioreactor metagenome | biome: bioreactor; feature: anaerobic bioreactor; material: water | place: China | collected 2015-03-12 ...
CCGTCTCCATCGCCGTCTCCATCGCCGTCTCCATCGCCGTCTCCATCGCCGTCTCCATCGCCGTCTCCATCGCCGTCTCCATCGCCGTCACCATCGCCATCGCCATCGCCGCCGATGGGCCAGGTGGCTACATAAGTGTCCGGCACGACGCTGACTTCCGTGGTGAAGCGGTGACTTGCACTGCCGCCACTGGGGTAGCGCACCTCGACGAAAAATGCTGTCCACCCCTCGGCAGGCTCTGGCACGATGGCCGTGTAGGTATCCGGTCCGCTGGGCGCCAGTGTGGAACTCGTGTAGAGGTTTCCATAGAGGCTGTGGTTAAAATCGCGTGCGGTGGGATTGGTCGCCTGCCAGAGGATGACCTCGCTCGGGCTCGACCCGGTGGTATCCACGATGATGCTGCCATCGGACTCCATGCTCCATGTGAACGAAGGCAGGGGCGTGCCGGTCACGATGGCCTCGTACCAGAGGGCAAGGCTGTCGTAGGCGGAGCTGTCCAGCCCGTGGCCGGTATTGGGGAAATAGCGAAGATGTTTCGGCCCGGGGATGTCGTCCCAGTAAAACTGACTGGAATCGGGCAGGAAAAACTCATCGCCCGCGGAGTTCATCAGGAAAATGTGCTCGCTGCCGAATCGGCTCAGGTACGAGTAGGGATCGACGATGGCGAGCATGTTGGCGTACTCGGGGGTACCGAACCAGTCCTGAATGCCGAAGTTGATGTAATCGCCGATGGCACTGGCCCAGAACCCGAGTGCGGAGTAGTGGTGGACGAAGGAGGGCTCGAGATTAAGCAGGTCAATCACCTGGGGTGCGAAGGCAATGACGCGGTCATCCACGGCGGCCGTGGTCCATGTGGTCCAGCCGCGCTTGGAAGCACCGAAAACGACGAACTCGTCGACGGTGTCGCTGGTTTCTTGAGCCACGAGGCTGGTGACGGTGTCCATGGCGCGCACGACGGCCTTGGTCATGGGCAGGCGGGAGAGCCAGATTGGGTCGCCGCTGGTGAGGTACTTGTCCCAGCAGTAGGCAATTTGGTCGTCTTCCCAACGGTTGACGCTGTCGGCGAAGGCCAGGGGCTGGTTGGGAATGTACATGATCTCGGCGGTGACGGTGCCCGTCGCCTCGGCGATCGTGCGCAACTCGGCCCGGTTGTCAGTGGGCGGGGTGTTGGTGTTGCTGCCGGAGCCGATGCGCACGAGGGCGATGTTGCTGGTGATGGTGTTTGGGACGGTCACGCGGACAATGTGACTCCATACCGGCTGGCTGACGGTCTCGGGCGGCTGCCAGGTCTGCGAGTCCATTGCAATGATGTAGTCGGTGGAACTTGCGCCTACGCTCGTGGTGCTGATGGACCAACTGTAGGTAGCGTCCGGTGCGTTGACATAGTCGTCCAACGGCGTGGCCATGGCGGTTCCAGCGTTTGCCAGAAACATTGCCAAGCATAGTGTCAAGACGCCAAGGTTTGCGCCTGCCTTCTTCCCTGTCATGCCCATTGCTCCTTCGACTCAGATTCTTCCCGGATGCCCTGTCATCGACCGGGAACCGGCGCGGCCCGCGTCAACGCACACTCATCATACCCCTCAGCCCTCGATTTCGATACCCAATGCAGCGTTGATTGCCATCTGCACATCAATGGCATTGACCTCGCCATCATCGTTGATGTCGGCTTTGTAGGCCCAGTGGATGGCGACGCCCAAGGCCGCATTGATCGCAAGTTGTACATCAACGGCATCCACGGTGCCGTCCTCGTTGACATCACCGGCAACACGCGGTGTGTAGGGATAGCTGGCGACATAGGTGTCGGGCACGATGCTGACCTCGGTGGTGAAGCGGTGGATTCCGCCGCCATCGCTGGGGTAGCGCACCTCGACGAAAAAGGCCGTCCAGCCCTCGGGCGGCTCCGGAACTCCGGCCTCGTAGGTATCGGGGCCACTCGGCGCGAGGGGAGCGCTGGTGTAGAGGTTGCCATACAGGCTGTGATTGAAATCGCGCGCATCGGGATTGGTCGCCTGCCAGAGTATAACCTCGCTCGGGCTCGTGCCGCTGGTATCGACGAGGATGCGGCCGTCGGGCTCCATGCTCCAATTGAAGGTGGGCAGGGGCGTATCGGTGATGACGGCCTGATACCAGAGCGCGAGACTTTCGTAGGCCGAACTGTCCAGCCCGTGCCCGGTGTTGGGGAAGTACCGCAGGTGCTTGGGGCCGGGCACATCGTCCCAATAGAACCGGGTGGAATCCGGCAGGAAAAACTCATCCCCGGCGGAGTTCATGATGAAAATGCGCTCGGTACCAAAGCGATGCAGGTAGGAATAGGGGTCGACAATATCGAGCATACGCCGGTATTCGGGCGTGCCGTTCCACTGCTCGATGCCGTGGAAAACATAGTCGTCAATCGCGCTCGCCCAGAAGCCAAGGGCGGAAAAGTGATGCGCGAACGAGGGCTCCACATTGAGCAGATCGATTACCTGCGGCGCGATTGCGACAACGCGGTCATCGACCGCGGCGGTGGTCCATGTTGTCCAGCCGCGCTTGGAGGCACCGACGATGACAAATTCATCGACGGTCGCGTCAGCCTGTTCGGCGGCGAACGCGGTGACGGTGTCCATGGCCCGCACGACGGCCTTGGTCATGGGCAACCGGGAGAGCCAGATCGCATCGCCACTGCGAAGGAACTTATCCCAGCAATAGGCGATCTGGTCATCCTCGCGGCGGTCGATGCCATCGGCGAACGCGAGGGGCTGATTGGGCACATACATGATCTCGGCCGTAATCGAGCCCGTGGCCACTGTAATTTCCCGCAGCTCGGTGCGGTTTGCAGCAGGGGGCATGCTGGTGTTGCTCCCGGAGCCGATACGGACGAGGCCGATGGAACTGCTTACGGTATGTGGAATTGTTAACCGCACGATGTGGGTCCAGACGGGCTGACTGACCGTCTCCAGCGGTTGCCAGGTCTGGGAGGTCATCGTGAGGATGTAGTCGGTGGATTCCTGACCGGGCTCCGTTTGGATAAGTGCCCACGAATAGGCAGGATCCGGCGCGTTGACATAGTCATCAAGCGGTGTGGCGATAGCCTCGGCACGGACACAAGAAAGCGCGGCGATAACGATGCAGATGAAAACACGGGTGTGCGGCATGCCCTCCTCCCAAAGTCTTGCAGAACAAGGTCTTGCTGAAGTGCCCAAGGTGCCTTTTCGGGCGCTAGCGTGAATAGCAGGATAGCGGCTGCGTCTACATGTGGCAAGCTTTCCGCGTTAAGGCAATCGGGGTGTGCTGCAACCTGTTGAGGTGTACATGGGGTCAAAACCGTTGAATTCCAACCTTTGGAGGTATCGATTGGTGCTGATTTGCCTGTTGCTGGCCACGACCGCAATTGCAGCCGAGCCACGCACTTACGAAATGCGGGCACACGAAGATGTCTGGGCGATTGCCTACGAGGACATCACGGGAAACGGCTGGAAGGAGATTATTGCCTTTGGCCGGAATGACGATAGCGAATCGCTGGAAAAATTCATGTCGGTGTTCATCGCGAACAGCGGCGAGGGCGGTTTCCCCTCGGAACCCACTTTCCGGCTGACGCTTCCGGAAGAAATGGGCGCGGCATTTTTTGCGCGTACGCGGCCGGAGGGACAGCGCGACCTGATTCTCGTGTCAGGAAACGATTTCACGGTGCTACGCTACGATGGAGAATCTTTCGTCGTGGTGGACACCAAGTCGATCCCCTCCCTGCTTCCTGCGGGGGCGGCACGGCCTGCCCTGCTGGAGAATACCGCGATCGACCTCACCGGCGATGGGCTTGACGAATGGTTGCTGCCGGTCTCGGGTGGGTTCGCCGTGGTGCATCCCGATGGCCGGATCGTGAAGGTCCGGGCGGAAGTTTCCAGCGGCATTTCCGGCTCGGATACCCTGCGGGTGACGCACCGGCTTCCAGAGGTCTTGCCCTATCGTACCGGTGATGGCGGCCGGTACGACCTGGCCTTTCTTGGCGAGAACTTCATCGATTTCGCGATGGGCCCGGACTGGCAGGTAGCGAAGCGCATCCCTATTCCGGACAGTGGGAATGAGCGGGCACGAAAGAGCCCCCAGATCAAAGACCTCAATGGGAATGGCTTGCCGGATGTCATCGTCACGGAAGGCGAGGGCAACCTGAACATCCGCATGCAGACGCTGGTGTACTACGCCGAGGCGCCGGGGGTGTACCCGCGGGAGCCGTCACGGGTATTTGAGGCGCGGGGCGCATATGGCGAGGCTATCATCGCGGATGTGGACGGCGACGGTTCATTGGATGTGACTTACATTCAAATTCCGGTGAATGTGAATTTCTTCGTCAATTACTTTCTGCGGCAACGGGTGAGCATTCATGCCGATGTCTACATTCAAGGCGATGACGGCTTCTCCAGTTCCCCGGACATGCGTTCCCGCATCAACATTACTGCACCGGATGATGAGGAACTGGCGTACACGCTTGGCGACTTTAATGGCGATGGCCGCCTGGATACTGCTTTCGGACAAGATGGCAAGCTGGAAGTCTTTGTCGGCGAATCCGACCGGTTTATCTCTCGCCGGCCATGGGTCACGGTGGATGTGCCGCCGTTCGGCACGGCCAAGGCAGTGGACATCACCGGGAACGGACGGGACGACATCGTGCTTGCGCGACCATCGCAGGACAAGCGCGAGATTATCCGCGTGGTCTTGTTCTAGGTGGCAATACTTGCATGCGGCTTATGGGCACCCTATAGTGGAAGTCGCTGAACGCAGGGGCGTAGCATCGCACTCACATGCCTGACTTGGATGCCTGACTTGCATACCTGACTTGGACAAGTGCGATGGTGCGCCGAAACGGAAAGCACCACTTGCCATGACGACCATTTGCAATCGACGCACCTTTCTCGCCGCTTCGGTGGCCGGGGCTGCCGCGCTGGGCGCCTCCGGGTGCACCCGCAGACCCGCCTTGGATGGCCCACCGAATATCGTGGTCTACATGCCGGACTCGATGCGGGCGGATGCCTTGGGTTGTTATGGCGGCTCACCCTCGTGCTCCCCTGTAATGAATCAATTCGCGCGGCGGTCGTTTGTCTTCGAGGCTTGCTACTCGCAATCAAACTGGACAAAACCGTCGGTGGCCTCGATCTTCACGGGCATGACGCCGCGCGTGCACAAGGCCTCCGTGACGCCGTGGCGGGCACCGGGCGGTTTCGAGGTCGAGCCGCGCATGCTACGGGACCAGTTCACGACATGGGCCGAAGCGATGCAATCGCTTGGATACCGCACCGCATGCTTCCAGACGAACCCACACCCACGAGATGAATTCGGCTTTGACCGCGGCTTTGAGCATTTTCGCTTTGAAGTGAGCGAAGGTCCCGACCAGCAAATGCTGGCCTTTCAGAAATGGATTGGTGAATCGCCCGGTACGCCGTTTTTTGCGTTCGTTCACCAGATTAAGCCACACGGGCCGTATCAGCCCGCCGCGGCCAACTTCGAAGCCGCACACGGAATTCCGAGGCACGAGATTTCCTTGGACCTGCCGCCCGAGAACGCGCGCCTGATCAGCGAGTGGGCGCTGGGATACGAGGCGAATAGCGGCGTGGAATTGTCCGATGCACACAACAACCTCCGCGAACTTAGCCCCGAAGGACTGCGTTATTTCCGTATGCTGTACGAGGCGGAGATTTATGGCGTGGATCAGGCGTTCGCCACGCTTCTGGACACATTGGAAGAGCATGCCATGACCGACAACACGGCGGTCGTGCTGACCTCGGACCACGGCGAAGCGTTCGGGGAACGGGACTACTTTGGGCACGGAAATTTCCTCTTTCACGAGGAGACGCGGGTGCCGCTGCTCGTGCACTTGCCGGGACAGCGCCGCTCTGTCGCCGTGAAAAGCCCCGTGGCCCTGTTCGACCTATACCCGACGGCTGTCGCGTTGGGAGGCGGTCAACCGAGTTCGGACCTCATGTCTAAACCGCTGTTCGACGACACCGGGGCGCTCATCGCCAAGCCTGACCGCGCCGTGTTCGCGGAAATGGATTTGCCGACACCCGACCGTGACCACTGGAGCCAGACCATGATCCAGGGGAAGCGTTCCCTCATGCGAATGAACATTGGCGAGGAAGAAACCGTGTTCGGGTTTGACCTTGCGCGGGATCCGGGGCAAACGAAGCGCTTGGAGATGGCCCAGTTGGAGAAATCAGCACACTGGCGGCAGATGATAGACGATCTGGACCGGACCATCGAAACCCACCGCAAACGCGCGGCTGAGTCTGGACCACCGGAGTTTTCCACGCGTTCAGACGAATACGAGGAAGAGTTGCGCTCGCTGGGCTATGTGTAGGTACCGGTGTAGGTACCGGTGTAGTTGCTGGTGTAGGCGCGACGCCTAGGCCGGTTCCATTTCCTGAAGGCCAAGGGTTTCGTAGATCTTGCGTGAGGCCTGGGACTTGTTCAGCGTGTAGAAGTGAATGCCCCGCACGCCCTGATCAATCAGGTCACGACATTGCTCAGCGGCCCAGTGAATGCCGACGCTCTCGACGGAGGCGGGGTCATCCTTGACGCGCTCCAAGGCGCGAAGCAGGGGCGCGGGGAACCGGGCGCCCGCCGCCAACTCGGCCATGCGGCGCATGCCGTTGATGTTGCTGATGGGCATAATGCCCGCGATGATGGGCACACGGATGCCCGCCAGTTCACAGCGCTCGCGGAAATCGTAAAAGTCGCGATTATCGAAGAAGAGCTGCGTGACCATGTAGTCCGCGCCGGCGTCGACCTTGGCCTTGAGGTAGTCCATCTCGAGCAGGCGGTTCGGGGTTGCGGGGTGTCCTTCGGGAAAGCAGGCGACACCCACGCCAAAGCCGCGCGGATCCGTGTGGACCCCACTCTCGTTGAACCGCTGAATGAATTGCACGAGATCGGCGGCATGCTGGAAGGCATCCTCCGAGCGGTTGTAGCCAGTCATGTCCTTGGGCGGGTCACCGCCCAACGCGAGGATATTGCTGATTCCGGCCTCGGCGTAGCGGGTGAGGATCTGATGGATTTCAGCCTCGTCGTGGCACACGCAAGTCAAGTGGGGAATCGGGTCGAGCACCGTTTCGCGGTGCAAGCGAACGACGAGATCGTGGGTGACTTCGCGCGTGCTTCCCCCGGCGCCGTAGGTAACCGATACAAAGGACGGACGAAGGGGCTCCAACTCGGCAATGGTGTTGAACAGCGACTCCGCACCCGTGTCGCTCTTTGGTGGGAAGAACTCGAAGGAGAGTGTGACGGGATGGGCTTTGAATACATCGTTAATGTGCATGGCTAGCGGATCCTTTTGGGGGGTTTCTCTCAGATTTCCATGCTGCGCGGATCAACCGCGCGGGGCGCGGCCCCAAGCCGGGCCAACAGCCCGACGGCGCGCTCGTGCATTTCATCCGCGTATTGTTCCACGCGGCGGCTGAACCAGCTATGGAATGCCAATGACGGAATGGCAACGCTGAGACCGGCGATAGTGGTGACAAGGGCCTTGGATATGCCCGCCGATAAGACCCTTGGGTCGCCCGTCCCTTGCATGGAAATGGCTTCAAAGACGGTGACCATACCCAAAACGGTGCCCAAAAGTCCAAGTAATGGGGTGATTGCGGCCACAATCTCGAGCACGGTGAGGCCCCGCTCAAGGCCTCCAACCTGGATGCGGCCCGCTGCGTTGAGCGTTTCAATGAGGTGCGCGGGCTCGCGTTTGCGGCCCTCGAGCACCGCTTCGCACAGGCGCGCAAAGGGCCCGGGCGCCTTGCGGCACGCAAGGAGAACAGCATCGGCACGGCCCGGGTCGTCAAGCTCCTCGACCAGCTCGAGCACGGCTGGGTTAATGACCGTTGCGCGGCGCAAGGCGATGGCGCGCTCGACGATGATGGCCAAGGCGGCAACCGAGCACAGCGCGATTGGGATCATCGGCCAACCGCCCTGCTGAAGCATCGCGAAAGTCTCCCCCATCACTCGACTCCCGTACCTGCGGTTACATGAATTGGAAAGTCCACCGGATCACGATCTCCTCGTCTCGGTATAGCGCCGGCACCTCGAAGGGAAAGGCGTCGAAGGGCGCGGCGCGGCGAATGGCGTTGGCACAGGCAGCGGCGTAGCCGGGGTTGCCTCCGTCGTCTTGAACGGTGACATAGGCCAGCTCGCCGTTGGGCTTTATGGCGCAGTCGATCACGGCCCGCGCGCGGGCGGCGCCACCGTACTCCAATTCCATGCTTAATCGCCAGCGTCTCTCAACTCGCTCACGGACATGGCGCAAATAGGGGGCGATGTCGTCTTGCATGGCCTCGAAGCCCAGAAAGCCCTTGCTGACCACCGCCCCCTGCACGCGGCCCCGGGAAGGGGAAGGGTCACTCGGGGGCGAAGGGGCCTCCGGCGGGCGCTGCTCACGCAGGATTGGGTTCTCCTGTGGGGAGCGCTCCTCCTGACGCTCGGGCGGGACTTGGCGCTCGGGCCGGGCTTGAGCTTCGGGCCGGGCCTGGGCCACCTCCACGCGTTCACGCTCGGGCGGGGACGGGCGCGGTGACTCCGCGGCTGGCTCGGGCTGGGCTTGCTCCGGCTCGATCGGCTCAAGCTGCTCGAGGGAAGGTGCGGGAGGCTCCGGTTGTGGCGCGGGCGTTGGCGGCAACGCGGCGATGCGCTCGTACTCGTCAATGACATCCACGCTGGGCATGGGGTCGTCCCCCACTTCCTCGCTCAAGTCGCGCGCGCGGGAATCCACCTCGGCAATCAGATCCGTCGGCTGCTCCGGCGGAAGATCCTCGAAGGCGGCTTCGATGAGCCTGCGCGCGGTCTCGGCAGGTTGCTCCGGCTCAACGGGAGGCGCTTCGAAGCGCACGCGCACGGGGGCAGGGGCGCTCGCCTCGACCGGGGATGATTGGGGGGCGAAGGCGAGCGTCACAAAGAAGGCGGCGTGCGCGAAGATGGATACGGCAACCGCCAGGGCGATTCGGCGTGCATACGGCGTGTGCATGTCCCACATGGTATCACTTGCGCCCGATGCCGCGCGTAAAAATGGTGAACATGCTTGTGCGATCAGTGTGCAGGGGCTATACTCGACGATCGCTTTAAGCGCAATGGATGAATGCGTAGGCCGGCAACGCGGGGGCAGCGTTCCGCGCGCATTCACAATGGCAGGAATCGGAAGGGAAGGGCGTCCCCTCGATGCGACATGCAGCAACGCTTATCAGCGAGATGGAAGGTATCAGCCGTCCGGCCTTCCAGATCGCGTTGGAACTTTCGCAGAACAGCCGCAGTGGGTTGACCACGCGCTTTCTGGCGAAGAAGCTGGAATTCCCGGAGGAGGAGATCGAGTATCTGTGCGATCTCCACCACTATCTGTTCTTCGGCGACTTGACCAAGGTGAAGTTGGTGGCCGAGGGCGCCAACGCCGTGAAGCGGATCACGCTCGGGCTGGAGAACCGCGGCGATGTGCCCGCGCTGTTCCAACTGGTGAAGGCGCTTTCCGCCACGGATTTCCGGCAGTTCGAGGAACAACTCGGCATCGAGAAGCCCGGCACGAAGAAGGCCGCCACGGAACTGCTGATCGAAACGCACTACCAGTACCCGGACAGCATCGTGGACTATGTCGCGACGCGTGGATTTTCCACCGAGGCGCAGGAGGTCTTCGACCTTGTGTGGCAGAGCAAGAGCGGCGTGATGCCGATTGCCTCGTTGCGGGCGGCAGCGAAGCTGAGCGACTTCAAGCTGGAGCATGCGATCAGCGAACTCGTGCGGGGCCTGGCCTTGTTCGAGATGTATCGCTTCGACGCACAGGAACGCCTGGTGCGGGTCGTGGGCCTGCTGGCGGAGCTGCGGCAATGGAAAGAGTCCTCGCAGTCGGGATCACGCGGGAAGAGCCGCCCGAAGGCGGTGAAGGAGTCGGCCGAGTTCGTCGAGGCGCGCGGGGTTTCGTTTACGGAGACCCTCTGCCAGGTGATCGCGGCGATCGCGGCGCGCCCGGTGCGATTGCGCAGCAATGGGGAGCCGTTCCGCGAGGACGCGCGGCGCATGGCCGAGATCGTGGAAGAAGAAGACGAACCCTCGCTGTCGACCTACTTCTGGGTTGGCCAGGAGGTGGGCTGGCTTGCGCGGGTGGACAACGAACTGCGGGCGGCAGACCTCGAGGCCTTGATCGACCTATCGCCCCTTGAGCGGCACACGCAGGTGTGCGAGTGGATTCTGAGCAACGGCAGCGAGCCGGCCGCACGCTCGCTCGCGGAGAAGTTGCTGGCGGAGGTCAAGCCGAATGCCTGGTACGCGCTGCGGGAGATGACGGCCTTCGCCGTACGCTCCCAGGCCGCGGAGGAACAGCCGATCCTCAAGCACGCGGGCGGCCACTGGCGCTACTTGAGCGCGAGCGTGGCGGGCGGCGCGGAAAAGGCACTGACTCGGGCGTTGGAAGAGACCTACCGATGGCTCGGGCTGGTTGACCACGGCGAACTGGGCAATGATCTCCTGTTCCGTGTAAGCGATGTCGGCTGGGTGGTGCTTGGTGGGCAGCGGCCCGACAAGGTTGCGCAGTTGTACCCGACACGCGGCGCGGAATTCGTGGTGCAGCCGAATTTCGACATCGTCGTGCCGATGCAGGAGGTGGACCCCCTGCTCACCGTGCCACTGGAGCAATTCTGCATGCGCGAAAGCGGCGGCGGCGCGGCAGCGGCGGTATATCGGCTGAGCAAGGATTCATTCACGCGCGCCGTGCAGGACGGTCACGATGGACAGGCCTTCGTGTCGTTTCTCCTTCGCCACAATCGCGGTGGCGACCTGCCCTCGAATGTGATGCAGACCCTGGAGGACTGGCGCGGCGGAATGAAGCGCGTGCGCGTCCGCACGATCCATGTGATCGAGTCGGACGACCCCTTGGTCATCGCGGAACTTCGACACCGGCGCACCCTGCGCGAGCATGTCGAGCCAATCGACAGCAACCGGGTGGTGGCCTTTCCCCGGGCCGCGAAGGACGACCTGCTCAAGAACCTCGAGAAAGAGGGGTTCGTGATCTCGTAAGTGCCGCGCAATCCTTCCCGCGCTATTCCGATTCCTCGAAGATATCGTCAAAGAAAGCCTGGAGTGCCGTCCAACTGCGGGCATCGGACTCGGCGTGATACTGGCTTCCCCGGTCCGGGCTGTCGGCCTCCGGGTTGGTGAAGCTGTGCAGGGCCTCGGGGTAGGAAATGAACATCAGGTCCGCGCGGGCCTCGGCCATTTCCTTCATGAAGGTCGCGACGGCCTCCGGGCCGATCATCGGGTCGGACGCCCCGTGACAGACGAGAATGCGCGTCTGGACGGCCCCGCGCTCGGCCGGGGCGCCGGTGGAGAAGTTGCCATGGAAGCTGGCAACGCCGGCAAGGTCGATGCCGCCGCGGGCCAACTCGAGCAGGACAGACCCACCGAAGCAATAGCCGATACCCGCCATGCGATCGGCGTCGACGGTCTCGTGCCCGGCGAGCCATTCGCGTGCGGCATTGAAGCGCGATTCGACGACGGAGCGATCGGGCAGGACCTTCATGACCTGCTCGCGGGCCTCGGTGGGGTTGTCGGCGACGAATCCCCCGCCGTACATGTCCACGGCGAAGGCGGTGTAGCCGAGGGCGGCAAGCATGCGGGCGCGCTCGTGGGCGTAGTCGTTGTTTCCGTACCACTCATGGACGACGAGCACGGCCGGGCGAGGCCCCTCGACGGCGTCGTCGTAGGCGAGGAAGCCGACCATCTCGACGGTTCCATCGGTGTAGGTTACGGTTTCCTCGACAACGGCCGCCTGGGCGAAGCCGGTGAACGACAGTGCGAGAGCCAGTGTGATCGTGCGAAACATGGTGTGTTCTCCCTCCAATAGGCCGCGATGGCCTGACTACCCTATTACCCTCAAAACCCTGTAATCCTGTGTCGTTCCCCATGCATTCGGGCGGGGTATCGTTCCCAAGTCGCGTTGAACCGGGGAAAGCCGCCCCCGTATACTCGCGCAAATGGGGAATTTCGACGCTCATGCAACACAACGCCGCCATCGTGCTATTTCCTGCCGCCGACAGCACCACGCTCATCATCGTCGCGCTTTGCTTCGTGCTGCTCTTTGGTGTTGCGATCGGCGCGGACCGGATGCGCCGGTGGCGTGAGGACCAGGCGCGCATCAAGGCGGAATGGCAATCGGTCGGCGCCATCGCGCGCGACAAGAGCCTGAGCGAGTCGGAGTTGGCGCTCGTGAAGCGCCTTGCGGAGAAGTGGGTGCCGGACCATCCGGTCAAACTCGTCACGACACGGGCCGTCTTTTCGGATACGGCCGTGAAGGAGTTGGCCGCCACTCGTGCAAAGGGCGACGCCCGCGCGTACCGGGAACTTGGGGTCGAATTGCGCGACATCCGCGAGCGGCTGGGAATGGATTATGTCCCCTACAGCAAGCCGATCGATTCGACCCGCGACCTCTACGAGGGGCAGGTGGTGGACCTTGGACCCGCATCGGGCGGCAAGGGACTGGCCATGCGCGTGGCGACGGTGGACGAGGCCTTCTTCTACCTCGCGCTCGTAACACCGGGCAAGGACGAGCCGGTTGATTGGCGCGAGGGCACGGATTTTTCCTTCACCATGTGGCGGGAGGACGACGCCGTCTACCGCTGGAAGACGCGCCTGGATCGGATCGAGGACAAGCCCGCCCGGTGGGTTTTTGACCATGTGCACCAACTCGCGCGTGAACAGAAGCGCGAGCACTACCGGGTGCGCTTCGATCAGACCGTCGATATCGAGCTGGTGCCTGCGCCAATGGACGAAAATTTCGAGGGGATCGAGTCGGCAGTGCCCGTGGCCCGTATTCGTGGGCGCGTGACCAATCTGAGCGCCGGGGGCTTCGCCGTGGAAGTGAACCAAGCCTTGCCGAGCAAGGTGTGCCTGCGGCTGACCCTGCCGCTCAAGCGCATCGGGGATGCGCGTGGCACGGCGCGCGTGGTGTCGTCGAGTCTGTTGGCGGGTGGCCGCATGGGGGTGCGGGCGGAGTTCGTTCACCTGAACGAGGGCGCCGAGGACCGAATCGCCAAGTATGTGCTCGAGTGGCAGCAGTACCAGATCGCCCGCCCCGCAGCGAAGCCGGCACTATAATTTATGGACGCACTTCGGGCCGGATTGCAGGCGATTGCGCGCAATGGGCGCTTGTTGGTGGTGTATATCGCCGTCAGCATAGCCCTCACAATGGCGAGTGGCGCGTTGGAGTGGCTGATGATCGCCGGTCCCCTTCAGGGGCTGGAGGATGTGGCCAAACGCCTGCTGGACCTCGTGAAGCTGCTTCTGTCGGCGGCCGCGTACGCGGCCCTGAATGCCATCGTCTTTTCCATGCTTGGGGCGGACATCGACCGTCCCCTTTGGCGCTACAAGGATTGGCAGGATGCTCTTAAACGCTTTTTCACGCCGTGGTTCCTGCTGGCGCTGAGCTACATCGTCTTGTTCCGAATCGTGCTCTGGCTGGGCGATGACAACCCGGCCACGCAGCTGTTTCTCATGCTCGCCTGCATGCTGTTTACGCTGCATCTGCCTATAGGCGTGGCCATCATGCACCAGGGGCGGTTCGAGTGGCGCTACCTTGGCGATGGACTGAAGCCGCTTCTCGTGCAGCTCCCCCGGATGCTAATCCCGTACCTCTGCGCGCTGTACTTGTTCTTCCTCGCCATGTACTACAGCCCCTCCATCCGACCGAGTGAAGCAAACCCGCTGGGGTGGATCTGGCGTGCGCCCCTGTTCGAGATCGTGGCGTCAATCTTCGTGTTTGGCATTGTCGCCACGACCTGGTGCGTCCTGATGTTGCACCGGGACGAGTCAGACGAAGATTTCGACATGTAGCGGCAGGAACGCGCTCAGGACTCGCCGAGTGTCGCCCGCATTTGCGTAAGAATTTCGTCGGAGGCCTCTTGTCCGCCTTGGTTGCGGAGGTGACGGGCCAAGGCAAGACTGGCTTGGCGATAGACGGAGACGGCATCGTCGTCGCCGACGGCGAGGTAAATGATGCGGGCGTTGTTCCAAGCCTCCTGAAAACACGCGCGTGCCTTGGCGGGATCGCCGGCATCCTCGAACAGCCCACCCTGAAACAGCCGCAACCGCACTGCCGCCCGCGATGGCGTGGTGATCTCGTGCGTCGAGGGCATGACGCGGTCGAGCAGCTCGAGCGCCGCGATCGGCTCCCCCCGGTTGACCATCAAACTTGCGAGCTGCACCGCCGCGCGCTGGGCCTGCCTCGGCTCAACGGCTGACTCGATGGCCCGCTCGAACGCCGCCTGCGAGGCGTCTTCATCCGGTGGAAACTGCTGGAGGTAGAAGCTGCCCGCCGCGGCGTACAGGTCAGACGCCTGCGCGAGCGAGGCGGTGGCCATGGCCGTGGCAATGCTCTCAAGACCGTTCGCGGGATCTGTTGACGACAAGGCTTGTGCGACAACATCAGGGATTTCTTCGGCGAGGTCATCGGCGATTTCTTCTGAAATGTCCTCATCAAGCTCGGCAACGGGAGCCTGCAGGGTGGTGGCATTCGGATCCGCCTCTTGGCCGGATGATCGGGTGGCGGGCTCGGTGATGAAATCGAGTTGATGTTCGCGCTCGGTGCCGGGCTGGGCACGGAAGGGCGTCGCCTCGAACGGGGCCGACGCGGACTCCGGGCGTTGCGAAAGCCACCACGCCCCGAAGATTGTTCCGATTCCCCCGGCGATGATAAGAAGCACGATGATGCGTTGATTGCGGTCCATGCGAATACGATAGGGCTTCCGGAGCGGCCAAGCAAATGGCGTGACCGGTGCTACGGCCGTGAGGGGCGGATGTCCTTGAGCATGAGTTGGAGGGTCTGCCCGCCGCGGAAGCGGTCCCATTCGATGGTGAAGGCCGCATCGACCGCCCCGGTATCGGCGATGGCCTCGGCCTGCTCGGCCATGCCGAAGCCGATGGCATTGAGGGCGGTTTGCTCGTCCCGCAGGGTGAGCTTGAGGTGACTTTCCTTCAAGACCCGCAGGGAATCGGGCACGATGGACGCATTCATCACGCAGAACACCGGCGCGCGGTTCTCGTGGCCGATGGGCTCGAGACGCTCGAGGGCTACCTTGAGTTCCGGCTCGATCTGGCGCAGGGACACTTGCGCGTCAATGGAAAGCCGCCGCGTGAGGGGGCCCGTGCCGATCTGCGTGCGCACGGCGCCCTCGAAACGCTCGGCGAAGGCCTCGAGGTTTTCCTGCTTGATCGTGAGGCCCGCGGCCTGGTGGTGGCCGCCGTACTCCTCGAGCAGGTCCGAGCACGCGTCCATCGCGGAGACCAGGTTGCACTCGACGATGCTGCGGCCCGAGCCGCGTCCGTAGCCGGTGCCGTCGAAACCAATGAGGACCACGGGGCGGTAGTAGCGCCGCTGCACGCGCGCGGCGACGATGCCGAGCACGCCGGTGTGCCAGCCCTTGCGCCCCAGCACGATGCCGCGCCGCTCGGGGGGGATGTTCCGCCCCACCAGGTTCACGGCCTCCTCGAGCATGATCTTCTCGAGTTCGCGCCGGTCCATGTTGGCGTCATCGAGGGAACGCGCGAGTTCGTGGGCCTTCTGGGGTGATTCTTCGAGCAAGAGGTGCAGACCGCGCTTAGGGTCGCCCAAGCGGCCGCCGGCGTTGATGCGCGGGGCGAGCTGGAAGCCGACATCCGTCGCGCTGAGTTCATGCGGCTTGAGCTTGGCCCTGCGCATGAGGTGATCGATGCCGAGGCGAGGATGCGTGCGCATTCGGTGCAGGCCGGCCGCGGCAAACGCGCGGTTCTCGCCCCGCAGCGGCACAATGTCAGCGATGGTACCCAGGGCGACGAGATCGAGCCCCGGGATCGAGCCTAGGAGGGCCTGCGCCAGCTTGGCCGCCACGGCGCAACCACAAATGTCGTGCGCGGGGTGCTCGGGGCCATCCTGCTTCGGGTTGATGATGGCAAACGCTTGCGGCAATGCCTGCGGGAGCGTGTGGTGGTCCGTGACGATGAGGTCGATGCCCAAGCCTTGGGCCGCCGCGGCGGCCGCGTGCGCGCTGATGCCGTTGTCGACCGTGATGATGATCTTGACGCCGCTCTCATAGGCCTGCTGCACATGGACGGGGTCGATGCCGTAGCCCGTCTCGAGGCGCATGGGGAGATCGGCGGTGACCTCCTTGCAGCCGTAGGCCGTCAGCGCCGTCGTCAGCAGGGCCGAGCCGGTGATGCCATCCACATCGTAATCGCCGAACACGAGGATGGGCTCGCCCTTGTCACGCGCCTGCTCGATGCGGCCGACCGCCTCGCGCATGCCGGTCAGGCTGAAGGGGTCGGACAGGCCCTCGACGGTGGGATTTAAAAATGCCTCGGCGGCGGCCGGGTCCGTATAGCCGCGCTGCACGAGGAGATGGGCAAGAATCGGCGGAATATCCAGCGCCTCGGACAAGGCCGTACGCGCGGACCAATCTACGGGCGCAATTTCCCAGGCGGCGTCGGTATCGGTGGAGGTGGTCATGGGGGCTCCTGCGGTTTCATCAAGAAAAAATGGGGACAGTAACCATTTATTATTCGGCCAAGTGTCACACCTATTTCGTCGCGTTGCAATAAATGGTTACTGTCCCCATTTTTTGCGCGTGGTCTCAACGATCTCGTCGACCACCTCGTCGATTGTCTTGCCGGTGGTGTCGACTCGGGTGGCGTCGTCGGCCTGCTTGAGTGCGCCGACGGGGCGTGCGCGGTCGCGGGCGTCGCGGTCGGCGATCTCGGCGCGGATGGCGTCGAGGTCGGCCTGCTGCCCCTTTGCGCTCAACTCTTCGCTACGGCGGCGGGCGCGTTCGTCGACGGAGGCATCGAGGTAGATCTTGGCGCGCGCCTCGGGAAAAACGACGGTGCCCATGTCGCGTCCCTCGGCGACGGTGGGCTGCTTTCGGGCGATGCTTCGTTGCAGTTCGACGAGATGAGTGCGCAATTCGGGCCTATCGGCGATGCGGTGGATGTTCTGTGTGAGTTCACGCGTGCGAATGGCCTCGGTGACATCCTCGCCGTTGACGGTGACGCGGGTGGGGTGCTGATTCGCATCGAGTTCGAGGTCCATCGAGGCGACCATGGCCTCGAGCGCGGGGAGGTCGTCCCAGTCGATGCCGCGTTGCATGGCAAGCCATGTGGCGGCGCGGTAGGTGGCCCCGGTGTCGAGAAAGGCGTATCCAAGTGCATCCGCGACGCGCCGAGCGACGGTGCTCTTTCCAGCGCCGGCGGGTCCGTCGATGGCGACGACTTCGGTGATGGGGCCGTTAGGACTCTCCCCCATCACTCCACCTCCACGATGCCGGTGTCGGTTCGCATGAACGAGGTGACCTCTTCGCGCGGGGAAGTGAGTATCAGGCGGACACTGTCGGGCGCGTCGTCCGTGTCGAGCGTGAGTTGGTTGGTGCAGAGCCGCACGCCCGCGTCAAAGCGGCCCGTGACGCGTGCCTGCTGGGTGGTGTCGTCATCCCATGGGGTGCGCAGCCGGACCGTGGCGCGGAGTTCCTCCTGAACGCGCTCGAAGTCGTTGCGCATTTGGCGGGATTCGAGCCGCAGCTCGCGCAGTCTATCCAGGCGCGCGTTGATGCTGCGGCGCATCATGCGCACGAATTGGGAATTGGCCCGCTGCTGGAGGTCGCGCTCGCGAGCGAGGAGGGCCTCATCGGCCAGGACGGCCCGCAAATGCTTGACGCTGGCGAGGGGTTCTTTCTGGTTCTGGGCATGGCCGAAGCGTTGCAGGGCGCTTTCCATGCCCTGGTGCGCCTGTTGAATGCGAAGGAGAAGCCGATCACGCTCGGCCAGCCAGTGCTGGAGGCGGGTGCGCCACTCGGCGAGCAGGGACACGACGACGAGGCGGTTGGAGCGCAGTTGCCGCATCTGCGTGCGGAAGTGCTCGAGCTGGCTCATTTCCTGCTCGAGAAACGGCTTGTCGTCGGCTTGGCCGGACTCGAGCGACCGTATTTCATCGATGATGGCGATGAGATCGTCATCAACGGAATCCTGCTTGGCCTCCTCGCTGCGCTCCCACGGCGTACCGTATTCGCTGTCCTCGACCTCGCTGCTGAGTTGATGCAAGCCGAGGATGACGCGATTCAGGGCGGTCAAACGCCGCTGGGTGCGCTCGAGTTCCTGGATGCTCCCCATGACATCGTCGCCACTGGCGAGAAACAGGAGCACCGTGTGGGCGTCCTGGTTCACCTCGGTGGCCAGGGACTGGGACAGCTCCGAAGCGGAGTGTTCGCGGCGGCGGAGTCGCGCGGCCCGTGCGAGCATGCGCCGGGCGGACATGTCGATCTCCTCGCCGTAGTCGGTGGCATCCAGTGCGCGGCGGAGGATGATGGCGGTCTCGTAGCGATCGCTGTTGACGAAGCGCTCGGCCTGTGCCTGCCCGGTCACCGCCAAGACCCCGCCGAGGGCGCGGCCGTTGACCTGAATCTCGTGTGCGCGGTATTGGCCGCGGGTGGCGTCGCCCTCGATGAGGATACGCCGGCCGGCGAACACCAACTCGGGCGCCGCGGTGCCCTGGCAATGCACGCTGCCCCATTTCGCGACGACGGTGGCGCGGTCGATGAGCTTGCGGGCGTGAATGTCGCCCTCACGGCTGACGACCATGCCGCCGATGTTTTCCTGCACGAGGCAATCGCCCCGCGTGGCGGCCATGCCCAAGACGAATCCCTCGATGCAGCAGGCGCCGTCCTCGACGACGAGCATGGTGTGATCGGGAATCGACCCGATGAACTTCACCTTGGCCGGGACGGTCACGACGGTGCCACGAAAGTTTATGGGAATGCCGGCCAACTTGCGCACATCGCGCGTGGGCGCCAGGGCAAGGTCGAGCGGGCAGAGCAGAATGCAGCGCTCGGCGAGTGTTGCGAGGTTCGGGTCTGGCGGATTCCCGCCCACGCGTTTGCTGAGCGCTTCCTGGTGCGGCTCGAGACGGGCGCGGACGAAATCGTAATACTCACCGGCAGGCAGCAGCTTCAACAGCGCCCCCGTGGCGAACAGGAGGGTGGCCTCGTCCGGATTCAGGGCATCCAGCCTGCCGCGCTCCACTTCGCCGAGCAGTTCCTCGAGGAGCGGTTGAAAGCGCCGGTACTCGGTGATGGGCCGATCGTGCCGGGCGCGGTTGACCCAGCGGTTGAGAATCGGGCCGATTTCCTGCCGGGAGCGGCTGGCATGCTGCGCGGCCATCTGCAATGCCGCGCACAGCGACATGGTTTCCAGCCCGTGCATGCCGAGGTCATCATCGGCGACGCGGGCGAAGTATTCGCGCAGGTTATCCTGCATGGTCCGCAAGGTCATTTGCGTGCATCATGCCGTGGCTCCAGCCATCACGCGGGCAATGCTCTCGATGTAGGGTGGCGTGAGAATCCCGTGCTCGGTGATGATGCCGGTCACGAGGGCGGCGGGGGTCACATCAAACGCGGGGCTGTACACGGCAACACCATCCGGGGCCGTTTGGGAACCGAAGCCCCGCGTAATCTCGGCCGGGTCGCGCTGCTCGATGGGGATGGCATCGCCGTGGGGCGTTGCCGGGTCGATTGTGCTCAAGGGCGCGGCCACATAGAAGGGAATGTTGTGCGCCTTGGCGAGGACGGCGACGCCGTAAGTGCCGATCTTGTTCGCCACATCGCCGTTGGCCGCGACGCGGTCGGTACCGACGATCACGAGGTCGATCTTGCCCTCTTTCATGCACTGCGCAGCGGTGTTGTCGCAGATCAGGGTGACATCAATGCCGGCCTGCATCAATTCGTAGGTGGTCAGACGGGCCCCCTGAAGAAGCGGGCGGGTCTCGTCGGCATACGCGCGAAAGGCCGTGCCCCGCTCGTGGGCGGAAAACATCACGGACAGGGCGGTGCCGTATTTGCTCGTGGCAAGGCTGCCCGCGTTGCAGTGCGTCAATACCCCGGACCCGGGCTGGATCAGGTGCGCGCCGTTCTCGCCAATGGCACGGCATCGCTCGCTGTCTTCCTCGAAAATGGCGACGGCCTCGCGCTCAAGGCGCTCGAACAGCCCAGAAACACCGGCCGAGGGGTCGACATCATCAATGACCGCACGCATGCGGTCCAGCGCCCAGAAGAGGTTGACCGCCGTCGGGCGGGAAGTGGCGAGATAGTCCGCGGCGGCGGAGGCGGCATCGCGGGCCTGCTCGAACGAGCCGTCGAGGGCGTCCCGCATGCCGACGAGGACGCCGAAGGCCGCCGTGCAGCCAATGGCGGGTGCACCGCGCACGCGCAGACTCTTGATGGCTTCCCAGACCGCTTCCGCGGTGTTCAGCTCGATCTCGGTGCATTCGAGCGGCAAAAGCGTCTGGTCGATGATGGTCAGGCGCCGGTCGCGCCAATGAATCGGTTCAAGCATGTGTTGTAAAGCCCCTGTCTCGTTGCTAGGTATAGTATGTTGGAAAGGTGGATGCGGGCAAATGCGCGATGGTTGCCGCGAGATTGTGCCCCCTTGATGCGGCGGGGTCTCCGCCTTCCCGACATTCTCCGCACGGCTCTTGGAGACCTACGGTCGCCGGAGTGGCTCGGTCGGGAGACCGGCCACATCAAACACCAGGCGCGGTCATTTCTCGTTCCGCCCTAAAACTTATTCTCCTCGCCCCGGAGGATGCGGCCGATGTTGCTGTGGTGACGGGCGACGACGAGGACGGCGACGGCGGTGGTGAGGCCCTGCACGACGATGCCCAGATCCGGGAAGAACCATACGGCGATGCCCAGGGTGATGGCGGCGGCGATGGACCCGGCACTGACCATGCGCGTGGCGACGAGGACGGAGAAGAACACGCCCGCGGCCAGCAGGGTCGGGATGGTGGCGAGGGCGAGGAAGACGCCCGTGCTGGTGGCAACGCCTTTGCCGCCCTTGAATCGGCAGAAGATGGAGGCGCTGTGGCCGACGATGGCCATGACGCCGCAGAGGAGGGGGGCATGAATCGTGTAGTTGCTGGCGAGCCACATGCCCACGACAACCGCGAGCACGCCCTTGCCGATGTCGCCCGCGAGGGCAATGGCGCCGAACTTCTTGCCGAGAACGCGCAGGGTGTTGGTGGCACCGATGTTCTTGCTGCCGTGCTCGCGAATATCGATTCCCTTGACGGCCTTGCCAAGCCAGAGGCCGGTGGGAATGGAGCCGAGCAGATAGGCGATGAGCAGGGCGATGACGAGTTCCATCACGAACGGCGTCCCTCCCGCTTGTCGTCTGCCGCGCGCAGCTCAATCTTGATGGGAACGCCCTCGAATCCGAATTTTTCGCGCAAGCGATTCTCGAGGAAGCGCACATAGCTGAAGTGGAAGAGGCCGATCTGATTGACGAAGAGGACAAAAGTCGAAGGCTTGATGCCCGCCTGTGTCGCGTAGAGGATCTTGGCCTGCTTGCCCTTGTGGATGGACGCCGGCACCTGGAGGCGGATGTCCTTCATGAAGCGGTTCAACTCGCCCGTGCCGATGCGCCGCTGGGCAGCCTCGGCCACGCGATCGATGTGCTCGAGCGTCTTGAACACGCGCTGGCGGGTCAAGTTCGAGATGGTCACGAAGGGCACATACTTCAGGAAGGGCGCCTGGCGATCGATCTGATCGTCGATGCGCTTGTAGGCCTGCTCACGGTCCTCGACGAGGTCCCACTTGGTCCATACCAGGATCATCGCCGCGCCGCGCTCGACGATGTAGTGCACGATGCGCTTGTCCTGCTCGGTGATGCCCTCGGTGGCATCCATCATGACGAGGCAGACATCCGCGCGGTTGACGGCACGCAGCGAGCGATTGACGCTGTAGCGCTCGACCTCGTAGCGAATGTTGCCCTTGCGGCGCATGCCGGCGGTGTCAATGAAGAGATAGTCCTTCCCACCGAAGGAGAATTCGTTGTCGATGGCGTCGCGCGTGGTGCCGGGAATGTCTGTCACGATGACGCGATCCTCGTTGAAGAGCGCGTTGATGAACGAAGACTTCCCGACATTGGGCTTGCCCACGACGGCGACCTTGGTCATCTCGCGCGGGGCCTCGTCCTCGGCGGCTTCCTCGATCACGGGAGCGTCGGGCAACTGCTCGAGGATGGCTTCCATGAGATTGTCGATGCCCAGGTTGTGGGTCGAGCTGACGCCGATGGGCTCGCCGAGTCCCAGGGCGTAGAATTCGGTGATGTTCTGGGACATGCGGTGGTTGTCGAGCTTGTTGACGCAGAGAATCACCGGCTTGCCGAGCTTGAACAGCTCATCGCGGATTTCCTCGTCCACGCGCGTCGGGTCGACCTGGCCATCCACGACAAACAGAACCACCTTGGCCTCCTTCAAGGCCGTGCGGACATGCTCCTGCATCTTGCGGGTGACGGGATCCATCGGGTTTTCGACCACGCCGCCGGTATCGACGACCCGGAAGGTGCGTCCCTCCCACTCCGCGCGGCCGTAGGCACGATCGCGCGTGATGCCCTCGTCATGGTGGACGATGGCACTCTGGCGGCCGATGATGCGGTTGAAGAGAGTGGATTTACCGACATTCGGCCTGCCGCAGATGGCAAGCAGGGGCGGCTTCTTCTTTTTGCGGCGGGGAGCGTCCGGTGTCGGCTCGGTGGCCTCGTCCGGCTCGTGGTCCTCGACGGGGGCGTCCTGCGGTTCGGGTTCGTCATGCATGGGGCTACATCCTGGCGGTCAATGGGGAGAGGGAGGCCCCATTGTACCCGATCCCGCCCTGTGCGTGCGCGGAAGCAAAACGGGGACTGTACCAAGCGAGCGAGTCCCCGAGCGAGACGGGACTGTCCCTGTTTTGCGGACAGTTGCGTGGGTGTTGGAGACCTTCGGTCGCGGGAATGGCTCGGTCTGGAGACCGGCCATATCAAAAAAAAGTGGGATGTGGCCGGTCTCCTGACCGAGCCACTCTTATGACCGTAGGTCTCCAAGAACCAAGGCGTGCGGCACACCGCCTTCGCGCAGCGTTTTGGCCCCCCGCGTCAGCCGTCGGTGACGGGGTCCGAGGGGGCGAGATGGGCGTTGATCTGGGCGACGAGTTCGGCGGGGCTGAAGGGCTTGACGATGAGGGAGACGGCGCCGGCCTGCCGGCTGCGGGTGCGGGCCTCGAGGCTATGGCCGGAGGAGACGCACACGACGGGGATGTCCTTGGTCTGGGGGTTGCTCTTGAGCTGTTCGCAGACCTCGTAGCCGCTCATCATGGGCATCATGATATCGAGCAGGATGAGATCCGGGCGTTCCTGCTCGGCAAGGTCAATCGCGCCGATGCCGTCATAGGCGGCAACCACTTCCATGTCGTACGATTCCAGCATGTTTTCGACGAGATGCACGACATCCGGCTCGTCGTCCACAATCATGATTTTCGGCATGCCCACACTCTCCCTCGATCCTGATTCCGAATGCCCGGTTCAGCGGTTCCTGCGGATCCCGCGATCGCCCACGGTAAAGTCTACGGTATGCATACGGCTACGCCGGGCGGCCTGCGGCTTGGGCTTGGCAACCCGCACCGGGCGCGACTCGACACGATGGATATTTTCCGCCTCGAGTTCGATGCCGTGATCGATGAGGCCGTCAGGCTGTTCTTCATTGCGCACGATGGTGCCCAAGAGTGCGCGGGATAAGGGCTGGCGAAAGTCGTCGTCGCGCATGAGCTGCACGGTGACGGGCGTGCCCATGGGAACGGATTCCAGTGCGCGAATGAGGAGTCCGTGGCGGTTGAGGTCCATGACGACGCCCTCGCGCATTAACTCGGGGGCATCGGTGGGCCAGAAGCAACAGGGGCGGCAAGCCTCAATGCGGGCATCGCGCCGTTGGCCACGCCGCAGGGACAATCCATCGGGGCCGAAGAACATTTCATCCGGCAAGGCAGAAACCTCCTGTTGGGAACCGTTGAAGAACCGCCGACTCCCTCGTGTGTAGACAATACCGTACAGTACGCACGAATTCCAGTGCGGGACATGCTTCGTCTTTTGCTACACTTGTCGAATGCACCCCTCATCGCCCGAAATTGAGCGCCACCCTATGAAAGCCTGTCTGTTTCTCCTGCGTTGCGCCCTGCTGCCGCTCGTGATGGCGGGGTGTGCGGCATTCACGGGACCACTGGACTGGTCGTCGATGGCGCCGGATGCGGGGCTCCCCTCCGAGCGCGTGGAATGGGCCAAACCGCTCGATGGTGGACCGCTGCGGGTCGTGTTTGTTGCCCCGCGTCACGCCTGGGGCGATGCGCGCGCCTTGGCGGAGAGGCTGGATGCGTCGATCACGCCGATTGCGCCGTCGGGGGAGAGCAGCGAAGGCACCTGGCCCGAGGGATTGCGCGAAGCGCTCTCAGACGACCCGGAGGTGATCATTCTCTCCGCATTCGCGACGGAACAGCTCCCGGCCGATGCAATCGAGGCGATCCTGGCACGCGTTCGGGGTGGCACGGGGCTGATTCTGGCGCATTACGGTGAAGGCATGGCGGCCTCCCTCGAATCGGCCGTCACCGGCTTGACGGCGGATGATGGGCCCATGGATTTGCTCGCGCTGAGCGGGGGCGGCCTGATGCCGGAGTGGCGCCGCGGGTTGTACTTCACCTCGTTCGGCGTGATGGAGACTGGCCGGGTCGCGCTGTTGGATTATGCCGGCGGACGGCCAGTGACGCACGCGCTGCTGTCGCGCACGGATGTGCCTCGCGAGATGCAGGCCGATCACCGGGAGAGTTGGCTCGGGTTGATGGCGAGGGTGGTGTACTGGTCTTCGGGCCGGACGCCCTCGGTGTCGATTACCGGAATTCGGGACAGGGACGACTCGCAATGGGACGAGCGCGCGGTGCCGCCGGAGCTGCCGGAGGAATTCATCCAGACCATGCGCGAGGCAACGGTCTCGGGGCCGACGCGGACCTTCGAGGTGAGCCTGGACGAGCCGGCCCCACGCGGCTTGATGCTGGAGTGGCAGTTGCGCGACCCCACGCGGCGGACGCGCATCCGCGGGGAGGAGTCGACCGCGTTCGCGGAAGGCGCACGGCAGGTGGCCTTCCCGGTCAGTGCCTTGGCGGGCTCGTACTACCTGGACATCTGGCTGACGCGCCGGGGCCGCGTGGTGGATTGGCGGACCCAGGCCGTGACGATTGACGCATGGCCGGTGATTCACGAGGTGGCGTTTTCGCACACGCAGTTAAAGCCGCACGACATTCTGGGCATCCGGGTGACGGTACCGCCCACCACCGGCCCGGTGCAGCCGGTTACGATTCATGCGCGCGCACTGGATGGCCGGTGGAACGCGGACGGCAGCCCGCGGGTCGTGGCGGAGGGATGCATCCCGGGAGACCCGGCGAAGGGGCCGATTGCGCTGGATTTGAACCTCGTGGACCTCATCTCCCCCACGCTGCGTGTGGAAGTCTATGCCGGCGTGCATCCCTGTGACCTGGTCGGTCCGCTCACGCGGGCGCGTTCGGCCTTTGCCGTGCGGGAGTTCACGGTGCAGGTGGAGCAGGAGGAGAATTTCCCGCTGATCGCGGATGGCCCGCTGCCCACGGAGTACGGCTTGCTCGATGCCTACCGCACACTCTCCGAGCGCGGGGTCAGCACGCTGCACCTCGAGTCGGGCCCGGCCCTGTTGAACGCGATTGCCCAGACGGGCCTGCGGCCGATGCCGCGCCTGCACGAGGAGTGGTCCGTCCGCTCGATCGCCGGGGGCCTGCCGGACCTGGGGGCCTCGACGGCACTCCAGGAATCCGCGTGGTGGAGTGCGCGCGAGGGCAGCCGGGATGCCGTACTCGAGACACCGGGATTGTTGACACCGCGGGAGGCCTTGGCGCGGCTGCCGGGGTTCGAGGAGCGATTCGCGCAATTGCGCGGTGAAACGGGGGCAACCGGGGCCGTGGTGGACCAGGTCGTGCTGCATCTCTTGGCCGATCGCGAGGGTTTGGACCAAATCGCATTGGGCCTGATCGAGGTGGAGGAAGTCGCCCCGGCCTTGCGCCTGGGCCTTGCCCTCGCCCCGAATGACGCATCCTTCCTGCGGGCAGACTGGGCGGGCATCGCACCGGGGCTGACCTTCGCCGGGTCACGCCCGGAGCGGATTTTTCTGCGGCGGATGTCGTCGTATTTGCCCGCGACCGGGCGGACGATGGCGTACACCGGCTTCGAGGGCGAGGAGATCTCACGGGAAGAGGCGGCACGATGGGCGTGGCAGGCCCGCACGCGGGGAGCGTCGGGCATCTGGCACCGGGGCCGCGGAGTGCCGGGGGATCGCACCCGCGGTGGCGTATCGCTCTTGAATGCGGCGGGGCAGCCGTCGTTGGTGCTCGAGGGCTTGATGGAAGGCGTGTCGGACCTCCGGAACGGGTATGGAATGTTGCTGGCCCAGGCGGGGAAGTACCCGGCGCCCATCGTCATCGTGGATAGCCGGTCGAGCTTCTGGCTCAACGAGGCAGACCCGCTGTTCCCGGGAAATACGCTCCCGTCGATGGCCGCATGGCTGGGGGTGTTGGAAGATTTGGGATATCCCTGCCGTTTCATCAGCTCGGAAGCCTTGAGTGATGCCGCACTCGAGGATGCCGCGGTCGTGGTGTTGCCCATGGCCCGCGCCTTGGGGAACGACGCGTGGCGCGTTCTCACGGCATTCGCGGAACGCGGCGGCATGCTCATCGCGGATGTGATGCCCGCCACGCACGATGGACTTGGCGGCGCGCGCCCGGTGGAGGCCGTTGCGGCGTTGTTTGGCGTGAGTGTTTCGAACGAGGCGGAGTTGCCCATCCCGCGCGAGGCGCCTATCCGGATGGCCGCCGACACGGAAGGCGCGGCAGCGGTCACGCTGGAGAACCTCGTGTTGGACCCGGCCGTGCAGCCCGCATCGGCGATCGCATTTGGGGGGGACGAGGCCGGCGTGGCGTGGCTGGCTCAAAGTGGGGAGAACGGCACGCGATTGCTGCTCAATCATCCGCTGTTGCAGTACGATTCCGATGATGCCGACCCTGCGTCGGCCGCCTTGCGGGAATGGCTGGGGACGCGTCTTGCCGAGGCCGGGCTCGAGCCGGTATTGCGGCTGCAAGGGGACGAACGCCTGCCCGCGGGCACGGAGCACGCGCATTTCGCGTTCGGCGGCGCGCACATCATGGCCTTGTTGGGACCGGCGGAGGCTCACCGCGCGCAACGGGTGGTGCTGGACCTCGGCGACGCGGGCCATGTATACAATCTGCGTACGGGCGAGCGGTATTCGAATCCATCGCGCGTGCGGGTGACGATGGACGGCCGGCATGCCACGCTCTTGAGCGTGCTGCCGTACCGCATCGAGGAGGTTGAGGTGGTCTCTCCGTCCGAGGTGACGGCAGGGCGGCGGCTCGAGGTGGCGGCGCGGGTGGTCGCGCGGGACGAGTTGCCTGGGCGGCATCTGCTTCGGCTGGAGGTAAGTACGCTGGAGGGTGAGGTGCTTCCGCACTATACGCGGCACCTCGAGGCGGCGGGCGGCACGCTGCGCACCTATGTACCCTTGGCGCGCAACGAGACTCCAGGCTGGTATCGCCTGACGGTACGCGACCTGGTGAGCGGGGTGACGGCGGAGTCACGATTCGTCGTGTTGCCGCAGGCGGTGTTGCAGGGAGGGTAAGCGATGTTCGTGGATTCGGTATTGTGGGTTCGGGCCAACATGTACTGGCTGTGGGCGATCGTGCCCTTTGTGTTGGTATTTGTCGTGGTCCGGGCGCTGTTCCGCTAGGGGCGTTGCATCAACGGGATGGAGCGCGTATCGTGTGGCCATCCGCCGGGGGTATCGGAAACCTGCGAAAGACGCTGCATTCATGAATGGCACAATGATACGCATGATCGGCTGCGCGCTGCTGGCGCTCTTTCTCGGCATTGCATCGGGAACGGGCGAGGAAGCAGCGACGCCCTTGTGGGTGGCAGTGCATACGCTCGTGATCGGCGGGGCCTTGGGCCTGTTTCTCTTCGTGCTGCCGGGGCGGATGAGCCTGCCGGCGCAGATTTTCGTGGCAATGATCGCGGGCGTCTTGACGGGCTGGCTGTTCTTTTCGCTGGGTAATGAGGCGTTTATCGACGAGTATGTCGGCATTTTCGGGCGCCTGTTCGTGCTTTTGCTGACGCTGGTCATTATCCCGCTGATTTTCGTGTCGATCGTGTGCGGCGTGTCGGGCATCGGGGATGTCACGAAGCTGGGACGCCTGGGCGGCAAGACGGTCGCCTACTACCTCGGCACGACCTCGGTGGCCGTCCTCGTCGGCCTGATGATGATCAATGTGTTGAAGCCGGGCAGCGGGCTGGACCCGGACCAAGTGCTGGACCCGGGCGCCTTGGAGTCAGGCTACGGCGAGGCGTTCCGCTCGCTGGGCGTGCGCATTCAGGAGGATTTCCTTCCCACGATCATCCAGAACCCGATCATGGCGGGGCAGAGTCCGCTGGTGGTGATTTTCTTCGCGTTGCTGCTCGGGGCCGCGCTGGCGGCGGTCGGCGAGCAGGCGCAATCGGCCCGCAATGTCTTCCAAGGGCTGGACAAGGCGCTCATCCAAATCATCATGTGGGTGATGGTGCTCGCCCCGCTTGGCGTGTTCGCGCTCATGGCCCGGGCGATTGCCACACTGGGCATCGAGTACATCCTGTCGCTGGCATTTTACTTCGTGTCGGTGTTGATCGCGCTCGGGCTGCACTGGTGCCTGCTGGTTTTGCTGGTGGTCCCGCTGCTCGGGGGGGTGAGCCCGCGAAGGTTCCTCACGAGCATGGCCCCGGCGATGCAACTGGCGTTCAGCACCTCGTCCAGCGCGGCGACACTGCCGGTAACGATCGAGTGCGCCACGAAGCGGCTCAAGGCGAATGAGAATGTCTCGAATTTCGTGCTGCCCATCGGCGCGACGATCAACATGGACGGCACGGCGCTGTATACCTCGATGGCGGCGATATTCATCGCGGAGGTGTACGGAATCAACCTGACTTTGGTGCAACAGATCCCGATTTTCCTCACGGCCATCGTGGTATCGGTTGGAACGGCGGGGATACCGGGGGCGAGCATCGGGCTGTTGAGCATTATCCTGGCCTCGGCGGGCATCCCGATCGAGGGCATCGGGATCGTCGTGGGGGTGGATCGATTTCTCGACATGACGCGCACGCTGGTGAATGTGACGGGTGACAGCGCGGGGGCGGCGGTGATCTCACGCAGCGAGGGCTTGATGGGAGAACCCGAGGCGGCCGGCGCAGTAGAATAGCCGCCTCAACCAACACTACAACGACCAACACTACAACGACATTCTGGAGAATAGGGGCGCATGGATACGCTTGCGGTTGCGGTGCTGTCGTTTGTCGGCTTCATCGTGGCGTACAACACCTACGGGCGCTGGCTGAGCAAGAAGATCTTCCAACTGGACGACAGCGCGCCCATGCCGTCGGAGCAGTTGAACGACGGGGTCGATTTCGTGCCGACGCGGCGCTCGATCGTCTTCGGCCATCACTTCACGAGCATCGCGGGGACGGGGCCTATTGTGGGCCCGGCGATCGCCGTGTTCTGGGGCTGGTTGCCGGCGCTGCTCTGGGTGCTCGTGGGTTCGATTTTCATCGGCGCGGTGCACGACTTCGGCAGCCTGGTCGTCTCGATGCGCAACCGCGGGCAGACCCTCGGCGAGGTGGCGGGCCGGATGATCTCGCGGCGAGCGCGCATTCTGTTTCTGGTCGTGCTCTTCTTCGCGTTGACGGTCGTCCTGGCCATCTTCGGGCTCGTGATTGCCTCCATTTTCGCTTCGTATCCGCAGTCGGTCTTCTCGGTATGGGTGGCGATGCCCCTGGCCGTGGCGATGGGCTTCTGGATGCGGCGCACGCAGGGCAGCATCGCGATTCCGTCGATCGTGGCGCTGGTGCTGCTGTACGCGGCCGTTGCCATTGGCGTCTATTGGTGGCCGATCACGCTGCCGTCTCCCGGAACCGCGGCGGAGGGCTTGTCGTATTGGCAGCAGATGGCTTCGCCGCTCGTGATCTGGACGGCGGTGCTCTTCGTTTACTGCTTCATCGCCAGTGTGCTGCCGGTGTGGACGCTTCTCCAGCCCCGGGACTACATCAACTCGCTGCAACTCTATGTGGCCCTGGCCCTGATCGTGGCGGGGCTGATCGTGGCGCACCCGGTGCTGGTCGCGCCCGCATGGAACGCCTCTCCCCCGGCCGACGCCCCGCCGATGCTGCCGTTCCTGTTCATCACGATTGCCTGCGGGGCGATCTCGGGGTTTCACTGCCTGGTGAGCAGTGGCACCTCGTCCAAGCAGATCAAGCGCGAGAGCGATGCGCAGACCATCGGGTATGGGGCGATGATGCTCGAGGGCGCGTTGGCGGTGCTGGTAATTCTGGCCTGCTGCGCTGGGGTCGGCATGGGGATATTCACGACGCAGGGCACGGTCATCACGCCGATCACAGGGGCGGACGGGGCGCCCATGCTGGGTGCGGAGGCATGGCAATACACCTACGGCGGGGCTTGGGTGTCGATGAACCTTGCGAGCCTGGTGGGGGCCTTTGTCGAGGGGGCGAGCAACATGATCGCGGCGATCGGCGTGCCGCTACCGCTGGCCATCGGGATCATCTCGGTGATGGTGGCCTGCTTCGCGGCGACGACGCTGGACAGTGCAACGCGTTTGCAGCGCTATGTGCTGCAGGAACTGGGGGCGGACCTCAAGATCCCGGGGTTGACCAACAAGTTCGTGGCGACGGGCGTGGCGGTGGGAACCGCGGCGGTCATTGCGCTGGTGCCCGGGCCGGGCGGCACGCCGGGCACGGGGGGCCTGCTGCTCTGGCCCTTGTTCGGCGCGACGAATCAGCTCCTGGCGGGACTGGCGTTCATGGTGATCGCCTTCTACCTCATTCGCCACAGCCGGCCGGTGTGGTTTCTCGTGGTGCCGGCCGCGTTGATGCTGGTCATGCCGGCGTGGGCGCTGATTTTGAGTATTCAGACCTGGTACGCCGAGGGCAGTTGGCTCTTGTTCGGCGTCGGGGTGGTGATCCAATGCCTGCAGGTGTGGATCATCGTCGAGGGGGCGCTCATGTGGCGCAAGGCCTACGGCGTGCTGCCGGAGCCATTGCCGCCGCTACCGATTCGCGCCACGGTCACCCCGGGTGGCAGCAGCATCAGTTGATCCGCCCTCAGGCGGCGTTGCCGTTCTCGATGGCCTCGCGCACGGCGCTTTCGAGTTCGCGCAGGCTGACGGGTTTGGACAAGACCCGGACAGCGCCGGATTCCACCACGAGCTGCGGCTGGGCGTGGTAGCCGGTCAGGATAATGATCGGGGTCTCGGGCCGGGATTGCTTGATGTGCTTGATGGCTTCCGTTCCGTTCATGCGCGGCATCTGGAGGTCCATGGTGATGGCATCGAAGTTGGTCTGGGCAGCCTTCTCCACCGCCACAACGCCGTCCTCCGCAAGTTCGACCTCGTATCCGGCGAGTTCGAACCAGCGTTGCAGGGCGTTTCGGACATTTTCTTCGTCGTCCACTATCAACAGACGCGGTTTTTCCATCAATATCTCCCTCTGGGCTACGCCTAGCCTGCCGCCTTTATAGCACACCGCCGCATACAATTCACGCGGATATAGATTGCAGTCATACGGTGCTGTCGGCCATGGGTACATCCCCCAAGTTGACTGACTTGGTCCAACCCAAGAAGGGACGGTAGTCGCCCCCTTCTGCGGGATGGTTCCTCTGCCATGCCACAGTGTACCCGACAAATCCGCTTTGTGTTGCAGATTTGAGTAAATTCCCCGTAAAAAACAGGCTCCACTTTCCAGGAATCCAGCACGGATCCTTGCATCCGGCCGGTCCGCGTGCTATATCTGTAGCGCCCGTGCGCGCTGCGCGCCGGGAAGCCTGCAACCACCCTGCCTTCAACACCCTGGCCCATGAAACTCCATGTCTACTCCCCTGATTTTGGTCACCAATGACGACGGCATCCTTGCACCCGGCCTGGAGGCCCTCGCCAATGCAATGGAGGCGCTGGGCGAGGTGTGGGTCTACGCCCCGGACCGTCAGCAAAGCGCGGTAAGCCATTGCATCACTTTGCACCGGCCCCTGCGGGTGACGGAGTTCCGTGAGCGCTGGCACATGATCGATGGCACCCCGGCCGACTGTGTCATGTTGACGCTGCATACGCTGATGGAACGGAAGCCGGACCTCGTGGTATCGGGCATCAACTCAGGTCCAAACCTCGGGGACGATGTGAGTTATTCCGGAACGGTCGCGGGGGCGTATGAGGGCATGCTTCACAAATTGCCCTCCATTGCCTTTTCCAGCGTGGGATACCAGCCCAAGCATCTGGGTTCCGCCGCGGGGGTGGCGGCAAAACTGGCGGCGCATGTCCTCAAGCACGGAATGCCGCCGGACACCCTCTTGAATGTAAACATCCCGGATGTGCCGGAGGACGAGTTGGACGGGATGGCGGTGACGCGCATGGGGCGCCGCAATTACCCGGATGACATCGTGAAGCGCACGGACCCGCGCGGGCAGGTGTATTACTGGATCGGGGGCTCCGACGCGGGCCACTACCCGGAAGTGGGCACGGATTTCGCCGCAATTGAGAAGAAGCAGGTGAGCATCACGCCGATCCAGCGTGATCAGACGAACTTCCCTGTGCTTGAGGCGATGCAGCAACGCGAGTGGCGCCTGTAAGGGCGCCGTTGGAAAGGAACGCACACGCATGCGACTAAGCGAGGAAATCCGCGAGGCCTTCACGACGGACGCGGAGACGATATCGTTCGGTGAGGTGATGGAGCGGGTGAGCCAGCGCAGCTTCGGCCTGCTGCTGATCCTGTTTGCCCTGCCGAGCGCATTGCCGGTGCCGGCGCCGGGCTACTCGATTCCCGGCGGCATCGCGCTCATCGTCCTGGCCCTCCAGATGATTGCGCGGCGCGAGTTTCCCTGGTTGCCCCAGCGCGTGCTCGACAAGCGCCTGCCTGCCGATCCGAAGGCGCGCCTGGTCAATGCGATGGTGAAGTTCATCGCCTTCTTTGAGCGTTTTGTGAAGCCTCGACTGACTTTCATCAGCCGACGCCGCACTTTTGCCATGGCAATGGGCGCCGTTGTGCTGTGCTGCGGCATTTCAATGTGCATCCCGATTCCCCTGACGAACACGGCCCCGGCACTCGGGGTGTTCCTCATCGGCCTCGGCCTTCTGGAGGAGGATGCATTTGTTGCATTGGGGGGCAGCATCGTAGCCCTCCTCGGGCTGACCATCACAGTCTCGCTGCTCGTGCTGATCTTCTATGTCGGCTTGAACCCGCAAGAGGCGGCGGACTTCGTCAAGGAGTTCATTCGCGGCCTGTTGGGCTCGGGCAGTGAAATCGAGGCGGTGAGCTGAGGCACTGCGATCGGACTCATGGCGTGGGAGGCGATGCGTGTTTGGCTACTTCCGGAACAAGCGGCGCAAGGAATGGCTCGCGGTCCCGCTGACGAGTGACGAGCGCGCCCTGTTGTCGGGATGGATGCCGCATTGGGAGCACCTCCCCACCGAGGAGCAAGCTCGGCTGACGGGCGTCTTGCAGGTGCTTCGGCATGAGAAGAACTTCGAGGGCTGCGGCGGTCTCGTGCTGGACGAAGGCATGCCGCTGCTGATCGCGGCGTACGCGGGCCTGCTCATCCTCAATCGGCCGGGCGATTACTACCCCGGGCTGGTATCGGTGCTGATCTACCCGGAGGCCTTCGTGGTGCACGATGTGGGCGCCGATGAGGACGGGTTTATCGTGCAGGAATCCGAGGAACGCGAGGGGGAGGCGTGGGACACCGGCGCGATCGTGCTGTCGTGGGAGGACATCACGAACGACTTGCAGGAACGCGACGGGCGCAATGTGATCGTGCATGAGTTCGCGCATCACCTGCATGCAACGGCTTGGGGACCGGATCGCAGCCCGGGCCTGACGAGTCCGCAGGCCATCAATGAGTTCGAAAGGGTGCTTCAACGCGAGTACGAGGCGCTCCAGCGGAGCGTGGAGAAGGAACGCGAGACGCTGCTGGATCCCTACGGAGCCGAGTTGCCGGAAGAGTTTTTTGCCGTGGCCACGGAGACTTTTTTCGATCTTCCGGTGGAAATGCGTGAGGAACACCCGGACTTGTACCGGCAATTGTCCCTCTTTTACCAGAGTGATCCCGCGCGTTGGTTTGAGGGGTGAGGAAATCGGGGCTGGCCCGCCCTATGCCCCCTCGGCGGCGAGGAGCAGTGCCCCCACCAGTACAACCTGCTCGCCGAGCACGGCCTGCTCTACGCGGAAACTATTGCGGTAGGGCGGAAAGACGAACTCCTCGATGGCCTCGCGCAGGGGCGTGAAGAGGGGTTCTCCGATGAGGGACACTCCGCCGCCGATGGCGACCACCTCGGGCGCAATGAGGGTGATGGCGTTGGCAATGGCAAAGCCGACGGTACGCGCGACGCGTTGCACCTCGGCGAGGGCGATGGGGTCGTCGGCCTGGGCGGCCGCCCCGAGGTCGCGGCAGGTGAGTTGGGAGGCATCGCCCCCGCAAAGCTGGCCGAGCGGCAGAACGGGATCGACATACTCGAATTCGTGCAGGCGTGACTCGATGGCCCAACCACTGCAGAGGTTTTCGAGCCGATCGAGCGCGTTGGGGGAGTCCGAGGAGAAATCCGGAACGATGGTGTGGCCGAATTCAGCCGCGCCTTGGCCCTGGCCGTCGTGCAGGCGGCCGTCCACGATGATGGCCCCGCCAATGCCGCTGCCGATGTTGGAGTAGATGAACGAGCGGCTTCCCCGGCCCGCGCCTCGCTGGTACTCGGCCCAGCCGGCGGCGTTGGCGTCATTCGCGACCACGACGGGCAACCCACCGCTGCGTTCGTGGAACCACGCCCGCAGGTTGACCCCTTCCCACCCGGATACCTGATGGGACCGGACGACCGTGCCATGGTTGGAATCGACGGGACCGCCAAATCCGACGCCGATGGCTTGGGCGGGCGTGCCCCGGCTCTCGCACTCGCGCACGAGCCCCGGCAGAATCCCCTCGAACCAGGCGAGGATGTCGTCGGCTTCGGAGCCTTTCGGCACGAAGTGCTGCTCGGTGTGGAGCACCTCTCCCCCACTCGTGCCGATGCACGCCTGAAGCTTCGTGCCGCCGATCTCGATGCCGATGCAGGTCGAATCCATTTCCAATCGAACCTTTACGCCTGTGTATAGAGGATGACGGGGTTGTACTCGTCGCGAATGTCGTCGAGGTTGGCAATCCGCAGCAACCCACGCTCATAGAGATACTCGACATGGGCGCCCGCTTCAAGCAGGGCCAGAAACACATGGTGGTTGTGGCGCTCGCCGAAGAGTTGGAGGGCGATGTCCTTGATGTTGCGCGGTTCATCGCAGGCGGCGAGGGTCTTGTCCAGCCGCTGGTGGTGAAAGGTGATGATCGCATCCACCCGGCCCGCGAAATCCTCGACCGGCTCCTCGTGCGCGGGGAGGGCGATGCGGATGCCCGGCAGGTCACGCACGGCGCGCAGGGATTGCAGGTAATGCCCGAGGCCGGTGTTGCGCATGATGCTCTCGGGGGCCTGAAGCGGCGTCACATGGGCGAGCACATGGTCGGCGGAAAAGAGAATGTCGTCGAGCCGCAGGCAGACCTGGCCGGGGCAATGGCCGGGGACATGGTAGGCCTCCAGCGGAAGGCCATCGAGCGGGCCCTCGGTGAAGGTGAAGTCCGGCTGCGTCGCCTGAAAAATCTCGCGGCTCTGGTAGTGGGTGGTCAGGATGGTGTTGACGCTCTCGGGCGACAGGCCGGTTCGGTCGAGGTAGTGGTGCAGGCTCTTCGTGCCGAAGATGAGCCGCTCCCAGAAGTTCGCGATGACCGGGGCATCCAGCTCGTGGATGCCCAAGCGCGCGCCGGATTGCTCGAGCACATAATTGAGCCCGCCGAAGTGGTCGATATGGCCATGCGTGATGATATGCACCTCGACATCGGCCAGGGTGAGGGTCTCCCCGAAATCCTCGCGAAGGGTGTTGAAGGCGGTATCGAGATCCTCGCGATTGCCCGGATAGGCCGAGCCCGCGTCGATCAGGATGAGCGGATCGGTCTTGATGAGGTAGCAGTTGGTGACATGCTTCGGGAAGGCCTCGACCGGCAGGCAATACACGGGAATGCCCGAGCCGGTCTCGTACCGCCGCACTGTTTTATCGTTATGCATGAAGAATTCCCAGAAATCGGATTGGACACACATTGTACAGGAAGCGTTGTACAGGAAGCGCGGGCCCTTTCGCGCGGATAGAAAGCGCAGCCGGGGCGGGTTCTGCCCGATTTATTCGGCCGGGGAATGTCAGCAATTCGGAGGAAGGGAGCGTTCAATAGTTGGGCGGGAGTCAAGTGAATATAAGCTCCCGCCAATTCGTCCAACTTGACAGGGTTGGCCGCAGCACGCACAATATCCGTGTATGTTCGCAACCCGCCTGCGCTGGCATCCGCCCGCGCGTCACCGCTTCAACGATAGGGAGTGATTACGCATGAAGAAGTTTACTGCCCTTGTGGCCGGCTTGGCCCTGACGACCGGCTGGGCGATGGCCGACACCATCCAAATCGAACCGGAACTGCCGCAGCCGGTATACGGCGGCACGCCGCTGGACTACTGGGGCGAGAACCTGGAGACGCCGAGCTACCGCCCGATTCCGCCGATCGTCGCCCCCGCGGGTTCGTCGAATGTGGCGCTGAACAAGTCGGTCACCACGAGCGCGGGCGCCCCGAGCATGGGCAGCCTGGACATGATCACGAACGGCATGAAAGATGCCGGGGATGAGCATGTTGTCGAAATCGAGCCGGGACACCAGTGGGTGCAGATCGATTTGGGCGAGGAAACGGATATTTACGCCATCGTAATGTGGCACTTTCACTCCTCGGAGCGTGTGTATTTTGATGTGGCCGTGCAGGTAGGCGCGGATGCGGACATGACGCAGGGCGTGGAGACGGTCTTCAACAATGACCATGACAACTCCGCCGGCATGGGCGTTGGTTCGGACCAGGAGTATGTCGAGAGCTACCGCGGCCGGATCATCCGCATCAACGAGACCCTTCCGGTCGATGCCAACCTTGTTGGCCGCACGCTGGCGGCGGATGTGATTTCCGAAGAGTCGCGCGCGGTTGTCGGCACGACCAGTGCCGAGTTGACGGAAGAATTGATCGCCGCGATTTCCGAGGCCGGTGTCGATGAGGTCAAGGTGCTGCGTGAGAACGGCGTGCGTGGCCGATTCGTGCGTCTGTACTCCGCTGGCAACACCAGCGACGATGCCAACCACTACATCGAGGTGGAGGTGTACGGCAAGTCCGCCTCGGCGCGCTAGTCCAAGCACAATCAATTTCGTTTCAAGCGCCCGGCTCCTAGGTTTGGAGCCGGGCGCTTTTCTTTTGCCTCGCCGGGCCGGATAATGGGCGCGGAAGGAGCCCATTGTGACCCATACCCCGTTTGCCCGCCGAATTCTCCATCTTGTGCCCATCGTGATTTGCCTTGCCGTTGCGGCCGGGCTGCGCCTGCCGGACCTGACCTCCAAGCCGATGCATGGGGATGAGGCGAATCAGGCGCACAAGGCGGGCCGCCTGCTGGAGGGGCACGGCTACCGCTACGACCCGCACGAGCACCACGGACCGACCCTCTACTACGCGACGCTGCCGGTGGCGTGGTTGAAGGGGCAGTGGACCTTCGCGGACACGGACGAGTGGACCTACCGCATCGTGCCGGCCTTGTTCGGAATCGCGCTGATCGGGCTGGTGCTGGGCTTGCGAGGCGCCCTGACGGCCAAGGGAGCGATGGCAGCGGCGCTATTGCTGGCGGTATCGCCTGCATTCGTCTTCTACAGTCGCTACTACATTCAGGAAATGCTGCTGATTTTCTTCACCGCCTTGGCTTTGGTGGCGTGTTGGGGGTATTGCCGGGCACCGGGAGCGCGTCGGGCGGGAGCGATCGGCGTATCGCTCGGGCTGATGCATGCCACGAAGGAAACGAGCGCCTTGGCGGTGTTGGCAATGTTGCTGGCACTGGCCGGTGTGCTGGGATGGGAGTATGCGCGCGGGCGCGCCGTTGCGTTTCCGAAGGGCTGGCAAAGTCACCTGGGAATTGGCATCGCCGCCGGAGCCGTGGTGTCCATCGCGTTCTTCTCGTCCTTCGGAAGCAATCCACGCGGTGTGCTGGACTCCGTATTGACCTACACGCATTACTTGGAACGCACCGGCGGCGAGGGCAGCACGGCAATGCACGAGCAGCCGTTTCACTACTATCTCTCGATGCTCGCGTGGACGCAGCGGCCGCTCGGACCCGTGTGGTCGGAGGGGCTGGTGTTGGTGCTGGGGGTGCTGGGGGCGTTCGCGATCATCCGAGGCCGGTTCGCACCAAGTACGCGAGCGCGTCATTTTCAGCGGTTTCTGCTGGGGTTTGCCGTGCTGTTGACCCTGATGTACAGCGTGATCTCGTACAAAACCCCGTGGAATGTGCTGAGTTTCTACCTCGGAATCATGCTTCTGGCTGGAATCGGCGCTGCGTGGCTCATCGCGCGTGCGCGCTGGTGGCCGGTGAGGCTTGTGGTGGCCGTGGTGCTGGCTGCATTCACGGTGCAACTTGCGGGGCAGGCCCAATGGGCGACGGGGCGCTTCGCGGCCGACCCGCGCAATCCGTATGTCTATGCGCACACCTCGACGGCACTGTTGCGCCTTGCCGCGCGTGCCGAAGAGCTGGCGGAGGTGCACCCCGATGGCCACGGATTACCCATTGAGGTGATTCATCCCGCGCACGACTATTGGCCGCTGCCGTGGTACCTGCGGAAGTTTCCGAATACCCGCTATCGCGGCGCGCTGGTGGCGGACGCACCTGCGGCCATGGTGCTGATGCCCTCTCCGCTCGCGCGTGAGCATCAGGAGGACTTCGCGAGGCCCTATACCGCCGAGTCCCATTCCTTGCGCCCGGGGGTGCTGTGGGTGGCGTTCATTGAGCGCGGCCTCTGGGCCAAGTTCATGGAAGGCCGGCAGTAGGCCCGGCCAGCAGGCATCGCAAATAAGAAAGCGGCCCGTGGGCGTGAAGCCCACGGGCCGCTTGTATGCTGTATCGTCACTTCAACTGGCCTGCCGTATTGAACGGGCCTGTTGCGTGATTGTGTTAGCTGAAGGCGCCAACCAGGTTCGCCACGGTGCCGATGATCGGCTCGGTGCCGAACTCTTCGTAGCGAATGAATTCAACATGGCCGTCCATGTAGAGCACATTGCAGCCACCGGGGATGTGGTTGAAGATGCGCGTGCCGCCGCCGGAGCCCAGCGTGTCGAACATGATGTAGATGTCGCTCTGGGCCTTGGCGCTACCGGCCGGATTGTTGATGTCGGTGATCAGGAAGCGCTCGATACCTTCACGAAGACGGGAGACGGTGTTGCCACCCGCGTTGCCTGCACCCGCGAACGCACCGGGGACGGACGCATCTTTGTCGATCGCCCGCACGAGCGTGCCCCAGTCGTTGTTGTTGATGGCGGCAATGATCGCCACAATGCCCAAGTCGGCTACGAAACCGTCAAGCGCAGCACCAAGCTGGACCGGCACGCTCGCACTCAAGTCGAGGTTCGAGTTGGGATCCAGAGTGGTAATCAAGGTGGTGACCGTGAATGTGCTGGCGGGCGCTGATGCCGTCAGGTTGTCGAACAGCCAGCCGAAGTAGGCGTAGCTCTCGTCGGCGTAGTCAGCGATCAGGGTCATGTCGCCGCCGTGCTGCCGCAGGAGATCCTGCGCGCGCGCGAGGTCAGGGTCGGACGGGCAAAAGAAAATGTTGCCGTCCGTGAGATACTCGGGGAAGATCGAGGTCACTTGGGGACCTGCCGCGAGGCGGTCCGTCTGCTGACGGGTTCCGTCAGGATTGAGTACTGCCTGACCGTTGGAGCGCTCGTAGCCCCAGATCTGCAGGTGCGGGTAGCGTTCGCCGCGGGATTCGTTGGCGTACATCTTGTACACCAAGCCCCACTGCTTGAGGTTGTTCTGGCAGCTCGCGCGGCGAGCCGCCTCGCGGGCACGGGCCAGTGCGGGCAGCAAGATCGCTGCGAGGATGCCGATGATGGCGATAACCACCAGCAGCTCAATGAGTGTGAAACCCTTACGATTCGACAATTCCCTGTACTCCTTGGTCAGTTGTGGGCATGGTGCATGCCCGAATGATGCCTTATGCCGATCCCGGTGTACGCTGCCGGCCTCAGCGACATCGTTTCGCCGTCCAGAACTGAGGCCAGATGTGGCGCATGGCTGGAGCAACGGACAGATATCACGCTTATTTTACCGTACGGTAGGCATTTCGTCAATGAAAAATACGACAATACTCGGTTCAAGTCATCACTTGACAGTACTGCAAGCAGTGCAGAAACCCCGTACTCACAACGCGTTGCAAACGACTCCCGTGCCCGGTATGCTTGCCTCTTCCCCTTGCACCGGACACCAAAATGCACGGCAATAAAAGCGAAAAAAAACACGAAATGTATTTTTCCTTCATCATTCCAGCGCGGGATGGGGTCGAGCGGTTACAACGGCTGCTGTCGAGCCTTGCCGCGCACCTCCAGCCGGGACTGATGCACGAGGTGATCGTGGTGGACGATGGCTCCATACCGGAACTTTCGGGTCAGCTGACTGGTTTCGAGGGGCGCGTCATCCGTTTGGACACGAGCCACGGCCCGGCGCACGCGCGCAATGTTGGGGCCAAGGAAGCGAAGGGAGGCGTGCTGTTCTTCCTGGATGCAGATGTGGTGTATGAAGCGGGGGCGGCGGAGAAGGCCCTGTCAATTCTAGATGGGCATCCCGATGTGGGGGCGGTGTCATTCCTGAATCAGCCCTATGACGCGCAGGACGGCGTGGTGGCGAATTTCGGGGCAGCGATGGAGTTCTTCTGGCATGTGATGCTGGTGCCGGAGGGGGAGGATTTTGGGGAGTGCAGCGGCTTCACGACGCGCAACGGGGCCGTGCGCCGGGAGGTGTTTGAGGCGATTCACGGATTCGACACGCGCTACCGAACGAACGCGCACGAGGATTACGACATCGGCCGTCGTTTGGAGGCCCACAGCAGGACGGTCATTGCGGGCTCGCCACGGCTCTATCACGCCTTTCCGGCAAGACTGAGCCGGATTGCGCGAAATTACTGGGTGCGCACTTCGCTGTTTGTTCCGTATTTTCTGCGGTTCCGGCCGAAAATGAGCGCCACGCAGGTAACGGGTTCGGAAGCCGCGCTACGCCTGAGCGCAGCTGCGCCGTTAGGGTTGCTGTTCCTAGCCTGTGTGCCGCTGCCGGTGCCGATTACTGTGCGCTTGGGCCTGTTGGCCGGAGCGGCCGCGCTGGCGGGGTTCTACGCCTACCAGATTCGCGCATTCTTGTCGGCCTGCCAACGCTGGAGCGGGAGCACCGGGTTTGCGGTATCCGCCTTTGCCCTGCACTATCTCACCTCGCTGTTTATTCTTGCCGGTGGGGTGTACGGGCTATGGCTGCATGTACGCGGCAGTGGTCCCAAAGAGTTGTTGAGCCCCATCCCGTAGCAGGAGCTGGTCGTGGGGCTGCGCACTTGGGCAAGGATGGGCTATACTCGGACATCCAGTTGGGGCCGGTCGGTCCCGGGGCGAGTGGAATAGCATTCGCGAGGAGGGCGTTGTTCCGGTTGGGGACAGACGCATCGAACGAGGAAGGACAGGGAGTATCCCATGCCGCAAATGCGACATCTCTCCGCCACCCACACGATGGGGCGCGCGGCACTGCTAGGCTCGATCAAGTACATGATTCTTCATGTGAACTCGGTGTGCACGGCCAAATGCCGGATGTGCTTCACTTGGGACGGCATGATGGAGCGCTGGGATGCCAAGGGGCATTCACTCGAGCAGCTGGAGAAACTGGCGAAGAGCATGAACCCCCTTCCGCAGCTCACGCTGTCGGGCGGCGAGCCCTTGCTCCGCAAGGATACGCCGCAGATTCTTGAGATCTTCTACAAGCACGCGGGCACGCGCTTCTTCACGATCCCGACAAACTCGCTGAAGCCGGAGCGGGTGGACCGCTGCATCGCGTACTTTCTGGAGCATTGCCCGAAGGCCTTTTTGAATTTCTGCCTGCCTTTCCACGGAGTCGAGGAACACTTCGACGACATCATGGGGGTAAAGGGCAATTACGAGAAGTTCAAGGAAACCTTCGCCGTCATCGATGGGTACAAGAAGAACAACCCGAACATCTCCTGCATCCTCAATTTCGTGATGAGCAAGTTCAACTACACCGAGTACAAGAACATCATCGACCTCTACGAGCGGGAGTATTGCGACGCACCGATCGGGATCGCGTACTGCCGTGGGCTCACGCATGAGCGGGACGCCACGGATGTGCCGGTGGACATTTACCTCGATGCACAGCGGTATCTGGCCGAACGGCGCCGCAACCACACGCGCTACAACCCCTACACGATCATGTTTGACACGATCGGCGAGCAGGTGAGCGTGATTGTGTCGGATGTGGTCGAGGGCCGTTGCAAGGATTTGGGCTGCGGGGCCGGCAAGAACTTTCTGGTGGTCTACGACAACGGCGTGGTGTTTCCATGCGAGTTGCTGGATGTGGTGGGCGTGCCGGAGGCGAAGGAAGGCGAGACGAAGCCTCAGCATGCGATGCTGGGCGATCTCAATGAATTCGACTACGACATGAACGCACTGCTGCACTCCGAGCACGCAAGTGCGTTGACGAAGTGGATCCGCACGCACGACTGCGCCTGCACATGGGAATGCGCGGTGTACAGCAAGATCGTGCATTCGCCCAAGGACCTCGCCAAGCTTGGCACGAACGCGGTCAAGTACATGGTGAAAGAGCGGGCGAAGACGCCGGAGGGCCGCAAGGGCCCGACGAAGGAAGAAGTCTCGGCCTGATGCCCAGAAGCTCACGGGATTGGAGACCTAGCGGTCGCCGGAATGGCTCGGTTCAGCCTTGGCAAAAGCTACGGCCCGACACGCAGAAAACCAGCCATATCAAAAGTAGGGGGATGTGGCCGGTCTCCTGACCGAGCCACTCTTATGACCGAAGGTCTCCCCGGCCCTATCGGGTACGCCTATTCGCCGCCGCCGTCGATGAGGAAGCCGCGGGGCATCTGGCTGAGCGCGGCGGTCAGGATTTCCACGATCAATTCGTTCTGAGTGCGCCCCTCGGCCCGGGAGGCGATGCGCAGGGCCTCGTAGACATCCGTGGGCAGACGCAGGGTCATCTTGGTGGACTCAAACCCGGCACGGGCGATGTCGTCCATCGGGGGGCCGTGATCACCGGCGGTGAGGTCGACGAACAACTCCTGCTGAGACGGCTCCTGCACGGGGAGTCCCTCAGTGTCCGCCTCGGGGATGAGCAACTGAATGATCTCGATGTTGCTGCGGCCTTCGGCGATCAGTTCCTCGACGGCGGCCCTCCCCCCCATGCTCTTGAGGTGGCGGGCGATGCCCACGGGACTCAGGGCGTAGCCGCAATTGCGAATGAACCCGACGGCCGCATCGCCGTCGAGTCCGCGGCGCACGGCCTCAATCACTCGTTCCTGTTTTTCGGTCGTCATGGCGTGCTTGGTCATGCCGGCCCCTTCGTGTCCGTCGTCATCCGTGTTCATCGACCTGATCACGGGAAACGCCCCATGCAGGCGGTGCCCGTGCCGTCTGCTGGCATCCTAGCACGGGCTCGGGCAGGCGCGCACCTTGGCGCCCTGCTCGCGCCTCTTTGTGGACCGTGTATTTTTCAAAAGTCGTTGACAGATTCCGCTTTCCTTGTTACATTTGAGTCAGGAGCGCAGATAACCGTCGGCGGTTAGCGTCGAGGCTGAAAGCTCCTTGGAATGGCCAGCTCGTTTGGCACCGATCAGCAGCCCATATCGGGCGGTATCGCGTCCTGATGGACCCACCGCCACGGCCCCGCAACAGGGCATCGGGCTGTATTCGGAGCGCCGGAGGGGCTGGCCGCGTTCTTTTTGTAGCCCCCGCTGCGAGGCGTTGCCCCGGGGCGGGTTCCAGTCATACCGGCGCCGGTTCCTTGGCGCCGCAAGGAGGGTTCACCATGCAAGTATCAGTCGCTGCGCGTCACATGGATCTCACCGATGGGCTTCGCGACCATGTGGAGCGGGCCCTGGAGAAGGTCACGAGTCACTTCGACCGGGTCACGGACGCGGATGTGGTTTTGTCGGTGGAGAAGCATCGGCACATCGCGGAGATTACGCTGAAGGCGCCCAATGGGTTGCGGATTCACAGCAGCGAATCGACGGATGACATGTACAGCTCGGTGGACGCGGTGGTGGAGAAGCTGGACCGGCAGGCGCGCCGCTACAAGGATCGCTTGACGCGGTTCCACGCCCGCACGCCGGAGCCTTCCACGGGGGATTATCACCACGACATCATCGAATTCGAGGAGAATGGCTCGTCGACCGCGGTGGAATTGCGCCCTCACCGGGTGGTGGTTCGCAAGCAATTGCCGATGCGGCCGATGACGGCGGACGAGGCGGCGATGCTGCTGGACCTGGGCGATGATGAGTTCCTGGCGTTCCAAAATGCCGACACGCTGAGGATGAATGTGATATACAAGCGTCACGATCACACATTCGGCCTCATCGAGCCGCAGTTCTAGCCCAGGGGGGCTGGCCCTTCGGCGGAGACAAGCGTGGAAACGAGCAATCTCCCGGTAAATCGCAAACAGAGCATTCCGGTCGCGCGGTTGTATGAGAAAACCGTGAACGACCTGGAGCTGGAGCTGGTGGCTGGCTTTCAGGGCATCGGCCGGCCGGTATTGATATCGGATATCAACCGGCCGGGCCTTGCCTTGAGCGGCTACCTCGACTATTTCGCGAACGATCGCGTGCAGGTGCTCGGCAATACCGAGATTCACTACATGGAGCGCCTGTCGCCATCGGAATTGCGGCGCCGGCTCGAGAGCATGTTCGCCTTCGAGGTGCCTGCGTTCATCATGTCGCGCAACCTCACGCCCAGCCGCCTGTTCCTCGACATGTGCAACCGGCGCGGCATCCCGGTGCTGCGCTCGCGCCGCACGACGGACGAGGTCATCAGCCGCATCATCCTCTTCCTGGCGGAGGAGTTCTCACCCGAGACGGTGGTTCACGGCACAGCCGTGGATTGCTACGGCGTGGGGTTGTTGATTGTCGGCGCGCCGGGCATCGGTAAGAGTGAAACAGCGCTGGAGTTGGTTGAGCGCGGGCATCGGCTCATCGCGGACGATGTGGTGGCGTTGAAGCGGCGCCGGGAGGACTCGATCTACGCGGAGAGTTCGCAGGTGATCGAGCATCACATGGAAATCCGCGGGATTGGCATCATCGACATCAAGAGCGTGTTCGGGGTGGGCCGCGTGCGGAACTCGAAGCAGATCGGGCTGGTGATCGAGCTGGAGGAGTGGAATCAGTCCGCGCAGTATGACCGGACGGGCCTCGTGGAGGAGCATGTGGAAATCCTGGGCCTCAAGATTCCGTATTTGCTGATTCCCGTTCGGCCCGGCCGCAACATCGCCATCATTGCGGAGGTGGCAGCGCTTAACCACCGCCTCAAGGAGCTGGGCGTGCATCCGGCCAAGGAACTCAACGAACGCCTGTTGAACATGATGAGTGGCGGCGAGGATGCCTGAGCCCACGGCCCGCCGATTCGTCCTGTTGACGGGGCTCTCGGGCGCAGGCAAGTCCCTGGCGCTGCGCTTTCTCGAGGACTTGGGGTACTACTGCGTTGACAACCTTCCCGCGTCGCTGGTGCCGGTATTCGGCGAGTTGATCGTCCATGGCGACCCTGCCTTGACGCGCGTGGCCATGTGCGTGGATGCGCGCTCGGGACCCGCGTTGCAGCAGTTGCCCGGCTACCTCGATGCCATCGCGGAAAGCGGCATCCGGCCGGAAACGGTGTTTCTGGACTGCGCGACGCCGTCATTGATTCAACGCTACAGCGAAACGCGCCGCCGCCACCCCCTGGCGAGCGAGGGCAATGTGGCCGAGGCGATCGAGCACGAGCGGGCCCTGCTGGAGGCCGTGCGGGGGCGTGCGGACCTGTTGCTGGATACAAGCCACCTGAGTGCGGCGGAGCTGCGGGATCGCATTGTGCAGTCGTTTGGAGGCTCGCCGGATGCGGCGGGCATGCAGGTCACGATCATGTCGTTTGGGTTCAAGTATGGCCTGCCACCGGAGGCGGACCTGGTGATTGATGTGCGCTTCCTGCCGAATCCCCACTATGACCCCGACTTGCGGCCCATGACGGGCAATGATGCGCCGGTGAGGGACTTCGTGCTGGAGAACGCGGACGCGCGGGAATATCTGGAACAGCAGCAGGCATTACTGGCACTATTACTGCCCCGTTACGAACGGGAACCAAAATCGTACTTGACGGTCGCCGTGGGTTGCACAGGTGGGCGCCACCGCTCCGTGGCGGTGGCGAATGCCTTGGCGAACTTCATCGAAAGCTCCAATCGCTCCGTGCGCGTGCGTCATCGCGACGCGGCCCGCCCAATCTGACCCATCCGACCCGGGTCGAGGCCGCCAGCGGCCCGCTATCGCCACCATCCACCCAAAGGAATTCCCATGAACGCCAGCATCAACCTGATACTGGGTTGCCACTCGCACCAGCCGATTGGCAACTTCCCGGATGTCTTCGAGCAGTCCTACGATCTGGCCTACAAGCCCTTTGTGGATGTGCTGGAGCGCTTCCCGGCGGTCAAGTGCACCCTGCACTACACCGGCCCCCTGCTCGACTGGTTCCTCGACAATCGGCCTGATTTCATCAAGCGCCTAAGGGACCTCGTGGAGCGGGGTCAGGTCGAGATCATGGGCGGCGCCTACTACGAACCCCTGCTCTGCGCCATTCCCGAGCGGGACAGCGTGAGCCAGATCCGCCGGATGACGGCCTTCTGCGAGGAGCATTTCGGCCAGGCGCCCCGGGGCATGTGGCTGACCGAGCGGGTCTGGGAACCGCACATGCCGCGGATTCTTCGCGAGAGCGGGATCGAGTACACGGCGCTGGACGATGCCCATTTCCTCGCCTCCGGCCTCAAGCCGCAGGACATGTTCGGGTACTATGTCACCGAGGATGAGGGTCTGGCAGTCAAGGTGTTCCCCATCCTCGAGTCGCTGCGCTACGGCATCCCCTTCCACCCCGTGGAGGAGAGCATCGAGTTTCTGAGGCGCAATGCCACCGACGACGGCCTGCGCTGCGCGGTCATCCATGATGACGGCGAGAAATTCGGCGTCTGGCCCGAAACGCACCACAGCGTCTACACCGAGGGCTGGCTGGAGCGCTTTTTCCAAGCCCTGACGGACAACCAGGAATGGTTGAGGTGCATGACTTACGCCGAGTATATGGCCCATGCCCCGGCGCAGGGTCGAACCTACCTGACCTGCGCATCGTACGATGAAATGAACGCGTGGGCGCTTCCGGCCGATATGCAGCGGACGCTTCATCATCTGCGCGAGACAACAAAACACGACCCGAAGAACGCCGATGCCTTCGCCCTTTTCCTCAAGGGCGGCTTCTGGCGCAGCTTTTTGGGCAAGTACCCGGAATCCAACAACATTCAGAAAAGAATGCTTTACATCAGTCGGCGTGTTTTGGCCGCTCGGCGCAAGTTTCCGGATGACCCTCGCATCGAAGAGGCGGAAACTTTCCTTCACCAAGGGCAATGCAACTGCGCATACTGGCACGGAGTCTTTGGAGGCCTTTATCTCAACCACTTGCGAACAGCACTCTACGATCGGCTGATTCACGCCGAACGCCTGCTCGATACGATGGAACACCCTGAAACAGGCTGGGTACACTGCGAGGCACAGGACTTTGACGCGGATGGTCTGGACGAGATCATTGTAACCAATAGTAAGCTCTGGCTGGGCATCGCACCGAATGACGGCGGCACCCTGTTCGAGCTGGATTTCAAGCCGAAGCCCTTCAATTTCCTCAATACCCTCGCGCGCCGGGACGAGTTCTACCACGATCAGCTGCGGGGTGGGATGGTGCAGGTCGGGAACGCCGAGGATGAAGAGCACCAGTCGCTGAGCATTCATGATCTGGTTCGGGCCAAGGAAGCGAATCTGGAGCAGTTCCTTGTGCTGGACCCGTACCGCCGGGCGAGCCTTCGGGATCGCGTGCTGGGGGACGGGGTGACGGTGGAGCAGTTGTGGAGCAATACGGCGCCCAATCGCGCCGCGATTGCCACGCAGGCCTATGAATATGAGGTATTGCCGGACGGCGTTCGGCTGCGCTGCGAAGCCGTGCTGGACGAGGAACCGGGCCGGATGCTGCGGGTGGAGAAATTGATCCGCGTTGCGGCGGATGCGTCGAGCGTGGAAGTTCGGTATGATGTGGCCAGTTTGGCGGACCATGCGGTGACGGCGATCTTCGGGACGGAGATTGCGGTGAACCTGCTGGCCGGTCGTGCGGATGACCGCTATTACCGCTCGGACGAGCGCGACATGGGGCGCGTGGCGCTGGCCGAACGCGGCGAGGATGACGACTTGACGCATATCGCGTTGCGGGACGACTGGCAGGCGCTTGAGTTTGGCATTCACTTGGACCGTGCGGCGCGTGTGTTTCGCTTCCCGATTGAGACGGTGAGCCAATCGGAAGGGGGACAGGAGCGGATCTACCAGGGCAGTGTGGTGCTGCCGAGCTGGTCACTGACTTGGGAACCGGGGCAGACGCACAGCCTCGGGTTGACGCTCACCGCGGCAGAGACGGGATAAGCACAACGATGGCCGAAATGCGGGAAGAGATTATTGTGACCAATTCGCTGGGGCTGCATGCGCGCCCGGCGGCCTCGGTGGTGCAGACGGCGCTGCGTTTCCAGAGCGATGTATTCGTGGAAATGGACTCGCGCCGTGTCAATGCCAAGAGCATCATGGGTTTGTTGACGCTGGCGGCGGCCCAAGGGACACGCCTGATCGTCGTGGCGAACGGTCCGGATGCCGAGGAAGTGATCACCGCGGTTCGTGAGTTGTTCGAGTCAGGATTCGGGGAACCGTAGCCTTGGAGATCGCACTGAAGGGAATCGGGGTCAGTCCCGGTATCGCCATCGGTACCGCGGTCACCCATGGGGTGCGCAGCCTGGATATTCCCCGGTTCGAGATCGGGGATCCCGAGGCAGAGCTGGCCCGGCTGGACAAGGCCATTGCCTCCGTCAAGTCCGATCTCACCGAATTGCGCGCCCGCACGGCGAAAGCGATCGGCGAGCGTGACGCGGCCATTTTCGACGCCCACCTGATGATGCTCGAGGATGTGACCCTGATGGGCGAGGCCCAGCAGCGCATTCGCGAAGAAAAGGTGAATGCCGAGTTCGTGGTGCACGAATTGGTCTTGCGGTATTCGCAGATCATGCAGAGCCTGGACGACCCGATGTTCCGCGAGCGCACGCGCGACCTGATGGATGTGGGCGAGCGCATCCTTTCCAACCTGCTGAATGCCGAGCGTCCGACGCTGGACCATCTGGATTCCCCCTCGATTGTCATTGCGCATGATCTGAGCCCTTCGGACACGGCGAAGATGGATGTGAATTTCGTGCGGGGCATGGCCATGGACCTGGGCGGCCCGACCTCACACACATCGATTCTGGCGCGGGCGATTCAGATTCCCGCCGTGGTTGGCTTGAAGCATGTGGGCGAGCATGTCCTCTCGGGCGACACGATTATCGTGGACGGCACGCGGGGCTTTGTGTACATCCGGCCGGAGCCGTCGACGGTGGAGCGCTACAAAGAGCGCAAGATCATCGAGGACAACGAGCGCGGAACGCTTCTGGCCGAGCAAGGCGACCGGGCGAGCCTGACGCAGGACGGGGTATCGGTCCCGACGCTTGCGAACATCGAGCTGCCACTCGAGATTGATTTCAGCCTGCGCGCACGCGCGGAGGGGGTGGGGCTGTTCCGTACGGAGTATCTCTTCCTCAACCGGCGGACGGTGCCGACGGAGGAGGAGCAGTACCAAGCGTACTCCGAGGTGGTTCGGCGCATGGCGCCGGCCCCGGTGGTCATCCGCACGCTGGATATTGGCGGCGATAAGATCGCGGCGCATCTGCAGGGCGATGCGGAGGCCAATCCGCAGCTGGGCTGGCGCGCGATCCGCTTCTGCCTTCAGCGGCCTGATATTTTCCGCACGCAGCTACGGGCGATTTTACGAGCCACGGCGCACGGGGATGTGTGGCTGATGTTCCCGCTGATCTCGGGCTTGGAGGAGCTGCGCGAGGCGAAAGCCGTGCTGGAAAGCGTAAAGAGCGAGCTTACCGAGGAAGGCGCGGCGTTTCACGGAAACCTGAAGGTCGGCACGATGATCGAGGTACCCTCGGCCGTGGCCGTGGCGGATCTGCTGGCCAAGGAGTGTGACTTCTTCAGCATCGGCTCGAATGACCTGATTCAATACACCCTCGCGGTGGATCGTGCGAACGAACGGGTGGCATATCTTTACGAGCCCGCGCATCCGGCCGTGCTGCGTATGCTGGAGCACACGATGCGTGCGGCCCAGGCCGAGGGTATTTCCTGCGGTATCTGCGGTGAGTTGGCCGGCAGTCCCGTGTTCACGGAGTTGCTGGTCGGGCTTGGCGCGGACTCTCTCAGCATGTCCTCGGGCTCGATTCCGCTGGTGCGCGCCCAGATTGCCAACATCCGCTTGAAGGATGCCCGGCGCTTTGCCAATAAGCTGCTGGCGCTGCCGTCGGTGAGCGAGGTGAAGCAGGCGCTCAAGCAACGATTTGAGCAGCGCCAGGTGCTCGCGGAGTACCTGAGCCAGTTTGACCGGCACGCAATCGAACAAGACGACGAATAGACCGCCAGGCGCAGGCGTTTTTATGAATGCCAAGCCGCAACAGCCCCGGCACGGAGTCATCATGCGCCGTCCCATTACGATCCTAGGCTCGACCGGCTCGATTGGCCGCAGCGCGCTGGATGTCGTCCGTCATCTTCCCGAACGGCTGGAGGTGGCGGCACTCGCAGCCAATGCCAATGTGGACCTGATGGCGGCGCAAGTGCGCGAATTCCGGCCGCGTTTCGCCGTCATGGCCGATCCGGATGCCGCCGAAGCCCTGCGGGCGGCCGTGGGAGACCTGACGACGGTCCTGTCGGGCATCGAATCCATCGAGCAGATCGCCCGTGAGCCGGTCAATTCCGTGTTGTGTGCCATGGTGGGCGCGGCGGGCCTGACGCCGGTGCTGGCGGCCATCGAGGCGGGCAACCGCGTGGCCTTGGCCAACAAGGAGCCGCTGGTGATTGCCGGGGGCCTGATTATGGCGGCAGCGCGGCGCATGGGCGTCGAGGTGCTGCCGGTGGACTCCGAGCACAATGCCATCTTCCAGTGCCTGCACGGGCACGAGTTGAGCGATGTGCACGCCGTCATGCTGACGGCCTCAGGAGGGCCTTTCTACAAGACACCGCGGGCGGAGCTGCGGGAGGTATCCCCCGCGCAGGCGGCCAAGCACCCGACCTGGGATATGGGCGTCAAGATCAGCGTGGATTCGGCGACCTTGATGAACAAGGGGCTGGAGATCGTCGAGGCCATGTGGCTGTTCGACCTGCCTTTGGACATGATTCACCCGGTGATTCACCCGCAGAGCATTATTCATGGCTTGGTGGAGTTTACCGACGGGCACATCATGGCGCACCTGGGCCCGACGGACATGAAATGCCCGATTCAATTCGCGCTGACTTGGCCGGAGCGTGTAGAATCTCCTGTTACGAGGCTGAACCTGGCCCAGATGCGGGCACTGACCTTTGCCGAGCCGGACTTCTCGGAATTCCCGTGCCTGAAGTATGCCATTGATGCCGCCCGGGCCGGAGGCACGGCGCCGGCCCTGCTCAATGCGGCGAATGAAACAGCCGTGGCGGCCTTTTGCCAACACGAGATCGGCTTCCTGGAGATTTCAGAAGTAATTGCGGCGGTCATGGAGGCCGAACCCATCGAGGCTGCGGAATCGCTTGAGGCGGTGCTCGCGGCGGACCGGCAGGGGCGTGATCGCGCCCGGGCCATCATCAAGGGAATCGAATCGCGCGTATGAACAGCACCTTTGGAAAAGTAGCGTCCGTGGCCGTCATCGCGGGCCTTGTCTGGTGGTTTCAACCCCAGATTTTCGTGAGCGCCCTGATTTTTATCGCCGCCTTGAGTGTTCTTGTCGCCTTTCACGAGGCGGGCCACTTCATCGCGGCGAAGGCCTGCGGCGTCTATGTGGACCGCTTCAGCATCGGCATGCCGCCCCGCCTCTTCGGGGTGCGATGGGGCGAGACGGACTACTGCATCGGCGCTTTGCCGCTGGGCGGCTATGTGAAGATGGCCGGGCAGGAGGACGCGCCGCGCTCGGAGGAAGAGCAGCAGGCGGACTACGCCGATGTGCCGCCGGACCGCTGGTTCTCGAACAAGCCGGTATGGCAGCGCATCATCATTCTCGTGGCGGGCCCGGCGGCGAATGTCGTGCTGGCGGCGCTGATCTACGCCATCGTGGCGGGCGTTGGGGCACAGGTGGAGGAATCCCGCCTCGAGGCGCGCGTGGGCATGGTCGAGAGTGGCTCGCCGGCACAGAGCGCCCCGTTGTACGCATGGCCGGAAGGCGCGGAGCGCCCGGACATTGCGCGCGAGCCGGATGCACAGGGCTGGCAGACGGGCGACCAAATCCTCTCCGTGAACAATAAATCGGTCACCAACATGATGGATGTCGCCCAGACGGCGATGTTCCGAGGGGGGGAGACGGTCGAGGTGGTCCTCGTGCGTGAGGGGCTGGACGGCCAGACGACGCGCTACCTCTCCCCCACGCAGCCCGAAATCATTGATGACGACTTTCCCCTTCCCCGTTTCGGTGTGATGCACTTCCAGACGGTGCTGATCAACGGCGTCGTGGAAGGCTCCCCGGCGGACGAGGCAGGCATTCTGCCGGGCGACATCATTCTGGCGGCGAATGGCCGCCGCGTGGATGTCAGCAGCTTCACCGAGACGGTACAGGCAACCCCTGATGGGGATCCGCTCATCGCGCTCATCGAGCGGGATGGCGAACGCCTCGAAATCGAGCTTGTACCGCGCGTGGTGGGCACGCTCATGGGCGTGGCCTTTTTCGGTGAGAGCGATCCCTTCTCCTTTCTCGCGGAAGGCGGTATGACGGTACAGCGGGCGCTGGATAGCCCCGCGTTGCCCGCGCGCAGCGTTGTGTTGGCCGTAAACGGGGATGAGAATGTCCTGGAGGCGCTCGAGGCCGCGTATACCGCGGATCCCCTTGCCCCGATTGAGGCGTTGGTGCGGCTTCCACGCAACGAGGAACGAACGGTTTCCGTGACGCCTGCGGCCCTGGTTGGCGCCATGAGCGGCGTGGATGAAGAAGCAGCCCCGGTGATCGCCTCGGTGTCGAACGCGGTGAAGGAGGCCCATGGGCTCCTTCCGCAGGATGTCATCGTGTCCGTCGAGGGGGAACCGGCCACGCCGGGCTTCCTGCGTGCGGCCCTGAATCAGCGAATCGGCAGCGCGGTTTCGCTCGAGATCCATCGGCCGGCCATTGGCGGCGGCGTCTTGCGCGGCGAAGATCGCTTCAGCGTGACGATTCCCGTCGAAGCGGCCGGCAAGGTGGGCGTGATGATGGGACCGCGGATGGTCTACCACCGCTACCCCGTTGCGCAGATTGTGCCGCGAGTCATGCACGAGATGCGGGGCGACTTTGTATTGATGTATGAGACGCTCTCCGGTCTTGCCACGAGCAAGGTAAGCCCGCGCGAGTTGGGCGGCCCGATCATGATTGCGCAGATCACGACGACGATGGCGAACCGCGGCTGGGTGTGGTTGTTCGAAATCACCGCGCTGATCAGCATCAACCTCGCGGTCATCAATCTGCTGCCGCTGCCCGTGCTGGATGGCGGGCAGGTGGTGATGAACCTAGTCGAGGCGATTCGCCGCAAGCCGATCGACCTGCGTATTCAGGAAAAGATTCAGTTTGTCGGGGTGTTCATGCTGCTGGCATTGATGCTGGCCGTCACCTACAACGACATTTCCCGCATCATTACCGGGTGGATCCCCCGGTAGTTGCCCACCTCCAAAGACCCACAAAACCCATAGGAAAGCCTGCCGCGCATGCCTGCCATTACCGCCAAGTTCGGGGGCACTTCGCTCGCCGACGCCGAGAACATCCGCCGCGCCATTGCCATTGTTCAGTCGAACCCGGATCGCCGCTTTGTGGTGCCCTCGGCGCCGGGCAAACGGCATGCGAAGGACATGAAGGTAACGGACCTGCTGTACACCTGGCACTCGCTGGGCCGGCAGGGGCTGGACCCGAGCCAGGCGCGCGACCTGATCGCGGATCGCTTTCGTGGGCTTGCGCATGAGCTGGGGCTGGAACTCGACATTGATCACCACATTCGCGTGATCGAGGAGGAAGGGCTGGAGTACACCGCCCCGGACTTCATGGCATCACGCGGCGAATACCTCAATGGCCTCATCATGGCGGCGGCGCTGGGGGCACGGTTCGTGGACCCGGCTTCCCTCATTCGCTTTGATGAGCTTGGCCACTTGGACCCGATCACCTACGAGACCTTGGGCAACGCCTTGGCCGCGGACGGCCTGTTTGTCGTGCCGGGCTTCTACGGCAGCAAGCCGGACGGCAGCGTGAAGACCTTCTCGCGCGGGGGCAGCGATGTGACGGGGGCGATCGTGGCGCGGGCGACGGGCTCGGTGCTCTACGAGAACTGGACGGATGTGTCCGGCTTTTTGATGGCCGACCCGGCGATGGTTCCCAATGCGGCCCGGATCGCGGAGATTACCTACCAGGAATTGCGCGAGCTGTCGTACATGGGCGCGAAGGTGCTGCACGACGAGGCCATTTTCCCCGTGCGTGAGCCGGGAATCCCGATCAACATCCGCAATACGCGTGAGCCGGACAATCCCGGCACGATGATTCGCCCGACGCGGGAAACGCATGGAGCCGTGTGCGGAATCGCGGGCGTCGGCGGGTTTTCGATGATTCACATCGAGAAGGCCTTGATGAACAAGGAGCGTGGATTCGGGCGCAAGGTGCTTTCCGTGCTCGAGGAGCACGAGGTGAGTTTCGAGCACATGCCCACGGGCATCGACACGATTTCACTCATCATGCGCGACGAAGAACTCGACGACAAGGGCGTCAGCGTGATGATCGACCTCGAACGCGTGTGTTCGCCCGACAAGATGTCGGTCACGACAGATCTGGCCATCATCGCGACGGTGGGCCAAGGAATGGTGCATCACATCGGCACGGCGGCCCGCCTCACGGGGGCGCTGGCCAAGGCGGGCGTGAACATCCGCGTGATTAACCAGGGTTCCTCGGAAATTAACATCATCATTGGCGTCGAGCAGCAGGACCTTGCCCGCGCGGTGAAGGCCATTCACGACGAATTCGCGGAGGAATGATGCGCCGGACCAAGATCGTATGCACCATCGGCCCGAGCAGCTCCTCGCCCGAGGTGATGCGATCGCTCATGCTGGCCGGCATGAATGTGGCCCGGATGAACTTCAGCCACGGCACGCATGAACAGCACCGCAAGGTCTACGATGATCTGCGAAGCGTGGCAGCGGAACTCGGGCACAACCTCGGCATCCTGCTGGACCTGCAGGGCCCGAAAATCCGCACGGGCAAGCTGGTGAATGGCGAGCCGGTAGAGTTGGTGCCGGAGGCCCTGCTGACCATCACGACCGAGCCCATTCTGGGCGACGCGCAGCGTATCTCCACGACCTACGATCACCTCCCCGACGATGTGAAGCCCGGCGACCATATCCTGATTGCCGATGGCACGATGGAGTTGCAGGTGGTGTCCATCACGGGCCGGGAAGTGAACACGGTTGTGCTGCGAGGCGGCATGCTCGGCGAGAGCAAGGGCATGAATCTGCCGCGCATTGATGTGAGCGCCCCGGCCTTGACCGTGAAGGACCTCCAGGACCTGCGGTTCGGAGTGAAATTGGGCGTGGACTTCGTCGCGCTGTCCTTTGTGCGCGCCGCGAAGGATATCGTGCTGCTGCGGGATCACCTCCAGGAATTGGAGCGTGCCCCCATGATTGTCGCGAAGATCGAGCGGCCGGAGGCCATCGCCAATTTCGACGCCATCCTGGGCGAGACGGATGCCGTCATGGTGGCGCGCGGCGACCTCGGCGTCGAGATGGACATGGCGTCCATCCCGCAGATACAGAAAGAACTCATCCGCAAGTGCAACGACCTGGGCACGCCCGTCATCACCGCGACACAGATGCTCGAGTCGATGGTGGAGGCGGCCCTGCCGACGCGCGCGGAGGTGAACGACATCGCCAATGCCATCTACGACGGCACGGACGCGGTGATGCTCTCCGGCGAGACGGCGGCGGGCAAGTATCCGCTCGAGGCGGTGCGGGTCATGGCGAGCGTGGCGGAGCAGGCCGACGAGGCGATCCGCAGCAACCCGGTTCGTCCGCGCATTCAACGGGCCGCGGATGCCCGCGTGCGGCGCAGCACCTTCGCGGATGCCATTGGCGAGGCGGTCGGCAGGGTGACACAAGTCTTGAATGCCAGCCGCATCCTCTGCCTGACGCGCTCGGGCAGCACGGCCCTGGCCATCGCGCGGTTCCGCCCGCCGCTGCCGATCGAGGCGGTGTCGAGCAGCGAATCGACGATACGGAAGTGCGCGTTGTACTGGGGCATTCATGGGGTGCACATCCCCGAGGCATCCACCTCGGAAGGGATGATTCGGCACATGGAAACGACGCTGCTGGAGCAGAAGCTCGTGCGGCGTGGGGAGACGGTGATCATCGTGGCCGGGTTGCCGTATGGCAACACCACCGGGCGCACGAATATGATGAAGCTGCACGCGATCGGCGACCCCATCTGACGGGATTGAATCGTGACTTCGCGGCGTTCATTCCGGTGGTGCGATGAACCGCACCGGGGACGATTCCGGGAGGCAGATGATCTTGGGCAACAAGCACGCGTGGATGCACTATTCGCTCCCAACTGGGGAGAACGCAGCACGATATGCGTTCCCCACGCGCGGGAATGCCCATTCCCTTGAGCGCACCTCATGATTTCCGCGGAAATACCGGAATCGGAATGGTATGCCGACGCCTTCGGCCCCTTGTACCCCGCCGTGTATGCCCACCGGACGGTGGAGGCGGCCGAGCCGGAGTCGGCCTTCGCGGCCCAATGCCTGCACCTCTCCGAGGGCGACCGCGTGCTCGATCTTGCCTGCGGCAAGGGGCGGCACATGGTGCACCTGCTCCAGTACACCCGCAATGTCGTGGGGCTGGACTACAGTGCGGAGCTTTTGCGCATTGCACGCCATCGCGTCGTGCCGGGGGCGAAGCTCGTGCGGGCGGATATGCGGGCGATCCCGTTCGTGTGTTGCTTTGACGCGGTGACGAGCTTTTTTACCAGCTTCGGCTACTTCGACAACGACGCGGAGAACGAGGCGGTGCTGCACGCCATTGGCACGCTGCTGCGTCAAGGCGGCCGCTTCTATATCGACCATGCGAACAAGGCCAACCTCGTGGCAACGCTCGTGGCGGAATCGACGCGCGAATCGGGTCCGTATACGATCACCGAGCGGCGTTGCATCGAGGGCAAACGCGTGAACAAGGCCACGGTGGTCACGGAAGACGGCGAAACGGCGGCCGAGTGGTGGGAATCGGTGCGTCTGTATGACCCGGGTGAATTCGAGTCGATGCTGAACCACGCGGGCCTGGTGGTGGATGCCTTCCATGGCGACTGTACCGGCGAAGCGCTCGATTCGGAAAGTCCGCGCATGATCGTGGTGGGGCACAAGCGGTGAGCGGGCTGGCGAAAGCCTATATCGACGGGGACGCCTTCGTGCGCGGGTTGTTCGAGCAACCGCCGGAGCCACGGGTGAACGGCGCGCCCACGGAATGGAACCGATGGATTGCCGAGGCCTGCCGGGACTATTCCGGGGAGTTGGGCGTCACGCGTGAATTGCCGAAGGGCCCGGCGGTCATCACCGGCCAGCAAACAGGCCTGCTGGGCGGTCCGCTGTACACGGTACTCAAGGCAATCACGACGATAGAGTTGGCCGAGCGCCTCTCGCGGGAAAGCGGGCAGCCGTGCACGCCGGTTTTCTGGCTCGCGGGGGATGACCACGATTTTGAGGAAGTGTCGTCCGTCACGCTGCTCACGAAGACGAACGAACCCTTGACGCTTTCGTGGCAACCGCAGGCAGACATCACCAATCGCGCCATGCACCGCGTGCCGCTGGATGACGGGCTCGACGCACTCATCGAGCAGGTGGCACAAGTCACTCGGGGCTCCGAGTGGCGCGAATCGGTATTGGATTTCTTGAAGGAATCGCGCGGCCGATACGACAACCTCTGCGATTGGACCGGGGCGATTCTCGCGCGCCTGTTTCAGGATACCCCGCTGGTCTTCTTTGCGCCGCACCTGGAGCCCGCGAGGTACCACGCGATTCCGGTGCTTGCACGCGAGATTGAGGAGCCCTTGGCATCGACACGCCTCTTGATTGAGGCGGGCGAGGCGCTGGCCGCGCAGGGGTACGAGATTCCGTTGCAAAAACAGCCGGACCAGTGCCAGTTCTTCTACAGTTTTGACGGCGTGCGTTATCCGGTACGCTTCCGGGACGGTCACTTTCACATCGCGAACGGCGAATCGTATACCCCGTCCCAGTTGCGCCGAAAACTCGACGACGAGGTGGGGAATTTCAGTGCCGGGGCGGCCTTGCGGCCGATCGTGCAACAGGCGCTATTTCCCACGGCGGCCTATGTGGCCGGGCCGGGCGAGATCGCGTATTGGGCGCAGCTGAAACCTTTGTTTCAATTTCATGCATTGCCGATGCCGGCGGTCGTTCCGCGCATGCAGGCGGTGGTGATGTCGCAAAAGGACCGGCAAGTGCTCGATGATCTGGGGTGGCCATACGCGCATTTGCATGAGCCTCTGCAAGACTTGGTCGAGGAGGCCTTGCGCGGACAGGCGTCGAATCCGGCTGTCCGGGAATTGCGGCGGCAGCAGTCGCAAGTTACATCCGCATTGGACGAGGCCGTGGCGGCCATGGAAGGCGCCGATGCCCGCAGCCGGGAAATGATGCGGCGGGTGGCAGAGAAGACCGCGCATGGACTTGAGCGTATCGAACGGTCCATGCTGCATGCGGACAAGGCAAGCCTGGAGGCGATGCGCACGCGCGTAGCACGGCTTCAGAATCGGCTCGCGCCGCACCGGAAGCCCCAGGAACGGGTATACGGCGCGGCCTCGTGGTTGTTTGAGCATGGCTGGGAGTTGGTGCCGCGGCTCGCGGCTCAGCTGGACCTCGACGCACGCGGCGTGCAGGAGATCGTGTTATGACGGTGGAGGTGTTGGCCATCGGCGCGCACCCCGACGATGCGGACATCGGCGTCGGGGGAATCTTGTGCAAGCTCGCGAAGGCCGGAAAGCGCGTGGGCATCCTCGATCTGACGCGCGGGGAACTGGGCACGCGCGGCACGGTGGAGGAACGCACCAAGGAAGCGGCCGAGGCCGCGCGAATCCTGGGCGTGGCCGAGCGCGCGAATGCGGGCCTTCCGGACGGCGGCCTGGCGAACACCCTGGAGCAGCAGCGGGTCGTGGCAGGGCATATTCGTCGGTTGCGGCCGCGGATTCTGCTGGCGCCGCTGGACCGGGATCGTCACCCCGATCACGACGCGGCCCATGCCCTGGTGCGTGATTCGGCCTATTTTGCCGGGTTGGCAAAGTGGGAAGCCGACCGGGAGCCCCACCGTCCGGAGCGCATATTCTGGTACCGGGTGTATGGCGATGACACGAAAGTGACATTTGTAATGAATATTACAGACGAATTCGCGCAAAAGCGCGAAGCCATGCAGGCGTTCCGCTCCCAATTTCATAATCCCGATTACAAGGCCCCGGAAACATTCGTGTCGTCGCCGGCGTTCTGGAATGCCATCGAGACACGCGCGGCGTACTGGGGCAGCCGCATTGGCGTGGCGTATGGCGAGGCCCTGCATTCCCTGTCGCCGGTAGGTCTTGAAACCTTGCCCGGCTTGGAGAATTAATCCATGAAAATCGGTATTACCTGTCATCCATCGGCCGGGGGCAGCGGCATTCTGGCGACGGAGCTGGGCATTGCGCTGGCCAACCGCGGGCACGAGGTGCACTTCGTGACGACGGAACCGCCGTTTCGATTGCTGGAGTTTCACGAGAAGATTTTCTACCACAGCGTGGATTCCCCCTCGTATCCCCTCTTCCGGCACCCGCCGATGTCCCTGGCCCTTACGGCGAAGATCTGCGAGGTGGCGGAGGAGAACGGCATTGAGTTGTGGCATGCCCATTACGCCGTGCCGCATGCCATGTGCGCGATCATGGCCCGCGCCATGCTCCCCGCGGAGAAGTGCTTCAAGGTGATCACGACGCTGCACGGCACGGACATCACGCTTGTCGGAACGGACCCGTCTTTCCACCGCATCACGCGCTACTCGATGGAGCAAAGCGACATGGTGACGAGCGTCTCCAACTGGTTGACGAAGGAGACCATGCGGGAGTTTTCGCTGGCGCGCCCCATTCGGACGATCTACAACTTCATTGATGCCGAACGATTCGCGAATCCCTCCGTGAAACGCTGCACCTTCGCCGAGGAAAATGAAAAAATCATCATGCACATCTCGAACTTTCGGCCCGTGAAGCGGGTGACGGATGTCGTTCGGGTGTTCAAGAAGGTGTCCGACCAGATCCCCGCGCGGCTGGTCATGGTGGGCGATGGCCCCGAGCGCCTGAGTGCGGTCGGCGTTGCACGGCAGTTGGGCATTGCCGATCGCATCCGGTGGCTGGGCACGAACGAGACGCTCGAGCATGTACTGCCCTGCGCGGACTTGGTATTTCAGCCGAGCGAGCACGAGAGTTTCGGTCTGGTTCCGCTGGAGGCGATGGCCTGCGAGATTCCCGTGCTGGGAACGCGCAGCGGCGGCGTCACCGAGGTGGTCGTGGATGGCGAGACGGGCTTCCTGTGCGAGGTTGGCGACATCGAGGCCATGGCCGCGCGCGCCATCGACATCCTGACGGACCCGGCCTTGGCACGCGAGATGGGCCGCAAGGGCCGCGAGCGCGTCGAGCAGCATTTCTCGAAGGAGATGATCGTGGATCAGTACGAGGCGCTCTATCACGAGTTGCTTTGCGCGCCGGTGGCGAAATGAGGCTTTAGACTTTAGGCTTCAGGCTTTAGGTCCCGAGCCTAGAGCCTAAAGCCTAAAGCCCATCGCGGCAGTGCTGTACCTAATTCAACCCACCGGCGGCAAATCAATCCCTAAGCACACGGTCCCAACCAACAGCGCGGGCAGGCGCCATGTGGAGTGCGGGAGCTTGCTCCTGCCCTTCTTCGCCCAAGCTT
>ERZ869909.351-NODE-351-length-60726-cov-4.516975_pt1 | contig 60726 bp, 43 predicted proteins | sample MGYA00520892_ERZ869909 | MGnify/ENA primary metagenome ERZ869909 (study PRJEB32215, sample SAMEA104723947) | bioreactor metagenome | biome: bioreactor; feature: anaerobic bioreactor; material: water | place: China | collected 2015-03-12 ...
GAGCGTGCACGCGGCCACCTTTTCTCCTTCCACCAGCTGATGGGCCACGCCGACCTGCAGTTCGGCGAGGCCTCGGACCTGCTGCGCGACGCGGGCCACGGCGACGCTCGCGGCGCTGGCGTCGGGCGGCGAACGCGTTACACTGGGCGCACGAATCCGTGACGGAATCAGAGGGAGACGAGCACGATGACGACCGCGAGAGGGGGTACGGCCAGGGCGACGGTGACACAGCAGGAGCGAGGCCGGGGGTGTGGACCGGGTCGCGACGCCCGGCGCTCGACCGGCGCCGCGCTGCTGCTCGCCGCGACGCTCGGGGCCGCGACGCTGGGCACCGCGGCGCTGATCACCGGGTGCGACGACGGCGGCAACGGGGACGCGCCCGGCGACGACGCGTCGCGGGACGTCAACCGCCGGGACTACCCGCTGGACGACGTCCTGAGGTTCAACGAGATCGTGATGCGCTGCACGCACAACAGCTACCACATCGCGCCCGCGTTCCCGTTCGACGCCAGCCACGAGTACACGCACGATCCGCTCGACGTGCAGCTTGGCGAGCACGGCGTGCGCGCGTTCGAGCTCGACATCCACTTTGGCGCCGAGTTCCCCGTCCTGCACATCCCCATCATCGACCCGCTGACGACGTGCGCGACGCTCGGCGAGTGCCTTGAGACGATCGCCGGCTGGTCCGAGCTCAACCCGGATCACCACATGATCGTGGTCTGGATCGAGATCAAGGACGAGCTCAGCAACGGCACCATCACCGACTACGACGCGCTCGACGGCGTGATCCGCGGCAGCATCGGCGAGGAGCGCATCTACACACCGGACGACTTCCAGCGTGGCTACGAGTCGCCGCGCGCGGCGCTCGAGGCAGAGGGCTGGCCCACGCTCGGCGAGACCCGCGGGCGCGTGATGTTCGTCCTGCTCGACGTCGACGAGCCGCACTCGCCCGGCTACACCTCGAACTTCACGACGCTCGAGGGCCGCGCGATGTTCGCGCGCGCCACGCGCAGCCAGTACGGGATGCCGTGGGCGGTCGTTGCGAAGATCAACAACCCTTCGGACGGGGAGTCCATCGCCGAGGCGCTCGAGGCAGGCATGCTCGTCGCGAGCAACGTGGGCGGCGCCGCGAGCAGCGACGAGTCGAACGCCGCGAAGCTCGCGGACGGCCTGCGCAACGGCTCGCACATGCTGTGCGATGACTTCCCGGCGCCGGTCGAGGGTCGGGAGTACGTGCTCGACATCCCGGGCGGCGTGCCGTCCGCCTGCAACGCGGTCACCGCGAGCGCCAGCTGTGTCGCCGAGGAGATCGAGCAGCTGTGAGGTGATCCGATGCGGCGGCGCTGCCTGCGGAGGCGGCGGCGCGTGCGGCAGGCGGCGGGTGCAACGGTGAGCGTCGCGTGGTGGCGGAACGCCGCACGTGGCGTCAGGCCGGCAAAAGCGACCTGAGCCTTGCGCCGGGGGCGTCGTTGTCGCAGAGTCCGCGCGCAAAGCCTGCCCCGTGCCGGTGACGCCCTGCCAGCCCCGCGGCGTCGCGCCGGTGTGACTCATCGCGTGGAGCCAGGCCGCGCGCATTCCGCACCCTCCTCCGCCAGAAGCACATGCTCCTGATACTCCCACTCGTTGTCCCTCTGGTCACGGCGCTCGTCGTGGGCCTGTTCCCGCAGCGGCTCAGGCAGCCGGTGGCGACGGCGGCGGTCGTCGCGCACCTGGTGATGTCCGGCATGCTGCTGCACGCAGCGTTGGGCGGCGCGCCCTACGGCGCGGTGTTCGGGAGCTGGCCGTTCGCGGTGGGCATCCGGATGCAGGCGGACGTGCTCACGAGCGCGATGCTTGTCGTGAGCGGCATCCTGTTCCTGGCGACGTTCATCTGGCGCGCGTTCGAGCTGCGTCCGGAGCCGCAGGCGCGCCCGGTGACGGGCCCGGTCGACATCGACGTCGCGCCGGACCCTGACAGCGTACCCAGCGACGGCACGGCGCCAGCGGGTCCGGGGCGTCCCGGCGGGTACCAGCTTGCGGAGCTGCGGCGGCCGCGCGCGCCGGACGCGGGCCTGCTCGCGCTGCTGGCTGCGTGCAGCGGGGCGTACCTCGCGCGCGACCTGTTCAACCTCTACGTCTGGTTCGAGGTGCTGGTCGTCTCGTCGTTCCTGATCATCGCGATCGAGACGGGGCGCAAGGAGCGCAGCGCGTGGCGCGGCTACCTGAGCGTCAACGTGTTCAGCTCGATCCTGTTCGTGCTCGGGATCGCGTTCCTTGTCGGGCGCACGGGCGCGCTGGACTTCGCGGCCATCAACTGCATCGCTGCGGCGGACGAGCCGGCGGCCTGGGGTGTGGCGTGGGGCCTGATCGCGACGGCGTTCCTGATCAAGTCAGCGGCGTTCCCGGCCGGTGTGGTGCTGGGCCAGACGTACCCCGGGATGCGGTGGCCCACGGCGGCGCTCTTTGGCGGGTTGCTGACGAAGGTGGGTGTCTACAGCCTGCTGCGGCTGAACATGGAGATCCTGCCCACGGTGGCGGAGGCGGCTACGCCGCTGCTGGTGTGGCTGGCGTGCCTGACGATGCTGTTCGGGGTCTTTGGTGCTGCGGCGTCGAAGGACGCGGGCGCGATCCTGAGCCACCACGTCGTGAGCCAGGTCGGGTACCTGCTGCTGGGTGTGTCGCTGGGCTCGCCGTTGGCGGTCGCGGCGGCGATCTTCTACATGCTGCACCACATGCTGGTGAAGGCTGCGCTGTACTTCGCCTGCGGTCTTGGTGAGCTGGCGGTAGGTCGCCGGAAGGTGGGCGACGGGGTGGGCGTGCTGCAGCGGGACATCCCCGCGGGGCTGCTGTTCGCGCTGCCTGCGGCGTCGCTTGCCGGTATCCCGCTGCTGAGCGGGTTCTGGGCGAAGATGTTGCTGATCAACGGGGCGGTGAAGCTCGAGAACTGGCTCGCGGTGGCGTTCTCGCTGCTGGTGGGTGCGCTGACGCTGTACTCGATGGTGAAGCTGTGGTCCGGGCTGTTCGCGACGGGCAACGAGCCGGGCACGGAGCCCGACGGCCCCGCGGCGACCGGCCGCGCGGTCGAGCTGCCCACCTGGCGGCGCGTGGGCCTGTGGGTGCCGAGCCTGCTGCTCGTGGCCTGCACGCTGTGGGTCGGGCTGATGCCGGGCCCGCTGTGGCACGTCGCCCGGACGGCGATGGACCAGGTCGAGGTGGCCGCGGACGGCTGCGGGTTGAGCGCCGCGCTGCGGGACCAGACGAGCCGCGCCGCGGCCGAGACGCACGGAGGCTACTGACATGGTGATCAAGCGCGCAGCGGTCTACGTGTGGGACCTGCTGATGAGCACCCTGCGGGTGATGCTGACGGGCCTCAAGGGCGCAGACAGCAGCCACACCGACTGGGTGTACCTGTACGTGCGTGGCGCGAGCGAGCGCTACGTCTGGTTCATGAGCCACATGATCTCGATGAGCCCGTCGACGATCGCGGTGATCCGCTCGGAAGACGGCGACTGGCTCTACGTGCACACGCTGTTCGGGACGAACGAGGACATGCAGGGGTTCCGCGAGACGTCCCTGTACGTGTACGGGCTGCCGACGCCTCCGGCGTCCGGCCCGGGGGAGGGACGCGGATGAACGAGCTGCTCTTCATCGTGCTGCTGGTCGTGCTCGCGGCGTCTGCCGCGGGGCTGGCCGGCGCGTTCTTTGGCACGGACCGCTGGCTGGGCCGTGTCGTGGTGATCGACTCGTTGAGCCTGGTGACCGCCTGCGCGGTCTGTGTGCTGGCCGCGATTCGCGGCAACGACCACCTGCTCGACGCGGCGATCCTCGTCTCGATGGTCGCGGTCGTGGGCACGACGGCGGTGGTGCACTTCATGCCGCTGCCCACCGCGACGCCGGAACAGACGACAGCGCGGAGCGCGAAGCGGGAGGGGACGCCATGACGCTGGCTGGTCAGCTGCTGCTGGTGCTCGGGACGGCGATCACGGCGATCGCGACGGTCGCGCTGCTGCGCGCCCGGTCCACGGGCTCCCGGATTCACATCATGAGCATCGGCGTGATCGCCGGCCTGATCCCGGCGCTGCTGGGCGGGGCGCTCTACACCGCAGAGGCCGCCGTCGTGGCGCGGGTGGTCGCGGCGTGCATCGTGCTGTTCTTCGCTGCCCCGTACCTGGGCCAGGCGCTGATCCTGCGCGCGGTGGTCAACGGAGACATCCCCTCGCCCCACGCCGGGGCGCCGGGACGGATGACGGTGGGCGACGGCGAGGCCGAGCCCACGTCGGACGATGAGACGGAGGTGCCGGCATGATGACATGGATCGTGGTCGCGCTGTCGCTGCTCGCCCTGCTCCGTGTCGAGGCGATCGACCTGCGGATCCGCGGGCTGATCGGCGCGGCGTGGTCGATCGCCGTGCTGGTGATCTTCGACGGCGCGTGGACGGCGGCGGACGGCGCCTGGGCGTGGGAGACGTCGTGGCTGCCGGACGTCGGGGTGCACATCGCGCTGTTCGCCGACGGCCTGAGCGCGCTGTTCGTGTACCTGGTGACGGGCATCGGCGCGCTGATCTTCCTGTACACGGGCTTCTACCTGAAGGGGTACGCGCGCAGCGGCCACATGCTGTCGCTGCTGGTGCTGTTCCAGATGGCGATGCTCGCGGTGGTCCTGAGCGACGACGTGATCACGCTGTTCGTCTCGTGGGAGATGACCAGCGTCGTGTCGTACCTGCTGATCAGCTCGTCGTTCGAGTCCGCGAACGCGCGAATGAGCGGGCGGCACGCGATGCTGATCACCGGCCTGGGCGGGCTCTGCCTGCTGGGCGGCCTGATCATCAGCGCGAACGCGCTGGACGCCTGGCGCGTCAGCGAGCTGATCCCGGCGGCGATCGAGGCCGGCGGGCTGCCCACGGGCGCCTGGGCGCTGATCCTGGTGGGCGCGCTGAGCAAGAGCGCGCTGTTCCCGTTCCACGTCTGGCTGCCGCTCGCCATGGCCGCCCCCACCCCGGTCAGCGCGTACCTGCACAGCGCGACCATGGTGAAGGCGGGCGTGTTCCTGCTGCTCCGCATGGACGGAGCGCTCTCGCTGAACCCGCTGTGGACGCCGACGCTGCTGATTCTGGGCGCGATCACGTTCACGTACGCCGGCTACCGCTCGCTGCGGGTCCACGACCTCAAGCAGGTGCTGGCCTGGACGACGATCGCGGCGCTGGGCACCATCACCGCGGCGATCGGGCTGAACAGCCCGTACGGCATCAAGGCGGCGATCCTGTTCATCGTGGTGCACGCGCTCTACAAGAGCTCGCTGTTCATGCTGGCCGGGACGATCGACAAGGCCGCGCACACGCGCGACCTGCGGAAGCTGGCCGGCCTCGCGAAGGTGCTGCCGATCGGCGCCGCCGTCGGTGTCCTGGCGGGGCTCTCGATGGCCGGGCTCCCCCCGATGATCGGGTTCATCGGCAAGGAGGTGCTGTACGGCGCGATGCTCAAGGCAGACGGCGTGTGGCTGTCGGTCGTGGCCTTCTCGATCGTGGGCAACGCGCTGGCGCTGGTCGCGGCGGTGCTGGTCGGCGTGGAGCCGTTCCGGGCCGGCGGCCGAGGGCCGGTCGCGGCGAAGGTCGACGTGAAGGTGCGTGTGCTGGCGGTGATCTCGCTGGTGCCTGCCGCGGCGTCGCTGCTGTTCGGGCTGTTCTCGCCGTGGCTTGAGCGCAAGGTGCTGGGTCAGGCGGTGAGCGACGTCGCGATGCGGCCGATGGACCTGCACCTGGGCCTGTGGCACGGCTTCGAGCTGGCGCTGGTGCTGAGCGTGATCACGGTCGCGCTGGGCATCGGGCTTGCCCGGTGGCGGCTCAAGGCCGCGGACCGCTGGATCCAGCTGGACCGGCCGGTGCGCGACGGGTGGCTGTGGGCCTTCGATGAGACGCCGTACGGCGCCGCGCGCATGATGCGCCCGCTGGAGCGCATGGGCGTGACCGGCTGGATCGGTGGCGCGGTGGTCACGATCGGCCTGCTGGCCGCGTACGTGGGGGTGCGGGTCACGGAGCTGACCTGGAACACCGGCGAGGACGACTGGATGGGCGCCGTGCTCCTCACTGCGGCCGTCGCCGGCGTGGTGGTCACGTGCGTGACGAAGCAGCGGATCACGGCGATCGGCGGCATGGGCTTCTCCGGCGCTGCGCTGGCGGTGTGGTTCCTCGAGCGCGGGGCACCTGACGTCGGGTCGACGCAGCTGCTGGTGGAGGCGATCTCGCTGCTGGTGCTGGCCTGGGCCTGGCTCCGCTCGAAGGCCACGCCGGCGCAGAGCTCGCTGCCCGCAGGGGCAGAGGCTCGTCGGCGCAACTGGCGCGTCGCCTTCGCGCTGCTGGCGGGCGTCGGCGTGACCCTGGCGTTGCTGCTGGGTGGCGCCTGGGCGCCGCCCACGGACGTGAGCCACGCGATGATCGAGTCGAGCTACGCGGAGGCGCACGGCCGCAATGTCGTCAACGTCGTGCTCGTGGACTTCCGTCTGATGGACACCTTCGGGGAGTCTGCCGCGATCGCGTTCGTTGGCCTCGCCGTGCTCATGCTGCTGCTGCGGCGCACGGACGGGGGCGCGCCGCGCGGCGCGCTGGTGCCTGCGGGCCGCACGGCGTCGATCATCGGCTGGCTGCTGCTGCTGCTGTCGATCCCGGTGTTCTACCGGGGTCACCATGAGCCGGGCGGCGGCTTCATCGGCGGGCTCGTCGCCGGCATGGGCATGATCATGATCGGCATCGTCGGCGGCTCGGACGCGGACCGAAAGCTCTCGCGTGCGGCGACGATCCTGATCGGCCTGGGCGCCGTCTGCGCCGCAGGTGCCGTGCTGCCGTCGGTCTTCACCGGCCAGGCGCTGTGGACCGGCGTCTGGGACGAGGTACCCCTGCCGCTGCTGGGTGACTGGAAGGTCGGCTCGATCATGCTCTTCGACCTCGGGGTCTACCTTGGCGTCATGGGCTTCTGCGCCGCGACCTACGCGAGCCTGCGGCGCGCCGAGGCGGGCGGCTCGTTCGACTTCCGGGTCGACGACTCGTCGCCAGCCCCCCCCGCCGCCCCAGCCTCGTCCGCCTCGCACCAGGGAGGTGCCGCATGAACCCGTTGTTCGTCGCCATCGCCACCGGCGCGCTGTTCGCCGCGGGGCTCTACCTGCTGACCGACCGCCACCCGTTCCGGCGTATCCTGGGCTTCACCGCGCTGGGTCACGCCGTCAACGTGACGCTGTTCGCGACCGGCGCCGTCGGCGGAACGCCCGCCTTCATCGACAGCGACTCCGTTGACCCGAACGCGCTGGCGAACCCGCTGCCGCAGGCGCTCGTGCTCACGGCCATCGTCATCGGGCTCGCCATCGTGACGCTGCTCGCGGCCATCGCGTTCCGGCAACACCAGCAGGGCGGCGCCCCGGTCGCTCAGAGCGACTCCCCGGAACCCTGACCCTCGGAACCCTGACCACCGGCGCCCTGGTCCCCAGCCGTCACCGCCCTCAGTGACCGCCGCTCCGGGCGCCATACGGCCGCGCCAAGGATCGCGACCAGGATCTCGTCCTCGGCGCGGATCGCCAGCTCACGCAGGCGGTCCGCGTCGTCGAGCGCGTCGAGCGCGTCCCCCGTCAACGTCGCGATGGTCCCGACCACAAGATGGGCCACCGTCGCGTACGCGGCGGCGTTCAGGTGCCGCAGGTTGGGGAACGTCGCCAGATCCTCCGCGAGCTCCTGCTCGAAGAACAGCACACCCAGCGCGATCGCCTCGCGGATCTGCCGGCTCGCGCCGAACCGCTCACGCGCGATGAACCCGAACACCTGGCGGTGCTCCCCGACGTAGCCCAGGTAGACGCGAACCGACTCCCTGATGATGCGCTCCGAACTCAGCGCCTTGCGCCGGGCGTCCCGCATCAGCCGCCGGAGCGTCACGAAGGCCTCGTCGACCAGCAGCAGACCGAGCTCGTCCATGCTCTCGAAGTGCCGGTAGAACGCCGTCGGGACAACGCTGGCCTGCGCGGTCACCCGCCGCAGCGACAGCTCACCGAACCCGACGCCGGTGCCCATGATGTCCAGCGCTGCCTGCTGGAGCGCCTTGCGTGTCTGCAGCTTGCGCTGCTCTCGAGTGCTCATTGCCCAACGCCGGATCAGGTCCGCACCGGGCAGCGGCTGACTCGCACCGACCGGGACGCCGAACGTAGCGCGCCACGACAGGCGCGACAAGCGCTCACCCGCGGCTGCCGCGGGCCGGAACAGGCGCGCGCGAAGCTCCCAGCGGCTGTCCTGGGCGCGCACGAGCGCGGCCACGACCACCGAGAGCCGAGCCATCCACCTGAATACAATCGGTTTTACACAACCATTACGCGTGTTGACGGTACTATGACGAGCGAATCAGTGAACAGTCGTTTACCATTGTCTCCGTTGGATGAGACGCGCCACCAACGGCACGCAGCCACACCGGAGAAGACGATGTCCACGCCGCCAGTCCCCAGCAGCACCCCGACCGCAGGGCGCACCGCGCTCGGCGGACTTCGTTCGTCCGTCGCCGAGCCGATCGACTTCTGGCTGCAGCAGGTCAACCCGCTGTGGTCCGTCCGGGAGACCCGCGCTCGCGTCGTGTCCGTACAACGCGAGACGGAGCGCGTCGTGACCGTGACCCTCCGCCCGAACGGGCGCTGGCGCGGCTTCACGGCAGGACAGCACGTTCTGGTCACGCTGGAGGTCGACGGCCGCCGGCTGACGCGCCCGTGGACGATCAGCTCAGCGGCGACCCGCGAGCGCACGCTGACGCTGACGATCGCGCGGCTGCCCGAGGGACGCGTGACCGGCTGGGTACACGACCGCCTCAAGCCGGGCGTCGTCGTGACGCTCAGCGAGGCGCGCGGCAGCTTCGTGCTGCCGGAGGACCCCACGCGCCCGCTGCTGATGATCGCCGGAGGCGTCGGGGTCACGCCGTTCCTGTCGATGCTCCGCACGCTCGCCGCGCGAGGCGAGGGTCGCGACGTCGTGCTGCTGCACTACGTCCGGACGACGACCGAAGCCTTCGCGTCGGACGAGCTCGGCGCCATCGAGCGCGCGCTACCGGGCGTTCGTGTGGTCGTCGTCCCGGAAGACGGTGAGGGCCCGCTGTCCGGGCGGTTCGCCGAGCGACACCTGCAGGCGATCGTCCCGGACTACGAACGACGAGCGCTGCTGCTGTGCGGGCCGACGCCGATGATGGACGTCGTGCGTGAGGTCTGGGACCGCGCCGGGCTGAGCGACTCCGTCCACACCGAGTACTTCGAGCCGCCGGCCCGCGTGGTCGACGACGGGACCCGCGTCCGCCTGCACTTCGTGGGCGCCGGTCTGGAGCGCTCCGGAGACACCGCCACGCCGCTGCTGGACCAGGCAGAGGCGGCCGGGCTGACGCCCCGCCACGGATGCCGCAGCGGCATCTGCCACGAGTGCACGTGCCGCAAGGTCAGCGGCGTTGTCGTCAACATGCGCACCGGCGCGGTGAGCTCGGAGCCCGGCGAGCAGATCCAGCTGTGTATCAACCGCCCGGTCGGCGACGTGGTCCTGGACCTCTGAGCCCGCGCGCTGCTGCGCCAGGCCACCCGACCGCCCCCTCATCCCGAATCAACGGGCCACGCCCGAACGGAGCCACGCCATGGGAACCTCCCTCTCACGCACCCTCTCGAAGTCCGAAGTCGACGCCTTTGGCGCAGAGCTTGACGACCTCCGCGCCCGCACGCTGGCGAAGGTCGGCGAGGAGGACGCGCGCTACATCCGCCGGATCCGCGCCGCTGTGCGCTACAGCGAGGCCGCGGGTCGCGGGCTGCTGTTCCTGAGCTTCCTGCCCCCGGCCTGGGTCGCCGGCACCGGCCTGCTCTCGCTCTCGAAGATCCTCGAGAACATGGAGCTGGGCCACAACGTCATGCACGGCCAGTACGACTGGATGAACGACCCCTCGTTCCAGTCCTCGACCTACGAGTGGGACAACGTCTGCACCGCTGACGCGTGGCGCCGCTACCACAACTACATCCACCACACGTACACCAACGTGCTCGATCGCGACCGGGACATCGGGTACTCGCTGCTCCGGCTGTTCCCCGAACAGCGCTGGAAGCCGCGGTACATCCTGCAGCCGTTCAAGGCGATGGCGCTGGCGACCATGTTCCAGTGGGGCGTGGCCTTCCACGGCCTCGAGGCAGACCAGGTCGTCCGGGACCGCAAGCAGGCCAGCCAGCTGTGGGCGGACTTCAAGCCGATCGCGCGGAAGATCGGCCGCAAGGTGTTCAAGGACTACGTCTTCTTCCCCGCGCTCGCCGGCCCGATGTTCCTCCACGTGATGGCCGGGAACCTCGTGGCGAACCTCGTCCGCAACCTCTGGGCGTTCGGCATCATCTTCTGCGGCCACTTCACCGAGGACGCCGAGACCTTCCCCGAGTCCGTGCTCGACGGCGAAACGCGCGGGGAATGGTACCTGCGCCAGATCCGGGGCTCGAGCAACCTGCGCGGCGGGCGGCTGTTCCACATCATGAGCGGGAACCTGAGCCACCAGATCGAGCACCACCTGTTCCCCGACATCCCGGCGCACCGCTACGCCGAGATGGCCGTCGAGGTCGAGGCCATCTGCCAGCGGTACGGGATCCACTACAACACCGGCTCGTTCTGGAAGCAGTTCGCGACGGTCGCGCGCCGTATCGTGGTCCACTCGCTCCCCACCAGGCCGGAGCCCGCCCTGCCCGCGCAGCCTCACGCGGCGTGAAGGCAGCGCCACGGTGTTGCGAACGCCGCGCAAGGGACGCGGGCTCAGCGGCCTGACGACCACCCGGGCCCTGTCCTCCACGTGACAACCGGGCCCTGAACCCCTACCGTCGCCGGGTCGCGCCATCACCACCACGGGAGTACGCATGGCCACCCGCAAGAGCAAACGAACGTTCGACATCGTCGTCTTTGGCGCCACCGGCTTCACCGGTCGGCTCGTCGCCCGCTACCTCGCCCGAACCCACGGCGGGACGGGCCTGTCGTGGGCGATCGCCGGACGGAGCGCCGGGCGGCTCGAGGAGATCCGCAAGGAGCTGGCGCGTATCTCCAGCGAGTTCGCGGAGCTTCCGATCATCGTCGCCGACAGCTTCGACCGACCGGCCCTCGACGCGCTGGCGCGCCAGACCCGCGTCGTCTGCACGACCGTAGGCCCCTACGCGCTCTACGGCGAGCAGCTCGTCGCCGCCTGCGCTGACGCCGGCACGCACTACTGCGACCTGACCGGCGAGACGCCGTTCATCCGCGACATGATCGACCGCTACCACGACAGGGCGGTCGAGACCGGCGCCCGCATCGTCAACTGCTGCGGCTTCGACTCGATCCCCAGCGACATCGGCACCCTCGTGCTGCAGAACGCCGCCATCGAGCGGTTCGGGCGGCCTCTGGAGTCGATCGAGTTCCAGCTCGTCAAGGCACGCGGCGGGTTCAGCGGGGGTACGATCGCCAGCCTGCTCAACGTGCTCAGCCAGGCTCAGGACCCGGCCGTGCGGCGTGTGCTCGGCAACCCCTACTCGCTGAACCCCGACGGCCAGCGCACGGGGCCCGACAAGGGCGACTCCATGGGGATCCGCAAGGACCCGGTCACCGGTCACTGGACCGCGCCCTTCCTGATGGCCCCCATCAACACGCGCGTGGTGCGTCGCTCGAACGCGCTGCTGGACTACCGCTACGGGCGGCAGTTCCGCTACGGTGAGGTCACGCGACTCAAGCGCGGCGTCACCGGGATGGCCGCCGCCGCAGGCATGACCGCGGGCCTGGGCTCGTTCATGGCCGTCGCCGCGATCAAGCCCACCCGCAAGCTGCTGGAGCGCTACGTGCTGCCCGCGCCCGGCGAGGGTCCATCGGAGGCCGCCATCGAGAGCGGCTTCTTCATCGCCGAGCTCATGGGCCTGCTCGACCGCTCCAACGTCGACGGGCAGCTTCGCCTGCGGGTCCATGGCAAGGGCGACCCCGGCTACGGATCCACCGCCGGGATGCTCTCCGAGGCCGCGCTGTGCCTCGCCCGCAACGAAGCGAAGCTGACGAGCCCCGGCGGCGTGCTGACGCCTGCGGCCGCCATGGGTACACACCTGATCGACGGCCTGCGCACCGCGGGCGTCACCTTCGAAGTGCTGTAGCCTTCCGCGGGTCCGCGTGGCTTGACCCGGTAACGAACACCTGTCACGAACGCCCGCCCTGTCGTCGCAACGATGAGGCGGGCGTTCGCGTGAGCTCTCGAAGGGCACGCGCTCCTGAGCGCGCGACGCGCGTGCTGGGACGACGGGCTCGATGAGTGCTCAGTACCGGTCGTGGTTCGCGTCCGGGTACATCCCGTGCATGTCGTCCCAGTTGGGCTCCTCGCTGGTCTCGACGAACAGGCGCGCCGGCGCGCCGCGGTCTGCAGCGTGGAACGTGCCCACCCAGATCAGGTACTCGCCCTGCCCCCACATGCCGGTCATCACCGCGGGGTTCAGGCCGGTGGTGTCGTCGTCGCACAGGTACTCACCCGACGGGGTGCGCACCACGAGGGTGGTGTCGACGGTCGCCTCGGCACGGACGGTCAGAATGCGGTAGACGTGGTCCTGCTGGTTCGTGATGACCGCCGCAGGTGCGGCCGGGTCCACGAAGCCAAAGCACGCGCTGTGCATCGTGCCCGCGTCGGTCGCGCCGCCCGCGCGCACGTCCCACGTCTGCGGGCCGGTGGCGGACGCCAGATCGTGGACCTGGGTGTTGGGGCCACGCACGGCCGCGGCGCCCTCGTCGATCGTCACGCGGGCGGCCACCGCCGGGCCCGTCGAGTAGCGGCCGATCCACACGCGGTACGCGCCGCGCTGCGGCTCGGCGTCCGTGACCTGCGGGTTCACGCCGTGGGTGTCGTCGTTGCAGAGCCAGCGACCGTCGGGGGTCTGGACCGCCAGCGTCGTATCAGCCGGGGACTCCGCCGCGATGCGCAGCGCGCTACCCGCGGAGGGCCGGTAGTCCAGGATGACGTCTGGCGTCGTGGTCGAGCGCGCGTGCCCGACGCAGCCCGGCTGCAGCTGGCCCATGTGCCGCCGCCCACCGGTCTTCACGGTCAGCCGGTTCGGATCGGCGCCCGCGCGGCGGGCCAGGGCGATCGGTTCCACCGCCGCGCCCGCAGCCGTGTGGACGGCCGTCATCGTGCCCTGCAGCGGCGCCGCCTCCGGCGCCGGAGAGTAGCTGCCCGCGTACACGTAGAGCGTGTTCACCTGGGCGGCCTCGACGACAATCGCCGGGTTGAGCCCGTAGGTGTCGTCGTTGCAATGCACCGTGCCGGAGTCGTCCACGATGAGCAGCACCGCGTCCCCCTGTGCCTCGACCTTCACCTCGACCTCACCCTCGCGGAGGGCAGACAGGTCGAGCACCGCGGTCGGCTGCGCGGCAGCGACGAAGCCCGCACAGTAGACCGCGGTCGCGTTCACCTGCGCCTCGTCGACGGCGACGACCCGGAGCTCCGACGACCAGGTCCCCGCCGCACCCAGCGTGTGTACCCCGAGCGCCGGCTCACCTTCGACGTTCACCGGGGTCTGGGTCGTCTCCGCGTCCCACACACCGTGGTGCCAGTGGTCGTGCCCCCAGTGGCCGCCCGGGTCCATGCCCTGGCCGGACAGCGCGAGGTCCTCCGCGGACGGGGCGCCTACGGTGATCGTGTAGTCGGTGTCACCCTCGCCCCAGCCGCTGTAGTCCCCGTAGGTCCCGACGTAGACGACGTGACGCCCGGGGCGCAGGGTCCCGATCAGGCCCGGGTTGAGCCCCTCGAAGTCGTCGTTGCACCGCGGCAGCCCGTCGCCGGTGATGATCATGGTCAGGTCGCGCTCACCAGCGGCCTTGATCGCCAGCGACAGCGGCTGGCTCGTCTCGACGACCAGCTGGGCAACGCGGTGGTAGTGCCCGGCGCAGATCTCGGACGGCTCGAGGCCGGCCTCCGGCAGCGTCCCCGTGAACGACAGCGGCTCCGCCGGAGCGGCCGACAGGCGCACGATCGGTACGCCATCCGCCGTCGTCGTTGGCGCCGCCGGCGCGTCCCCACGCTGGGGCGAACCGCAGCCGACACCGATCGCCGCCGTCGCCAGCAGCACCGCAGGAGCCAGAATCCTTCGCATCATGATCACACACCATTCCTGTCGGTCACACCGACCTGTCGGGAAACGTCCAGCCTGCTCACTCCATACGCCGGCAGCCCGGCGCAACGCAAGCCAGGACCGGAGCGCAGCGCTCGTGCACCGCAGCGACGAGGGAACGCCCGCCACCCGGCGGGCAGCCGCAAGACCGGCCACCAGCGCGTCAACGCACGTCGCACGCGTTCGGCTTCCGGAAATCGTCCGACGCGCACATCATGGCTCCTTGCACCCGAGCGACGCGCGCCGGTAGAATGGCGCATTCCATCTGCACAGTTCAACAGGCGACCCGCCAACGTCGCCCCAGCACGGAGTCCGGCATGCCGACGATCGCGTACCAGGGTGCCCGCTACACCACCCGCACGGACGAGACGGTGCTCGACGCGCTGCTGCGCGGCGGCGCGGATGTCCCCTTCTCCTGCCGTCGTGGCTCCTGCCAGACCTGCCTGATGCGGACGACCGATGGTGACCCCGGCGACCACGCGCGCCGCGGTCTGCGGGCCGAGCTCGTCACGTCGGGGCACTTCATGCCCTGCCTGTGTGTGCCGACGCAGGATCTCGCCATCGAGGAGCCTGACCTGTCGCAGCTGCTGATCAGCGCGATGATCGGCCAGATCACCCGGTTCGGAGACCGGGTCGTCAGGCTGTCGCTCGAGACCGAGACCGCGCTCGAGGTTCGTCCGGGCCAGTACATCAACATCCGCCGCGCAGACGGCGTGACCCGCGCCTACTCGGTGCGCGGGCTCGTCGACGAGGACTACTTCGTCGAGACCGACGTACAGCGCGTGGCCGGCGGCGCGATGAGCAACTGGGCGCACGACGAGCTGCAGGTCGGCGACTGGGTGCAGGTCCAGGGGCCGCTCGGCGACTGCCACTACCGCGCGGAGCACGCCGGCCGGCCGCTGCTGCTCATCGCGACCGGCACCGGGATCGCGCCCCTGCACGGGATCGTCCGCGACGCCCTGCGGCAGCAGCACGATGGCCCGATCCACCTCGTCTACGGCGCGCGCGTCCGCGGTGACCTCTACGCGCACGACGAGCTGCTGCCGCTGCGCGAGCGCGGCGTGCGCTACCACCCGTGCCTGCTCGACAACCGCGACGCGCCGGAGCTCGCGCAGGCTGACGTCGTCGCCCACGCCTTCGCGCAGCTGCCGGACGCGAGCGACGCCGTCGTCTTCCTGTGCGGCGACCCGGACCTCGTCCAGCGTGCGCGCTGCGAAGCCGTGCTTGCCGGCGCCAGCCGCGCGCGCATCCACGCCGACCCGTTCGAATCGGACGTCCCCCGCCCACCCGGCGACCAGATCCTCCTCGACAGCGTCCAGGCAGACCCGGAGCTGTGGCAGGAGATCGGCGAAGGCCCTGGCCTCCGCGCCATCCTCGAGGACTTCTACACGACCGTCTACGAGGACCCGCGCCTGAGCCCGTTCTTCCACAACGTGACGAAGGAGCGCGCCGTCTCGAAGCAGTACGAGTTCCTCGTCGACATGTTCACAGGGACGCGCACGTTCTTCGGGCTCAAGCCCTTCAACGCGCACCACTGGATGGTCATCTCCGACGAGCTCTTCGACTACCGCGAGGCCCTGTTCGAGCACACCCTGCGCCAGCACGGCGTCAGCGAAGCGCTGCTGCGGCGCTGGGCGAGGCTCCACGAGCTGTTCCGCCGCGAGATCGTCAAGTCCCGCGCGCGCGGCATGTTCATGAACGGCGTCGAGGTGCTCCACGAGGGCTTCCAGGACGAGGTGCTCACGGTGGCCAGCGTCTGCGACGGCTGCTTCGCGGAGATGCCCGAGGGCAGCACCGGGCGGCTGCACCGCCGCACCGGACAGCTCTACTGCCGGAGCTGCGACGCGACCGGTCAGGGCTGACCGGCGCACCAGCGCGACGACAACAGGCGCCGACGCATCAGATGACCCCGCGCCAACGCATCAGATGACCCCTCGCCAGCGCGCCCCGCTCACGTCCTGCAGCTCCACCGCACGCACGCCCTCCGGCCAGGCGCCGAAGTCCAGCGTCACGGACGCCCGGCTGCCCAGCGGTACGACGAGCCCCCACGGCCCCGTGCGCGTCCGCACCAGCAGCTCGTTGTCGATGTCACCCACCACCGCGTCAGCCAGCGCCTGCGTCTGGAGCGTCGACAGCACGCCGTCTCCGGCGTCCAGCAGCGTGACCTGCGTCACGAACGCGCCGTACGTGTCCGGGCCCTTGTCGCGGAACAGCCGCAGCCGCACATGCCCGTCGCCCAGCACCTCGACCTGCTGCACCTGCACGTGCGGACGCGCAGACGGGTTGTGCAGATCACCCCAGATCCCGTTGTGGAAGATCTGATTCGTCATCAGCATCAGGCCCGCCGCCACGACCGTTGACGCCAGCACGACCCGACCATCGGACAGCAGCGCCGCCCAGCGCCCCTCGCCGAGCCACGACGCGAGCCCCGGGCGCCTCCGCGCCAGCCGCGCGTCGAGGCTCCACCTCCCGCCGCCCGTCATCATCACCACCAGCCCGCCGGCGATGCCCAGGCTGCCAATCTGCCACTCGTCGAGGCAGGTCGTGCCCAGCCAGCCCGCGCTCAGCAGGATGCCCACGCTCAACAGCGCCACCACCAGCGCAGACCAGCGCGTGAACACACCCACGATCAACGCCAGGCCGGCGATCCCCTCGACCACCGTGAACACGATCATCGCGACGTGGAGCACCTCCGGGTGCTGCAGCAGCCACTCCAGCAGCGGCCCGATCCCCAGCGCCTGCGGCAGGAAGTGGTTGAACTTCTCACCCACGTAGCCATCGACACCCAGCTGCATCTTCTCCGGCGCCAGCACGAACCGACGCCACAAGGCGCTCAGGAACAGCCAACCCACGACCACACGCAGCGGCGTAGCCAGCGTCCCCGCGTCCAGCGCCTGCCAACGCGTCGGCGCGGCTCCGGGACGATGACCACCACGCCCGCTCGGCCCACTCCCGCCTGGTACCGTCCTGCCTGGCACCGTCCTGTCTGGCGCGTCGCCGCTACCGCGTTCGTCCACTCCACCACGCCCGGTCACCCCGAGCTCGTTCGCAGCACCCATCACACAGCTCCTGTCGTCGTCTCCACAGCGAGCGGGCGGCCCGATGCCTCCCACTCCTCGACACCCTCACGCAGCCGCACAGCCGGTACACCCAGCTCACGCAGCCGCGACGTGCCACGCACAGCGCCCACGCAGAACGGACCGCGGCAGTAGGCCACCACCCGTCCGCCCCCACGCAGGCGCTCCACCAGCTCCGGCGACGCCTCGCCCGCCGGAACACTCACCGCGCCAGGCACATGGCCCCGCGCGAACTCCTCCGCCGGCCGCAGGTCCACCAGGAACACCGCACCCGAGCTCATGCGCTCCAGCAGCTCAACGTCGCGAAGCGTCTCCAGGCCACCCGGCTCCTCGTCGAAGCGACGGATCAGCTCCCGCAGCTCCGGGTGCAACGACAGGCCGGACTCGACAAGCGCGAGCCACAACCGCAGCGCCTCCGGGCGCGCCAGCTCGTACACCACGCGGCGCCCCCGGCGCGTCGACCCCACCAGGTGAGCACGCCGCAGCACCTGCAGGTGCGCGCTCGTGTTCGCCACGCTCTGGCCCAACAGCTCCGCCAGCGCGTCCACCGGCCGCGGCGACTGCGCAAGCAGGTGCAGCGCGCGCAACCGATGCGGGTTCGCCAGCGCACCGGCGACCTCCGCCAGCAGTGCCAGCACCTCGCTCGATGACTGCCGACTCACCCTGCTCGCTCCTGCTCCCGACCCACGCCCCATGTCGCCTCCCTCGCGCCCGCGAGCTGCTCCACCATCACTTCGTCGCGCGTCCTCTTCAGTCGCGCGCACCATCATTCAATGAATCAATTGATTATTACATTCCACAAAAATGCGCCCCACGAACACCGAACCCGTGCATCCTGCGTTTGCAGCACCCATCCACCGCCACCGCTCGGCGCCGGCGGCCCCGCACGCACGCGGAGGCCCCATCGCGTCGACCGCCGTCCTGGAGTCTGCCGTGAACACCACCACACCCAACGCCCCGCACCGTCGACGCCGCACGCGGACCGCGCACCTGCTCGTCGCCGCGCTGCTCGTCGCCACCACCGTCGTCGCCACCGCGACCGCGGCGCACGCCACGCGGCCGCACCCCGGCCCCAGCACGTTCAGCACGACGATCCAGCGCGTCGTCGCGATGCCGCGCGACCAGGACCTCCAGCGCCGAGCGCGGGACCGCGGCCTCAACGTGCTCAACGTGCTCTGGGAGGACACCGCGCGCAGCGCCGGGTCGGCCTACGGCCCGAACATCAGCGACGTCACCCTGCAGGTCCTCGAGGACACCCCGCAGGGACGTCGCGCCCACCTGCTCCCCGTGCTGCGCTTCCCGAACTTCACCGACCGCACCGCAGACATCCCGATGGAGGACTTCTACATCCGCGTCGGCAACCACCGCGACGGGAGCGAGCTGCGCACGGTGTCGCTGCGCGAGGTGCTCCGCGACCTGAGCCCCTACCTGAGCGAGTCGCCGCAGAGCGCCCGGCGCCGCACGCCGCTCAACCTGCTCGCGGCGCGCGACACCCACGTGCTCGTCAGCGCCCAGCACGTCTTCCTGCCCATCCCGCAGGAGGGCCAGGCGACCTTCACCCCGGCGATCTTCAACTACCAGTCGTCGCCCGGCAACCCCGCGGTCCTCACCCTGCTCGTCACCCGCCAGGGCATGAGCGCGACGGTGATCGAGAACCGCCGCGGCGAGCAGACGAGCAACGGCCGAGGCCAGCAGCTCTTCTTCAACCAGGCCGGCGAGCGGGCGCCGTTCACCGCTGAGCGCCGCAGCACCGTCCAGCGCCGCATCGAGAGCGGGCGCGCGACCGACCAGGACGCCGGCGCCCTCGACCCCGGCGCAGACGTGCTGCTCTTCATCCAGGTCCCGCTGCGCTACCGCCAGCCACCGCAACGCGGTGGTTACGGCGCGGGCGTGGGCAGCGGCGCCCCGATGCCGCCGCCGGCGTCCGCCCCGAGCGGCGCAGCCCGGATGCGCGCCGAGTCGTCGGACGTCGAGGTCGCCGTCCTGGGCCACGGTGAAGTCGAAGGACCGTTCCTCGAGCTCAACGGCCAGCAGGTCGTCCGCGACGACCGCTTCCCCGTCCGCGTCACCGTCCAGTTCTACCGCGCAACCAGCAACGGCATCGTGTCCGACGCAGACCTCGACGAGGTCCGCGCCCAGATCGAGCGCGTCTACGAGCAGGCGGACTACGTGGGCTCCCTCGTCGTCCCGGATGGCCCGCGGAACCGCCCCACGGACTGGATCCGGACCCACCCGGAGGCCGAGGCTGACTCCTGGCGCCCGTTCGGCTGGTGGCTCCGCCCCAACTGAGCCCAGCGCCACCTGAGCCCAGCGCCAACCGAGCCCAGCGCCAACCGAGCCCGGCACGGAGCGCTACCTCCCGCCAGGCCACAGCCCCACGTGCCCGCTCCCCCACCTGGCCGCTCCCCCCACGACCCAATGAGTCACGCCATGTTTCAACCTCAGCACCACAACGCGCTCCCGACGCGACGCCGCACCCCACGTCGCGCCACCGCGCGCACCGCCCTGCTCATCGCCGCGACGCTGTCCTGCGCCACGCTGCTCGTCGCATCCACGGCCAGCGCCCAGGGCCGCCCCGCCTCGTCCACCTTCTCGGAGACGATCCAGCGTGTCATCGCGATGCCCTCCAACGCCGAGCTCCAGCGCAGAGCCTCCAGCCGCGGCCTCAACGTGCTCAACGTGCTCTGGGAGGACACCGCCCGCAGCGCCGGGTCTGCCTTCGGCCCCAACATCAGCGACGTGACCCTGCAGGTCCTCGAGGAGACCCCCGGCGGGCGCCGCTCCCACCTGCTCCCTGTCCTGCGCTTCCCGAACTTCTCCGACCGCACGGCAGACCTGCCCCTCGACAGCCTCCACGTCCGGGTCGGCAACCAGCGAGAAGGTGGCGAGCTCGAGACCGTGCCGCTGCGCGCCGTGCTCAGCGACCTGGGCCGCTACCTGAGCGACCCTCCTGTCGTCCGCCGCCGACGCGTCCGTATCGATCTCACGGCGCCGCGCGACACCCACGCCCTCGTCAGCGCCCAGCACGTCTTCCTGCCCATCCCCCGCGAGGGTCAGGCCACCTTCACGCCCGTCATCTTCAACTACCAGTCCAGCGTCGGAAACCCGGGCGTGCTCACGCTCCTCGTCACCCGCCAGGGCACCAGCGTCACGGTCATCGAGAACCGACCCGGCGAGCAGTCCCACCAGGGCTGGGGCCAGCAGCTGTTCTACAACCGCGCCGGCGAGCGCGCCCCCTTCACCGCCGAACGCCTGAGCACCGTCACGTCGCGCATCGAACGCGGCGAGGCCACCGCACAGGACGCCGGCGCCCTCGACCCGGGCGCAGACGTGCTGCTCTTCATCCAGGTCCCCCTCCGCGTGCGCCGTGACCCCGCCGCCGGCGGCGGCTTGATGTTCGCGCCCGGCGCCATGGACGACTACGCCGTCATGGAGGAGGCGATGCCCATGGACTCCGAGTCCGACGTCGAGGTCGCCGTCCTGGGCCACGGCGAGGTCGAGGGACCGTTCATCGAGCTCAACGGGCTGAGCGTCGTCCGCGACGAGCGCTTCCCCATCCGCGTGACGGTCCAGTTCTACCGCGCGACGAGCAACGGCGTCGTCTCCGATGCTGACCTCGACGAGGTCCGCGCCCAGATCGAGCGCGTCTACGAGCAGGGCGACTACGTGGGCTCCCTCGTCGTGCCGGACGGCCCCCGCGACCGCCCGACCGACTGGATCCGCACCCACCCGGAAGCCGAAGCCGACACCTGGCGCCCGGTCCCGTGGTGGAACTCGCCCCGCACCCCGCAGAACCCGGCCCCCTGATCGGCCGCTCGAGGACGGCCCCCGGGCGAATCCACGCGCCGCAGCCGATCCGGAACCGGGTCTGGCGGGCGCGGCTCCCCGATCCCCCTGCGCTGCAGGCGCCGGTTCATCGCCGCGCGGCTCCGGCGCCCGTCACACGATGCCCGGACCGGGCCAGGTACCAGCACCGCCAGCAGCCAGGCCTTCGTGCGCTCATCCTGTGGCGACGCTCAGGCCGCCGTCCCGGGCGACGCTCAGGCCGCCGTCCCGGGCGCCGCCGCCGTCACCGTCCGGTGCGCCGCCGCGGCAACGCCCACGGCCACCAGCCGGTGCTCGTCCGGCCGGAAGTCCAGCAGACGGCGCCGGAAGTCCCACGTGAACCCCGGCCACAGCGTCGTGTTCCGGCCGCTCGCCGTCTTGTACCAGCTGTTGCAGTCCGTCGCCCACACGGCACGCCCCAGGCGCTCCTGGAGCTGCTCGTTGTACGCGTCCTGCACCTCGCGCCGCACGTCGATGTAGCCGGCGCCCGACGCGAAGAGCTCGCGCAGCGCCGCCAGCGCGTACTCGACCTGCGCCTCGATCATGAAGATCATCGAGCTGTGGCCCAGCCCGGTGTTCGGGCCAACGATCATGAAGAGGTTGGGGAACCCGGCGACCATCGTCCCCTTGTACGCCTCTGCCCCGTCCGCCCACGCGTCGTTGATGTCGACCCCACCCAGGCCGGTGATCGGGAACGGCGCCGCCGCCTCCGCCGCCTGGAAGCCCGTGGCCATGATGATGCAGTCCACCTCGTGGAGCACGCCGTCCGCCGTGCGCACCCCGGTGGGCTCCACGGCGACGATCGAGTCGGTCACCACAGCGCAGTTCTCACGCTGCAGCGCCGGGTAGTACTCGTTCGACATGAGGATGCGCTTGCAGCCGATCGTGTACGTCGGCGTCACCTTCCGGCGCAGCTCGGCGTCCTTCACCGCGTGGCGCAGGAACCCACGGGCGAGCAGCTCCGCGCCCTTCATGATGCGCGGGTCGTAGACGAAGCCGAGCACCCGCGCCTCGAGCGACCAGTAGATGCGGTTGCGCTGCAGCTGCTGCAGCACCGGGAAGCGGCGGTACAGCGCCCGCTCCCGCGGCCCGATCTCACGATCCGGCTTGGGGAGCACCCACGGCGCCGTGCGCTGGAACAACGTCAGGTGTCCGACCTCGTCGACGATCGCCGGCACCACCTGGATCGCGCTCGCGCCGGTCCCCACCACCGCGACCCGCTTGCCGGCGAGGGCGTAGCCGTGGTCCCACTGCGCCGTGTGGAACATGCGCCCGCGGAACGTCTCCAGCCCGGGGATGTCCGGATACGACGGGCGGCTGAGCCCACCGGCGCCCGAGACCAGCGCCTGGCCGCGGTACCGCGACCCGTCCTCCGTCTCGACCGTCCACAGCGCCGTGGACTCGTCGAAGTCCGCGCGAACGACGTTGCGGTTGTAGACGATGTGGGGCTCCAGCCCGTACCGCGCCACGCAGTCCAGCGTGTAGGCGAGGATCTCCCCCTGCGGCGCGAACATCCGGGACCAGTCGGGGTTGGGCGCGAAGGAGTACGAGTAGAGGTGGGACTGCACGTCGCACGCGGCGCCCGGGTAGTCGTTGTCACGCCACGTGCCGCCCAGCCGGTCAGACCGCTCGAGCATCACGAAGTCCCGGATCCCGGCCTGCTGCAGCCGGATCGCCATCCCGATGCCGGCGAACCCCGTCCCGACGATGATCACCCGGTGCTCGTGCTCGCGACCCGCTGCTGCCTTCGCTGTGTCCTTCATCGTACCCTCCTCCTGGCTCGCACCTCATGCCCCATGACGCGCTGCAGTACCACAATCGATTCCCATTTTGAAATGGATTCAATTCCAATACGGATCGATCACGTGAACGTCGAGCCCAACAGCGCTACGATCTCTGGCGGCGCTCTCGGTCCACGGCGCGGCGCTGCCCTGCACGACGTGGCTGCCGTCCCCCGCCACGAACCGTCCCCCACCAACCGTCACACGCCGGGCCACCGGTACCCGGCCACCCCACACCCGACCAGCACCATGCCGCTGCCCACCGAACACGACGAACTCAACGAGCTGCTCGCGGACGTCCCGACACCAGCGGTGCTCGTCGACCTCGACGTCTTCGACGCGAACCTCGAGGCGCTGCGCGACGTCCGACGACGCCCCGTGCGCCTGCGCGTGTCAGGGAAGTCGCTGCGCGCGCCGTGGCTCATCGAGCGCGCGCTCGCGCGGCTGGGCCCGGACGCAGGCGGCGTGATGGCGCGTGACGCCAACGAGGCCGCCCGCCTGGCCGGCGTTGGCGTCAGGGACCTGCTCATGGGCTACCCGTGCACGTCGCTCGCGGAAGCCGAGACCCTCGCCAGCCTCGTCGCGGACGGGGTGAAGGTCGTCGCGATGGTCGACGACCTGCGCCAGGTCGACTGGCACGAGCAGGCGGCACGTCAGGCCGGGGTGGTGATGCCGGTCTGCGTCGACGTCGACGCCTCGCTCCGCCTCGCGGGCGGGCTGGTACACCTGGGCGTGCGGCGCAGCCCGCTGCGTCCCGGCGCGACGCTCGGGCCGTTCCTCGCGGCGCTGCGCGGGCTGGCGCACATCCGCCCGGTCGGCCTGATGATGTACGAGGCGCAGGTCGCTGGCGTGCCTGACCTGGGCGTAGGCGCGCTGCGCGGCGTCGCCGTGCGAAGCATCAAGCGCGCCTCGTTGCGGCAGCTGGTCACGCTGCGGGCCGCCGCGGTCGCCGAGTTCCGCGCCGCTGGTTTCGAGCTCGAGCTCGTCAACGGCGGCGGCTCCGGCAGCGTCGCCGCGACCAGCGCGGCTACAGAGGTCACGGAGGTGACGATCGGCTCGGGCCTGCTGGGCCCAGCGCTGTTCGACGGCTTCCGCGCGCGGGTCTGGCAGCCCGCGTCCTTCGTCGTGCTCGCCGTGAGCCGGATCCCGGGCGACGGCTGGGCGACGCTGCACGGCGGGGGCTGGCTCGCCTCCGGCACCGCAGGCCCGGACCGCGCTCCTGTCCTGTGGAGCCCGCCGGGCTGGCAGCCCACGTCGATGGAGGGCTGGGGCGAGGTCCAGACGCCGCTGCGCGCCGGGCTCGGCGCGCCGCTGCTCCGACCGGGGGATCGTGTGCTGGCGCGCTACGCCAAGGCCGGCGAGGTGATGGAGCGGGTCGACCGCTTCTGGACCTTCAGCGAGGCCGGCGGCCTGCGCTGGCACCCCAGCCGCTGACGCGCGCCAGGCGGCAGCGCCGGTCTGCAGCAGCGCGCACCACGCGCCGCGTCTCGTGGCCGTGATGAGCAGACGCCATGTGCAGGCACCACGAGCACTCTCGCGATCAGCGGCTCTCGAAGCGCAGCGACGCCGAGTTCACGCAGTAGCGCATGCCCGTAGGACGCGGACCGTCCGGGAACACGTGCCCCAGGTGCCCACCACACGACAGGCAGTGGATCTCGACCCGCTGCATCCCGTGCGAGGTGTCGACGCGCTCACCGACGCGCCCCTCCTCGATCGCCCTCGTGTAGCTGGGCCAGCCGCTGCCCGAGTTGTACTTGTCCGACGAGTCGAACAGCGGCGCGTTGCAGCCGGCGCAGTGGTACACGCCCTCGTCGTAGTGGCTGTTGTAGACGCCCGAGAACGCGTACTCCGTGCCGCCCTCGCGGAGGACGCGGAACTGCTCCTCGGTCAGGCGCTCGCGCCACTGCTCATCGGTCAGGTTCACGGGCTCACCGGGGGCTGGAGGTGCTGGTTGTCCGGGCTGCGCGGCCGGCGACGCCGCAGGCGCAGGACCCGGGTCGTCCGCCCAGGCCCGCTCGAGGAATCCCTCGCGCCCGGAGCCGCGGCGGTACTGGCGGTACCGCACGCTGTTCGTCCGGTAGTAGTCCTGGTGGTAGTCCTCGGCGACATAGAACGGGCCAACGGGCTCGATGCCCACACGCACCGGGCGGTCGAACCGGCCGCTGGCGTCGAGCGCCTCCCGCGACCGCTCCGCCGCGACGCGCTGCGCCTCGTCGTGCGTGAAGATACCCGGGCGGTACTGCGCGCCCCGGTCAGCGAACTGCCCGTTCGGATCCGTGGGGTCGATCTGCCGCCAGTACACCTCGAGCAGCTGCTCGTAGCTCACCAGCGCCGGATCGTACACCACCCGCACGGCCTCCGTGTGGCCGGTGCGGCCGCGCGCCACCTGGTCGTACGTCGGGTTGGCCTCCGGACCGCCGGTGTAGCCCGAGTAGACCTCGACGACACCGTCGAGCGCCTCGAAGGGCCCCTCCATGCACCAGAAGCACCCGCCAGCGAAGGTCGCCTCGGCGAGACCGGCCGGGGCCGGCGGGATGAGCGGCTGACCGCCGTCGGACGTTCGCGACATCGTCGAGTCTCCTGCAGATCGTGAGGGTGATGCACCCTGGGTGGGTCGGGTCGTCGGGCCCTCGGACGCCCCCGGCGCGCCGGACGCTGCGCCCGATGCCGAACAGCCCGGACCGCCAAGCAGCACGGCCGCCAGCGCCGCCGCAACGAACCCGAGCCAACGCGGCGCGACGACGCACGTCGACAACATCCCGCGTCGAGCTCCCGCCCACAAGTGGAATGGCTGCAGGAAGAACCGCATCGGGCGGAGCGGCGGCAGGGGCAACGACGGTGCGGTCAACACCCGACCGACCTCCTCGCGCTCGCGCGTGGCGTCACAACGTGTCATCAGGCGGGGTGCAGGCATCGGGAACCTCGAACGGCATCAACGGTGGAATCTCTCTGGTGATGCACGCGCACCGCATCAAGGCGCGCGCGAACCCGCCGTCCTCGTCACCACGTCAGCTCAGGCCCGCATCACGTCGCGTCTGCCGACGCACCGCGCGACGTCCTGCGACACCGCCTGCAACACTTCAGGCGCCACAACCCGCGGACACCCACCCCCAGCTGCCCGTGGCGACCGGGCGCCTCGAACTGGCCCGATTCGTGCTTATGCGATCCTCCAGTACAGCCTGCGGCACGGCTTGCCGTACCGACACGAACGGAACCACGTGCGCCAACGCCCACGGCCCACCCCCGGAGCCCACCATGGAACGCACCCAGCTCATCCTCATCCTCCTCGCCGCCGCCGCGCTCATCTTCGTCGTCTTCCAGGCGCGCGGCGGCACCGCGCAGACCTCCGGCGCAGACATCGGCGCGCTCGTCCGCGACGGCGCGCGCGTCGTCGATGTCAGAACACCCGCCGAGTACAGCGCCGACCACTACCTCGACGCCATCAACGTCCCGCTGCAGCAGCTGCCCCGGCGCATCGCCGACGTGGGCCGCCGCGACGAACCCATCGTCATCTACTGCGCCTCCGGCCGCCGCAGCGCCGCCGCGGTGTCGATGCTGCGCGACGCCGGCTACACCAACGTCCACGACGGCGGCGGCCTCGGGACCTTCCGTCGCGTCGCGAACGCCGCGCGTTGACAATACCCCCATGGGGTATGATGAGGAGGACGACCCGCCACCTCCCGGCGACCTGCGACCGGATGGCCTTCCCCGGCCCTGGCGCCTGACGTGACGCGTGTCCTTGCGCCCGCGGCCAGGCCCCCGGCTCGGCGGCGCCGCGCGACGCCACGAGCGGGTCACCAACCCCGCCCCCTGCGCACGAGCGGCCCGATGACCACAACGAGCACGACGTCTCCAACCCCGGCGACACCGCCCGCCCGCCAGCAGGAGGGAGCCCGCACCGGAGCGCCGGGTGCTGACCCCGGCCTGACGGTGACCATGGCCGTCGAGGGCATGAGCTGCGCGTCGTGTTCGGCGCGGGTGCAGCGCGCGCTCGAGGTCGAGCCTGGCGTCCGGGACGCCGTGGTCAACCTGCTGACGCACAGCGCCACGGTACGCTTCGACCCGGAGCTGGTGAGCGCGGATCGGCTGCTCGAGCGGGTACAAGCCGCCGGGTACCCCGCGACGCTGCCCGACGGCCAGCGGGACGCCCTCAGCGCGCAGCTCGAGCAGGCGGACGCGGAGCGCCGGTCGTACCGCGCCCTCCGTCGGCGCGCGCTCGTGAGCCTCGCGATCGCAGCGCTGGGGATGGTCATCTCGATGCCCGTGATGGCGCCGTCGCCGGCGCTGCTCTCCGCCGCCGGCGGCGAGCACGCGGGCCACGACACGCACGCGATGATCGCCGACCCGTTCATGCGGTGGAGCCACGGCGTGATCGACCCGGCGCTGCAGGCCGTGATGCCCTGGCTCTACAGCGCGCCGCGTGGCCTGTGGATTGGCCTGCTGCTGGCGATGAGCCTGCTGCTGATGGGCTGGGCTGGGCGCTCGTTCTACGTGCGCGCGTGGGCAGCGGCGCGCCACCGCACGGCAGACATGAACACGCTGGTGTCGATCGGGACCATCGCGGCGCTGCTGTACTCCGTGTTCGCGACCTTCTGGCCACAGGTGTTCCTCGCGCGCGGCGTGATGCCCGCCATCTACTACGAGGCGATCCTGTTCATCATCGCGCTGGTGCTGATGGGCCAGACGCTCGAAGCGCGCGCGAAGCAGCAGACGTCCCGCGCGCTGCGCGCGCTCGTGGCGCTGCAGCCGGACGTGGCGACGGTCGAGCGGGACGGCGACCAGCACCAGGTGCCGGTGAGCGCCCTGCGCGCCGGAGACGTCGTGCTGGTCAGGCCCGGCGAGCGTGTGCCGGTTGACGGCGTCGTCCTGAGCGGCAGCGGGGCCGTCGACGAGTCCATGCTCACCGGCGAGAGCATGCCGGTGCTCAAGGAGCCCGGGTCCGAGCTGATCGGCGGGACGCTCAACACGACCGGCGCGCTGCGGGCAGCCGTGACCCGCGTGGGCGCCGCGAGCGTGCTCGCTCAGATCGTGCGGCTGATGCGCGACGCGCAGGCGTCCCGCCCGCGGATCCAGCGGCTCGCCGACCGGGTCAGCGCGGTGTTCGTCCCGGTCGTGCTCGTCATCGCCGTCGCCACGCTGGCGGCCTGGCTGCTGCTGGGCGGCGATAGCGCGTTCCTGCCTGCCTTCTCGGCGAGCGTCTCGGTGCTGATCATCGCGTGCCCGTGCGCCATGGGCCTCGCCGTCCCCACGGCGATCATGGTCGCGACGGGGCGCGCCGCGGAGCACGGCATCCTCGTGCGCGGCGGCGACGCGTTCCAGAGCGCGGAGCGCGTGAACACCGTCGTGCTCGACAAGACCGGGACGATCACGGAGGGGCGACCGGCGGTCGTTGGGGTCGACGTGCCTGGCGGCGTCAATGCGGACGACGTCGTGGCGCTGGCCGCGGCCCTCGAGCGGGACTCGGAGCACCCGCTGGCGAAGGCGATCGTGGACGAGGCGACGTCTCGCGGGCTCACGTTGCAGGAGGCCTCGGGCTTCGAGGCGCTTGTCGGGCGGGGCGCCTGGGGCGTGGTCGCGGACAAGCCGCTCGCCATCGGGAACCGGCGCCTGGTTGACGAGCTGGAGGCGTCGCTCCCGGACGCGCTGCTCGACGCGGCGCGAGCAGGGTCCGCCGCGGGTCAGACGGCGATGTACGTGATGACGGCGGACGCGCCGGACGACTGGACGGTGACGGGCGTCATCCGGGTCGCAGACCGGGTGCGGGAGCGCTCGGCGGAGGCCATCGCCCGCATGCGGCGGCGCGGCTGGAAGGTCGTCATGCTCACGGGTGACAACGCGCAGACGGCGCACGCCATCGCGGCGCAGGTGGGCATCGACCGCGTCGTCGCCGAGGTGCTGCCCGAGGGGAAGGTCGCGGAGGTGCAGCGGCTCCGGGCAGAGGGCGCCGTCGTGGCGATGGTGGGCGACGGCGTGAACGACGCGCCGGCGCTGGCCGCAGCAGACGTGGGGGTCGCCGTCGCCAGCGGCGCCCACGTCGCCCTCGAGGCGGCAGACGTCACCTTGATGCGCGACGACCTGAACGGGCTGCTCGACGCGATCGACCTGTCCGGGCGTGCGATGGGCACGATGCGCCAGAACCTGTTCTGGGCGTTCATCTACAACACGCTGGGCATCCCGGTCGCGGCCGGGGTGCTGTACCCCACGTTCGGCATCCTGCTGAGCCCGATCCTGGCGAGCGCGGCGATGGCGCTGAGCAGCGTGAGCGTCGTCAGCAACAGCCTGCGCCTGCGGCGGGCGCGGGTGGGCCGGGACGTGAGGCATGCAGCAGCGAAGGGTTGACCATCGGCATCTGCCGGGGCCGCCCGGCGGGGCGCGGCGCCGTGCCATGCAGGCTGGCGTGCCGTACGTGTGTTCGCCACGCCGTGCCGGTGGCAGGATCAGGTGGCGTTGCGTGACACGACGGAGTCGTGCGGCGGCAGCGCTGAGGCGGATCCGAGGCGGTTCCGCGCGACGCGCAGGTGGTGGTTTACGGCGGCGCTCAGGCGTCCTAGACCGCGCCCATCCGGTGGCCTGCGCGCCACACGAGCAGATGAGGCGACGGCATGAAGAAGACGGTGGCGCTGATCGCGCACGACGGCAAGAAGGCGGAGATGCTGGACTTCGTGAACGAGCACCGCGCGTTCCTGACGCGGTTCCGCCTGGTCGCGACCGGCACCACGGGCCGGCTGATCGCGGCGATGGGCGTCGAGGTCGAGCCCTACCTGTCCGGGCCGCTGGGGGGAGACGCGCAGATCGCGGCGGACGTCGCGACAGGCCGCTGCCACGCCGTGATCTTCTTTCGCGACCCGCTGGGCAAGCACCCGCACGACCCGGACATCTCGATGCTGCTGCGCATCGCGGACGTCCACAACGTACCGCTGGCAACGAACGCGGCGACCGCAGAGCTGCTTGTGCGCGCCGAGTCGTTCGGCACGCGTCGAGACCCGGCGCCGCCGTCCTACGTCCCGTTGCCGCGAGGCTGACCAGCAGCCACCCGTCAGGGCGCGCTGCGACAACGGGACGCGTTGCCTCGTGCGCTGCCGTCGACGATACTGGCGTCCGGACCGCGCGGGTCCGGCGGGACGACAGGAGTGGGCATGAGTGAGGTCACCGGGAAGACGGCAGGTACGTGCTGCGGCTCCAGCGGCTCCGACCGAGACGCGGACGCGGACGCGACAGGCCCGGGCGGGCAGTCGGTCTCGATGGACGAGACCGTGAAGGCCGGCGCAGTGCGCCGGCTGCGCCGGATCGAAGGTCAGATCCGCGGGCTGCAGCGCATGGTCGAGCAGGAACGGTACTGCGCGGACATCATGACGCAGATCGCGTCCGTCCAGGCGGCGCTGCGCGGCGTCAGCAAGGAGCTCATGCGCAACCACCTCGAGCACTGCGCGGCGAAGGCGATCCGCGAAGGCGGTGACGAGGCGGACCGGATCTACGACGAGCTGCTCGAGCTGATGTACCGCAACCAAGGCTGATCGCGGGGCGGGTCAGGCGAGGGTGTGGAAGACCTTCTGCACGTCGTCGTCCTGCTCGAGGCGATCGACAAGCTTGAGGACGTCGTCGACCTGATCGTCGGCGAGCTTCGTCGTGGTCACCGGGATCCACTCCGACTCCGTCGAGACCGCGGTGAGCCCGCGCTCCTCGACGGCGGACTGCAGGCGCCCGAAGTCCTGGAAGGCGCAGCGCAGCACGAGCAGGTCCTCACCCTTCTCGCCCTTGTCCGGCTCGAGCTCCTCGAGGCCGTGGTCGATGAGATCGAGCTCGAGCTCCTCTGCGTCGACGCCGTCCGCGAGGACCTTGAAGACGCCCATCCTGTTGAACAGGTAGGAGACGGAGCCGGAGGCCCCCAGGCTGCCGTTGCACTTGTTGAAGGCGACGCGGACGTTGGCGATGGTGCGGGTGGGGTTGTCGGTCGCGGTCTCGACGAGCACGGCGATACCGTGGGGGGCATAGCCCTCGTAGACGAGCTCCTGGTAGTCAGCCGCGTCCTGCCCGCTCGCCCGCTTGATGGCGGCCTCGACCTTGTCCTTGGGCATGTTCGCGGAGCGGGCGTTCTGGAGCGCCCGGCGCAGCGCCGGGTTGGACTCCGGGCTGGGTCCGCCGTTCTTGACCGCGATGACGATCTCCTTGGAGATCCGCGAGAAGGCCTTGGCGAGCTTGTCCCAGCGGGCAAACATCGCATGTTTTCTGTTCTCGAAGTCGCGTCCCATGGGGGCCTCCGGGTGCGCTCCGCACGCTGCGAGGGTCCGTGGTGCAGCGGGCGAGCGTGGTGCTCAGGTTGCGCCGGGTGCATAGCGCGTCACGCATCCGATTTCGAGCGCGACGTCTCGCGTGGTGACCCACCTCCGGTCGCGCTGGCGGGTCGACGGGTCGCCGTGCGGTGTGTAGGATGATCCGGTGTACACGAGCTCTGACGCGACGCCGCGGGCGGGCGGGTCCGGGCTCAGGCCAGGGGGTGGACATGCAGCGCTGGAATCGAATCACTGGCTGGTCCCTCGTCGCGCTCGCGCCGCTGCTGGCGATGCCCGTCGGGTGCCGGCGTGACGCACCCGGCGACGAGGCGGCTCGCGCAACCACGGAACTCGCGGCGCCCGAGGCAGCGGTCGCGGACTACGCCGTGCATGAGTGGGGCCTGGTGCGCGTCTTCCCGGACGGGGCAGAGGTCGCGTCATCGGGACACAGCACCGGCGCGCTGGCGAGCGCGAGCCAGCTCCGTGAGGAGCAGCGGCTCGCGCGCCTTCCATCGACGCCCGCCGCAGGGTCGGGTTCGCGACCGGTTCGCCCGGGCGTCGATGTGCTTCCACCGGGCGGCGGCGACCGCCCGAGCGGTGCGCCGGTGACCCGGAAGCCGCTCATCTACCTGCACCCGGGCGCCACCTGGGACGCCGCGACGGAGGTCTCCGTCAGCGTTCGCATCCCGGGTGGCACGTTCCGCGAGGTCTGGCCGACTCCGGCAGCCGGACCGCAGCCGGAGCACGACGACCGCTGGACCTGGTCCGGGCTGCGGGTCGGCTCGACCACCTGCAACGGTTCGGTCGCACCGTCGCTGCTCGACCCGGCGTGCAGCTCGCTGACCGACGGGGGCATCTGCGAAGCCCAGGAGATGGCGCTGTACATGGCGTCGTCCGTGCCGTGCATCACCGCCGGCACGGGTGAGCAGGAGGTGCGCACACCGGCGCTGGTGTACAACGGCCACCTGCCGCCGGCGTTCAGCTCGCCCCTCGAGATCGGCGCTGACGGATCGATCACGAACCGCTCTCCGCACACGGTCCCCGTGCTGTGGGTGAACCAGGGCGACGCCATCGTGCGCGTCGACGGGCTCGCGCCCGGCAGCACCGCGACGCTCGAAGGCGCTCCATCGCGGCCGATGGCGGACCTTGAGGGTCTGACGGGCGAGCTTCGCGCGACGCTCGCAGGCCTCGGGCTGACGCAGCTGGAGGCCGAGCACTTCGTCGACGCGTGGTCACCGGACGTGCTGGCGTGGCCGTACCCCTGGCGCGCGCTGGGCCTGCTCTCGGACGACGCCGTCGCGGAGCTGCTGCCGCTGGAGGCGACGCCGACGCCGACGCGCATCGTCCGGGTGCACGCGTTCACCCACGAGCAGTGGCCGGAGGGCCTCAACCCGCGTCCGGCGCTGCTCGCGGAGCCGGAGCTGCTGGACGTCCAGCGGCAGCTCGCGGATGCGCGACGCGCGAACCCGGGCACACCGCTGGCTCACATCGAGACGTTCCTCGCGCCGTACCGGACCCCTCAGGACTAGCGCGCAGGCAGGATCAGCCGCGGCGCTGACCGGAGGCCGAGCGTTGGGACGAGCCGCCGCCGCCGGGACGCTGGCCGCCGGACCGTTGGCCGCCACCGCCGCCACCACTACCGGAGCGCTGGCCGTTGCCGCCGGCGCCGTGCCCGGCGCCACGCTGGACACCGCCACGGCTCGAGGGCTGGCCGCCACGCTGGCCGCCGCGACCACCACCCTGCTGGCGCTCCGGGCGCTTGGCGGGGCCGGGGCGCGTCGAGGACGTGGGCATGGCCGCATCGCAGTGGTACGGCTGCTCGACGTCCATCGGGATCGCCTGGCCGATCGTACGCTCGATGGCCTTGAGCAGCGGCGCCTCACCGACGTCGCAGAACGAGATCGCGACGCCGTCGCGACCCGCTCGGCCGGTCCGGCCGATGCGGTGGACGTAGGCCTCGGGCTCATCAGGGAGATCGTAGTTGATGACGTGGCTGACGCCCTCGACGTCGATGCCGCGTGCGGCGATGTCGGTCGCGATCAGCAGCGTGACCGTGCCATCGCGGAATCCGTCGAGGGCGCGCTTGCGCGCTGACTGCGACTTGTTGCCGTGGATGGCTTCCGCGGTGATGTTGTAGCGCTCGAGCTGCTGGACGAGCTTGTTCGCGCCGTGCCGGGTGCGGCTGAACAGGATGATCCGGTCGGAGTCCAGCTGGGCGAGCAGGTCGACCAGCAGCTCGACCTTGTTCGTCTTGTCGACGAACATCACGCGCTGGTCGATGCGCTCGACGGTCGTCGACTGCGGCGTGACCTCGACGCGGACCGGGCTGCGCAGGAAGCTGTTCGCCAGCGCGGCGATGCTGTCCGGCATCGTCGCGGAGAACAGCAGGTTCTGTCGGTCGGTCGGCAGGAGCTTGAGGACCTTCCGGATGTCGTGGATGAAGCCCATGTCGAGCATCCGGTCCGCCTCGTCGAGCACGAAGAACTCGACCTGCGACAGGTCCAGGTGTCCCTGCTGCTGGAGGTCGAGCAGCCGGCCCGGCGTGGCGACGAGGATGTCGACGCCGCGGCGCAGCGTGTCGACCTGCGGGGTGTAGCCGACACCGCCAAAGATGACGTAGTGGCGCAGGTCGAGGTAGCGCGCGTAGTCGTTGATGCTGTCGCCGATCTGGGCGGCGAGCTCACGGGTGGGCGACAGGACCAGCGCCCGTACCACGCGCTTGCCGCGGCGGGGGTTGTTGGTCAGGTGCTGCAGGATCGGCAGCGCGAAGGCGGCCGTCTTGCCGGTGCCCGTCTGCGCGCAGCCCAGGACGTCGCGGCCCTCGAGCAGCGGCGGGATGGACTGGGCCTGAATGGGGGTGGGTTCGGTGTAGCTCTGTGCGTCGAGCGCACGTTGGAGCGGCTCGATGAGGCCAAGGGATACGAAGGTCGTCAATGTGGTACTCACGCAGGTCGTGCCGACCGGTGCGTCCGTGCACGGCGGTCAGCGAGAGCGCTGCTGCAACTCGGGATTTCCCGTGTCGACCGTCCCCCGGACTGTGGGGGGGACGCGCTGGCTCGACACGGTCAGCAGCATGAAGGTTCGGTTCCAGCGACTCGATAGCTTGCGGCGGATGGATAGTCGCATTCCGGCAGAGCGCAAGGGTTCTTTCCGGAAATCGCGCGGCTGCGTGTGCCCGTGGAGAGCGCCGGGCCACATGCCCACGAGGCGGACAGCAGGCGTGGACACGCCGGCTCTCCGCCTCAGCCGCCCGCGCGCTTGACGCGGTAGCCCAGCTGCTCGAGCAGTGGCATCACGACGTCGACCTTGTCGCCCTGCAGCTCGATGACGCGCTCCTTCACGGCGCCGCCGGCGCCGCAGCGGGTCTTGAGGGTCTTCGCGAGCGCCTGGAGGTCCGCGTCGTTGGCCTGCACGCCGGTGATGGTCGTGACCGTCTTGCCGCCACGGCCCGCGCGCTCCCGACGGACCCGAACCACGCCGTCCGCTGGGGTCGTCGAGGCTGCCTTGGCCGGAGCCGCGACCGCGTCGCAGCGCTCCTTGCGGCTGCCAGCGACGCTCCCGCCCTTGTCGTCACTCCAGACGACAGCGCTGTTCGAGTCTCCCGCCTTCAGTCGTGCCATCACCGCTCCTCACAGCCAGCTCCGCAACGCGGCCCGCGGTCGCGAATCAGGGGGCACCCTGCGACCCTGAGCCGGACGCGTCAAGCGCCCGTTCATCGGCAAACTGCGGCTCGACGCGTACATCTTGTGCACCACCGCGCGGCAGGGCGCGACTTCTGGTCAGGGGCGGCGACACCGCCCCACCCGTTCGCCCCCTGCCCGAGGAGTGAGCATGCCTGGCCCGCTGCATCAGACGCTCGTCGCCTTGTTCGCTGCCGTCCCGACGCTGCTGGAGGAGGTGCTCCGGGCCAGCGAACGCACATCCAGTCTGCTCCCGTCCAGCGATGTCGCGGTAGAGGCCGTCCCGGAGACGACCGTCGTCGAGCCCGTTGAGCTGCGGGCGGACGCGGTGTTCGTGGCCGAGGCCGCGGGCCGCCGGCTCGTGGTGGTGTTGGAGGTGCAGCTGCGCCGCGATCCCACGAAGCGCCAGGCCTGGGTGAACTACGCCGCCGCCGCGTCTCGCCAGTTCCGGGCAGACAACGTGGTCGTGGTGGTTGTCACGGCGAATGAGGGCGTCGCACGGTGGGCACGCCGCCAGACCGTCCCGCTGACGGACGCCGTCTTCGCACCGCTCGTCGTCGGGCCCCAGGAGCTCACCCGACTCAACCCCGACTCGACCTCCACCGCGCTGGCCGTCCCGGCCCTCGAGCTCGCCACCCGCCCCGTTCGTCCACCCGCTGCGGCCATCGCAGACTACCTGCAGCGCCTGCACGGCCTTGATCACGCGACCGGCCGAGCCTACGCTGACCTCGTGCTGGCTCGGCTCAACCGCGCCCAGCAGGACGAGGTGGAGGCCATCATGACCGCGCGCACCCGAACCGGAAACATCCTCGACGACGCCACCGAACGCGGCATCCACCTGGGCAGGCAGGAAGGGCGACAGGAGGGCAGGCAGGAAGGGCGACAGGAGGGCGACCGTTTGCGCGCCGAGCGCGCACGCGCGGAGATCCTGGCTACCGCCAGCAGCCTCCTCCCTCCTGACGTCATCGCAGAGCTGGCAGCGATCGAGGATCACGCGACCCTCGTCGCGCGCGCGTTCGCGGCCGTCGCGGAGCGTGGGCGGCGCGACCACTGAGGGTGCCACGTCCACCGACGTCGACAGCGGGCGCCTGAGCGACCGTGCCCATCGATGGCCGCACCGGGTCCGGGTCAACTGACGGCTGGCCACGCGACGCGTGGCAGACTACCGTCCGGCGCCGTCACGACGCACAGGCCCGGGGCCCGGCCCACGGACACCGTGCCGACCTCCCTCCGGAGCGCCATCATGGTCAAGCACATCGTCATCTGGAAGCTGCACGCCGAAGCCGACGGCCGCACCGCAGCACAGAACGCCGAGCTCGCGCGCGAGCGCCTCGAGGCGCTCGCCGGCCGGATCCCGGGCCTGCGCCACATCGAGGTTGGCGTTGACTTCCTGCGCAGCCCGCAGAGCGGCGACCTCGTGCTCTACACGGAGATGGACGACCGCGACGCGCTGGAGACCTACCAGCAACACCCCGAGCATCAGGCGCTGCTGCCGTTCATGAAGACGATCACCTGCGCACGCCAGGTGATCGACTACGAACGCTGAGCGGAGCCGTGACGAGACCAGACGAGACACCAGCGCGACGCGCGCGGATCGCCGCGCGGCTCCGCGCCGTGCGGCTGCCGCTCGATCGGTTCACCCTGGCGCTGGTCGCCGTCGTCGCGCTGGCGAGCCTGGCGCCGGCCCGAGGCGCCGTCGCCGGCGGACTGGACGTCGCGACGGACGTGGGCGTCGCTCTGCTGTTCCTGCTGCACGGAGCGAAGCTGTCGCGGGAGGACATCGTGAGCGGCATCACGAACTGGCGGCTGCACCTGCTGGTCGTGGCGTTCACGTACGCCGTCTTCCCGGCGCTGGCGCTCCTGTCACGCCCGCTCGCGGCCATGGGGCTGACCGACGAGCTGGTCATCGGGTTTCTCTTCCTGTCTGCCCTGCCCTCGACGGTGCAGTCCTCGATCGCGTTCACGTCGATCGCCCGGGGAAACGTCCCCGCCGCGATCTGCGCAGCGTCCCTGTCCAACCTGCTGGGCGTCGCGCTGACCCCGCTGCTGGTCGCGCTGCTGATCAGCGCGCGGGGCGAGGTGAGCCTGGTGAGCGCCGTCGGCAAGATCGTGCTGCTGATCCTGCTGCCGTTCGTGGTCGGACACCTGATGCGGCCGCTGATCGGGGCGTGGATCACCCGGCACAAACCGGTCATCGGCGTCGTTGATCGCGGCGCGATCCTGCTGATCGTCTACGCAGCGTTCAGCGCGAGCGTCGTCAACGGGCTGTGGCAGGAGCTGTCTCTCGGGACGATCGCCGCCACGTTCGTCGCGAGCAGCGTGCTGCTGGCCGCGGTGCTGTGGCTGAGCAGCAGGTCCGCGCGGTGGCTGGGCTTCGACAAGCGGGACGAGATCACCGTCATGTTCTGCGGGTCCAAGAAGAGCCTCGCGAGCGGCCTGCCCATGGCGCGGGTCCTCTTCGCGGGTCACCCGGCGCTGGGCGCCATCGTCCTGCCGATGATGCTGTTCCACCAGATCCAGCTGATGGTCTGCGCCTACCTCGCCGAGCGGTACGCCAGGCGCCCGGACGAGACCTGAACGACGGCTCGTTCCATCGCGATCCGGTTTCGACAGGCTGACGATCGCGTGCGCATCGCGCGGCGAGCAGATGTCACATGAATGTCGAACTCCTGGCCGTTTCATGACGATCACGTGACGCCCCGGCAACTTCATGGGCACAGCGCATCCGCGCGCTGGCGCTGGGCGCAGGGACAGGTGTATCGGCGCGGCGACATGGCCGACCGTCCCCTCCAGCCGCCACCGCGCGCACGCACATGCTCCGCAAGCCGCTCCCGCTCCACGCCGCTCTCCTCACCCTGACGCTCCTCACAGCGATCGGCCTCGTTGCCGGGACCGCCACCGCCCAGACGACCGACTCCCAGACGACCGACTCCCGGACGAGCGCACCCCGGACGGGTGAGGCCCAGCAGCCGGACGCGACCGACCCGGCGACCGCGCTCACGCCCGACGCCAGCGGCGAACCAGCCGCACCCGCCGCAGCCCAGGCCAACGAAGGCGCCGCCGCAGCGCCCGTCGACAACACCGGTCAGGGCGAGGGAGCCACGCCCGCCAGCGAGCTCGCCGAGCCGGTCCAGGAGCCCCGATCGCTACCTCAGGTCAACCCGGCCGCGCAGGGGCTCTACGTCGAGTTCGGCCGCGGCGTTCGCCTCCAGGGCGAGGACGACAACTTCTCGCTCACGATCCGGGGCCGCGTGCAGAGCCGCATGACCGTCAATCACGACGGCGATGAGACCGACACGTTCTTCCAGGTGCGGCGGGCGCGCCTCGTCCTGCTGGGCGCCCTGCCCCGCTACGATCTCGAGATGTACGTGCAGCTCGGCGTCGGGGCGAGCGACCTGGAGCGCGACGCGCCGGTGCCGCTGCGGGACGCCGTCATCACATGGACGGGGCACCGGGACCTGTCGCTGCGCGTCGGGCAGATGAAGGTCCCGTTCAACCGGGAGCGTATCATCTCGTCGTCGGCGCTGCAGCTCGCGGACCGCTCGCTGAGCAACGCGGAGCTGAACCTCGACCGCGACGTCGGCGTGCAGCTGTTCAGCAACGACCTGTTCGGCCTCGACGGCCGGCTGGGGTACCAGGTCGGGATCTACGGCGGTGACGGTCGCAACCGCATCGGCACGGGCAGCGGGATGCTGTACGTCGGGCGGATCCAGATCAACCCCTTCGGCGAGTTCATCGACTCGCTGTCCGAGGCGGACCTGACGCGGTCGCGCACGCCGCGCCTGTCGATCGGCGTCGCCGGGGGCTACAACGTGGGCACGCGCCGCCTGCTGAGCACGCACGGCGGGTTCTACCAGCTGGGCGGGTTCGACTTCTTCCACGTGGGCGGCGACCTGATCTTCAAGTGGAACGGGCTGTCCCTTCAGGCGGAGCTGCTGTACCGCGGCAGCGCGGACCCGCTGCGCAGCGGCGAGGTCGACGGGCAGCAGATCGACGAGCTTGCGCGCGTCGGGCTGGGCTACATGGTGCAGGCCGGCTACCTCTTCGCGTCCGGCTTCGAGGTGAGCGGCCGCTGGTCCGAAGTCCTGCCGGTCGCGGACCAGCGCTCGGCCCTGGTGCGGATCGGCGAGGTGCACGGCGGCCTGGGCTACTACTGGGCGTCGCACAACCTGAAGCTGCAGAGCGACTACGGCATCCGGTTCACCGGCGAGGAGCTCGGCGACCTCGCCAGCCACGAGGCGCGGGTGCAGCTGCAGTTCTTCTTCTGAGGTGCCCACGCCGGGAACCTGCCGGAGGCCCAGGGAAGCTGCAGGCTCCGGTCTACCGCCGCCCCCAGCGGCCTCGCCAGGTGGGCATCAGCCTGGGGCGGGCGTGCTCACATGCCGAGAGCCGGGCGCGGGGGTTCGTACCGCGGGAGTCGGCCGCAAGGCTGGTCAAACGGCGGACAATCCCGTAACGGATGCGCACGACCCCTGTTGCCCCGCCTGCCAGCGCGTGCCGAGTGTCCAGCCGTCGTCCCAACCGGATCCGCGTCGTCGCAACCCTCGCCATGGGTTGCGCCCTCGCCGGTGCCGTGACGATGAGCGCCGCAGCGGAGGACGCGAACGAGGCGTTGACTGATGTGGCGGTGGTCAGCGAGACCGGCAGCGCGGGGGAGCTGGCGCGTGACCGGGGCGAGACACGTGACGCCAGCGAGACACGTGACGCCAGCGAGACACGTGACGCCAGCGAGACACGTGACGCCAGCGAGACACGTGACGCCAGCGAGACACGTGACCAGGACGAGGCGCCCGAGGCAGCGACCCCGGGTTCGATCGCGGTGGACGTCTTGGGGACCCGCGTCGCTGCGGCAGACCCCACGATGACCGGCCCGCCGCCCCGGAACCCGTACCGCTTCGCCCCACCGCCGACCGACCCGATGGTCCCGACGGACAGCTACAGCGAGGAGGCCGTCCAGCAGAGCGCCGCCGTCGGAGCGCAGGACGAGGAGCGGATCCCGGAGATCATCTCAGCCGCGCAGGGCCTGTACGTCGAGTTCGGGCGCGGGGTGCGGCTGCAGGACGACGCGGACGACTTCTCGCTCACGCTCCGTGGCCGTGTGCAGGGCCGCGCCTACGTGCGGTCCGGTCGTGGCGAGGAGGCGACGGACATCTCGTTCACGATGCGGCGGGCGCGGCTGGTGTTCCTTGGCGAGCTGCCGGGGTACGACCTGGAGCTGTACCTGCAGATCGGGTTCGGCGCGCAGGACTTCGAGCCGGGGCGGGCGCCGGTGCCGGTGCGTGACGCCGTCATCACGTGGAGCGGCTCGCGGGACATGTCCGTGCGCATCGGCCAGATGAAGGTGCCGTTCAACCGGGAGCGCATCATCTCCGCGACGACGCTGCAGATGGTCGATCGGTCGCTGGCGAACTTCGAGCTGAACCTCGATCGTGACATCGGGATGCAGATCTTCTCGAACGACTTCCTGGGCCTCGAGCGGCTGCACTACGGCCTGGGCATCTACGGCGGCGCCGGCCGGAACCGCCTGAACCTGGGCACGGGGCTGCTGTACATCGGGCGCGTGCAGTACCACAGCATCGGGAGCTTCGAGGACACGCTGTTCGAGGCTGACCTGAGCCGCTCACGGCGGGTGCGGTACTCGTTCGGGGCGGCGGCCGGGTACAACCAGCGCGCGGACCGCCGGCTGAGCACGGTCGGCCCGGATCTGGAGTTCGGGACGTTCGACTTCATCCACCTGGCCGCCGACGCGCTGATCAAGTGGCGGGGCTGGTCGCTGCAGGCGGAGTGGATGTACCGCGGGACGCCGAACCCGCTGCTGCTGGGCGAGCGTGACGGCGAGGTCGTCGAGGAGCTCGCGTACGTGGGCATCGGCTACATGGTGCAGCTGGGCTACCTGTGGAACAACGGCATCGAGCTGAGCGGACGGTGGTCCGAGATCCTGCCGCTCGCGAACCAGCGCTCGAGCATGGAGCGGCTCGCCGAGGCGAACGTCGGGCTGGGCTACTACATGAACGCGCACAACCTGAAGCTGCAGACGGACTACGGGATCCGGTTCGGGCGGGAGCTGGTGAGCTCGCTGCACGAGCTGCGGGTGCAGCTGCAGTACTCGTTCTGACGACCGCGCTGGTTCCGGCGCCAGTGCTCGTTCCAGTTCCAGCGCCCGTTCCAGCTGCAGTGCGCGTTCCAGCTGCAGTGCGCATTCCAGCTGCAGTGCGCATTCCAGCTGCAGTGCCCGTTCCAGCTGCAGTGCTCGGTCCGGCGGCGAACGCTCAGGCTGGCGCGGCCGTGCTCGCGCCGTCGTTCGTCGTACCGGCGCCCGGCTCCTCCGGTCGGGCGGCGCGCGCCCCGAGCGCCGCGACGACGAGGGACATCACGTTGCCCACAAGGACGAGCGCGGTGAAGTGCTCCCAACTCGTCCAGCGCAGCGCCGTGGTCCCGGATGCGAGCGTGCCGCCCAGGATGAACGGCGCGGCAGACACGAGCGACATGACACGCGCGCGACGCGCGGCGGGCACGCCGCCGGCGATCGCCAGCGCGCTGGGCATCACGAGGCCGTTGCCGACCGCGTAGAGGCCCAGCCCGACGATGACCGGCACGAGCCCTCCCACCGCGCCTGTCAGGATAAGCAGGCAGCCCGTGACGACCGCACCCGCGCCCACGACGGGCAGCAGCGGCAGCGGGACGCGCCCCCCCAGCTTCGCCGTCAGCACGTTGCCCACCACGAACATCCCGGACATGTAGGCCAGCAGCACACCCAGCGCTGTCTCGGGCACCGCGAAGCGCACCTGCATTGCCGTCGCGCCCGACGCGAGGAACACGAAGTACATCGCCGTGGTCAGACCCATCGCCCCGGCCGCGCCGGCGACGAGCGGCCATGGGTGGGGCGCGAGCGGCGGGCCTGCGCCAGCCGCCGGAGCGACGGCGCCCCGGGTCTCGGGCAGCGCCCGCAGGCACGCGAGCGCGAGGCCCAGCCCGACCGCGCCCTGGAACCACCAGATCGACGCCCAGCCAGCCAGCGGCGCGAGCGCCGTGCCGATCAGCGGGCTGATCGACGGCGCGACCGCCTGCATCGTCCCCAGGATCCCCAGCAGCTGCAGCGCGCGTGGGCCCTGCTCCACATCATTGACCATCGTCCTCGGCAGCACGATGGCCGCCGCCGCGCCCAGCGCCTGGACCGCGCGGAACCCGACCACCACCACCAGCTCGCTGGAAAGCGCAGCGCCAACTGCGCCCACGACGAACAGCCCGAGCCCGGCGAGCAGGGTGCGGCGGCGCCCGAAGCGATCCGCAGGGACGCCGACGAACAACATCGAGACGCCGAACACCCACAGGTACACCGTCACCGTCAGGCCAGCGGCGTCGAGCGGCACGCCCAGACCGTCAGCCACGTAGCTGAGCACCGGCACGTGCATGTTCATCGCCATCGGCGCGAGCATCGCCGAGACGCCCAGCAAGGCGAGGAAGGCCCGCCCCGTCGTGGGCCTGGTGGTCTGTTCGTTCACGCCGTCCGTTCCTGAACCGTTGGGACTAGAACAGCATGTCGAGCTGGAAACGGCCAAGGTGGCCGCTCGTCAGGCGCGCGGGGCTCGACATCCAGGTGTAGTCCGCGTGGAAACGCAGGGTGTTGCCCAGCATCATGTAGTTGAAGCCGGTCGCCGCCTGGTTCCCGGTCTCGAAATAGTAGCGCTGGTTCATCGTGTCGCTGCGGTCGCTGAACACCTGCTCCCAGCGCCCGGCGAGCTCGACGTTGTTGTTGAGGCGGATCGCCGTCTGCACGAGGTACCCGTACCCCGAGTGCGTCGCCTCGGACACCGTCTCGCCGCCGGAGGTCGCGATGAGCTCCGGCGTCGACGCCTGCCGCGCCATGAAGCCGGTCATCAGCCGGAAGCCGCGGTGCTGCAGCGACGCGTCTGCGGCGACGTGCGCGTACGAGACCGAGCCCAGCGTGAGCCGCTCCCCGTACGTCGAGTCAGCGCGCGTGGCGTGCAGGTTGTAGCCGCCCGCCAGCCCGAACCGCAGGCGGGTGTCGGTCGTCTCGATCGGCGTCAGCGTCAGGCGCCCGACGACCAGCGGCCCGAAGCGACCGTCCTCCTGCCGCGCGCCAGCCGGAGCGACCCGGTTGCCCGGCGCAGAGAGCCCCGCGCCGCGCCCCTCGCCACGCCCGACGAACAGGTGGTACGCCAGCCAGCGCTGACCGAACAGCTCGCGCGAGTAGAGCATCATCCCGACGTCACGATCGAGGCCCAGCTGGCGCGTCAGCACCCCCCGCCCGATCAGCGTCTCCGAGAAGCGCCCACCGAACCTGGCCTCGTCGAGCGGCACGAAGAACTGGCCAACGCGCACCTGCGCGTCCCGCCAGCGGGTCCACTCGACCCAGGCGTCCAGCAGCGGCGAGTCAGCGTAATCCTCGTTGCGATCGATGGTCGTGAAGCCCAGGTGCACGCGGTACCGCAGGTCCGGTGACCCCACGAACCCCTGCGCCGCCACACGAGCCAGCCGCAGGTAGCCGTCATCAATCTGGTCCTGCTGCCCCAGGAAGAACCCGTCGCGCAACGTCAGCCGCCCGATCACGTCCATCCGGAAGCGGCCGCCCTCAGGCTCGATGCGCACGCCGGTCGTGCCCAGCGACAGGGCCCACGGCGAACCGGCGGCGTCGCCGGCGCGCAGCTCGCGCCGCAACGCGGACGGCAGCTCGTCGATCAGCGACGACGCGTCGAAGTCATCCGCGAAGCCCTCCGGCAGCAACGTCACCAGCTGCCGGCGCGTCGGGAGCTCCGCGCGAGGCGCCGGCAGCACGGCGCCGCCGTTGTCCTCGAAGCTGCTCGAGCTCAGTCGCCAGGCCGCCTGCGCGGGTGCAGCCGCCAGCGCCAGACCGCACACCACCGCCGCAGCGCAGCACACCGCCGCAGCGCAGCACACCGCCCGAACGACACGCCGAGCGCGCGTCGCCGCCTGCGCGGGGGCAGCCCCTTCGAGGGCCGCCTGCTGGTGGCGTGGGCTGGGTGAGGTCACGGTCATCGCTCTCGTTCGATCTGCCTGAGCGCGCCGTCGCTGGATCCGACGGCCGTCGGGGCACGCCCCAGAGCCTGCGGCCGCGGGCAGCAAAGGTCAAGTCCCGGGCGGGCGTTCCGGCGGCGCGGGTCATGCACCGGACGAATACCAGGGACGAACGACCAGCGCGCGCCGCGGCCGGCTGCGAGCCCGCCGCACGCCCTCCCCGGCATCCCGGCATCCCGGCCCCCGATCTCCCGGCCACGGGGCGCGCCGCACGCCGCGTCGCCCGCCGGAACGCCAGGGTCTCCGGTCGCGAGGCCAGCCGAACTAGAACGTCACCTCCAGCTGCAACCGGGCCTGGTGCCCCGGCGACGCGCGGCGTGTGCCGGAGATCCACGTGTAGTCAGCCTGCATCTTCATTGCGTGCCCGTTGACGTAGTAGCTCATCGCCCCCGCCGCCTGGCGTCCCGACTGGACCACGAACTCGCTGAACACCTGGTCCGTGTCGTTCTCCGCGAAGAGCTGCTCCCATCGACCGGCGACCTCGACTCGGCTCGTGAGCATGTAGCCCGCCTGCAGGATGTAGCCGTGGCCGGACCGGGTGTACTCCTCGAGCAGCTCCCCATCAACCAGCCCGCTGATCGTGTCCTGCGTCGCGTGCCGCGCGATGTACTCCGCCATCACGGACAGCCCGCGGTACTTGAACAGCACGTCGACCGCCGCGTGGGCGTAGCTCACCCGCCCGGTGCGGTACACGGGCCCGAACGTCGAGCTCTCGCGATCCGTGTTGTGGTTGTACCCGCCAGCGATGCCTATCGCGAGCCGAGGGTGCCGCCGCCGCATCAGATCGCCCTCGATGTTCTCGCCGAACACCCCATACGGCCGGAACGTGAGCCGACCCACGACCAGCGGCCCCGGCGAGCGCGCCCCCATGCGGTTCCGCCCCTCCCCGCCACCCAGGAACACGTCGTAGCCCAGCCACGGCAGCCCGAACAGCTCGGTCGACCAGAACAGGATGCCCACATCCCGGTCCAGCCCGAGCGTCCGCGGCACCATGCCGCGATCCACGAACTGCAGCGCGAAGCCGCTCATCGTCCGGGCCCGGTCCAGGGGCACGAAGAACTGCCCTGCGCGCACCTTGAGGTCCCGCCAGCGGGTCCACTCCAGCCACGCGTCCATGACCATCGACGTGCCGATGTCCGGCATCAGGTCCGGGCCGGTGAACCCCAGCTGGATCGCGTAGCGCAGGTCCGGGTCGTAGGCGTGGCCCTGGAGCGCGAGGCGCGCCAGGCGCAGGTTCGCCTCGTTGCGGATGTCCCCATCGGTCGCCGTCAGGGTGTCGCGGAACTGCAGCCGGCCACGGAGCGTCAACGCGTACCGGCCATCGAGGCTGTCGAAGGTGACTCCTCGGCCCGGCGCCGCGGTCACGCGCGCGGTCCCCGGCTCCGGCGGCTTGTCGTCGTCCACGTCGCGGACCGGCGCCTCGACCGCGTCGTCGAGGGTGTCGATGCGGTCCTCGAGCAGGGCTGGCGCGACGACATCCGGCGCCCGGTTGATCATCCCTGCCTCGACTGGTGATCCGGTTCGGGCGGGCGGCGCCTCCGGGGCGGTCAGCGTGCCGGTGGACGGGCCCGTGGCTGCCGCGGCTTCGTTGGCCAGGATCGCAGGGCCGGACGTGATGAGGCCGATCAGCGCGGCCGCGACGAAGGGGAAGACGCCGCGCGTGCGGCCCCTCGATGCGCGCCGGCGACGGGGCAGCGGCGGCGTGGGCTGCGGCGGCGCGGACTGGGGCAGCGCGGACTGGGGCAGCGCCGACTGGGGCAGCGCCGACTGCGGCGCCATGGGCGGCCTTGAAGGTGCAGACGAACGGGGCGCCGCGCCCATCCGGTGGTCGTCACGGGGGTGATGCATCGCGAGCCTCCACGCCACGGGCCGCGGGGCGGTCCGTGGCGACCGGTGTCAGAGCGGTTCGGCGGTCGCGTCATGCATGACTCGTGCCGATGCAGACAGCCGGTCGCTCGACTCCCGGAGGTCGCGGTCATCACGCCCTGCCCTGCGATCAGGTCCAGAGCGTCTCGCGCTGCGCGCCCCACGTCTCAGGGCGTTGCAACGCGATGCGGCGTCGCGGTGCCACTCAGCTGGCGCGGAGACCGCCGACGCGCTCGCGGCCGTGCGGCGCGTCCAGGTCCAGCGCCGGCCCCACCGGCACGATCCGCGTCGGGTTGATCATCGGGTGGCTCCAGTAGTAGTGCGTCCTGATGTGCTCGAGGTTCACCGTCGCCGCGACGCCGGGCACCTGGTACAGCTCGCGCAGGTAGCCGGACAGGTGCGGGTAGTCTGCGATGCGCCGCAGGTTGCACTTGAAGTGACCCACGTAGACCGGGTCGAAGCGCACGAGCGTCGTGAACAGACACCAGTCCGCCTCGGTCAGCTGGTCGCCGCACAGGTACCGCTGCCGGCCCAGGACCTCGTCCCAGTGGTCCAGCGCGTCGAAGAGCTCGCTGAACGCCTCCTCGTACGCCTGCTGGGAGGTCGCGAAGCCGGCCCGGTAGACGCCGTTGTTGATCGGCTCGTAGATGGCGTCCATCGTCTCCTCGATCCGATCGTGCAGCGCGGACGACCAGTACCGGACCGGGCGGGTCGCGATCGGCGTGAACTCGACGTCGAGCATCCGCAGGATGTCGCGCGACTCGTTGCTCACGATCGTCCCCTCCTTGCGGTCCCACAGCACCGGGACCGTCACACGCCCCGTGTAGTCCGCGCGCGCCGCGGTGTAGACCTCGTGGAGGAAGCGGGCCCCGTGGATCGGGTCGACGCCGTCGCCTTCGCCCGGAATCTCCCACCCGTTGTCGCCCATCTTCGGATCAACCACCGTCACCGTGATCGCCTGCTCGAGGCCACGCAGCGCGCGCATGATCAGCGTGCGGTGCGCCCACGGACAGGCCAGCGACACGTACAGGTGGTACCTGCCCACCTCCGGCGCGAACGGCGTCGAGCCATCAGCCCGCACCCACGACCGGAACCGCGTCTGCGGCCGGACGAACCGCCCGTCCTCATCCGCCTCGTACCATTCATCCTTCCACGTCCCTTCGACCAGCAGCCCCATGGCATCCTCCGATTCGTGCGCCAGCGCGGAGCCACCACGGTGGGGCTCCCCTGCACCGGCGCGATCTGTTGTCCTGAGCTCACAAGTTGGGTTCGCCGGACGAATACGAAAGGACCCGACCATTCATCCCATCTATCCAGACAGGCGATGCACCAGCGCGGCGGCACGTGAAGTCTGTGGACACGATGAATAGAACGATCGTTCTTTTTTCGTTGCGCATCCGGCCCATCTGACCGATGCTACAGGGCAGGTGCAGCCGCTCCGGTCAGCACCTGAAGGCCGCGCCCGGCGCGGCCACACGCTGGAGGACGACGATGAGCAAGGTGCTGGACAACCTGATCAAGCTGCTGGCCCTCGAGCCCATCGAGGAGAACCTGTTCCGCGGGCCCAGCCAGGACCTGGGGTGGGGGCGGGTCTACGGCGGTCAGGTGCTGGGGCAGGCCCTCTCCGCCGCGCTGCACACGGTCCCCGACGACCGCAGCGTGCACTCGATGCACGCGTACTTCCTGCTGCCTGGCGACGTGAACCGGCCGGTCGTCTACGACGTCGACCGGATCCGCGACGGCTCGTCGTTCACGACCCGGCGGGTCGTGGCGATCCAGAGCGGCAAGGCGATCCTGAACATGTCCGCGTCGTTCCACAAGCCGGAGGAGGGGTTCTCGCACCAGGCGCCGATGCCGGACGCGCCGCCACCGGAGGACCTGCTCGCCGACCAGGACCGCTACGCCGCGTTCGTCGACCGCCTGCCACCGTTCCTCCGGGAGCGCGCGACGGCGCCGGGGCCGTTCGAGGTCCGGGAGGTCGACCCGCTCGACGATCCGTTCGCGCCGGCGCCGCGTGAAGCGCGCCGCATGTACTGGTTCCGCACCGTCAAGCCGCTGTCCGATGATCTCAACGTCCACCGCTGCCTGCTCGCGTACGCGTCGGACAACAACTTCCTCATCACCGCGCTCCAGCCGCACGGCAAGACGTGGCTCTCGCCAGGCATCCGTATGGCCAGCCTTGACCACGTCATGTGGTTCCACGAGCCGTTCCGCATCGACGACTGGCTGCTCTACGTGATCGACAGCCCCCGCGCGTCCGGCGCACGCGGCCTGGTGCGCGGCTCGGTCTACGACCGCAGCGGGCGCCTGGTCGCGTCGACCGCCCAGGAGGGTGTGCTGCGCTACCGCAAGCCCTGACAGGCGACCCCGACCCGCCGGTCCGGACGCGTCCCGCTGGCCAACCGCGCACAGGCCGGTTATTTTTCAGTCCGTCAATCAATGCGACGCCGGAGGGGCGTCGCCCGGACCGGATGGGAGTCGCATGTTGCAGGATCGCTTCTCGATGAAGGACCGCGTGGTCCTCGTCACCGGCGCAGGAAAGGGAATCGGCCGTGGCATCGCGCTGGGCCTGGCAGAAGCCGGCGCGAACATCGTCGTCGCAGCGCGAACGATCGACGCCGTCGAGCAGACCGCAGAGCAGGCACGGGCGATGGGGCGCGAGGCCCTCGCCGTCGCCTGCGACGTCACTGACCGCGCGCAGCTCGAGCGCATGGTCACCGCGGCCAACGAGCGCTTCGGGCGCATCGACGTCCTCGTCAACAACGCCGGCGGCGCGCCCCACGTGCCCATGTTGCGCACCAGCGAGGCGGTCTTCGAGCACGCGCTCCGGTTCAACGTCACGCAGGCCTTCCTGCTCTCCCGCCTCGTCGTGCCTGGCATGATCGAGCGCGGCAGTGGCACGATCCTCAACATCTCCAGCTCCCTGGGCCGGATCGTGGGCCGAGGGTTCGTCGCGTACGGCACCGCGAAGGCTGCGCTGGAGCACATGACCCGGTTGATGGCCGCGGAGCTCTCGCCCAAGGTCCGGGTCAACGCGATCTCGTGCGGCGCGATCGAGACCGAGGCGCTGCGTGGCTTCCTGGCAAACGAGGCGGTCCGCGAGGGCCTGCTGTCGCGGACTCCGCTGCGCATGGTGGGTAGCGTCGAGGACGTCGCCGCCGCGGCGCTCTTCCTGTGCTCCGACGCCGGTCGCTACATCACCGGCCGGATCCTGCCGGTCGACGGCGGCATCGTCACCTCGAACACCCCCTTCGACATCCAGGATCTGTGACCATGAAGCGCACCATCCACGTCGTCCTCGCCCCCGGGTCCACCGCCCCGGAAGCCGCGGTCGCGGCGCTGCGGGGGCTGTCCGCCGCCCTGGTCGACGCGACGACCGGCGGCCTGCGCCTCGACACGGCGGTCGACGGGCCGCTCACGATGAACGCCACGCGCCCGGACGGCAGCCGGATCGTGGGCCTCGTGAGCGCTGACGCGCCCTCCGACGGCGAGAACACGCGCCTGCGCGAGGTGCTCGCCGCCGCCGGACTCGGCAGCTGGTCCTACGACGTCGAGCAGGACATCCCGCTGGACTACGCCCTGACGTGGCCCGACGGCGAGGCGTCGCCAGGGGTGCGTCAGGTCACGCTGCTCGCGCGCAAGCCGGACCTGACCACCGAGCAGTTCATGGCCCACTGGCACGGCGTGCACGGCCCGCTCGCGCTCGAGGTGCACCCGCTGTGGCGCTACGACCGCAACCGGATCATGGCTGCCTCCACCGGCGCGCCCGCCTTTGAGGGCATCGTGGGTCTGCACTTCCGCGAGCTCGAGGACGTCACGGACGTGATGCGGCTCTACGGCGGTGACAAGCGGAACATCCGCCGGATCTCCGAGGACGTGATGAGCTTCATCGACATGAGCACGATCACGGTCACGGTGATGCAGGAGACGGTCCTGCGTCGTTGAGCGAGCGCGGCCCGGGTCCAGCGGTCGAGGTCCGGCGCTTCGCGCCGCGGGCCCGGCTCGGTCCGAATCGCCCGGCGCAGGTTGTACGGCGCAGGCGCAGGTCGCCCGGCGCGGTCGTGCGGCGCAGGTCGTACGACGCAGGCGCAGGTCGCCCGGCGCAGGTCGTACGGCGCAGGTCGTACGGCGCAGGCGCTGCGTCAGTCAGCCCAGCGGAAGCTGACGCGGCGGTTCATCGAGCGCCCGAACTCGGTCGCCGGCGACACCGGCTCGTCCGTGCTCATGGCGCGAACGGTGAGCCGTCGGCCGTCGATCCCGGCCTCGACGAGGGCGCGCTCGACGTTGCGGGCGCGCTCCAGGCTCAGCTGGTCGTTGAGCTCGCGGCTGCCCCGGTCGTCCGCGTGGCCGATGATGACGACGTCCCCCTCGCTGCGCATGAGCAGGCGGGCCACGGCGCGGGTGGTGTTTCGGCTCGACGCGTCCATGTCCGCGGTGTTGGTCTCGAAGTAGACGTCGAGCTCCTCGAGCTGGAGGCTCCGCCAGGCGATGGCGGGGTCTTCCGGCTCCGGGGTGGGGGTGGCCTCATGGCCGCAGGACGCGGCGCAGGCCTCAGCGGCCGCGGTCTGGCGCTCGAGGTGCCGGGCCTGGTGTTCGAGGTAGTCGAGCACGGCGTCGCGTTGGTCAGGGCTCCAGGCCTGGTCTGCGTCACGGTCGCGCCGCCCGCCAGCGACCCCGTGTGCGCCGATGCTGACCATCAGGCGCCAGCGCGGGACGATGCCGGCGTCGAGGGCTCCGAAGCCGGCGCCCAGGTCGACGTGGAAGGTGTCGGCGAAGTAGCGGGCGCCACCCAGCAGCTCGAGGGCGCTGCGGTCGGGGCTCGTGCGGGGCAGGCTGGCGGCGACGACGGTGCTCGAGACGGCCTCTGCGCTCCACTGGAGGTCGCCGTGGCGCATCATGAACGCGGCGGCGACGCTGACGGTGTCACCGAGGATCTGGTCGCCGAAGGACAGGAAGGCGGCGCTCTCGTACCCGGCGTAGGCGTGGACCTGCCAGCTCGCGTCGCTCACGTAGCCCAGCGCCGTGCCCAGCTCTGCCCGGGTCCGGCGCTCGCCGAAGGCGAAGTCCTCGTTGCCGCCCGGGAGGCTCAGGCCGGCCTGCATGGTCCAGAAGACGCCGGAGGCCTCCGGGGCGAGCAGCGCGTAGCGGGCGTGGACGCGGGGGTCGCCGATCGCGGCGGCGCCCTGCGCGGGGGTCGTGACGCCGGCGACCGGGTTGACGCTGTGGTCGATGAGCACGGGGAGCGCGAACAGGAACTCGAAGCGCTCGAACGGGCTGGCGGCGAGCTGGAGGTTGAGGGTGTCGCGGCTGCCGATCCAGTTGATGCGTTCGGTGCGCTGGTCGCCGCGGACCTCGCCGGTAGGCACGTCAGCGCGCATGACGCCGCCTTCGTGCTGGAAGGTGAGGTTGACCTCCCAGGCGCCCGGCTGCAGGAGGCGGGCTGACGGGGTGAGCATGGCGCCCTGGGAGCGGGCGCCGCGCAGGCGCAACGACTGGGTGTCGACGCCCTGGGCGGCGGCGTCAGCGGCGAGGAGCGCGACGCAGGTGGCCAGGCAGGTGGTCAGCAGTCGGGTGCGGTGGGTCATGGTGGGGCGTCGCTACGTGGTGACCGGCGGGCAGGTGCGGGCGCCGGGCGGGGTCAGCGGAAGGTGGGGCGGGAGGCCGGGGTCGGGAGCGGCTGGGCGCGTGGGGGCAGCGCGCGGGTGCGGTGTGTGCGCACGGCGCCGGCCGCTGCACGTGTGGCTCGGGTAGCGGTCAGTCGCACTGCCCCTCGGGGAAGACGTCCTGGTAGTTGTACCGGAGCCGGAGGTGGATGTCCTCGAGGCGGTCCCAGGCGATGGCGGCGTTCGAGGGGTGGTCCAGGTCGATGAGCACCGTGTAGCCGGAGGCCAGCGGCAGCCCGTCGAGGGTCGCGTTCGCGGTGCCGACGGGTCCGAACTCGCCGATGCCTGCGACGGGCGAGACGGCCCGTCCGGCGGTGCGGAACGACGTGGTGGGGGCGAAGGCGGTGCTGTCCGGGCCAAACTGGGCGACGTACTGCGCGATGCCGGGCTGGCAGGAGCGCAGCTCGCTGGCGCCGTCGTAGATCAGGGTGACGACGGGCTGCCCGGCGCCCAGGTCGTCGCCCACGAGCTGGACGGCGACGGAGTCGAGCTTCGCGTTGCAGGTGAGCGGGAGGTTGGCGAAGTCTTCGGGGCTCAGCGAGAACTCGACGGCGAGCAGGTTGCCGCGGTCGAAGCGCTGGCCGACGGTCTCGGTCGTCGACAGGCGGATGCGGCGCTGGACGGGGACGTCCGCGCGGGCGAGCAGCGCCCGGAACTGCTCGGCGGGCGACGCCGCGAGGCCGGCCGGTGCCTCGTTGCCGTAGCCCATGCGCAGCAGGCCGTCGCGGACGGACACGTCGAGGGTCTCACGGGTGACGGGTCCACCGCAGACGCGCTGCAGGCGCAGCAGCTCGTTGGCGATGGCCTCGAGCTGGGACGGGTTGCGGGCGAGCAGGATGGCCATGCGCTGGTCCACGAAGGGCCGGACGGCGTAGTACTCGAGGGCGACGAGCCAGTCCTCGAGGGCTCGGCGGGCGCGGTCGATGCGGCTCTCGGCGCGTGCCATGCGGCCGGCGAACGAGAAGATGACATCCGGGCTGCCCAGCAGGCTCTCGAGGTTCTGCCAGCGGGCCTGCATGGTACGGAAGCGGGCGTCGAGCAGCTGGGCGCGCTGGACGACCTCGTAGTAGTTGAGCTCACGCTGGCGGGCGGTGAGCTCCGCCTGCTGGACCTGGTACTCGTAGCGCATGAGGTCGACCATGAGGCTGCGCCAGGCGTCGCGGCGGTCGCGGAGCTCCTGGAGGTCGCGCTCGTGGGCCATGTCGAGCTCGAAGTTGCGGCGGATCGCTTCCGCGAGGGCGTTGAGGCTGTTGATCTCGCGTTGGGAGGTGAGCTCGAGCGTCGCGAGGCGCTGCTCGAGGTCCGCGATGTCGTTCTCGTCGCGCATCGCGTTGAGCTCCTCGAGCTCGGCCAGGTTCTCCAGCTGGGCCTCGCGCATCATCTGCGCGCCTTCGAGGGAGACCTCGAGGGAGGAGGCGATGGCGTCGAGGGTCAGCGCCGCGGCGCCCAGCGCGGATGAGGCGATCGCGGCCGGGAAGCGGACGGAGAGGCGCGAGACGAAGGACGGGTCGGTGGCGGCGCCGGCGACCTTGGGGGTCGCGTCCTTGAAGATCTCCGCGAAGAGATCGGTACGATCAGCGGCGAAGCCGATGACGCTGGAGGTGATGCGGAGCCCGTTCATGGCGCCCATGCGGCGCAGGTCCTGCTCGATGCCGTTGACGCGGATGCGGTTCCATTCGTCCACGGAGGCGCGCTGGCGTTCGTAGGCGACCTCACGGATCCGCTGCTCTTCACGGAGGGTCTGCAGCTGGGCGTCGATGAGGTCGTTCTGGAAGGAGGCGATCTCGTCGAGCAGGGTGTTGACCTCGCTGGCGACGGCGCGGCGGCGGTTGTCCCAGTCGACGACGCGGTTCGCGAAGGCCTCGACGGTCTCGCCGAGCAGCACGCCGCGCTGGACGAGGGCTCGGAGGCGCTCCTCCTCCTGCTGGACGCCCAGGGCGGCGTCCTGGAGGGACGAGAGGGCGATGCCGGCCTCGGAGATGGAGCGGGCCTCGCTGTCGAGCGGCAGGCGTGGCCGGTCGGGTCGCTGTCGTTCGATGACGAAGCCGCAGCGGCCGGCCTCCGTGGGGATGTCGCAGGCGGGGTCGGCGCCCACGTCGGACGCGGCGCAGCCGGACGGCAGGCCGCAGAGCTCGATCAGCTCGTTGCGCAGCGACAGGAGCTGGTCCTCGTACTGCGCGGCCAGGGTGAGCTCGTCGACGGCGGTCTGCTGGGCCTCGTCGAGCACGAGGTCGACGCTGGCCTGGGCGCTGCGCACGGCGCTGCGGGCGTCGCGTTCGAGCTCGACGAGCAGCGAGCGGGCGTTGCTGGTGGGGTCGAGCGAGCGGGAGGCCACGACCTCCGCGTCGCGCGCGAAGATGAGGCGGTTGAACGGCATCGCCAGGCGGTTCAGGTCGCGCAGCAGGACGCTGAAGCCGGCGCCGAAGCTGCTGCCCAGGTGGGAGGTGCCGGTCTCGCGGTTGAGCTCCTGGAGGATGGCCGCGGTGAGGTAGAGGCGGAAGGTCACGCGCCGGACGTACTCGGTGGAGGCGGCTCGTCGCGCGTCGTCCTGGTAGAGCACGTTGGTGCGGCTGGTGAGCAGGACGAGGGCGTCCATGGCGGCGCGCCAGGAGTTGGCGAGCTCGAGGAGCAGCTCGCGGCGGTTGGCGAGGGCGAGCGGGTCGGTCGTGGCGCGGGTCAGGACGCTCAGGCCTGCGGCGTCGAGCTGACCGAAGACGCCGTCGACGTGCGCGTCGAGCACGTCATCCTTCCAGGCGTTGAGGATCGACTCGTTGTAGTCGCGCAGGGCTGCGGCGAGGAACAGGGGCGCCTCGGAGCTGCGCAGCCAGTCGAGGCGGCTGCGGGTGTCGACCTCGAAGGCGGCGAGCTGGCGCCCGATGAACGCCTCGCGGGTGGTGCGCTCGTACGCGGTGGACAGGTCCATGAGGGTGTCACCGGCGGCGCCGGCGTCGCGGTAGGCGTGTGCGACGAGGTCGCGCGCGCAGAGCAGGTCGGGCGAGGCGTTGCAGAGCGGATCGGACTGCGACGCGCAGGCCTCGATGAACGCGCGGAAGCTCATGCCGCCCGGGTTGGGCTGGTTGGGATCGAGGATGGCGTTGAGCATCGAGGTGATCGTCGGCCCGCTGAGCACCGAGTCCGCGACGGCGAGGGCGCAGGTCGCGCGCTCCTGCGCCGGCGCGCTACGGAACGCCGCGGCGTTCGTGATCGGGCCGCATGGCGTCGTCGGATCGAGCTCGGGGTCGTCGGGCACGACGATGGTGGCCGCGAAGACGGCGGCGTCGCAGTGGGCGAGGGCCGGGGGTGCGATCGACGGCAGGGGGCCGGGGGTCGCGCTGCCGTCCCGGACGGGCTGCGCCGGGAGGGGACCCACGCGATCGACGGTGAACTGGCCGGAGACCGTCGGGACGCCGGGCTCGCGGATGCCGTCAGGGCCGGTGCGCTCGTAGATGCCGCGCCAGCGATCGGCGACGGCGCCCAGGACGACGTCGCCGTCCTCCTCGCTGATCTCGACGCGCAGGGTGCGGCTGGACCCGACGAACGCGTCGGGTCCGAAGTACCGGGCCGCGGCGAGGTCCTGCGCGAAGATCGCGACCCAGGCCTCGCTCTCGGCGTCCCACTCCAGCGGACGGCGAACCCACCGGGCCTGCTCGCCGGGTCCGGCGAGTGAGACCAGGTAGGCGTCGCTGGTCGGGATCCACAGCCACGCGGCGCTCGCTTCGCTGATCGTCCCGACGTGCTCGGGGGTGGTCTCGATGGCGAAGTCCAGCGGCAGCCCGGCCCCGCCAAAGACGCGCGGGTTGAAGGTACCGGCGTACAGGCCGGCGCGCGGGCGCTGAGGCGTGAGGTAGAGGGTCCGGCTGCCCATGGCGGTCGTGATCTGAACGGTCTGGACCTCCTGCTCGTCGCCCCCTGCGACCCCGGTGGGCAGCAGCAGCGTGAACGTGTCGTCGCCCACGGCGCGGTGCGCCTGCGCGGTGCCGCGGTCCTCGGGCATGAGGACCGTGTAGAGCAGCACCCCCTCGGGCAGCGGCGCAGAGGTGCGCAGCGTGGCCTCGACGAAGGGTTCACCGGGCCGCACGGGGATGGACAGCGGAGGCCACTCGACGATGTCGATGGAGCCGATGTCTCCGTCGGCCTCACCCAGGTGTGACTCGTCGAGCTCCTCGAGGCGCAGCCGGTCGGCGTTGGACTTCGCGGCGAGCACGCGCTCGCTGCTCAGGCAGCGGGACCGCTCGGAGCAGAGCGCGCCGGCGCCGCAGTCGGCGTCGTCGGTGCACTCCCAGACGCACATCCGCTGGAAGCAGTGTGTGCCGGCGGCGCAGTCGGCGTCGATGCGACAGCCCGAGGCCGAGTCGAGCGTGATCGAGCCACCCGGCCGCGCCGGGCCGGTGGTGTCGGCCTCGTCGTACTCGGGCAGCTCACCGCAGCCGGCGGGTGCCATCGCGGCGAGGAGCAGCGCGAGCGCGAGGAGCGCGCCCGGGTGCCGCGTGCGTCGGGTCCGGTTCTTCTGCATGCTCATTCGCACTGCCCCATCGGGAAGACGTCCTGGTAGACGTAGGTGACCCGCAGGCGGATGTCCTCGAGCCGCTCCCAGGTCACGAAGCGGTTGTCTCCGGCGGTCGGGTCGATGAGGACGGTGTAGGTCGACGCCAGCGGCAGGCCCTCGAGGCCGCGGTTGTCCGAGTCGACGGGGCCGTAGTCGTTGACCCGCGCGACCGGCGTGACGCTGCGTCCGGAGGTCCGGAACCCGGTCAGTCGACCGAAGTTCGTCGAGCCCGGGTCAAGCCCCCCCACGATCGCGTCGATGTTCGCCTGACAGGAGCGCAGGGTGCTGGTGCCATCGTAGAGCACGCTGACGGCGGGCTGCACGTTGTCGCCGAGCCCTTCCCCGACCAGCTGGACGCCGATCGAGGCGATCTTCGCGTTGCAGGTCTGGGGGAGGTTCGCGAAGTCGTCGAGCCGCAGCGCGAACGTCGCGGCCAGGACCGGGCGAGAGGCGATGAGGTCGCCGATGCGCTCGTCCGAGCTGTAGCGCACGCGGGTGTCGATGGGCACGTTGCCGCGCCGCAGCACAGCGCGGAAGCGGGTCGTCGCGTCGACGACGCCGATCCCGGTCCCGGCCTCACCGCCGCCCTCGAGCAGGTCGAAGCCGATGCCCAGCAGGTCGTCGCGCAGCGACAGGTCCGCGACCTCGTAGTTGACGATCCCCCCACAGACACGCTCCAGTCGGACGAGCTCGTTGGCGATGGCCTCGAGCTGCGACGGGTTGCGCGCGAGCATGATGGCGAGGCGCTGGTCGATGAACGGGCGGACGGCGTAGTACTCGAGGGCGACGAGCCAGTCGTAGAGCAGCCGCTTGGCGCGCTCGACGCGGGACTCTGCCCGGGCCAGCCGGTTGGCGAACGCGAAGATGACGGACGGGCTGCCCAGCAGGACGTCGAGGTTGTTGAGGCGCTCGTTGAGCGAGCCGTAGCGACCCTCGAGCAGCTGGGCCCGCTGCACGACCTGCATGTACTCCTGGTGCCGCTGGGTCGCGACGACCTCGGCGCGCAGCACCTGGACGCGCAGGCGCGCGGAGTCGGTCAGCCGCAGCCGGGCGCGGTCGCGCCGGTCACGCAGCTCGACCAGGTCGCGCTCGTACGCGAGGTCGAGCTCGAGGCTGCGGCGCAGCGCGTCGATCAGGGCCTCGCGGGTGCCGATCTCGTCCTCGACGCGCATCTCGAAGCGGCGCAGGTTCGCGGCGAACGCCTCGAGCTGCAGCTCGTCGAAGGCGGCGTCGAGGTCCGCCAGGTCCGCGAGCTCGGACAGCGTCGCGTCGCGTCGCGCCTGCTCCTCTGCCAGCGTCACGCCGATCGTGTCTGCGGCGGTCTCGAGGGACTGTGCCACGACACGCAGCGCGGTGGTGACCCCGAACGTGCTCAGGCCCATGACGAGCCGCGCGGGCGCGGAGAAGTCGTTCGCCAGGCCCACGGCCTTGGGCATGCCGTCAGCGATGATCTCGGCCAGCCGGTCGGTCTCGTCCGCGGCGCCCGACAACCAGTTCGACGTCTGCTGCAGCGCGTTGATCGTCGTCATGCGCCGCATGTCCGACTCGACGCCCTCGTAGCGGATCTTCGCCCACGACTCGACGCTCTGCTGCTGGCGGGCGTAGGCGCTGGCGCGGATCGTCTGGGTGTTGCGCATGACGTCGAGCTCGGCCTCGGCGATGGCCCCTTCGAGGTCACCGACCTCATCGAGCAGCGCGTCGATCTCCGCCCACGTCTGGCGGCGGCGCTGGTTCCACGACTCGAGGTTGCGGGCGAACGCCTCGGCGTTCTCCATCTCGATGCGAGCGCGCTCCTCGTTCGCGCGGTACTCTTCCTCCGCGATGCGGACGTCGATCATCGCCTGGCGGTACCGCAGGATGGCGCTGCCGGCCTCGGAGACGCTCTCCTGGCTGCGGATGGCGTCGAAGGACTCGTAGCCGCCGCCGGCGTTGATGACGAGGCCGCAGCGTCCGACGTGCGTCTGCACGGCGCACTCGGGGCGCAGGCCCACGTCCGACGGGGCGCAGCCGCGAGGCAGGCCACAGAGGGAGATGAGCTCGGAGCGCAGCTCCTCGACCTGGCCACGCATGCGGTCGGTGAGCACCTGCGCGTTGATCTCGTTCGCGGACGCGTCGGCGAGCACGCGGTCGACGGACTCCTGCGCGTCGTCCACGGCGCGGCGGGCGAGCTCCTCGAGCTCGCCGAGCAGCGTGCGGCTGTCGCTCTGGGGATCGACCGAGCGCGAGACGACGACCTCTGCGTCACGCATGAAGAGCAGGTCGCTGAACGGCAGCGACAGCTCCTCGAGCGACCGGAGCAGCGCGGCGAACCCGCTGCCGAACACGGCGTTGTTGCCGGCGGATCCGCTGCTCCGGTTGAGCTGCGCGAGGACCGCGGCGGACAGGTAGAGGTCGAACATGCGCGTGCGCACGCTTGTGGCGGCGGTTGCGCGGCGGGCGTCGTTCTGGAAGACGGAGTTCCAGCGCTGGGTCGCGATCTGAAGCGCCTCCATCGCGCCCTGCCAGGTCTGCGTCTGCTCGAGCAGCATCTGGCGCCGCACGGACTGGGCGACGGTGTCCGTCGGGGCGCGCGCGAGGACCTCGAGGCCGGCCGGCGCGAACTGGCGAGCCAGCACGTCGAAGTGGGCGTTCAGGACCCGCGACTCCCAGCGGGCGAGGATGTCCTCGTTGTACGCGCGGAGCTCGGAGGCCAGGAACAGCGGCGCGATCGACGTGCGCAGCCACTCGAGTCGAGTCGTCGTGTCGACCTGGAACGCCGCCAGCTGGCGGCCCAGGTAGCCCTCGCGGGCGAGCTCCTGGAACGCGCCCAGCAGCTCACCGGCGGCGGCCAGCTCGTTGCTCTGCACCTGGTAGGAGTAGGCGACGAGCTGCCCGGCGCAGAGCATCTCCGCCGAGGGGACACAGTAGCCCTGCTGCGCGGCGCAGCGGTCGAGGAAGTCGGCGAACGACAGGCCGCCCGGGTTGGGGATGCTGTCGTCGAGGAAGGCCCGGATCTGGGCCGCGGTCGATGGCCCGCTCAAGGCGTGGTCGGCGATCGCGAGGGCGCAGTCTGCGCGCTGGACGCTCGAGGCGAGCTCGAAGTCGGCGAACGTGTTGACCCCGAAGCACGTCGCGTCGGGCTCGAGCTCTTCGCCCTCCTCCGGGACGGGGCGCACGGCCTGGACGAGAGACTGGAACAGGGGCGCGGGGCAGGCGTCGACGACCAGCACCTCTCCGATCGGGGGAGCCGTTGTGGTCGGGGTCCCGGTCGTCGCCGCGTACGCCGCGGCCGGGAGGCGCCCGACCCGGCTGGCGAACATGCTGCCGGAGAGCACGACCTGACCGGGGGCGACGACGCCGTCTGCGGTGCGCGCATCGTAGAGGCCCTGCCAGCGGTCCGCGAGGGCGCCCTCGACGCGGCGACCCTCGATGGACGCGATCTCGACACGGAGCGCGCGCACGACGGCCCCGCTGCCCGCGAACTGCGACGCGGCCGTCATCGTGTACGGGCTGGCGACCCGCGCGAACCAGACGTCGCCCTCGGCGTCCCACTCGAGCGGGCGCTCGATCCAGCGCCCGGTCACTGACGCCTCGTGCACGGGGCTGAACACGTCCTGCGCGGACGCCGGCAGCAGCAGGTACCGCGCGGTCGCGTCCTCGAAGCGTGCGCCCTCCGGCTCGAGCCGCAGGCCGAACCGGATCGGGATCCCCGATCCGCCGAACTCGCGGATGGCGACCTCACCGGCGTAGAGTCCGTCGAGGCTGATGCGCGGCACGAGGGTGACGGCGTAGCCACCCAGCGGCGTCACCAGGTAGGCGCGCTGCACGGCAGGTTCAGCGTCCTGGCTGCCGGCGCGCCCGGTGGGGATCACGAACGTGAACGTGGTCGTGCCCTCGGCGCGCATCGTCCGTGGTGCGCCGTCCTGGCCGTCGAGCTCGACGCGGTACAGCAGCGCGCCGCCGGGCACCGGGCGGTCCGTGCGCAGGGTCACCTCGACGAAGGGCTGGCCGGCGTCGACGTGGACCTCGTTCTCGGGCAGCTCGAGGACCTCGATGGTGGGCAGCTGGGTCGCGAGCTGGGCGACGGATTCCTCGTCGAGCACGAGCCGGGCGCCGGTGGCCTCGCGGTCAGCCTCGCGGGCGGTGTCGACGCAGCGGCCGCGGTCGGAGCAGCGGCCGCCGTCCGCGCAGTCGGCGTCGCTGTCGCACTCCCACGTGCACTGGCTCTGGAAGCAGAACAGCCCGTCGTGGCAGTCGCTGTCGAGGTAGCAGCCGGTCGCCGACGCGAGGGCCAGCTGGCTGCGCGGGGCCGTGGGTGTGGTGTCGACGTAGTAGTCGGCGCCCTGGTCCCCGCAGGCCGCGACGGCGAGGCACAGCCCTGCTGTGACGGCGAGCCTGGTGGTGAAGCTGGTCATGGAAGCACTCATGGTGTGGAGAGCACGCAGGGAGGGGGTCAGGGGACGAACTGCAGGGTGGCGGTCGTTCCGGCGAAGCCGCTGCCGCCGTTGCCGCCGTTGCCGCCGCCGCTGGGGTGCACGCGGCGGGTATCGGACCGCTGGGGGTTGGTCTTTGCGCCGACGGCGCCGCCGTTGCCGCCGTTGCCGGCCCCGCCGGCCTGCCCGACCTGGATGTAGTTGCCGGGAGCGGCGATCATGAGCGCCGGCAGGTTCATCCAGCAGCCGTTCGCGGCGGTGCCGCCGCTGCGGGTGCAGGAGCGCAGCACACCGACGCTGCTGCCTCCCTGGCCGCCGGCGCCGCCGCCGCCGCCTGCCCCGTCGCCGCCGTTGCCGCCCTGGTACTCGGCGCGCTGGACGCCGTCGCTGGTGACGGTGCCGCCGTAGCCTCCCGGCATGCCGGCGCCGCCGTTGGCGCCGTT
>ERZ869909.352-NODE-352-length-60425-cov-24.329522_pt1 | contig 60425 bp, 50 predicted proteins | sample MGYA00520892_ERZ869909 | MGnify/ENA primary metagenome ERZ869909 (study PRJEB32215, sample SAMEA104723947) | bioreactor metagenome | biome: bioreactor; feature: anaerobic bioreactor; material: water | place: China | collected 2015-03-12 ...
AGAAGAGAGTCATAAATATTCATGTGGGAATTTATTTCGATTCCACAATTTTCACAATACAAATATTATATATACTTTTGTAACATCAGAAGTTACTTTAGGCGAAAGAACGTTTTAATTGATTTTTTGCTTACCCATCTTTATAATAATTATTTTTATGAAAACCAACCAAACCCTGATGCTTATTTACTTTGCCTGCATGCTAAACATTTTGCAAGCTTATGGTCAATCCTCTGTTGGTGTTGCCATTAATACCGATGGAGCCCCCGCTCATCCCTCTGCGATGTTAGATGTTCAATCTGCCAACAAGGGATTCCTTGCACCAAGAATGACTCAAATACAACGTGATGCCATTCTGAATGCTGCCGAAGGCCTGTTGATTTATCAGACAGATGCCGCAAAGGGTTTTTATTTCTACGATGCTACAAATGAAACCTGGGTACCTGTTGGAGGAAATGCCTCGCCCTGGGTAATTTCCGGAAGCAATATTTATTACGATGAAGGAAATGTTGGAATCGGGACCCAGATTCCTGAGTACGGCTTACACCTGGTAAAGAATCAGAATGAGGTAACGCGGGCGCTCTCTGTTCGCATTGATGGAGATTCAGATGAATACATTACCAATTATGCAGGTTATTTTCTTAATAATTCCATATGGTTGGGTGTTGCTTTGCATGCCGAAGCCCTCAGCGAGTACGGAACAGCTTTAGTTGCAAAAGCGCCGGTAAATGCCATACACGCTGTTGCCAATTCTGAAGTTGGCCGTGCAATCTACGCAAATAATGAGGATAACAACGGGCTTGTGCTTGAAGTTATTGGTTCACGGAGCTATTTTGATGGCAGCCTGGGATTGGGAACTGATATTCCAACCAACAAACTGCATGTTCTGGCCTCACAAGATCCTTTGCGTCTTGAAGGGCTACAAACCTCAACCCAAAGTGAGATGCTGGTGGTTGATGCCGATGGAGTGGTAAGTAAAAGGAATATCGAAGGTGGATTTTGGTCGGTGCTTGGTAATTCCGGCACTAGCCCGACAACCAATTTCATAGGAACTTATGATAACCAAAGTCTCGCATTTCGCACCAATAATATTGAGCGTATGCGACTTACATCTCAGGGTTTGCTCGGAATAGGACTGACAAGCGCCGAAGCCATGATTGATATAAAAGCTCCGAATGCTGAACCAGGACAAAATGCCATTACAGCCTTAAGAGTGATTGGCGGACGTGGCGGATATGGCGATTACCCTGATGGCGGCGGAGCAGGATCAGATATCATTTTGACTGGCGGTGATGCCGGTAATTCTTACGGGGCCCCAATTGGACGGGCTGGAGATGTTAAAATTAGCGGAGGAAGGGGTGGTTACAGAGCTATGGATAGTTTTAGAAACGGTGGCAATGTAATCCTGCGCGGTGGACCACCACATTTCGATGATATTGGTGATAACTTCTTTGGTCATGTAATACTTGCCGACGATGGCGGCAAAGTAGGTATTGGTACTGAGAATCCATTAAACAAACTGCATCTCATGGCTGAGTCAGATCCCTTGAGGCTGGTGGGATTGCAAACTTCTAACCAAAGTGAAATGCTGGTGGTTGACGCCAATGGGGTTGTGAGTAAAAGGAATATTAATACCGGTATGAGCTGGATGCTCAGCGGAAACGCTGCCACCAATCCTGATAATAACTTTATAGGAACTACAGATAATCAGGCATTGGTTTTCCGCACCAACAATACTGAGCGCATTCGAATTCTCAACACTGGTAATGTTGGGATAGGGATTAATGCAACTAATGCCAGATTGCACGTTGAGAGCCAGCCTTATGAAAATAACATTTCCATCAAATCGCACATAGTCGCCGCAAGCGAAGCAATAGGGATAGAGTCTACCGCTATTATCCAATCAGCGGGTGGAGATGCAATTGCCGGGTATTTTCATGGCATCAACGATGGGGATGAAACTACTTCGGCTTACGGGGTTTACGGAAAGGCCTCAGGCTTAACCGGTTTGCCGAATTATGGCATTTACGGGACAGCAACAGGTTCGGTTACAAGTAATTGGGCTGGCTATTTTGAGGAAGGAAATGTTTTTGTACAAAACCGGCTCGGCCTTGGAGTTGACAATCCTGTTGCAGCATTGGATATCAGTCATAACGGATCAGACAATGCTGTGATTGGAATTAAGGTTACAACTACGCAGAACGACGAAAATGGTATAAATAAAAAGGTTTATGGAGGTTTATTCGAAAACACCATTAATTATGATGTCGAAAGTTTCGGCGTTTATGGGAAGGTGAATACATTGAGAGGACATGCGTATGGCATTTATGGAGAAGCCATTGGTGAAGATGCTACTGTATATGGTGTATTTGGCAAAGCCATCAATAACCCGACCCACGGTGGAGGCGTTAGTTTCGGCGTTTATGCTACAGGTGCAGGCGGTTTTGAACAAAATTACGGGATTTATGCCACTGCAGAGGATTCAGGGTATGGACCAGGCTGGGCGGGCTACTTTGATGACGGAAATGTTTACATTAAGAACAAACTTGGTCTTGGCACCGAAGAGCCTTCCCAACAATTAGAGCTGACTGGCTCGATTGAAATGAATAATACAATTGGCCCTCAGGCAGGTGTTATTTATAAAGGTGGTGTGCCGTTCTTACATAATTTTGGCCCTGAATCAGAATACGCTCAAAATACATTTCTTGGAATTAATTCGGGAAACTTCTCGATCAACGGGGCTGGTTCAGGAGAGGGTTTGTTTAACACCGGCATCGGATCATTTGCGCTCAATTCTTTATTCTGGGGCTGGGGTAACACGGCAATAGGCGTAAGCGCTCTGCAATACACTACAGGTGGCCGGGAAAATACAGCTTTGGGTGTAATGGCAGGAAGAAACATCAGCAATGGTGCCGGAAATATCATTATCGGGTATAATGCCGGAAGCAATATTACAACCGGTTCAAATAATATAGTAATAGGAAATTCAGCCGTAGTACCTAACGGCACCCTTAACGATCAGATCGTGATCGGCTCTGCGGATTTGTTTTACGGAAATATCGGGCTCGATAGAATCGGGCTTGGAACCATAGAACCATCAGAAAAACTGGATATAGTCGGGAATATCAGAACAGACAAAATAATCATCAATAACAGGACCGAGCCATACCATATTCAGCCTGAAACACCATGGCTTTTTAATGATTTTGCGATTTTTGAGATAGGTAAGGATGAGGATTTTGTCTGGTGGGGTGTTCCGGCGGGTTTATACTGGAGTAATATTGATTATGGAAATGGGCGATTTGAATTTAGAGTGCGTGATAATCAATATGGTGAATCATATATTAACCTCGCTGCAGGTAATTTCTATGGAACCTGGGCAGGAAATACAATATCTGTTGGAAGTGGCGGAACCGGACAGACTTCACTTACAGCAGGTAAACTATTAGTGGGAAACGGAGCATCAGGAATTTTGTCGCCAACCAACCTGCACTGGGACAACACCAACAGCCGCCTGGGAATAGGTGTTTCCAGTCCGTCAAACCGTTTGCATATCAGTGGCACAAATCCATTGCGTCTTGAGGGATTACAAACTTCCTCCGAAAACGAAGTTCTTGTTGTAAATTCTAATGGAGTTGTATCTAAAAGGAATATTGGATCCGGTACATTTTGGTCAACCACAGGTAACAGCGGAACCAACCCCTCAACCAATTTTATCGGAACAAGCGATAACCGTGCACTGGCATTTAGAACATTTAATGAGGAACATATACGTCTACATGCAAACGGACATCTTAGTATCGGCACATCCACTGCTGACCCATTCAGCAAACTATATCTTTACCGGCAACCAGGTGCTTCTTTAACACCTCATTATGGACTCAATATTTTCGTTGAAAATAACGATATGATGGAGCAAACCATAGGATTGAAATCGAAGGTTGTTTCTTCTTATGCAGCAATTGAAGGAAACGGATCATCAATTGCTGTACACGCCGCTGCCGAACATAATGATGATGCCTGGAGTGGCATTGGAGATTTATGGGGAGATGTCATTGGTATATATGCAACAGCCATAGGGGGGAATACAAATTGGGCAGGTTACTTCAACGACGGTAATGTGTACATAAAAAACAATTTAGGCATTGGAAACCAGGCCCCATCTCAGAAACTGGATGTTACAGGCAATATCAAAGCCAGCGGCGACATGATCTTTGGCAACAACCTGACAGGTGGCAATACTTTTTCGTGGAACAGATCTACTGCAACTTTGCAACTCGGCAATCCAAATGAGCAGGATCCTGCAGCCAAAATCATGATGGCAGGTGGTGGCGGCAGCTTCGCTCAGATTGAGAACAAGGATGCTGCGGCTGTGATTTCAAGCAGCACCAATCAGGTGGGTATCAATAATACTCCACGCAGTTCAGCCGAATTAGACGTGCATGGAACCGGGGCGATTATTGTGCCGGTAGGAACTACCTCACAACGGCCCTCTGCCCCGATTCAGGGCATGATACGTTATAACACTAGTTTGGAACAATTTGAGGGTTATAACGGCGCTTCATGGGTTATACTTTCCTATGAGCGTTAAGAATTAGTCTTTTGTGCAGAAATCACAAGCTTTGCATATATCTACAGAAACTGATTTTGAACTTGCACTAACAACATATATTTCTAGAAAAACATTTCCCATAACGCATTTTAGGTAATGTGTTAAATCAAACCTACCACAACACATCTACACATTCATATATATACCATCTCGCTGTTTTATATGCAAACATATAATAATGCGAATCATTTTCAAACTGTCAAACAATTCTGATCCTAAATATTTTAGTTCATGTTTAAAAAAATTAAACTACATGGTAAGAAAATATTATTACATTTGTACAGCATAGTTTTCCTGAATATTATTTGAAGTAACCAAACCAAACCCCAATAATATTTGCCATAACCAAACCAAACACAATCATGAAAACATTAAAAAAAACTTTGAACGTGCTGCTTATAGCACTATTGGCAACAGTAATCCATGCACAAGAGCCTGTTGTCGTCGGTGTTGCAATAAATACCGATGGTTCCCCTGCCCATCCTTCGGCTATGCTGGATGTTACCAGTTTTGACAGGGGATTTCTTGCCCCGCGTTTGACCCAAACGCAACGAATTGCAATTGTAAACCCTGCTGAAGGTCTGCTGGTTTATCAAACTGATGCGGCAAAAGGGTTTTATTATTTTGATGAAGAAAATCAGGACTGGTTGCCTGTTGGAGGCAGCCCTTCACCCTGGAGCATTTCCGGTGACAACATACATTTTACCGGAGGGCATGTTGGGATCGGGACCATAACCCCTGTTGCCACGCTTGATGTGGATGGTAGTTTTATTTTCTCCGGTGGCAGCGGAGATGTGAACGGGGATGGAATAACCAATAACCTTGATGCGATTTTGGTGAACAACTATGTTATTGGCGCTCTTGAGCTATCAAGAGAAGAACTTGCAAGAGCAGACGTAAACGCTGATGGCGTAGTTGACCGTACAGATGCATTTATTTTAACAACTAAAGTTGTAAACCCAGGTTACACTCTGGATCAGATTAAACGCATAACTCGTAATTCAATAAGTATTAGCGATCACGGAGATATCAACAACATTGGCGATGAAACCTTTAAAGTGTATGGCCGTTTGATGTTTGAGCCACAAACTGCAGCGATCAACGATCCAACCGACCGTTTATATAACATAGAAGGAGACTTGTTTTTTAACGGGAACCTGATCAGTTCACCATGGTCACTCAGAGGAAATTCCGGAACAGATTCTGAGGATAATTTTATTGGTACGACAGATGAACAGGCTCTTGTGATAAAAACAAACGACAATGAAAGAGTCCGTATCACAGAATTTGGACTTATTGGCCATGGGCTACAAACACCGGAAGCATTTCTTCACATCAAGGCACCACATGCACCTTCCGGCCAAGACGCTGTTCCCGCATTTAGAGTATTTGGGGGGACTGGTGGGTTCGGAGATTATCCTGAAAGTGGTGGCGCTGGTTCAGACATCATTTTAACCGCTGGACAAGGGGGTTCAGCCCTTGGCAGTGCAATTGGCCGCGCAGGCAACATTACCTTAACCGCTGGCAAAGGTGGATTCATGGCGAATGATAATTTTGGTCAGGGTGGACACGTTATTTTAAGAGGTGGACCACCAAACGAAGATATTGGAGATTACCAATATGGTCATGTATTACTTGCTGATGAAGGCGGTAAAGTAGGCATTGGAACCGGAAACCCTTTAAGTAAACTTCACATTTCTGCAGTTTCAAATCCCTTGAGGTTGGAGGGGTTGCAAAATTCTTCTCAAACCGAAATCCTTGTAGTAGATGCAAATGGAGTTGTTACCAAACGTAATATTGGCTCGGGGCCATTTTGGTCAACTGTGGGAAACAGTGGTACAAATGCTAATATTAACTTTATCGGAACAACAGATAATCAACCACTTGCCATGAGATCAAATAATACAGAGGTTATGCGAATTACACCCCAAAAGAATGTGGGAATTGGGACAACCACACCAGGCTCGAACAACGCACTTCATGTTTACAGGGGAGTGAGCTCATACCCATTGCCTAATGACAATTGTGGCATATATGCAAACACATATTTTTGGGATATGGCAGGTGATAACATTGGTATAAAATCAGAAGCTATCACAGAAAATGCCCAACTTTACGGAACCCAGACTACTTATGGAATTATCAGCAGTGCTGAACACACAGCTTACGAAAATGAAGCATGGGGGCTTGCTTATGGCCTTTATGCATCGGCTAAAGGAGCTACAACTAACTGGGCAGGATATTTTGATGAGGGAAATGTATATATTGAAAACAAACTTGGAATAGGTATGCTGACGCCTGAATATGCACTAGATATTGAAGTTGAGACAGACAGTGATCATATTTATGGGCTAAGGTCGCTGGTGAAGGGCAGGGATTATTCCGTAGTCAATTATTCTGCTACTGCCGGTAGATTTGAAGCGTCAATGAATGATGCATGGCACAATTATGCAATTTATGGTTCTGCTTCAGGGGGATATTTAAATTTTGCTGGCTATTTTGATAATGGGCATGTATATATAAAAAACGAACTGGGCATTGGTATTGATTCCCCAACCCAAAAGCTTGATATCAACGGCCAGATTAGAATCCGGGGTGGTAGTCCCGGCAATGGAAAAATATTAACCTCTGATGCCAATGGTGTGGCTTCATGGCAGAATCCAGCTGTTTCAGGAAGCGGCTCAGCTTCAAGAGTTGCATTCTGGAGTTCATCAAACGTCCTGGGCTCTGATGCAAATCTATACTGGAACAATACCCATGGAAGGTTAGGGATAGGGACTGTCTCCCCTGCCGCGCGACTTGACGTTGAGATTGCTGGCACAGAAAATCATCTAAAAGGAATACAAGCGAAAGCAACTCAAAGCGCAAGTGAATATGATCACATTCACACATATGGTGGATATTTTGAAGCAGTTAAAACTACAAGCAGCTACGTTAACTACCAATATGGTGTTTATGGATTGGCCAATTCAGGCTTGTCCTTTAGTCAGGGAAATGTTAATTATGGTGGATATTTCCATGCAACCGGAACAGGGCACAATCCGCCAACTGAGGTTGTTGAAAATATTGGTGTTTATGGCAAAGCTACAGGTACCGGATCTAAAAACTATGCTGGATACTTTGCTGACGGAAATATATACATACAAAACAATACAGGAATCGGGACTTTAGAACCCGAAGCCAAACTCCACGTCAACGGCACAATCCGCGGGCAATACCAATCTTCTGATGGGACTTCAGGAATAAGTGGTACAAGGTCATGGACAATTCAAATAAATGATAAAGAAACAGAAACACACACGGTTGTTATTAAAAATGGCATAATCGTATCATGGGATGTTTTGCAGTTTCCCTGACCAAGTTTTTGTTAAAATGCTGGAAAGGATAATAAAGACAAAGAATGAATCCTATTCAATAAACTCAAACCGCTCCCCATAAGCTTTTTTTAACATCCGCGTGTTGAAATCGTAGCGGTAATAAACTGTGCGGGGTTTGCCGGGCGGAATGTTGCGATCAATAAAGCGGTTCATCAGATAATCAAAAATATAGCCCGAATAATGGCTTCCGGCGGTAGAAGCAAGGTAGTAAACATCGTTGAGATTAATAGAGTCAACTGAATAGGTGTAGACTACATTTCCGGTAAATGGGAAATAACGCATTCGTCCGTCAAACTGGTCGCTGAGTGTCATCTCGGCAAACGCAACTGCTGTTTTTGGATCTTCTTCATTCACCCCCGAAATCTCAAACCACGAACTGATTAAAACAGTATTGAGATAAAAATCGCCCATTATTCGATGTTCAATGTCATAGTCGGGGTCGAATAGAAGATCAACGCTCTCTTCAAGCATTAACTGGGCAACATTGACTATGTGTTTGGTTCTTTCTTCCTCAAGAAAAAGGTCGGTATCTGGTTTCAGGTAAACTTTCATACCCTTTTTCCTCAGGCCGTCAATCAGGCTGTTCATATACGCCTCTAAAAATATGGAATCGGAAACATACTGCAGGAAAAGACTGTTGGCTATCAAGGCTGAGTCAAGGGTTGCATCGTTCATCTCGGCAGCGCCTTCAATTTCCCAGGCTTTGAGGTTGCGTTTATAAATATAGTCAGCGGGAATTACCAGCACGGCATTCGACTGCCTGTGCCGGAAGTATTCATTGGCCAGTCGCCTTTCCACGCTGCAAGAACCAAGCAAAAATGCCGATAAAACAAGCAGGACAGACGTGCTCACGATCTTCCTTTTCCTATTTTTCATCCCCGGTAAATTTTAGCATTTGTTCACCAAACCTTGTGCCATACTCATATGCTTTTTCAAGTTCTTTTTCACCAGGTTTGAATTTTACAAAAAATGCTTCGCCGCAATATTTCAGTTTCAGGCTTTCAATATTTGAAACGATGATTTTTTCGGCCTCACCGCTCCAACCGTACGAACCAAATGCTCCGGCCAGTTTGCCGCGATCGCGTATGGGATTGATCAGCGCAAATAGCTGAAAAATCTGAAGAAGAATGTTCTGGTTAATTGTAGGGCTGCCAATAATAAGACCGTTGCTTCTGGCGATGTGGGATCCGAGATCCTCAAGCGACATCATTTCTATGTCGCAAACTTCAACCTGCAGGTTTCCGGCTGACCTCACACCCTCAGCAATCTTCTCAGCTATTTTCCCGGTATACTGATAGGCAGACACATAAGGGATGAAAATCCGGTTTGTTTCAGGAAGCCCGATGTATTGCATGGACATTTCCTCTGACCAATCAACATATTTTTTCCAATCCGATCTCAGAACCGGTCCGTGGCCTGTGGCAATCATGCTGATGGGAAGCGGACGGATTTTATCAATAGCCTTGAGTAAAAACTTACTGAATGGCTTCAGGATCACATCAAAATAATATTTAAACGCATCATCCCAGTTTCCTGCCTCATCGTCGAACATGCGCTCGTTGCAGTAATGGGCGCCAAAAGAATCGCATGTGAACAGAATATTATCAGGTTCGAGCCAGGTGTACATTGAATCGGGCCAGTGCAGATTGGGAGCGCTCAAAAACCTGAAGGTTTTTCGCCCGGTGCATAAGGTTTCTCCATCCTTAACGATCCTGTGCCTGAATGGTTCTCCAATCATATCGTTAAGGTAGCGGATGGCATTGCCACTGCCGATCACCGTTGCATCAGATGCAATCTTTAGCAGATTCTTCAGGTTCCCGCTATGGTCGGGTTCGGTATGGTTCAGGATGATGTATTTAATTTCAGCCGGGTCAGTAAGCTTACGGATTTTTGCCTCGTAGATGTCCCAATACTTTTCTTTGGTGGTTTCAATTATGGTTTTCTGTTCGTCGTCAACAAAATAGGAATTGTAGGTTGTTCCGTATTTGGTTTCCATCACCACGTCAAATGTAACCAGATCCGGATCAAGCGCGCCGATCCATTTAACGTCGTTTGTCAGATTCAAAATCCTTGTGTTATCCATATTATTATAAGAGTTGTTGCAGATTGGTTGATTGGTTTATTAGTTAATTGGTTGATTGGTTAATTGGTTAATTTGTTAATTGGTTGATTGGCTTGCCCGCCGTAAGCACTGGCCTTTGTGGGTTGGTGGCGGGTTGATTGGTTAATGAGGGTTCAGAACTGGTAATTATGGGGATTGCATGACTATGTTTTTTACAATTAATGAAAGTGCGATTTGTCATAGTTAAAAATCCAGGGTCATTTGCTTGTTATCCTCTTTGGGGCGTGGCGGGGCAGGTGAAATATTCACATGTTCATCCTGTCCACTTGTATTTTTCAGTTTCTCAGCGCTTCCCCTCTCCTTCTTAACTGAACTTTTCCTATTCGATTTATCTAAATCCATTTCCGGATCAGAACTTTGCTCAAATGCCTTACCTGCAGGAGAATCCAGGGTTTCCATTTTGCTTTGAACCTCAACCAAACTTTCCTCACCAACACCAGCATCTGGCGCTGTGGCTGCCACCCCGGCTTCTTCATCAATTTCAGATATTTCTTCTTCATTGGTTTCAACCGGCTCATCATCCTGTTGGATAAAACCAAGTTTCTCAACAACAAAACGGGAAATTCTTTTGCCAATTGCCTTCACGCCCATCACATCAACAAACTCTGCGGTTTTGATAAGCTCATTTTCAATCGGCTTTTTGTTGAGCAAAGCATTGTATTCAACTTCAATAACCGGATCCTCGTCCAGGCTGAATGCAATTAACCTGCACCCTTCTTCATCGGGAATAAAAGAGTTCTTTTTGTCAGATGGCTCAATTACAAAACGTTTCAGGTAATAGCTGTCTTTCACCCCATGAAAATAGATCACCGTTAACACTTTGCCATCAATATGTTTTTGAAGATGGGCCAGATCTTCGTCGAAATGGAGCGAAAGGTCGTATGATGTATGCAGGTATGTGCCCGAAGAATTGATTGTAAGTATCTTATCATCACCGGCAAATTCACCTAAGTACTTACCTCGTTCATCGGTATTTAGCCTGCGAACCGTATCGTCGAACCAGATGGAGCGGGCGCCAAGGGTTGAAACGCCTTCTTCTGATTTAAGAATCTTTTGCACAGGATTCCGGCTCAGAATGTTGCCTTTCGAATTTCTGCCCTTTATTGCCAGCGTGCTGAAATCAAATTCAAAAGTCAGTTTTTTTAACCTGGGTTTAGGCTTCAGTAAAACCTTGATGATTTCAGCTTCGCCATTCGGATTGGCCGTAAAGTAAAGCACTTTTGAATTTGGTTTTCCGGTGGTAAGGTCGTAGTCTTTATCGCGGGTAATCCCCAAAACCGCAAACCGCTTGATATAGATTAGACCATTTTTCCCTTCACGGTACACCATATTATAAATGGTGCGCTCGTCGTTACGTTTGAAAACATCAATGTGGATGATACCTTTTCCCATAAAAACCTTATCGGCCACTTTGGTAACCAGGAAAGTTCCATCGTCGCGGAAAGCAATAATATCGTCAATATCAGAACATTCACAAACAAACTCATCCTTCTTTAATCCAGTTCCGGCAAAACCTTCTTCGCGGTTCACATAGAGTTTTTGGGTGGCAGCGGCAACAGCAGCGGCTTCAATCACATCAAAATTTCTAATCTCGGTGCAGCGCTCGCGGCCTTTTCCATATTTCTTTTGAATGCGCCTGAAATAATCAATTGCATATTCAACAAGGTTATCCAGATGGCCCTGAACCTCACTCAGTTCATCCTGCAACCGTTTGATCTCCTCATCGGCTTTGAACGAATTGTACTTCGATATTCTTTTGATCCTGATCTCAGTGAGCCGGATGATATCATCGGTAGTGACTTCCCTGATGAAATGCCTGATATGGGGTTTTAAGCCCTTGTCAATCGTATCAATAACCTCTTGCCAGGTTTCGCATTCCTCAATTCGCCGGTAAATGCGTTTTTCAATAAATATTTTTTCAAGCGAGGCAAAGTGCAGTTGTTCAAGCAAATCGTTTTTTCTGATCTGCAACTCACCCCTAAGCAACTCCAGGGTATTCGCAGTTGAGATCCTCAGCAGTTCGTGAACCGAAAGAAACTGGGGCTTTCCGCTGTAAATAACGCAGGAATTTGTGGAAATGGAGATTTCACATGATGTGAAGGCATACAGGGCGTCAATTGTCAGGTCGGGCGAAATGCCGGGTTGCAGATGGATCAGAATTTCAACATTTTCCGAGGTATTGTCGTCAATCTTCCTGATCTTTATCTTGCCTTTATCGTTTGCAGCAATGATGCTGTCAATCAAAGAGCCTGTAGTTGTTGCAAAAGGCAATTCGGTGATAACGAGAGTTTTCTTATCAAGCTTTGATATCTTTGCCCGCACACGCACCTTTCCCCCACGAAGGCCTTTGTTGTATTTCGAAAAATCGGCAAGGCCACCGGTTAAAAAATCGGGAAAAATTTCAAATTCTTCTCCCTGCAGGATTTTAATTGAGCAATCAATTAACTCGTTGAAATTATGAGGAAGAATCTTTGAAGCCAGGCCAACAGCGATCCCTTCTACCCCACTTGCAAGCAATAACGGGAACTTCACCGGTAAAGCAATTGGCTCTTTGTTTCGACCGTCGTATGACTGTTTCCACTTTGTATTTTTAGGGTTGAAGGCAACCTCAAGGGCGAATTTTGACAGTCTCGCTTCAATATAACGCGATGCGGCGGCGCTGTCGCCTGTAAGTACGTTGCCCCAGTTGCCCTGGGTGTCAATCATCAGGTCTTTCTGACCCATCTGCACAAGCGCATCGCCAATGGAGGCATCGCCATGAGGATGGTATTTCATGGTATTGCCAATGATGTTGGCCACCTTGTTATACCTTCCATCTTCCAGCTCATACATGGCATGAAGTATCCGTCGCTGAACCGGCTTTAATCCATCAAGCAGTTCAGGCACCGCACGCTCAAGAATTACGTATGACGCATAATCCAGAAACCAGTTTTCATACATGCCCGAGAGCGGGGTAACACGATGCATTTCGTGCTGATCAGTGGGCGGTAAAACCGGATTATCTGGTTCTTCAGGTGTGTTCGGTAAAAAATCTTCCATCTTCAAAAAAATCTCTCGCGTTAGGTTCCGGGGCAGATCAGTGTAACAGGCGAAGTGCGAAAATCTCGGCTAAAAGAAAAACCAGCGCTGCCAGGATAAAATACTTCCATAATTGCCTGCCACGATTCAGTTCACTGATAACCTGGCCAAGCGGCCTTTCGCTTTCGCTTATGACCGCAAAATTAGTAAATCCTGTCCTTTCTGCCATATCATAAAGCTCCTGAACACTCAAATAATCGGGCACTGACTCACGCCTGTCGTAATTGAATGAAACAGCGGTGAGTGTATCAGAGCCGGCGATCAGAAAATAGTTTCCAGCGGACTTTATCGCATCAAGTGCAAACAAATGGGTGTTGTAATTTACTGTTCGATGCCCGGGAATGAATTTCATCCTGCCATCCGCGCTTACCATCCTGAACACCGCTTCATTGCCAGGCGTGCGGCTTCCGATGTTAACCGATTCCTGGGTTCCTACAAGGTAATAAAGGCTTTGCTGTTGAACACTGTTGAGCGCCATTTTGTAAAGCGTTGGAACAAATATGGCGTGAACCGGGAAAGTGCCTGATTTTATGTCGAGAGCCGAAGCAAGAATGTATATCTGGCCTTCACCAAATCTGTCGGCTACAAGAAACGCTTCCCCGTTTCTGAGCCTGATCAGGGTTTGCACATCCTTGCGGGGCGGATAAGTAAAGCGGAACCGATGGCTTACCCAGGGCAGGTCAACATCTTGTCCAAGCTGAGCCATTCCATCAGGACCTGTCTCAAAAACATCTTTGTAGACCGGATGCAGAAGGTTCAGATCGTCAACACGGATTCGCATTGTATCGGAGTCGGAAAAACCAACAGTATTTATTGAACGCATCCATGAACGATAGGAATCCAAATCGTGCTCTGAGGATGGGATGATAAACAAACTTCCCCCGTTTTCCAGGAAACGTTCAAGTTCGGTTGTCAGGCCGCTTGAAAACCGCTGCAATCCGTTAAGAATGACAAGTTGCTGGCGATGTATTTCTGAAAAATCCAGGCGCCTGAAACTGGTTTCGGTAAAGTTAAACAATGTATCGGGGCCAAACAGGGCACGAAGATATGGCCCGGGTTGCTGCTCGTAAATACTCATTACGTTGATTGACGAACGAACCTCAAAGGAAAGGTATAGCTTGTCGTCAAATGTTACAGGAAAGTCATTCAACTCAATAAACCCATGATGAATGCCGGTTTCACGGATTGAAAACCTGAAAGATCCGGTTGCACTTTCATTCCTGCCGAGCGAAAAGGATGCCAGGGCTCTTTGGGTTCCGTTCACAATCAACCGCACGGGAATGTTTTCAACCGCCACCGAACCGTGGTTGGTTAATTTCACGTGCAGGTCTATTATCTGCCCGGGTTGCTGCGCCGGAGTATCAAACCAGCAGGTATCAATACTGATGTTTGACTGATTTACCGGTTTCATGTGAACCATATAATGATGGATCGAAGAATCGGGCATAAAACCTTCGAAGGAAGATATGTTCCGCTGGAAGTCTGAGATCAGGTAAACAGACTTATATTCGGCCACCTCACTGCCTAAAATATCATATTGCCGGCCTAGAACAGCAGTCAGATTTCGCACGGCAGGGCTGATTTCAACATCCTGAACCAATGTGCCGAACTCATCAGCCGAAACAAGTCTGTGATGGATGGCCTGGAAATCGTTTGTAAGCAGGTTGAATTTGTCTGAATTTGAATGGCCGGAAATGATTTCCGTGGCTTTTTTAACACCATCGTCAAACAATATGCCGTTGCTTCCTTCGGATTCCATACTGAATGAGTTGTCAAGATAAATGCTGGCCAGAGCCGGGGATTCAGAGACCACACTCAGTGGCGAAGGGATATAGGGCCGGGCAAAAGCCAAAACAAGGGAAATGATAACCAAAATCCTGAACAACAAGGCCAGCCAATGCCTCAGCACCGATTGCCGCCTCGACTGCTGCTGCAATTGCTGCAAAAAGCGCACATTGGTGAAATAAACCTTTTTGTACCGCTGAAGATTAAAAAGATGTATGATTATGGGAACCGAAACAGCCAGTAGTCCCCAAAGCATCACAGAGTTGGCAAATAGCATCAGTTTATCAAGTTTATATGCGTTTTAAACGTTTAAGAAAGAAATGTGTTGTAATGCTTTCGAATTGTGCGAATCTGCTAATGCGAACCGGCAGCCAACATATTGGCGGTGTGGCACTAAAGTGTTGTGGTGTTATGGTGTTATAGTTATATACCAACCCTAACACCATAACACTTCAACACCATAGAACGTCAACAAAACTAATTCTCCCTGAGCACGTATTCGTCGTATTCAATTTCGAAACGGAGTTTATGCTTTGATTCTTCAACGGCAAGCGACTGGAATAAGGCTCGGAGTTCAGCGTTATCAGTGCGTTCGGCCAGTTTGGTGTAAAGCTTGAAAGCGGCTTTCTCACGCTTCATGGCCAGCACAAGGGCTTCTTCATAACTCATTGTTGGAGAAGGCGTAATCCTGACAACATAGTCAGAGATTCTCAAATCGGACACTTTTTCCGCTGAGGTTTCCATAATGCCCGTTTCTTTAATATTGGTGAGCCGTGCTTTGTGGCCCATTTCTTCTTTTGCAAACTGAATAAAGGTGCTTTTCATTTCGGCATTAGCAGCATTTTCTGCAAGTTCATTATAAAACTCAACAGCGTTTTGCTCCTGCTGAATGGCAAAATCAAGTATTTCATTTACTGAACCGAACTTTTCCATAGGTTTTGATCTAAGGGTTTAACATTTTTTTGAAGCATCAAAAATAAGTAAAATGTCATAGCTTTGGTATTATATGGCTCAAACTTGCAATTCCTCAGTATTGATTATGTTTGCACTGTCTTATACATCAATACCAAAGGCATTTCATAACAATGGTAATCAAAGCTTTAGTAATTAATTCTGTATTATTGCTCGCGGCTGTTTCCCGGATGTATCCCACACCCGTGAATCCTGGAAATAATTTGCTTAGTATGGACGGGTTCTACCCCATTATGCATTTGGTTTATGATTTCAGGTTTCAGGATGCGGAGGCAATACTTGACTGCACAACAGGTAACAAATCTGAAAGCAGGATAGCATGTATGAATCTGCTGTGGTGGAAAGCCATGACTGATGGAAACAACCAAAGCTATTTTGAGGAACTTAAACATTTGTCAGACCAGGTTTTAAACGAACCGGCCGGGATTGATGATAAACCGGCCATTGAAAATATTTCCAGGCTCACAGGCGGCATTTACCAGATCAGGATTGCTGCCATCAACGATAACAAAACGGCTGCTTTCAGAACATTTCTGCAGATTTTACCCAACCTGAAGGAGATTCTCGATTCTCCTTTCGCCTACGAAGAATATACCCTGCTCTCAGGTGTTTATCATTATGCGGTTGGAAGCCTGAAAAAGCATTTTTATTTTCTGCGGCCCTTCTTTCTGCTGATGCCATCAACCGAGGCTGAAACCGGCAGAAAGCTTCTGATGTTGTGCACACAATCGAAAAACAAGACCATTGCAACAGAAGCAAGATATTTCCTGTTTAAGATCGAAAAAGAAATCAACAGCAATTTTACTCTTGCCGAAGAGCATTTGAACCTACTGGTTCTAAAACATCCCGGCAACATAGTTTACCATCTTGAACTGCTCAGCCTTTACAGGGAAACCGGGAGAGATTCGGAAAAAAAAGAATATGAAATCAGGGATTTGATCGGAAATTCTTCTTTAAATCCCGGTCAGAAATATTATCTGCAAAGCCTTGTTTCCAAACAGCCTTGATCTTATTGTTGAAATTTGTGCTGCCCGATGATCTTCAGCGTATTATCCAGCAATATCTCACGTTTTTCAATTCTGCGGTTCACAGCAATGATCTCTGCACGGGTAAAACCACCCATATAATACCGGTGCAACCACGAAAAAGTGCTGAGGCCTGCGTCAAGCAAAGAATATTTTACAGCAATGGAGTAAGTTAAACCGGCGAGCAGACCGTTAAGCATGAAGGAATTGGCTGCATTCTGAAAATCACCGGAATAGGCCTGCCCCAACCCGGGAACAATTATACTCAGCATTTTTGCAAGCCTGGGTTTGGGATGATGCAACCTGGCTTTCTTGAATAAAGCGCGGAGTTCGTCAGCCACATCGTTATCATCCACCAACAGGATAAAATGATCAAGCGCCATATCAGGATCTGCTCTTTTCATACTGATTACGGCATGATAAAAATGAAAACGGTCGATCAGATGTGGGTTATTGCTTTCCCTGAAAGCATAAAGTTGCTGAAGCGCATAGTCATATTCTTCAAGTATATAATATGAAAGAACGCGGGCAAATAGATATTCATTCCGTAAGCTATCGTTCACTGTTGTATTTGAGGCCAGTTCGTAGTACAGTATGCTATTCCTGAAGTCGTTGGTTTGAAAATAGCATTCGGCTATGCGTGGAAAAACTGTCGCCTGCATACTGTCGCCTGCAAAAAAAGCAACCCGGTGATAATGTTTTAATGCAGCTTCATATTGCTCAAACGCAAATAAGCTTTCAGCCAGGGCGAAAGTCTGCATTACATTCTGCGATCTGAGCAAGAAGCATCCGCAAAGGCTAATGTATGTGATGATGAAAAGTCGCCTGAACACGTAGACTGATATTGTTTCTTTTTACAACATTATATTTATTCGCCGATTTAACGCTTCCGTATATATTTCCGGCATAAAATCCGGCGCTTACCGCACCCATGATCCAACCATAGGGGCTGCCCACACCATTCTTTTCAAAGCCACGATACGACTGCCAGGCGGTGCTTGCCACGAAAAGAAGCGAGATCAGACCATCCTGCCATTCTCCGGTGTAAATTTTTCCACTTCCGGGAATTATTGCCGACATCATTCCGCTCAGAAAAGGGCTTTTATACCTCATATTCAATGCTTCAGCAGAAAGATGATAGTAATTGGCCAACACAGGGCTTGTAGCATATACAGGTTCAAGAAACCGAAAGGCTTCGTTGAAATCCTGCTGCAACATTAGCGCCGAGGCTTCAAAAAATTTTCTCTCCTGATCCGTGAGAATGGTTTTACCACGCACATGTTCCAAAACTCTGCCATAACTTCCCAACATCGTTTGGAGAACAAGGTATTCCCTTAGAACTTCAGGAGAAGCTGCTTGTGGTTCATCCCACAGCATAAGCAAACGTTTCAGGGCGAACTGAGGCCGTTTGTCATATCTGTATGACAAAACAAGCCGAAGTGCCTGATCTTCAGAAAGTGTGTGCTGGAAATAAAGGCGTTCGTATTCTTCTATGGCAAGTTTATAGTTTCCTGAAAGAAAAAGAAAATTTGCATACTCGGCAGAATGGAGGCTGTCAAATATGTTTTGACTGCTTACCGGCCTTAAAGCGCCAAGGCATAAAATGATCAGCAGAGCAGAACTACAGCGGGTTATAGTGTACATCATGCAAGGGGTCAATTAGCAATCGGGTTTTGGGGTCAACTCTGTAGTTTCTGTGATTGAGTCCGTGACATCGTGTCAGCCGGTCAATGCTGTTTAATAATCCCGGGAAAAAGCCCTGTTTGATAATCGCCTGATGTGCATGTTCAGAGCATGACAGGGAAAAACTGCAGGAATAATAATCCTGGGAAGAAAGGGCTACTTTGTAAAAAACGAATAACGAACCGGTAACGGTTCCAAGTTGTGCGATATATGGATTATCCTTTTTATCGATCGCAACGGATTGCATTGTGCTGATGCGCCTGAATTCCTCGTTGTTTTGAGCGTGGGCGCATAAACAGCAACTAATTAACAGGATGATTATAAAAGGCTTCATTTCTCATATTGTTGATGCGAATATCTGACAGCGTAATGGTTTGGTAAATTTCCTGATCATCAACATACATTACCTGTATCATTTCTGTGGGGATTTTCAAGCCGGATACCAGCTTGTAATCCCTGAAAATCTGTCTGCTCAGTACCTTCTCCCCTTCATCCATTATTACAACGCCATACAAGAGGTTATCAATGCTTGATGTAAGTACCGAACCTTTAAAAATAAAATTTGGTGGCGGGCTCCAGGTTGTGATCACCATATCATCCTGTTTCTCAACTTTAGTCACCTTATAATATGTGTCTTTCAGTCCAAAATCGGCAAGTTTACCCTCCAGGCACTTATGAAAAACGGTTGATTCAATAAATGGGTTGATCTGGTCAGTACGCACCAGTTCATTATCCCTGAATGTATAAGCCATTGAATCCCTCATCACCCAAACTTCGTGTTCAGGAAAACGGATATCGTAAACCATTTTGCGATGGGTGCGGTCGTAGTAAACCCTGCCAAGGATTAATTGTCCTTTGCCATCGCTAGGCTTGGTTTTCATGGACACATCCGCCTCAATACGGAAATAAGACTGCCCATAAGATGCCCCAGCAATAAGCATCAGGCAAATTATGGGCAGTAAAACGCGTACTTTCACCTACAACAAGTTGTGTTAGAAAAAAATGCTAAATTGTACTTGTGCTAAATACGGCGAGCTGCAGTATGACAGAAATTATTACTGCGGCAACGCAACCCCAAACCGCTTTCATGGATTCGGAACGGCTGTCAGTAACAATGTATACAACCAAAATGCCGATCAGACCAAGGCAGAATCCCCAAACAAAGCTTGGAATGCCAAGTGGTGGCCCTTCTTCAACCATGCTTGCTGCGCCATAAGAAGGCATTAGCGCACTAACAGCCAACTCATTATTGTCAGCAAACAATTGGGATAATGTAAGATTCTCGGTGTTTACGAGATTTTCAATGGCAGAAAGATCAGCCATTTCAACTGCCAGTTTCTGTTCATCAATTCTGAACAGATCGCCTGACCTTGAAGCATTTGCCACGCAAACTGCAGCAATCAGAAATAAGGTTAGTAGGATTTTCTTCATGGGATAAATGAATTGGTTACAAAGCAAAAATAAGCAAACTTTTAAACTATCCGATTTTTATACCCGAAAAACTAATTTTTTTTCTCAACAAATTGTCAACAGTATCCAGAGAAGCTGAAGAGAATACTACCGAATAAACTGAATATATACACATTATCAGATTATTAAGGCAATTATATAAACGCTTAACCGATTCACTGGCTTTTTTACGGGTATCAGGGCAAATCATTTAATGTGCTCATGATTACAATAACATAGATTACAGTAAAAACAGCATAAATGGCGCCCATTGCAATGCAGCCGTTTAAGGCTTTCCTGGTTTCAAACTGGTTTTCAGTAACCAGATAAACAAGCAGAATTCCGATGCCTCCGAAACAAAATCCCCACCAGAAGCTGGGTATTCCGAGCGGCGGGCCGTCGTCGTAGTAGGCAACATTAACAGCGCTGTAAGATGGATGCAGCGTGTTGATTGCCAATTCATTGTTCTGATCGAAAAGCTCAGAACGCGTATAGCCCTGAAGATTTATAAGGCTCTCAAGTTCAGAAAGATTCTCCATTTCGGCTTTCAGCTTCGATTCGTCAATGGTAAAAAAGTCAGAGGCATTTGCAACAGTGGACTGTAAGGCAATCACAATAAACGTAGTAATGAAAATGTACTTTCTCATAATGATGGGCATATTTTGGTTAAGAATTGGTTGGGTGGATTTTAGCCCAAATGTACAAATATTTTAACAGTGAAGTCAAGTTGTTCGGCCAAATTGTCGGATGTTTTTATTCAATTGATATCCAGCTCTCTAATAAGATGATGAGAATTATTGGCTTTTCCTTGCCGGCAACGACCCTATTTTACTATCTTTGCAATTGAGCAACCAAGCAATCATCATCCACAAAACACAAATCCTTAAAAATTTCAGGTATGAAAAAATCTACACCATCATCTAAATCGCTATTGATCATTATTTCTTTGCTTTTGTCTGGCATGCTTGTAAAAGCACAATTTGAGCAAAAGCTTACTTTTCAGGGCGCGCTGGGTTATATTCATGCCCTTTCACCCGACTACTTTGTTGAAGTTTTTGAATTCGGAGGCTCACTGGATGCAGGCCTTCAATATAATTTCAACCGTTCAACCAGCCTGGTTGTCCTCATCAAATATGCTACATTTGTTTCCAACGATGAAACATTTTTTATGGATGCCTATTATAATCTCATAGGAATCAGCCTCTGCCCGAAATACAAATTCATTCCTCACAGAAGGCTCAATCCTTATATTTATGGCGGAGCCAGCCTGAATTACTCAAGTTTTTCATTCGGCAGTGGAATGCAATATTATGAAACACCCTGGGAAGCGCAATTCGGTTTCAACGGTGGTTTCGGCCTGGATTTCAGAATTACTGATAATTTCGCTCTTTTCTGGCAAACCGGGGTAAACGGTGTTTTCTACCCCGACGATATGATATTCAGCCGGTATTCACAACTTGGCATCAACATCAGTATGTTTAAAGCCAGGGCTTTATAAATCTTTAATATACAGGTGCTATGAAAAAAGCAATTTTGGTACTCTTATCATGGTTTTGCCTGTTTTCTGTTTCAGCACAGGTTACCCTGAAAACCTCGTTAAGGCAATCGAGGCATGAAGTTGTATGCGCCGCTTACAGCAATGACGGCAAATACATTGCCACCGGAGGACTCGACAGCAGAATCTTCCTGTGGGATGCCAAAGAACAGAAAATGCTGAAAGAGCTCAAAGGTATGCGCAGATTTCCCCTTTCAATATGCTTTTCAATTGATGGGAAATATGTCATAGCCGGCGGAAAGGACGGCAGAGTCAACATCTGGGAAACCGGATCTGGAAAACAAATAGCCTCATTGCGGGGTCACAGCGATGATGTTACCACGGTGAAAGTAAGCCCCGATAATCAATTCATTGCTTCAGCAAGCGCTGACCGAACAATCAGAATATGGGACATGAACAGCAAGGAACAGGTTCATATCTTGAGAGGGCATCGGGGAAGGGTCAATTCAATTGATTTCAACCCATTTGGCAACAAGCTCATTTCAGGGAGTTCAGATGAACGTATTATTGAATGGGATGTGAACAGTGGAACAGCAAACAACTCATTTAAAGCCCACTACGGATGGGTCAGGGCTGTGGCCTATGGCCCTAACGGCAACTACATAGCCAGTGGGGGCGACGACAACAGGATAAAAATCTGGAACGCTTTTAACTATGAGCTTCAGAATTCCATTCTTGCACATTCCGGATGGGTAGAAGCGCTGGATTTCAGCCCCGACGGGAAATTCCTCGTAAGCGGCGGGCATGATAACTACCTTATTGTTATAGAAGTTAGCACCGGAAAAATTGCTTTCAATTCAAGAAAGCAGTCATATTATGTATTATCGGTTGCTTTTAACCCAAACGGCCAGGAGTTTGTTTCTTCCACCCTGTATTCCGATCAGCTTATGGTTTGGAATACCAGCGAATTAGGCATAGCTCACGACATGGTGGAAAGAACCCAGGAACTCATCCAGAAGCCCAAAACCAAACCACAGATAGAATGGATCACAGCAGATAAAACCGAAACCAAAAGCCTGACAACAAGGATCAAATACAAGATCAAATCGGAATATCCGGGAAGCCAGCTCGCCATTTACCTCAACGGCCAGCGTTACGAAAGTAAGGATAACCTTGTTTTTCCTGCTGATCAGTGGTTAGAAGACGAAAGCGTTGTGTTTTTGAACGAAGGCGATAACTCCCTTAAGCTTGAGCTTTTTTATGCCGGCGGAGTTGTTTCATCTGAAGAAATCACCATCCGGTTCAAAACTGAGCCGGTTGTATCTGCCATTCCTGAACCTGTTTTAGTGAAAGAAACACTGCCTGAAAAAGTTAAACCGATAACACCGGAACCCACAGCAACCATCACCGAAGCAAAAGCCAGGGATGGGGCAATAGTTTCCGAACTGCTTGACATAAATTTCACCAATCCGGTGAATCCATATCGTTTTGCCTTAATCATCGGTAACGAGGATTACAGTTCGTATCAAATTGGTTTACAATCCGAAGCCAATGTTGATTACGCTGTCCGCGATGCCAATGTTTTCAGGGAATATGCCATCAGGGTTTTTGGTGTTCCACCCGATAACATCCTGTTTCTCACAAATGCCAGGGCGATAGAAATGCACAATGAAATTGACAAGATCAAGAATATCATCAAAGCCCTGAACGGAAAGGCTGAAATCATCTTTTATTACGCCGGGCACGGTTTCCCCGATGAGCAAACACGCGAGCCGCACATCATGCCTGTTGACGTAACAGGAACCAACCTTCGTTTTGCAATCAAAATCAACGACCTGTACAAGGAACTCTCCGCCTACCCTGCCGAACGCATCACTGTATTCATGGATGCCTGCTTTAGCGGCGGGGCCAGAAATGTTGGTCTGGTGTCGGCACGTGGGGTCAGAGTAAGGCCACGCGATCAGAACCTGCATGGCAACCTGGTTGTTTTTTCAGCAAGCAGCGAGAACCAATCGGCCCACCCCTATCGCGAGAAACAACACGGAATGTTTACTTACTTTCTATTGGATAAACTCAAGGAAACAAAAGGTGATATTACCTACAAGGACCTTTCGGACCACATTAACAAAACGGTTGGCGTGAGGGCAGCCATCCTCAACAATACAGAGCAAACACCTCAAACCAATGTAAGTCCGGTTGTTGAAAACAAATGGCAGAACTGGAAAATCAGGTAAATATCCAAAACGATTGAACCATGAGTACTTCCCTATTGATCGCCATAGTTTTGGTAATGGTTAACGGTCATTCAAACCCGGTATCCGACCACAATGATTTAACCTGGAAGCCGCAGGGACAGGCAATTAACCTTCCATGTAATTCCCGGGATTATAAATCGGATCGCCATTTTTTTCGCGCAACCGGTTCTGCTTCCCACCAAAACAAAAGTACGGCCGAACGCATGGCCAGGCTGGATGCCAATGCCAACCTTGCTGCAACCATCAATGTTACAATCCATTCAGTGATTGACCGCTATGTTTCAGAACACCATGCCGGCGAAGCTGCACAAACCAGTCAGAGATATATTGAATTAACACGTTCAACAGCCGACCAGCAATTGCGGAATGTTGGGATCGTGTGTAACGAAAGTACATTTACCGGTGGCAGGTTCACAGTGTACATGGCTGTAGAGGTTCCAAAAGAAAACGTACTCCAGGGCATTGATAACGAGGTTTCGTCCGGACCTTCGGGGCTGGATTATGAAAAAATGCAATTTGAAAAGATCTTTAATGAGGAAATGGAGAAGCTGGAAAGTGGAATAAACCCTAAATCAGATTAATTGAAACCACCTTTAAATTATCATAAAGTATGAAAGAAATTCTACTGCCCATTATTTTAAGCATCCTGTTGCCTTTTCAGGGAGCTTTCAGCCAGGATAACATTAAGGTGGAAGGCGTTGCAGGAGTTGGGCTGATCGCCGGAAGGCTCAGTTACCAGGACGCAAAGAAAGAAGCCATAAACAATGCCAAGGTTGAAGCGTTGAGAAAAGCCGGCGTTTCCGAACACCTTCAATCCTACGAGCTTCTGTTTCGCAGTGAAGTAGACCGTGATTACAGCGAATTCTTCAGTTCTGAAATACAAGCGGAACTACAAGGGGCAGTGCAACACTGGGAACTTGTAAGTGAGAGGCCTCTTGTTGATCCGGAAACCAATCAGATCTCGGTTGAAGTAGTCATCAACGCAACCATCAGGCTTTATTCTGAAAAGCCCGACCCGATGTTCAATGTGCGGATCAGCGGCTTCAAAGGAGTTTATGAAGAAGGGGAAAATATTGAATTCTCTGTTTACACTACCATTGACTGCTATCTTAGTATTTTCAATATTACCGACACCGAAACCCTGCTGATGTACCCAAATCCCTGGGAAGAAAGAAAAATGATTGTCGGAGGAAAGGATGTTGCTTTTCCGTTTGGCCGTGTTGATTACGAACTGGTAAAAAGCACCAAGGGTCTTGAGATGAACCGCCTTGTTTTTGTATTTACCAAACAACCCGTTCAGTTTCTGAATTACCGGGGCGAGGAACAGTTTACCACCCAGGAAGAATTGTTTTCATGGATTTACAGCCTCCCCCCCGACAGCAGAAGAATTCATTATCAATCGTTCACGATCAGGTAGTACAATCATGTTTAATAAAAAACTGCCTCAAATGCCAATGGCATTTGAGGCAGTTTTTATGAGATAAAGTATTTTTATAACCTGAATCTTCTTGAAACTGTGGCCGTGAGCAGGCCATTTGCGTTTTCGTACTGTACCTTAACAACGATGATAATTTCATCGCAGGTAATGGTAACATACTCCCATGACATGCTGTAGATGGAGCGTAACTGACCGCTGATGGTGTTGTACAATTCCTCAACCTGATCGGAGGTGGGTGTGTAGAAATATCTTCCACCGGTAGTATCAGCCATGAGGTTCATGGTGTTTACATCCACATTTCCGAATCCGATGGTATAAATAGGGATTTGGGTCAGGAGTGATTTCTCAATCAACTGCGACAGTGTGGTTGACGAAACATTTTCATATCCATCCGTAAAGGCAAGTACCGCCGGCAGTACCGAGGTATTCACTTTTGTGAAGTCATCAGCATTTTCAAGCCCCCTCATCACTGCATCGAAATAAGCAGTCATATAGCCGATACTGGCATACTGATCAACGGCTTCGATCAATACTGTGGTGTCGTTTGAAAAGTCTTCGTTCATGGTCATTACACTGCTGGCAAATTTGATAATTTGCATATAGTCAGCAGGTTCTTTAAGCCTGATAAATTGTTTTACAGCGCTTTCCATATTCTGAATATCGCTGTAAGACATACTACCCGAATAGTCCATGGTGATGGCAGCGGCCACATCGCTGCGGGTTTGGTCAACGGGTGTAATGACCAGTCTTTCCACCTTGATGGTATCAGCGCCTTCGCAAAGGTGTGAAAGCAGGAAGTTGTATTGGTTAAAGTTAGTAAGTACTTCGCCATCCTGGTCGGTTACAGAAATGTAAACGATGATGCCTTTGTTCTGTGTCTGAGACTTTTCGATCCTGGGGATCGTGACTTTAATCTCGGTAGTTTTGGTATCGCTCAGATTGCTGTAAGGTTCTTTTTTTGGATCGTTATCATCCTTTTTACAACCGGTTATTGCGAACGCAATGATGGCTGCAAATGCCAGTATAATACCCAGTGATTTTTTCATAATTTTTGTTTTTTTGGTTTTGGTTAGCAGAATATATGAGTTTGCTTTTTGCTGTTTAATCAGAACCCAGGGGGTTCAAACAATAAAATAAATGCGTGTTTTTTAAGCCTGACTTTGTTTTTAATTATAATTACGTATAATGTGGCTTTCATCATAATGCACTATGCTTTGTATAAGAACATCCTTTATATACGGGCCGGCTAAACCCGTTTTGATGAAAACGCCAGTGATCATCAGTGTTCTGAAACCTTATTTAATTTTTCTGATCAATTCAATCAACAATGATAATATATTTCTGTGTAGTAACAAGCGATTTTTTTCAACAAATTTTCAACCAGTGCAGATAATCATTTGATATAATGCTGCTTAGTGTAAAAATTTTTTGTATTCAAAACCAACGATCAATGCCTAAGATACCATAATGCACAAGCTCAATACGGTTTTTGATTATGTATAAACGCGTAAGAGCAATATTAAAACTAAAAGGCAATCACACCGAAAAATCCATTCTGAAGAACCTGGACACGTTTTGCTATTTACAAAAATGAAGTTTTGCAAACAGGGCTCAATCCGATTATTGCCTATTTCTTCAGCAAATCCCGTATCTCGGTTAAAAGCTGTTCTTCCTTTGATGGTGCAGGCGGGGGAGCCGGTGCAGCCTCTTCTTTCTTTTTCAGCGAGTTAATACCTTTGATCATCAGAAATATGGCAAATGCCACAATCAGAAAATCAATCACATTTTGTACGAACATGCCATAATTAATGGTAACTGCAGCGGCTTCTTCCGTGGCAGACTTAATCACAAGCATGAGATCCTTAAAGTCAACGCCTCCGAGCAAAACCCCCAGCGGCGGCATCAGGATATCGTTTACAAATGAAGCGACAATTTTTCCAAACGCGCCTCCGATAACCACTGCAACGGCAAGATCAATTACATTGCCGCGCATGGCAAAAGCTTTGAATTCTTTTATCCAACTCATAATTCCGAAATTAAATTAGGGTAGCAGAAATAAACATTTGTCAGTCTTCTTAAAACTTATAAGATAGGCCTACACCAAGCAATTGCTTGAACTGAACTTTCGACTCGCCGCCTGTGCCGTCTTCGTTTACATCAAACAAAATATCGGCATCATAGATCAGATGGGTTGCAAAACTTACGGTAATAAATTTGCCCACCTTCATGAGCAAAAGGGTTTCCCAGTTTACGTCAATATTCTGGGGATTGTCGAGGTAGTTTGAGAAAAAGTCTGCTTTGGTCTGAAAAGTAATGTTTTCGGTAATGCTCCGCTTGTAAGCTGCACGAATATATCCGCCGAACTCACTCCGGGTTTTGTTGCCCGCTTCCACACCAAAAGCACCGGCATTTGACAAAATGTCGTCGTTCACAATGGTTATTTTCCCTGTTACCGGAGCCAGAAACAAGGTAAAGTCATCGTTTGGTTTGTAATCCATACCCACAGCGGCAAGAAGATAGGCCGGGGCAAGAACGCCGGATATTTTGCTTTCGGTATCAGGGTAGTTATATCCCGGAGCCATTTGGGTTCTGAAGTTCAGAAGACCGGCGTAAAACCAATGCTCTGCTGCCTTCAGCCCAACTTTTGAAAGAAAATCAATTTTGTCATCGGTTTTGATCACGCCTGCATCTCCCTGTTTCATGAGGCCGTAGCCCAGGTCAAGGGTGTTGTTCCACATCAGGGATTCTTTTTTGAAATCTGCAAAAAGGCTTACCAGGCCGGCGCCCGAGATGGAGTTCTGCCCTCCGGCGGCCCAGTTTGTGAGTGAAACCTGGGTGAAACTGATGGAAAACAAACCACCTTTGTTCCAGCCGTCAGGCACTTCTTCTTTTACTTTTCTGAGTGTTGATTCTGCTTCGGTTGTCTGAGCCATGGCAAATGAGCTGACAAATATTGCCAAAGCAATGATAGTAAATGATTTTTTCATGTGTATTCTTTTTAGTTAAACAATTGAATATGTGTTATTAAGGAAATATCTAATAGTATTTGATTAAGACCCGGTAAGTTAAGAAAAATGTGGGTGCCAATGCAAGTAATTAATTGTTAAAATGAAGAAACCCCAAAATTCTGCATTTGTTCAGAAAAAGCATTGGCCGGGGAAAAATACCCGGGTTTAACCGGCTCATAAGCCTTCATGGGCAGTTCTGCGTATGATTTCCTGCTGCAAATCCTCACCCAGATCGTTGAAGTAATCGGAATAACCGGCAACACGAACAATCAGGTCGCGGTATTTCTCGGGATGCTTACGGGCATTTTCCAGTGTTCCGGCATCTACTACATTGAACTGAATATGGTGTCCATCCAGCCGGAAATAGGTTCTTACCAAAGCGGTGAGCTTGTCTAATGCCTCGCCTGAATTGAAAAAAGAAGGTGAGAACTTTTGGTTCAGCAAGGTACCGCCGGTTTTAATATGGTCAATTTTGGCAAGCGATTGCAGTACAGCCACCGGGCCTTTATGGTCGGCGCCCTGCACCGGGCTGATGCCTTCGCTGAGCGGTTCACCGGCCTTGCGTCCGTCGGGCATGGCGCCTATTACGCTTCCAAAATACACATGGCTGGTTGTTGGCAGCAGGTTTATTCGAAACACCCCTCCCCTTGCGGAGGGCCGACCGTTCACAGCATTGTAGAAACTGTTGAAAACCATTACGGCATGCCGGTCGGCTTCATGGTCGTTGTTTCCCCATTTTGGTGTTTCATAAATCAGTTTGAAACGCAGATCATCCGCGGTTTTAAAGTCAGCACGCAAAGCAGACAAAAGTTCCGCCATGCCCAGATTCTTCTCCTTATATATATGTGTGTGAATTGCGGTGAGACTATCGGTAATGCTTCCCAGGCCAACACCCTGAATATAACTGGTGTTGTACCGGGCGCCTCCGGCATTGTAATCTTTGCCGCCGGCGATGCAGTCATCAATGAGCAGGGACATAAAAGGAGCAGGCATGTATCTGGCATACAGCTCCTCGATGGCATTGTTGCCTTCAATCTTTATATCAACAAAATGCCTGAGCTGTTTTTCAAAAGCCTCATAAAACCCGTTGAAGTCAGAAAAATGCACCGGATCACCGGTCCGGAGGCCAATCTGTTTGCCGGTTCCCGGATCCCAACCATTGTTCAGGGTAAGCTCAAGGATTTTATTCAGGTTGAAATAGCCCGAAAGCGTGTAGGCTTCCTTACCAAATGCCCCGGTTTCGACACAGCCGCTGGCTCCGCCGTTTCTGGCATCCTCCAGGGATTTTCCCTGGCTAAGCAGCTGCTGTACAATGGCATCGGTATTGAAGAATGAAGGCTGGCCAAATCCGGTTTTTGCAATCATCAAAGCCCTTTTTACAAAGCGATCGGGGTTCTTTTTGCTGATCTGAACCATGCTGCCAGGCTGCAGCAGGCGCATTTCTTCAATCACATCCAGGATCAGGTAGGATAATTCGTTCACAGCATCGGATCCGTAGGCTTTTACGCCACCGAGGTTGATCAGCGTAAAATCGGTGTAGGTATTGCTTTCCAGTGCTGTGACACCCATTTTCGGAGGGGAAGGATGGTTGTTGAATTTTATCCAGAACGCCTGCAAGAGTTCGCGTGCTTTTTCGCGGTTCAGGGTTCCATCTTCCAATCCCTTGTTGTAAAAAGGCAACAGATGCTGATCGAGGCGGCCCGGATTGAACGAATCCCAGGGATTCAGCTCTGTGATCACCCCGACATGAATAAACCAGTAATGCTGGAGCGCCTCATGAAAATTCCGGGGTGCATTTGCGGGTACGTGCTCACATACCCGGATCATTTCAATTAATTCGTTGAGCCGGTTTTCATCTTTTTCGCGGGCAGCAAGATTTTTCAATTCTTCAGCATGCCTCTGAGCGAAAGTGATGATGGCCCCGGCAACGATTTCCATGGCTTCCAGTTGATGTTTTTTGTCAATGGTTTCCGGATCATTGTTATCAAGCTTGCTTAAGGATTCGCTGATTTCATTGCGCAAATCCTTCATACCATGGGTGAAGAGCTTGTTTCCGGCAACGGTGTGGCCGGGGGCGCGTTGCTCCTGAAATTCGGTGAAAACGCCAGCCTGATAAGCATCCAGCCACTCTGCTTTCATGGATGCGAACACCCTGTCGCGCTGGGTTTTTCCTTTCCAGTATGGAATAATCACATCGCGGTAGGCCTGGCGGGTTTCAGCATCAACACGAAAAGAAACTTTCGGGCGATTGTGCAATATGTCCAGGTCATCCAGTGAATGCAGGCAGATCTCGGGATAGGTGGGCGCAGCCTTGGGTTTCGGGCCGCGTTCTCCCACAATAAGCTCATCCTCTGCAATATGTATGGATTTGTTTTCCATGATATGTTGAAAGGCAAGCGCCCGGCGAAGCGGGACAGGCATGGATTGGCCTTCGGTGGAGCGGTAAAATTCCGTAAGCAGCAAAGCCCGTTCTGCCGAGAGGGTATTCACCGCATGGAGGCTGTTATTTCGCAATTTCTCAATCCTATCATTCATATTTCATCAGATGTATCATTGGCGACCGATTTAGCTACAAAGGTATAATTAACTTGCTTTTCAACTGCTGTATTCTGGTCTAAATAAATTCCGGGAAGATTTGTGCATGAATAATTAACGAGCTGATGAATGATGGGTGAGGAGTGATGAATGACGTCCTGATAGCTATCGGGAGATGATTTTAGATTTATGATTTTAGATTTATGATTTTAGATTTTGGGATTTGGAGCTTGACACTTGGGACTCGTGGGCTGGTTGAATGCATTGGGGAAGGCTGGAGATGTTAAGGATGTGTTAATAATGTGGTTTTTTGAAAAATAATCCATCCAGGATGTTGGAATCCTTGCAATTATGCTTATATTTGCCCATTAATCTGTAACAGGTCTTGTGCTGAAACAACTTTACTACATACAAGCCATTTGCAAACCGAAGCCAGGTGCGGGGTTTAAACTTCCGGGTCTGGTTGCAGCATTTGTTTTGCTTGTTTTCTTTCCCGCTGCAGCAAGCGAACAAGTTTCTCCAAAGCAGTATTATGACGCTGCAAGCATTATCTTAGGAGGAGAATCGCATGGTTTTGTTATTGGCAAGGGGGAAAGTGTAAGTATTACCGCAGGACAATCTGTGCGCCTGCTGCCGGGAACAAAGATTGAAGCGGGCGGTAAAGTGGTTGTTGAGGTTCGAAGCCATGCAAAACCGGAAAGCAGGGAAGAAAGGCATTCGGTTTTACTGAACCCCGAATTGCTTGCCAGGCCGTTCATTCATGATGTTGCAACTTCCCTCACAGCCATACCTGATCCTGCCAAACTTTCTGCATCCGGCGGTTTTTCCCGTGCGGTGATGCCGGTGCAGCTTAGCAATGCAAACAAAAGCCTTCTTACAGGAAAGACCGTCTATAAAACTGATTCCAGTCATTCCGGTTTGACCTCTTGTGCTTTAGGCAAATATTTTTTAGACCTTGCCTGGGGCGAAAGGCCGGAAACCATTAAGGTGCTGCGGACGTGAACATTTCTTTTGGAAACACCGGCGGGTTTCCTAAACTCCGCCGGGTTTAACAAGAAACCGCAGGCCCTCCGCAATCCTGCTTTATCCATAATTGCGGAAAATCTCTATTTAATTAAGAATTAAATTTTACTACAATGAAAAAATATATTTTAATGTTTGGTTTAACCCTGGTGATGGGATTGTTTATTGCAAATTCCACTTATGCTCAAACACCTCCTTGGACTCAATCAGGTAACTGGTGGACATTAACCGGAAATAATTGGATTTCAGTTGATGGACGACTACGAGCATTTGATCGAGTTGTTACACCTGTTGTGGTACCCACGCCAGGCAGCATGAGATTTGACTTGGGGATGGGCTCAGCGAATGGCGCAAACTTGGAAATGTATCATAAGAACGATGTTAGCAGGCCTGGAGAATTTAGATTTGTTTATGGCGGCGGAAATTATGGATTAATACAGTTTATTCATTACAATGGAAGTTCTTTCACAACTAAAATGTCAGTAAATAAAGATGGGAATTTAAATATCTCTGGAAAGTTAGATGCATTCGGAGCAGATGTTCATGGTGCACTAACTGTTGACGGGAAAATTACTAGTACCGAGATTGAAGTAAAAACAGATGTTTGGTCAGACTTTGTTTTTTATGATGATTATTACCTGAGACCATTGTGTGAAGTTGAAAAATTCATTAAAACCAACAGGCATTTACCAGATGTACCCAGTGAATCTGAGGTGCTTGAAAATGGGGTAAATGTTGGCCAGATGTCGGCAGTACTTCTCCAGAAAATTGAAGAACTCACACTTTATATTATTGAATTGAACAAAAGGATTGAAGATCTGGAGAAATAAAATTCCAGAACTTAAAGCAAGCTTTAAATATAAAAACCCCGCCGGTGATGAACTGGTGGGTTTTTTTTGTTGCGGGTTTCGGGTTCCGGGTTTTGGGTTTCGGGTTTCGTGTTCCCTTCGACAGGCTCAGGGCGGGTCGTGTTCGGTGTTCGGGTGCCCGGTCACTGAGCTTGCCGAAGTGCCGGGTTTCGGGTTCCGGGTTCCGGGTTTGCTTGAGTGCCTGCCTGCCCACCCCCTCCGGCTCCCCCTAAAGGGGGAGAGATCGCCGGCGCGCGGTGGATGGACGATACTATTTGGCCTGGGTGAAGAATAATAGAATATACTGATTGCTCCCGGTAGTTATGGGGACTGGAGAACAATTGAACCATAGAACATCCCGTCCCGATAGCTATCGGGAGCTATCGGGAGAACAATAGAACAATTGAACAATAGAACAATTGAACAATAGAATAATCGAACAATAGAGCAATAGAACCATGTCTTGTCCTGAAATAGGTTGAAAGAAATCAATCCCCCTGACCCCTTTTTTAAAGGGGGATGGGTTCCAGCATAAAGCTTATGGATGTTGTTATTAGCTTTATCCTGTAATAGGATGACAGCAAATCAATTCCAGTTAAACTGAGCATTTACAGGGGTGGATCCCCCTTAGGGAATTAAAGGGTGGGTGGGGGGAGGAAATAATTAATTCCTCCCGAACTTGAGTGGATGATTTATATCGCGATCAAGTCAGAATGCAGCGCCTGCTCCCAGCCAATCAATAAAGTATCTGATATTTCAACACTTTGATTGCCGGCGTAAATCACAATTTTACGCGCAGTTTGATCGGGAAACCTTTTAAGGGCTTTCAGAAAGTCCTTGCTGAATGTTTGTCCGGCCTTTATTTCAATGGCCGTAAGCTTCTGATCTTCCTTTTCAATAATGCAATCAATTTCGGTTCCGTTGCTTTCGCGCCAGTAATAAACCGGAGGGCGATTTCCTGTATGATAATGGGCTTTAATAATTTCCCCGATCACCAGGTTTTCAAATAAAGAGCCATATAAATAATGTGTTCGCAATATTTCAGGAGCATTAATCCTGAGCAGTGAGCAGGCCAATCCCGTATCATAAAAGTATAGTGTGGGAGATTTTATGATTCTTTTACTGTAATTCTTGTAATAGGGCTGCAAAAGGAAAACAATAAAACTTGATTCGAGCACCGACAACCACGACCTGGCTGTATTGACAGCTATTCCGGCATCGTTGGCCAACGAACTGAAGTTGAGCACTTGTCCGATACGGCCTGCACACAGGCTTATAAAGCGGGTGAAGGCGCTTAAATCACCAATTGCCAGCAAACTCCTGACATCTCTCTCGATATAGGTTTGAAGATAGGACGGATAAAAATCGGAGGGGTTGATATTTGCCTGATGTAAGCGGGGATAGAATCCACGATGTATTGCGTGATCAAGGCTCACCGACCTGATTAATTCCCCGATCCCGAAAGGTAAGAGATTACAAATGGCAACCCTGCCTGCCAGGGTTTGTGAAATGCGGCTATTCATCAAAAAGCTTTGCGAACCGGAAAGAATGTATTGCCCGGGAATATTTCTGTCATCCGATACTGCCTGTATATAGCTGAATAATTCCGGCAGATTTTGTGCTTCATCAAAAATTACGCCCGGCCCCATCGTAGTAAGAAAACCGATTGGATCTTCGCCAATTAGTTGACGCTGGTCGGGGCGTTCGAGATTAAAATATTTAAAAGAAGGAAAAGCATGCCGGAGCAGGGTGGTTTTTCCTGATTGACGCGGCCCGGTTAAAGAAATTACCGGGAATTTTTCAAGCATCTTCTGTAAATGCGGTAGTATTTTTCTTTGTATAAACATTTCTATGTAATTATGCAACTGGATTGCAAATATACATACTTTTTAACATTATTGGAATTTCACTTTTTCATCCGGCTCCCCACCCCATTCGGCTCCCCCTAAAGGGGGAGAGATGTCCGGCGCGCGGTGGAGTAATTATACAAATTGGACTGGCTGAAGAATAATGGAATATAATGATAGCTCCTGATAGATATTTGGACGGGAGAATAATTGAACAGTTGAATAATTGAATAATAGAACAATTGAACAATAGAACAATAGAACAATAGAACCATGTCTTGTCCTGAAATAGGTTGAAAGATAACAATCCCCCTGGCCCCCTTCCGATAGCTATCGGACGATAAAGGGGACGAGACCATGCATAAAGCTGGTTGATTAATTGTAGTAAGAGTGGACTTGTCGCAGGATCGTTTTCAGAAATAATTCCCAGGGCCTCCTATAAGAAAGATGGATGGGTTCCTGCATAAAGCTTATGGATGTTGTTATTAGCTTTATCCTGTAATAGGCTGACAACAAATCAATTCCAGTTAAACTGAGCATTTACAGGGGTGGATCACCTTAGGGAGTTAAAGGGTACGGGGAGGGGATTAATACGTGTCTTGTCCTGAGATTGTTTTGCCCTGAAATAGGTTGGCAGAATTAAATCCCTGCGCATGGGATTCAGGACAAGATCATTCCGGAGGAGGAATTAAAGTTGTTTGAGTTTGGCCTGCAATTTCTCAGATTCACGTATTGCATTGAAGGCAAATTGAAGTAAAACAGGACACTGGCTCATAACTTCTTTAAAAAGAACAGTTATATCTGTAAGCATATACTCATGAACAATGTCATTGCGAAGCTCCCTGATAAGCCTGGCATCTTCAGCGTTTCCGATCACACCATACTTTTCCATCAGAAATAAAACATCCAGCCATGTGCGTGATTCGCCTTCAGAAATATACACAATGCTGCGAAACAACTTATTGAACAGCACATCTGCTGTTCGGGCAAAGCGGCTGGTCAATCCTTCAAAGGCATCCATGGCTTCAGGATCAAGATTGGAGAAATCAGTATAGCTTTTACAGATTTCAAATGATCTGTTCAACCACGATAAAGCATCCATTAATGCATCCGTGTTTTCTTTAAGAATTTCCAGATGGTTCTTTCCTTTCATACAATCACGCTGTTTGCAAATGCATATTTTACAAATGCACTATTGGGTTTACCTGTTATGATCAGGTCAATTTTGCGATTTCCCAATTTCTCTTTTAATACCGACCTAAGCCAGAGTTTTTGCCGGTAGCTGATCGCATCACTCAACACAAGCAAGTCAATATCACCACCCTGCCCGGAATCCAGGGCCCTGGAACCAAATAAGCGTATGCTGGCATCCGGATCAAGGTTTCGGATGGTTTCAGTTATTATTTCCCGCTGTTTATTACTGATTCGCATTTTTCAAAAATAAATAAATAATCTGAAAAGCTGTAGTATTTTCCGGAAATTACTTGACTTATTCCGAAATAGGCTGTCAGAATTCATACCCCGGGTCTCCTATAAGAAAGAGGGATGGGTTCCTGCATAAAGCTGGCGGATGATGTTATATCAAAATGGTTGGCCTGAAAATATATCAGCGCACTCAATCAAAAAGACCTCAATCGTAATTCATCAATGGTAAATTGTCAATCATCATTCGTCATTTGTAATTCGTCATTTGTAATTCGTCATTCGTCAATTCTAATACGCTTTTTCCTGCCCCCGGATCAGCACCCAGATGGTGAGGAGCATGATCTTGATGTCCATGTTGAATGACCAGCTTTCGATGTAACTGACATCGTATTCCACGCGTTTTTTGAGTTCGGAAAGCTTCCTTATCTCACCACGGTAGCCGTTTACCTGTGCCAGTCCGGTGATGCCGGGTTTTACAGTATGACGAAGCATGAATCGCTTAATGATTTTGCGGTACTGATCGGTGTGTTTCAACATGTGTGGCCTGGGCCCTACCACAGACATCTCCCCTTTCAGCACATTAATAAACTGGGGCAATTCATCCAGGCTGAATTTGCGCAGGAATTTCCCTACAGGAGTAATACGGCTGTCGTTCCTGACAGCTCTTTGCGTATCGGCATCATTGTTTTTGCGCATTGTGCGATACTTTAAACAAATAAATTCCCTGCCATCAGAACAGGTTCTTCGCTGGCGGAAGAAAACGCCATCGCGTGATCCGAACAGGGAAAGCAGATACAAAACAGGCGTCAGCCACGACAAGACTGCAAGAATCATCAGGAGTGAAAGGAAAACATCAAAAGCTCTTTTAATGAGCCGGTTGTACCAATAGCTCAGCGGACCGGGATGAACCTGAAGCACGGGAATGGAACCGTAACTGATCAACTCAGCGCTCTTATATGAAAAATCGCCCAGGTCGGGTACAATACGCACTTTTACCGGATAATCGGATATGACTTCTGTGATACTGGGCATAATCTCATTCGGGATCCCATCCCAGGAAATATAGATTTCGTCAACGTGGTTTGTTTCTATGAAGGATCGGAGTTCACTCCATTGCCCGATAATCCTCTTTTTTACACTTTTGTTTTCGTCAAAGAAACCCAGAAAACGATAGCCATGCCAGCGGTTGGTAGTGAAATAACGCTGCAAATCGCGGGTTTTGGGAGTGAATCCAAGAATAATCACATTCCGGTAATTGTAACCCAGCTTCCTGTAAAGGAGAAAGGCATAATAGAGTAAAAATTTCCATGTGATCAGTATGACGAAAAAAAGCGGGAATAAATACTTGATATATGACCTGGGGTAATAGTCCATCGGGGTAGCCTGGAAATACATCAGAAACAGGAAGAAGAAAAAAACGATGATCTTGATGTAGGCAAAAAAGATGGATTTCTTTCTTGTGTTGCGTGTGATGTTGTGCGCCCCGAAAACGAAAACGAGAATGAACCAGCTCACATTCAGGTAGAAATAGAACAGAAGGTATTTGGGTTCAAAATGCTCGGGGCCATCAACCAATAGCGCATAACCCAATACAAATAGTGCATTCAGGATGATGAAATCACCTGTAATGGAAATGAAAGGGATATAGCGGGAGTAGCGGAGGGGCATGGCCTTATTGTTATACTTTTGGCGGGGCTAAGATAGGGAAAAGCGATTTAGGATTTACGATTAATTTTTAATTAACAAACTTTTTGGCTTGAACCAAAAAGTTACAAAAAGTTCAAGGCTGTATGGAAAATGCTTGTTTTCTACGGGTCGGGGCTACCGCGCAATCCGAACCGTCCGGATGCTTTGGTTTCTAAAGTAGTTATCGTTTGTAGTTCCGGACTTTGCGGATTGCTCCGCAGTCCAACGCATTAGCCCCTTCCCTTGAAAAGCTACGCATTTTCCATAAGGCCGGAGACGGATTTCGATAATTCCACAAATGGGATTACCGATCAGAAAACGTTAGCGTAAAGCTCCGACGGCCTAATAAAAATCCCGTAGTAATTCAAGAAGGGTTTTGCTGTGGTGGCCTGCGGAGCAGCACGCATAGTGCCGTCAGGAATCTTATGCTATGAAATCATACAAAAGCACGGTACGGTTCGTGCTGCGTGGAAAAAACCCGCCGTAGAATTCAAGGGATTTTTATTAAGCCTTGAACTTTTGGGTACTTTTGTTTCAAGACAAAAGTACCATCAAAATGATGTTGTTTCCTGTAATGAAAGTTAATAACAAACTTTGTGCCTTGATCCCGATTCGCTTTGCTCCCGGGACAAGTTCCAAAAGTTACAAACCCGCCTGCCGGACGGGCAGGAAGATCAAGGCTGTATGGAAAATGCTTGTAGCATGCGATTTGCGTTTAGAAATGTTTTGAAGTTTCCCGGCTCTGAGAAATGCCGGCCTTCGTATTCGTAGTTTGTTCCAGTGGATTTCTTAACGTTTACACCGCAAAACCTTCCTTGTATTGCTACGGAGTTTTTATCAGGCCGCTGATGGTCTTCGCTTACTCTTTCTGAATAGAATTCACTTTTACTTCATTATGTGAAAATTCTGCATTGCAGGGTGGGGCAATCCGGATGGTTATAATGAAACGGTTTTTTAACAAACTTTTTGGCTTGAACCAAAAAGTTACAAAAAGTTCAAGGCTGAATGGAAAATACTTGTTTTCTACGGGTCGGTGCTGCTGCGCAACCCAAGCCGTGCGGATGAAATCTTTATAGCAAAATTCTATCACTCTGCTTCCGCACTCGTGGGTTGCTGGCTCAAGGCCTGCGCCAAAGCTCCTCCCCTTGAAAAACTACGTATTTTCCATTAGGCCGATCGTGCTTGTAGCATGCGATTTGCGTTTAGAAATGTTTTGAAGTTTCCTGGCTGAGCGGAATTTGCAATTCCGCGCTGAACGCCTGACAGCGTTGTTCAGGGAATTATTATTTAGCGCTTTTGGCAGGATAAAAGTACAAGCCGCTTTATGAACTCTTTATTAACTTTTTGCTTTCAAAATTTGCTCAAATAACTCATAATACGCTGTAACTACTTTATCCCAGTTATATTTCGACCGGATTTTTTGGAGATTGTTTGAGATCATCTGGTCCTGAATGACCGCATCTACTGCCTGCTTGTGGATCTGGTTTGATATGTCGCTGTGGGTGAGGAAATAAAAAGCATCTGATCCCAACACTGAACGGTTGAAGGGGTTATTGTGGGCGCAGATGAGGGCGGAGGCGGCCATGGCTTCGAGGAGGGAGGGATTGGTACCGCCGGCTGAATGGCCGTGAAAATAGATCTTGCTGTTGAAACGAAGCTGGTTGAGCAATTCCGGATCAAATATGCCTCCCGGAAACCTGATCTGATCTGACGCATACTTCCTTACAAGGTATTTGCCAAACTTATTTTGTGTTGAACCGATCACGAGTAAAGGGATTTTGGTTCCTGAACCCAACACTCCCTTTATGATTTCTTCAATATGATTATCGGGTTGAAAGCGTGCTATTGCCAGGAAGTACTCTTTGGGGTTCAAATTGAATTCAGTCAGGCGATCGCTTTTTCCGGGATGATAAATTTCGGCGCCGTAGGGGATATAAGTTGAGTAAACTCTGTAAGTATCAAAAAGATAATCGCGGATGGCTTCGGAATCGGCAACCAGGGCATGGCTGCTTTTCACGGCAAGCTTTTCGGCATATTTCAGGAATTTTCTTACCGGGGCACTGTATTTCCTGCGTTTCCATTCCAGTCCGTCCATGTTGGTGATGATCCGGGTTTTACGGGGTAAACGCATGTGCCATACGGAAGAACTTGTATAACCCAATTGTAATAAAATATCGAAGCCGCGCTGGCGGCTGTTGTTGATGCAGTTGAGATCATAGATAAACTGACCCGGCGTACCGATACGATCTTCCGGATCGTAGCAATGGATCAGGTTAACGCCTTTCCATTCCTTTTCGCGGTAAGGATGTGTGTGGGAGTTATATACCCAGACTTCCACACCTCGCTTTACAAGGCCAAGGGCAAGGAATTGAGCAAATTGCTCAAAGCCGCCGTAATGGTTTGGGATGCCGCGGGAACCGAGGATGCCGACTTTCATAGACTATAAATCAATATAAGTTGCTACCGCAAAGGCGCAAGGACGCAAGGGAAAATTTACACATGTTTACAACTATTGAGAGTATTCATGGTAATAGCTGAAAGGTCCTTGCTAAAATACCCCGATAATTGCAAAACTAACAACTAACTGTTGTATTATTCGCTTAATAAGTTTGGAAGGATAGCAAATTATGGCCAGAAAAAGGTTGCCGTATTTTTTAAAGAGGTTTTCTGAAAGCTGGTAATTGCGGTAGCTGCGAATATAATGGTAGTAGAACCAGATACGGGTTTTGCCGGTTCTGGTTCCAAAAATCTGATCTCTGAAATGAAAAGTCCGCGCAATGGCTTCATAACTGATGTTGCTGGTTGAACTCCCGGTATGTATCCTCACCATATATAAGGATTCATGAAGATTCTCAAACCTGACGCCATCTCTTATCATACGGGCAAACAATTCATAATCTTCACCGGGAGAATAAGGCTGGTACCTGTATCTCTTATACACTTCGGCTTTGGCACAAACGGTGGCATGCAACACTCCATGTTCCCCTTTTTGAAATGCACTTTTTATGTTCAGGGAACCTATCGGAAAATTCGAATCATTGATTACTTTACCTGTTGCACTTTCAAAATAGCTCGCGTTTGATCCGAGAACATCTATCTCATGATTCTCCTCTAGATATTCCAATTGCTTCCTGATTCGCTGGGGTCTGATCAGATCATCGGGGTCGGCACGCATAATATACTTAGCTGTTGCGGCTTCCAGCGCGCTGTTTAAAGCGGCGGTAAACCCCTTGTTTTTTTCAAAAAATATTGTTCTGAGGTATGGAAGGCTGCTGAAACGTTCAAGCACTTCCGGTGAACGATCGGTAGAACCATCATCAACAATCACCAACTCTTTAGGAAGCATTTCTGAATTATTCACACTTTGAAGAAAGGCCTCCAAAAAATCAGCGTTGTTATAATTTGCAACAATGATGGTGAGATCGGCTACAGGAGGATGCTGCATCTGGCAATTCAATCTGCGGATAATATTAATTTAACAGGCACTTGCAAAGAGGCAAAGACTTTTAATATATTTGCGCTTTACAAACCACAACCATTAAGGGAGGAAACTTATGAACAGCAAAATTTTACTCATTATCGGCATCATTATTCTGTTGTTTTCACTACTCACTGATGTTATCGGAATAGGATACAAGCCGGGATTTGGAGCCGGGCAGATAGCGGGAACTATTGCAGGTATTATTATCATAGTGATCGCTGTAAGAAAGCTGTCGCAAAAGAAATAGTTTGCTCATAGTTTGTGCTGATTTTTTTTCCTGTTATTTTTCTGGACCAAAGCCTGAAATGCAGTGGCATGCAGGCCAGTGGTGAGCACTGATTTCAGATTTCCCGGTTTGCTTATTACTGAATCATAAGATGCTTTTATGTATCGGTTGTACACTGCCATAACCAGATCCTTATGGTTGTATACGCCCAACTTTGTATTTTGACTGATAATATGCGTTAAGAAGGACTGTAAATCTTTTATCAGGTGCTTATCACTTAAAGCACCTCCTTCCTTAATCTTTAACAGCATTGACATTGCTGGCTCATCAGGTTCAATGCCCAAATCACGGAAAATATAGCGAAAGATCATCTTGTCGCGTGCATGCATCCTGTCCTCTTCCCTATTGGTAATGCTCTTTGAATGCAGCCTGTAAAACAAAAGATAATCAGGATAGTTCCAGGCTTTATGATGCCTTGTGATATCAATCCACATTTTGTAATCTTCCACCACATCATAGCCTTTTGAATAATAACCTTCGGGCAATACTTCCCGGCGTATCACCATGGCCGATTGTGCAAAATAGTTCCTAAAGAGCAGTATGGCCGGTATTCTTTCAGGTGGCGCATTCACCTTCCATTTTTTACCTGTAGCCCTCCCCTGCTCATCTATTAGTTTTACCCAGGAACCAATCATAGCAAAATCCGGATTCTTCTCAAGGAATGCTATCTGCTTTTCAAACTTATCTTTTCTGGCAATATCATCCGCATCAAAAGGCGCTATATAACGGCCATGCGCTGCAGCAGTGCCGCGATTACGGCTGAAAACTATGCCGCTGTTTTTCTCATTCTGCAAAACCCTGATCCTATCATCCCCGAATTTTTCTACAATGCTGATGCTTTGGTCGGTGCAGCCATCATCCACCACTATGAGTTCAAAATCCTTATAAGTCTGATCCAGCAGACTTTGAACTGCTTCCCGGATATACGGCGCTGCATTATAAACCGGCATTACTATACTTATGGTTGGTTCAGGCATAATAGTGTAGGGGAAAAGGAGGCCTATAGCTTATGCAAACAGGAACAGAAACAAAATATGGAAGTATTCAATGACTGATTCCGGAGTGAAAAACAAAGCCAATAAATATCCTTGCAACTTTTATGTAAATTTGCCGTAAACATATTTCTACAATTTATTCCAATCATATTGGCTTCGCATGTCAGGCAATATTTCCATTATTATTCCGGTTCATAACAGCCTTGAACATACAAAAAATGGTTTGCAGAAACTATATAAGGCTCTTGATCAGGTTAATGATTCTTCATGGAATTTTGAGGCGGTTGTTGTAGACGACGGCTCAAGCGATGGCACAGGAAGCTGGATCAGAGAACATTACCCGCAAATCCATTTGCTTACTGCTGACGGCAGCCTTTGGTGGAGCGGTTCAATAAACCTGGGGATGAAATATGCTGTTGATGAATTGCGCTCCGATTACATCCTCTGGTGGAACAACGATATTTTTCCGGCAGAGGATTACTTCCTGAATCTGATAACCCTTATCGGGAAATCAGCAAAGCCACTGGTTTATGGCTCAAAAATATATATGGCTGATAAACCGGAGATTATCTGGTCGTATGGCGGAATATTTCATCGCAAATGGGGTCATAGTTATATGCCAGACAGCGGTCAGCCAGACAGACCTGAACTTGAAGTTCAAAGGGAGGCTGACTGGCTGGCTGGAATGGGAACGCTTTTACCCATAGAGGTTGTGAACAATACAGGACACCTGAACCAACAGGATTTTCCTCAGTATCACGGGGATGTTGATTATACCTACAGGGCAAAGCGTGCAGGATTTAAGGTTGTTGTTTTCCCGGAACTGAAGATATGGAACCATACATCGCACAGCGGACGTTCGCACGGAAATAAAATAAACCGGCTGATACCTACATTGAGCGATACCAAATCAATTTATCATTTTCGGAAAGAATGGCTGCTTTACAGGAAATATGCCAGGAATCCGATTGCGTATTTTATGCTCGCCAGGAAGTATCTGGGCTATTTTGTGAAGTTTGTATTGAGGGTGGAGGGTAGAGGATAGAGGGTGGATGGTAGAGGGTAGAGGGTAGATTTTAGATTCCACCATCCACCTTCTACCCTCGCGAAATATAATTCCGATACACCTCTTCAATTCCTGATCTCAGATCAATGGATGCCTTCCAGTTGAGGCTGTTTAGCAGGCTAACGTCAAGCTGTTTTTTATAAGTTCCGTCGGGTTTTGAATGATCCCATGCCAGCTCTCCGGCAAATCCGGTAACTTCTTTCACTACTTCGGCCAGCTCCCTGATCGTCAGATCTATTCCGGTTCCAATATTGATGTGTGTTTGATTTAACTCCTTATATAATTTCTCAGAATTTACATGTTGCATGATGTGTATGCAGGCATCGGCCATGTCGTCAACGTGCAGAAATTCGCGGTAAACCTTGCCGGTTCCCCATAGGGAGATTGCGACGGAAGGAGAGTAGAGGGCAGATGGTGTATGGGAGATGGAAGAAGGGGGAGTGGAGTTGCTTTGAATGTGAATGCCGAAGCCCGATAAGATATTTACAATCTCGCTTTCGTCCAATCGTTCAATCGTCCTATCGCTCACTCGTCCTATCGTTCCATCGTTCTTCACTTTCTCAGCAATTCCCGAAGGTCTTTTTGCAAAATCACTTCTAATCGCTTCCCAATCTTGATTCATCAGACATTTTCCGAGATGCATTTTCCTGATCAGGGCTGGCAAAACATGCGACTTCTCAAGATCATAATTATCATTTGGGCCATATAAATTGGTAGGCATTACCGAAATAAAATCACAAGCATATTGACGGTAATAGTTTTCGCACATTTTAATTCCGGCGATTTTGGCAATGGCATAAGGCTCGTTGGTTTGTTCCAGCACACCGGTGAGCAGGGCCTCTTCCTTCATGGGTTGGGGTGCATTTTTCGGGTAAATACAACTGCTGCCCAGGAAAAGTAATTTTTTCACACTGCTTTTATATGCTGCATGGATGATGTTATTCTGTATCATCAGGTTTTCGTAGATAAATTGCGCCCTGTAGGTGTTGTTGGCAACAATGCCTCCTACCTTGGCGGCGGCTACAAAAACGTAATCGGGTTTTTCGGCTTCAAAGAAAGCTTCCACATCTGCCTGGCGGGTCAGATCAAGTTCCTCAATGCTTCTGATTATAAAATTCTGAAAACCTTTTTGCTTCAGATTTCTGTGTATTGCCGATCCTACCATTCCGAGATGGCCGGCGATGTAGATTTTGCTGGTTAGTTTCATTTGATAGATGATAGAGGGTGGATGATAGATGATAGAGGGTGGATGATAGATGATAGAGGGTGGATGATAGATGATAGAGGGTGGAGGGTAGAGGGTTATTGGAGTTTTTTCCAGTTTTTCTGCAGATTGAACAACATTGCCGAAAGTGATGCATATTTATTATCGAGATTGTCATAAATATCCTTTTCAAGGTATCTACATTGATAGGCAAAATCCAGCCAACACCTGGTTTCCTCGCAGGAGCCAAGGGAATCAACCAGATGCCGGATAAAGACTTGTTCGTAAACCCTTTTTGCATAGCCTTCTCTGATATTGGCTGCAACTGAGCGTGATGACCTTACTATCTGAGATGTCAGACTATACTTCTCAATATCAGGGAAATGCCTGGTAATCTGAAATACCTCCATGGCAAGACTGAAAGCTTCAGTTTAAACTTTCAGATCTTGAATGCTTTTAATACTCATTTGTTCAGTTTTTTATCATTAAGTTTATTATTTATCACCATTTGTGTGCGATAAGTTTGAAGGAGATTACCTTGAGTGAACTCTCTCCGGTCGGTTCCTCTACCGTACGTAAGGGATCGGAATGACGGGACTTACAGGTTATAAATGGGTGGGAAAAGACCATCGTCTCGGCGGAGCACTTCTACCTTTGATGTTTCGCTTCGCTTTCTGCTCAGCTTTTAAAATTGATTGTGGTAATCTGAAGGAGACCTCTCCCTTTGATGTCTCGCTTCCTGCCCGACTCAACAGTCGTTCGGGTGGGCGCTCAACATCTTCGGTCGAGGTGACAGCGGCAAAGTGAAAGATAAGGGACAAAAGTGCGGCGCTTTGCGCCGCACTTTTGTCTCCCTAACCCTACTCAGCACCTGTCATATCGAACGACTGAAACGAAGTGCAGGGAGTGAGATATCTCCACCTCGTTTACCGAAATTAGTTGATCAGAACAAACCTCTCTCATGAGAGTTGTCATTGTTATCTGCCGTGGCGGAGAACAACCGACCGAAGGGAGTTCACCGAACTTAGCGTAGCGAGCTCACGACCGTTAGGGAGTAACTTAGGTAATCTCATAATCAAATTGTAATATGTCCGTTTTTACCAGACACTACTGATTTTTCACAACAATATTTGTCAAACATCAACTCTTCCACCCTCCATCATCCATCTTCCATCATCCACCATCCATCCTCTACCCTCTACTCCTCGCCTTTTTATAATCCGCTTCTACCATAATCTTCACCAGTTCCTTGAAAGTGGTCTTCGGTTCCCAGCCGAGGAGTTTTTTTGCTTTTGAATAATCGCCGAGCAGAAGATCTACTTCAGTTGGCCTGTAATAGCGGGGATCAATGCCCACTACCTGTTTGCCATCGGATTTACGGATGCCTTTTTCGTTCACCCCCTCCCCTTCCCAGGTTACTTCATCGCCCAGTACTTTGAATGCCTCTTCCACAAACTCGCGTACGGTGTGGGTTTCGTTGGTGGCCAGCACAAAATCTTCGGGATGTTCAATCTGGAGCATGCGCCACATGCCTTCCACGTATTCGGGGGCATAGCCCCAGTCGCGTTTGGCATCCATATTGCCGAGAAGTAATATATCCTGCTGCCCGGTCATGATCTTTGAAACAGCAACACTGATTTTGCGGGTTACAAATGTTTTGCCCCTGCGCTCACTTTCATGGTTGAAAAGAATGCCGTTGCACGCAAAGAGATTATAGGCTTCGCGGTAGTTCACCACAATCCAGTAAGCGTACAATTTGGCAGCAGCGTATGGACTACGCGGATAAAAGGGTGTTTTTTCCGTTTGCGGTACTTCCTGAACCAAACCATAGAGTTCGGAGGTAGAAGCCTGGTAAAACTTTGTTTTGATGCCGGTTTCCTTGATTGCATCCAGGAAACGCAGGGTACCGATGCCATCTACTTCGGCTGTATATTCAGGCACTTCAAATGAAACCTGTACATGACTTTGTGCGCCAAGATTATAGATTTCATCCGGATTTGATTTTTCGATCAGCCGGTTAAGGTTACTTGAATCGGTGAGATCACCATAATGCAGGAACAGGCGCTTGTTCAACAGATCGGAATTGTTGTACAGGTGGTCAATACGGAAAGTATTGAAAGAACTGGCGCGGCGGATGATGCCATGTACGATGTATCCTTTTCCGAGTAATAGTTCGGTCAGATAACTGCCGTCTTGTCCGGTAATACCGGAAATGAGTGCGGTTTTGGGCATGGTGTTTTTTTGTTAGAGGATGGAGGGTGGAGGGTGGATGATGGGACGATGGAACGATGGAACGAGAAAACGATTGGCGAATGGGGCAGAAGAGATATTAGTGAGGTGTTATTTTTATTGATTTTTTGGGTGAATGTTTGGTCTTCTGGTCTGAGTTGTTATCAGCCATAAAAGCATCCATTTTCTAAAGTCAGTTGCCTGAATGACAAACCTGCTGTGCCGCTTCAAAAACTTTAAGCGCCAGGTTATAGAAGTTACGGGATTCATTCAATGAGGGCTTCCCATCAGGCAGGAGACCAGGTTCACCCGGATATCTTGCGTCAAGGTATAATTGATCGAGGATAATAAGCTGGTCGGTGTGAATAATGTCCGGAAGTATTTTCTCAACCTTTCCGTAAAGAGTTTCAAGTGAATGTGTTTTTAGCAAACCGAGATTGTACTCTTCGATTACTGCTTTAAAGGATTTTTCAATGGCTTGCTGCGCGTGAAAAGCTAATTGATGCGTAAGGTGAGCATCATTGAGAATTCTTTCAATGATTTGCAGGTCAGACCTTGCGCTTTCAAACCAATTAATTGTTGTTCTTTTCATATAGTACTTTACCATTGTTAAGGATTTCCTGGGCAAATAAGCTGTTTAATTGCAGGAACTTTTCATGCATGGCCTTTGTATGTACCAGTAAATCAACAGGAAAATTTCGTTTTATTTTTGAGATGGTTCTGGCTATTTTGAGATAAGTACCGCTTTTTTCAGCAAAACTCTCCGGAATACTATTATCGCTTGTTACAACCAGGATATCAATATCACTTTCGGGACTGACATTACCACTGGCATAAGAGCCAAACAAAATGATTTTTTCAGGGTCAGTTGTTTTCAAACATTCAACCAGTAAAGGTATATAGTCGAATCCTTTCATAAAATTGTATCTCAATGGAATTAAGCAAAATTAGGTAATATTATCAAATCTCAAAAGCGCATTTTTCTTATTCATCCGGGAGAAGAGGGAACGATGGAGTGATGGAACGATGGAGTGATGGAACGATGGAATGATGGAACGATGGAGCGATGGAACGAGAAAACGATTGGCGAATGGGGCAGAAGAGATATTAGTGAGGTGTTATTTTTATTGATTTTTTGGGTGAATGTTTGGTCTTCAGGGCTTAGTGATTATCTGCCACTACTGAATCTAGGTATTATAATAATTCTAATTAACTTCTTTCGTGCAATGAAATATTTTATCATTTGTATTAGCCAATCCAAACCTGTAAACATTATTTTTCTTAACTATTTGATCTACCTCAATTATATCAACAATAAAACCTACATTAGTTAGCCTTTCAATAATATCCATACCATAATGTCTAACATGATCTTTTTGTCCAAAAAGCTTTAAGCGTTGTTCAGGTTCAACTACTGAAGAGTCCTCAAATGTATGCAAACCTTTTAAAGGAACCATTATGATAGAATAGCCGCCTGGTTTGAGAACACGATAAAACTCTCGCATCGCTTTTATATCATCCACAATATGCTCCAAAACATGGGAACAGAATATGACATCTATTGAATTATCAACAAATGAAATTTTTGTAATATCCATTTTTATATTAGCTCTGGGATTATTCAAATCAGCCGTTATATAGTTGACCCCTAATCTGCTCAAAAAAGGTATTTCAAAACATTCCTCTGGAGCAATATGTAAAACAGTTTTAGAAGGTTTATTAAAAATTGTAGAGGCCATTGTCAAGTATAACCATACAAACCGGTGTCTTTCCAAAGATTTACAGTGAGGGCACTGTGCATCCGGACGAGGCTTTATACCAAAAGGTAAAAACATCTTTGAGTAGTTTTTACAGATAGGACACCATCTCCAGCTTTTCTGATGAAAGACTAGACATCCTAGTTGATTTAAAAATACTTCTACATAATTAATTCTTCTCTTATAGAAGTCAAATAAATTAAATTCAAAAAAATATTTTTCCATCTCCTTCGATGTCATATTTTTATACTATTATTATCAAATATTAACAAATTATTTGTTAAATTAAATTTACATAATTAATATATTATAGATACATTTTTTGTTATGATTTATATCATATTGATACTTCTCGACAACACCAAAAATTGTGTGTGGTTTTTCTTTACGACCTTAAGGTGGGTATTGGTTGCAAAGATCAAAGTAAAAATTTTGACCTGCAAGGACCTTGTGTTAGTAGTTGTTAATATTTCGTATATTAGGGGCCAGCACTAAATAGTATTGTAACAAATTAATAACGGATTAATTAACTTTTAGGGTAATAATTACACCTGAATTTTGTAAAAAAATTATGAAAAAGAAAAATCGGCCATAGGAAGGCTTTACCTATCGTTTTTGAGTAAATCCTCAAAAGTGTTTCTTCTTCTGCTGATAGAACCAAGGGTTTATCTTTTTCAGCTTTCTTTTCTTTGAGATGCCAACGTGGCAGCCGGTGATAATAAACCACTCTGGCATTGGTGTAACCCTGGGTAAACGATTTGGTATCAGCTATCGATGTAAACTGAATCCTGTCACCTTCGATTTCATCAATTATATTTGATTCATGAGGTAACATTTTTCGTCCAAAGCTGTGGATTGGTTTTTCAGTTCCGCGTGAGGACAATAAATAATCTGTCTTGATTTGTTCCAATGGTTTCGATCCATAAAGATCAACAGTATAATGATAAGATCTGAAAAGAGCGGTCAACTGGTTTAAACATTCGGGAAGAATTTCGCAGTAGCAATCATATTTGGCGTAAGATTTAGAGAACTCAATGAACTTAAATCTCTTATTAGAATAATACAAAGGCACCTGGTAGTGATTATCTCCGAAATGATTCGTACCATCATCGCCAAAATTGGTGCTTAGTGAGGTACGCGGGTACAAAAAGTACAAGCCTTTTTCAACCATGTATTTAATAAAGAACTTCTTCCAGGATGTATCCGGCCATTTGATGACTGATGATGGCACACCATCTGCGAGGCAAAGTTTTTCACTATGCTTTATATCATACCATTGTTTAAAAGCCTTCCATTGATCTTTTGTCCAGCATTGCCCCCATGATGATGCGAGTTGTAAAAAAAATACATCTGTGTGATCACTTATGGGCAGGAATGGCAGTTGTGCCGTTTCGTTATAACTGTGGGCATATAATGATATTCCTGCAATACGCTTTTCTGAATTATAAAAGGCCAACCCGTTTTTAACATAGTGATAAAAAGCCTTTGACACAAATAAGTCATCCTCAAGGACGATTATGCCATCATGCTGCAGGGCCAAATCCCCGCATGACAGGATGTGATTTCGAAGTCCATGGTTTTCCGGGTGTAAAAGTATTTCCTTAACACCGTGTTGCCATTCAAATTCTTCGGCAACCGTGCGTACAGCCTCAGAACCACCACCATCTATGCTGATATATAATTTGACTTTCTCAGGATAAGAGGCTAAACTGAGCGATCTAAGAAGCCTGCTTAGTGAGTCGGGGCGGTTGTAGGCAACAGCAACAATTGGGATATCCATACAATACTCTTGAAATCAATAATTTGCGTTTTACTATCTTTACTTGTGATCCAAAACAGATGCGAACAGAGAATTATCCAATAAATTCAACCAGTCTAATTCTTGCAGTTTGGCGTGAAAGTGATCTGCGCTCCATTTGTTTTTGTCCCTGTTGAGAATATTAGCAACCATCAATTCCTCCATTTCTTCATACGTATCGAATAATTCACCGATATTATTATCAACCAATTCAGGAATTAGTCCAATCCTTGGGGCAATCACCGGTTTCATGAATGACAGTGCCAGTAATGCTGCCCCGGAAGTCAGCACGGTTTTATAAGGCAGGACCATCATGTCTGATGCATTAAGATATAATTGAACATCATCATCATGGATAAACTTAATATGGGCAATGATTTTCTTCGAATGAGCAACTTTTTCTTTTATATATTCATGGATATCCTTATCCAATCCTCTGCCGGCAATTAAGAGCGTAGTTTCATTGTACTTTTTCTGAAGTCTCAGAAACGATTCCACCAATTTTTCCAAACCTTTGTATGCCCTTATGTTACCAAAGAAAAGAAAAACATAATCATTATAGGCTATACCGAGTTGTTTTTTTGCTTCAGAAATAGAAATATCGTTTTTGTAGAATCCTTGATAGTGACCATGCTGAATTATATGCACTTTACCATGATTTACACCGTATTCTTTACAGATAATGTTTTTCGCATATTGTCCGTGAACAATGATATGATCAGCAATAATGGATACTTTTTTTCGGATTTCTATTTCGAGGTCATAGTTTTTGCTCTCGTGCGACACAAAATTATGCACAGTCCAAATGATAGTGAACTTATTCTTTTTTGCCCATCGAAGAGTTTGCAAAAATGAATCAATACTGTTTTTATCATCTAAATCATAAAAAACGTTTATCCAATGAATATGTATTACCTGACATTCATTTGCGTACTGCTCTAAGCACTCAATTTTGAAATCCTTTGGATCAAACCCATAAGCCGATGAATCGAAAAGTTTGTTGAGACTGCCATAAAGTAATTTTTGGTATGAATTGTAGTAGCTCCAGTCTGGTGAAAAAATGACTCCTCGGTTATTTCCAGAAATGGTTGAAACGGGCAGATGTTCTTTCTTGCTACCGGTTGTGGGTGTTTCTTTTACCGGCCAGAAAAAACTCTTAATGCTGTGTTTAATTTTGGTGTACATGTTATACCCTATGTGCTAACAAGAAATGATTTTTCGCGGCTATAATCCAAGCTTTTTAATGATCTTTTTAAAACCAGAAAACTGTCTCACCCTTAGAGTTGTGTTTTGAAACAATTTATAAGTATGTAAAGGGTCGGAATATTCAACCACTTCCCTTCTCCAGCGAATATTCTTTTCGAAATATTCCTTTCCCCAAACCTTCGACCATTTTTTCAGCAGAGCTTCTTCTTCTCTATCTCGTTTACTGTAATTATCGTCTTTATAATCTTTGCTAACATGGTTATGATGCTCAAGATAGCTGTTATTGGCCATTATGATGGGGAATCCAGCCTCATGGAGCTTGAAAGACAGATCCACATCGGCAGCGTAGAAGGAGTATGTGGTTTCATCAGCATATCCTACATGCTCAAGAGCCTTTTTTAAATAAATCCCGTGATTTAGGTGTGCTTTGTTGTAAAAAAAAGCGACACCGTATTTATCCCAATCCGGCCAATGACGCCAAAGAAATGCCAGCCCACCAATCGGTTTTCCTGACTTATGAATATCATTAATTTGCCTTAAGCCATTTGCTATAGAATCCTTAATTAACAGGCAGTCATCACTGATCATTAAGATATTAGTGTATCGCGCCGACTTAAATCCGAGGTTCATATAATAGCCCCAGCTCTGCTTTTTGATTTGTTTGCCATTCCAGGATCCATGATTGTGTTGCAAAATCAAGATAATGTCTTTTTGGTTTATGAGCCATTCGATTGAACCATCGCATGAACCACCGTCCACCACGATAATTTCTGAGGAATCAATTTCTTTTAGTTCGTTGCGCACTGTCATAATCGTTGTTTTCAGGAACTCTAGCCTGTTCAATGAGCCCAGAACTACAGAAACATCAAGTCCTTCCATCATTTGTTTATTCATCTTGTTTTTAATTGTTTAATAATTTTAGCTGGTTTCAATAAAAAACTACCCAATCTGAACGAATAGCTTTTTACAACGAGTTCAAAAAGCTCATCTTTGTCTTTTATCAAATTTTGTTGCTGGTTAATTACTTCTTCTAATTGACTTACTGATTTAGCAGACTCTTGCAATTTAGCCTCAAGCTGGTTGATTGTTGTGTTCTTCTTGATCAAATCATTCTTATGTAAGCTTTCTACTTCGATGGCTTTTGTTAGCTGTTGATTCAGATTCTGCAAATCTTTTTCTCTATCCCTAATTGTGTCAAGTTGTTGCGCCACAATAACTTCTTTTTTCGCGATAGTATTCCTTAATTCAGTTTCTTCTTTTTTAACTGACATTAATTCGGCATCTCTCTTGCTAATCAATGCTTGCTGCTCAACGATTTTTCTCCTGTTTTCGTCAATGATGCTTTTCAGATTAGTTTCCCGATCTTTTAATGCTTTCAGTTCTGTTTCTCTCTTTTCGATCACGGTCCGCTGTTCTTGAATTGTTTTTTCTTTTTCGGCAATGATGTTTTTCAGATTTATTTCCCGGTCATTTACGGCTTTCAACTGGATTTCTCTCTTTGCGATTACTGCCCGCTGTTCTTGCATCGTTTTCTCTTTTTCGGCAATAGTCTTTTTCAGAACTGTTTCCCTGTCATGTGCAGATTTCAGCTCTGTTTCTCTCTTTTCGATCACCGCCCGCTGTTCTTGCACTATTTTCTCTTTTTCGGCGATAGTCTTTTTCAGATTTGTTTCCCTGTCATTTGCTGCTTTCAACTCGATTTCTCTCTTTTCAATCACCGCCTGCTGTTCATGCAATGTTTTCTCTTTTTCGGCAATAGTCTTTTTCAGATATATTTCCCGGTCTTTTATCGCATTCAGCTCTATTTCTTGTTTTTTAAGAAATGCCTGTTGCTCTGATATTGTTCCATCCTTATACTCTAATAACCCGTCCTTTTGATGGTTCGTATCAATTTGTCTCTTTAAGCTTTCTTTTAGTTGGATGAGTTCGTTAGATTTTTGCTTTATTGAAGCATACGCCTGGCTAAGTAAGGCTTGTGTCCGATTCTTTTCGATGAATGTGTCACGAACATTATCTAAAAGAGCTTCCAAAGCCACTGTATCAGCCTCAATATTGGTATACGGTTTACATTTCTGAAGAGCATCCATCACTTCATCATAAACATAACCCATATCATTGAACGTTGCTTTTCCAAGAAATTTCACATAATCATATATTACACGCCACGTTTGGGGGTTGTCGATATTTTTATGCCAATTTTCGGCGTAAGATGAGTCTGGCTGTATCTTTTGATAAACTGTACCCTGGTCTCCATACCTCCATTTCTCTTTTAATAAGTTGCCATAATTGAGCATTTCCTTTTCAAAACTTATTCCAAGAAACTTACAAAGGTTGCCTATTTGATCATTTGGATTCGTCACGAGGTCTTCATATCTTAATGTAAGGATCTGATTTTTGTACTTTGTTTGTGCGTTGATCATCAGTGTAGGCGCCAACATCAAATCATGCTTATAATCAGCAAGCTTGTACCATTCATTTTTAGTCCAGGATTTAATTATTGAGGAAAGAACAGCAGCGGGATTGCGCCAAAGAAAAATTATTCTGGACTTAGGGAAATACTGCAGCAACTCGTCTATGATGAAATAATACCGGGGTGTTTTATCAAGAAAGAACTGTTTATCATTTTTACTCAGGATAAGTTGATAGAAATCCAGGTATGCGTTAGAGATTTTGTCTAAGTATTTTGCTTCTTTCCCAGGAATTTGATCAATAAAATCATTTAGAGCTTTTACATAAAGCGCGGAATCATAACCTACTACAATATTATCATCGCGCAATGCATGCATTGGATGCAATAATACCCATGGTTCAGATTGAGTGTGTATCAATGTGTGCGAACCCAGTATTCTTTGTGTCATTGTAGAACCTGAGCGGGGTTGAGAGATGAGGAAGATGAGGTTGCGGCCTAAGCTATACTTGTGTTCCATTGAGGATAATGTTAAGGATATTGAAAGTTCGTTGGGTCATATGTTCTGTATTGCTCGCAAAAATTGTAATTTTCCAAACTCTATATAATAAACACATAGTATTTTCACAATAAGTCATACGCCTATAAAGATTTTTTGAAAAGCGAGTAAAGAGCTCGTGGCCTGATAAAAAAACAATCAATGTAATAAAGATTTATCCAATTTTTAATAAAGCTTATATACTGTTTGTTGTTAGAATTCCGTTCAATAGTGTGAATCATATCTTGAAAATGTCTTTTTCGTAGCTTTAAAATATGTTCCTGAAATCTCATTCGGACATCATGTCTTTCTTGGATGTTTAATAAATACTCATTCTTTCTAAACACATATTTCAACCATTTGATGTGTTTCATAGGATCAGCTGAAGATAGTCCTATATTATGTCTTCTGTAAGCCGTTCCAATTAGTCCTGTATAGTAAAACTCTATCATTGATGATAATCGGATTTTTAAATCCCAGTCTTCATAAATCGGAATATTGTGTTCATAACCACCAACTTTATAATACAATTCTTTTAGCAAAACAAAATTTATTGGAATCTCGCATGACCTCTGCATAAATTGATTGAGTAAAAAGCCTTGTTTCAACCTATCATTGGTACCACGAATAGCAATCTCAATTTTATCTTGATTAACCAAGATAGTGTTGGAATATGCGCATATGTCTTGATTGAAATTCTTCTTATAATGCACAACTAATTCCATCTCTTTTTTTAACTTATCCCGATCGTAGTAATAGTCATCACTATCTATAGTAGTAATGTATTCCCCTTCAGCCATTAGAATTGCAGAATGTCGGTTTCTGGCAACTCCAACATTCATATCATGATATAGAAATTTGACTTTCTTAGGATGCTGGTTTGCATATGAACGAATAATTTCCAAAGAATCATCTGTTGAGCAATCGTCGGACACAATAATTTCAATATTTCTATAAGATTGAGCCAATATGCTATCTAAGCAATCTCTTAGCCAAATGGAGTTGTTGTAATTGGGAACAATTATTGAAAGTAAAGGGTAATCATATTCAAAGCTCATAACCATATATATTAGCTAACTCTATAAGATACTCATTTATGCTTTCTTTTTCTAAATCACTCCACTTTTCATAAACAGGATAGTTTCTTATCTTATACATATTACTAGGTTCACAAGCATGAATGAGCAATTCATTAATCTTGGTTTCTTGCAACTCGCAAATTTGTTGCAAACTCAAAATGCATTTGCTTCCTGCAAAGAGTAACAACGATTCGAGTATGTCAGGTATTCGAAGGATGTCTTCTAACTTTACGATCAAGCAGCGCTCTTTATTAGCCGAGATACAAAAGTCGTAAATATATTTATTTGTTGCATGCCATACCCACGCAAGCTTCTGTATTTGACTAAGCTTTGCCCATTCATGAGTGTCAGTCATTTTTATCCTTCCAGATTCCCAAATTGAGTCATTTAAATGCCATCCTTTCTGAATAGCACTTCTTATAAATGATCCTGGGTGTCTTATAAGATGCACAAATTTAGCCCTTGGAAAAATCTGCAAGATTGCTTCGGCATAAAAAGTCAAACACTGATTTGATTCACAGAATATCTTTCTATTATTAAAAATCTCAAGTATCATTTCCATCCTTGCTGCCAAAAACATACCTTTTAAAACACCTAACTGATATTGATTATGATAAGCAAAATTAGAATAGTATTGCAAGGTAGGGAATGCTTCATGATGGGAAACTATATCAGGACATGATGAGAATATTTGATGAATAAGCTTTGAACCTGATCGCCCTGTGGTTAAAACAAAAACAGGCGAATACTCTCTAAACATCAAATCAATTGTAGATTGATCAATATGATGAAATATTTCAAAACGTTTACCCATTATTCTCTTTTAGAAGGCAGAAAATATTGCTCAGTTTTATTCAAATCCAACAAGCTATAACCAAATTTTTGAATCCGACTCTCAAATTGAAGAACAGATTTAACTACTTGACGAGATTCTTCTTCAACAGACATTAAAAGCTTCTCCCACTGTTCGCTATACTTTTCATTGGTGTTTTGTTCCAAAATCACGCTTTTATTCAATTCATTCAATGAAAGAGACTTATATATATCATTTAGAAACCGTTCCGGTGCAGCAATTAATTTTTCATAATGTATGATCTGATAGAAATTCAAATGATTAACATCCTCTTGCATAATATCATGGCATTTGATCCAATGCTCGATTAGCTCAGGTAAAGTAGTTTTGCTCCATCTTTGAGTCGAATATGCTACAGCTAAAGGATGGCGTATAATGAACACAAAATAGGATTCAGGGAAAACAGCTTGTAGAAACCTGGATTTTAATATATTAGGTGGAGATTTTTCAAGTAGCACCGCTTTATTCAAATCCCAAAATCTAGACCATTGAGTTATTAGCTTACTTTTATTTGTCTCAGTTAACAGGTGAGATTCCTCAATAAGATGCATTTCCCTACTAAAACCAAATTTTCCTGGGCCTCCGTATTCAAAAGCTTTAGGAAAAATGGTCTGCAAAAACTGACCTTCATCCTGTGGAAAGCCAGTATCTTGAAATGAACTAACATCTGGATGCTGTGCCAGACACCTCGCGAGGATACTTGTCCCACTTTTATGTAATCCCGCGATAAAAAGATACTTAGTCATAAGGTTTTTCTGTGGTGGTTGTTACTCCAAATTGAAAAAGTATCAATCCAATCTGATAATTGAAAAGATTTGATCTGTGTAGACAAATCCACTATAGAGCTTATTATCAGGATCATCAACTCTAAAGACTATAGCGTCGATTGCTCTGCAGAGAAAAAATCTTTCGATACCATTAAATGCTGTTACACCAACATTGATAAAATAGGTTCCTTTCAACAGGTTGCAGGTAAACTTCCATTTTACTAGATACTTTTCTTTTGTTGCCACATCACTTAGGTTAGCATTGAAATTTTTCGCACTTGAGCCAGATAGATACATGCCTTTTTCATTTTTTATCATCATGCCAAAACTAACATCAGTAGCTTGAATATTAAAACTAACTCTATAGCTTAGAAAATAGGATTCACCAGTAACAAGAATATTGACATTTTCATTATCAGTGCTCAAGATCATCACTTCATATAAATCAACATCGTAGTACTTAGATATGACTTTGCTTGTCGAGATTAAATTGGGTGAAAAATATTCTTTTCTCTTAGTTCCGTTATCGGCTTTCTGAGCCAAACTTGTTTTTTTTCCATCAGCTGCGGAATTATTTAAATTAATAATTTTATTACTTACCTCTGACGATCGTCTGCATGCGACAAACTTCAATGAATCATCATTGTTCATTTGTACAATTTCTTCTCGAATACTAATTGCTTTCTCGGGATTTACAAATAGGTAACGTTCATATTGTGTCGTTACTAATTTTGCAAGCCCTTCAAAAATTGCTTCACCTTTATCAATCAATATAGCTCTGGTGCATAATTGGTTTATATCACTAACACTGTGACTCACAAACAACACCGTTTTCTGCCCCTTAAAAAACCCCTCCATCCTCGCATAACACTTCCTTCTAAAAAGCTCATCCCCCACCGCCAGCACTTCATCTAAAATCAATATATCCGGATCAACATTGATGGCAACAGAGAAAGCTAGCCTTGATTTCATGCCGCTGGAATAGGTTTTGAGGGGCTGGTAGATAAAATCCCCAATATCTGCAAAATCAAGGATTTCCTGCAATTTGTCTTTTATTTTTTCCTCGGAAAAACCGAGGATAGTGCCGTAAAAGTAAACATTTTCCAGGCCAGTTAATTCGGGGTTAAAACCGGAGCCGAGTTCAAGCAGGGATGAAACCTTGCCTTTTACCATAAACTCGCCGCTGGTTTGGGTAAGTACACGGGAAAGAATTTTAAGCAAGGTAGATTTGCCGCTGCCGTTTTTACCAACGATTCCTATCACTTCACCCCTTTTAATTTCAAGGTTGATATCCTTTAGCGCATAGAAATCTTTATGGTAGATTTTACCACTCAGGCTCAGGGCTTCCTTTAAGCGATCTTTAGGGTTCTTGTAGAGCTTATAAACCTTTGAGAGGTTTTTTGTAGAGATTACTATGTCGTTGTTAGCAGCCATTTATACAGGTTGGATGATAGAGGGTAGAGGTTTGAGGTTGCGGGTTTGGGGTTTCGGGTTCAAGGTTCAAAGTTCAAGGTTCAAGGTTTCGGGTTTTCGGGTACCGGTCACTGAGCAGCCTGTCCCGCCTGGGCGGATCGAAGTGCCGGGTTCAGGGTTTCGGGTTCAGGGTTTCGGGTTCAAAGTTCAAAGCTCAAAGCTGGGCAAAAGCTAACTAAGTTGTGGACTGCCGTCTGCCACTATCCCAAGTTCCGGTCGCTGAGCTTGTTCATTCCGATGGCATTCAGAACTCCAATACTCCATCACTCCAACCAATTAACCCGCCATCCAACCCACAAAGGCCAGTGCTTACGGCGGGCAAGCCAATCAACTAATTAACCCCTGTGAAATAGTTCGTTCCTCACATTTCACGGGGTGTACCAATTAACTTTCCTACAACACATTTGCAAAATGCGGTTTGAGCCGGTGAAACACCAGTGCGCCGGCAACAAAAACAACTGCCACAAAGCCCCAGAAATACAGGGTTAGCCAGATATTTTCAAAAAACCATTCGTGCGTGATGAAGGTTTCGCGGTAGCCGTTGGTAATGTAGAAGAAGGGATTGAGGTCAACAAGTAAGCGTGCTTTTCCGGTAAGACGATCATGTGGCCAGATGATGGGCGTAAGCCAGAAGAACAAGGTAATCAGAATGCTTATCGTTTGCTGTACATCTCTGACAAAAACCATGACTGAGGAGGTTAACCAACCGAGTCCGATCAGCAAAATGATGGTTCCCAGCATATAATACGGCAGTTGAATCCAATGTATTGTTGGATAGAAACCATATAACACAACGACCAGCATGAGTACCAGAACCAGGAAAAGATGTATGATGAGCGCAGTTATGATCGTAATCAGTGGGATCATGCCTACACGGAAATACATCTGCTTGATTAAGAAGGAATAAGACAGCAGCGAATTTGATGATGTGGTTACGCTCTCCTGTATGAAAAACCAGGGAATCATCCCACCAATAAACCATGGAAGAAAAGGGACATCCCCTACCCCACCGCCACGTAAGCCGATCGAAATTACCAGCCACAGAACCAAAACAATGGCCGCCGGCTGCAAAAATGCCCAGGGTAATCCAAGGTATGACCCTAAATACTTTTTCTGAAAATCCCTGATCACCAGCTTTTTGATCACATAGCGCTGCTGCCAGATCATTTTAAGGAAGTAGAGGAAGGCTTTTATTTGATGCATGGTTTTATTGTGATGCGGTGTTGCAGTGTTGCAGTGATGCTGTGATGTTGTTCCCGAATCGCTGCGTTATCGGGATTTTGCTATGCTATAGTTGCTGTGGGTTGGGTGTTGAGCGTTCCGGGTTTCGGGTTTCGGGTTCCGGGTTCGTCGCTAGGTCACTGAGCTTGTCGAAGTGACGGGTTCGAGGTTTGGGGTTTGGGGTTTGAGGTTCCGGGTTCGGCGTTCGGTGTTCGGTCACTGAGCTTGTCGAAGTGACGGGTTCGGGGTTTGGGGTTTGGGGTTTGAGGTTCCGGGTTCGGCGTTCGGTGTTCGGTCACTGAGCTTGTCGAAGTGACGGGTTCGAGGTTTGGGGTTTGGGGTTTGAGGTTCCGGGTTCGGCGTTCGGTCACTGAGCTTGTCGAAGTGACGGGTTCGAGGTTT